>Ga0187893_10006838_pt1 | contig 19158 bp, 12 predicted proteins | sample MA1701074metaG_FD_139574 | JGI IMG/M metagenome (GOLD analysis project Ga0187893, IMG submission 139574) | White microbial mat communities from a basaltic lava cave in the Kipuka Kanohina Cave System on the Island of Hawaii, USA - MA170107-4 metaG ... | reverse complement strand
CCGATTTTGTGGTGCAGGCGTCGGTGGGTCACGTTCGTGATCTTCCCGCCAAGGCCGAGAAGGGGGACAAACAGCCGGTGCCCGGCGTGGATCTGGAGCACGATTTTCGTCCGACGTACGTCGTGCTGCCAGGTAAGACCAAGGCCGTGGCCGAGCTCCAGCGTTTGGCCAAGTCCGCAAGCGAGGTGTGGTTCGCGACCGACCTCGATCGTGAAGGTGAGGCGATTGCCTGGCACATCTCGGAGCTGCTCGGCATCGCGCCGTCCGCTGCCAAGCGAGTCGTGTTCAATGCGATCACCCAGCAAGAAGTGCAGCGAGCATTCGCGAACCCGCATGTGATCGACGAAAACAAGGTGAACGCTCAACAGGCACGCCGCATCCTCGACCGTATCGTGGGCTATCAGGTGTCACCGCTTTTGTGGAAAAAAGTCGCACGTGGACTTTCGGCCGGCCGCGTGCAATCCGTGGCGGTACGATTGATCGTCGAACGCGAGCGTGAAATTCGGGCGTTTGTTCCGGATGAGTATTGGCGCGTGAATGTGAACCTCGGAACCACCGCATTGGCGCGCAAGCTCGAGCGGGAGTTCGCCGAGTTCTTGGTCGCGCACGGCAAGGACGGCGAGCTCGCGACACAAAAAGCTCAGCAACAATGGACCGCCGAGCATGGCGCGGTTCGTACCGAGCTCTACGAGCTCGCGGGCGAGAAATTCGAGCTCACGTCGACGGCTCAGGCCCCGCGCGATCTCACGTCGCGGATCCGTGAGGTCGCCGAGCTGGTCGGCATGCGCGACGTCACCGTGGAAACCGCCGAGAATCCCGAAGGCAAGGGGCCGGCTGGTTTCGTTCGCGTCGTCACTGGAACGATCGAACCATCAGCGCGATATCGCGTGCTCGATAGCGAAACTAAACGTACCAGTAGTCGTCCGTCAGCACCGTTCATCACCTCGAGCATGCAGATCGCCGCGGCCAACCAGCTCGGGCTTTCGGCGCAAAGGATCATGCGTATCGCGCAAGCACTCTACGAAGGTGTCGAGATCACAGGCGAGGGACACGTCGGCCTCATCACATACATGCGCACCGACTCGACCAACATCTCGAGTGAAGCAGTAACGAGTGCGCGTCGTTTCGTCGAGCGTGAATACGGCAGCAAATATGTGCCCGAGCGGCCGAACGTATACACGTCGGCCAACAAAGATGCCCAGGAGGCGCACGAGGCGATTCGGCCGACAGAGATCGAGCGCACGCCGGAATCGCTCCAGAGCGCGCTGACCGAGGAGCAATACAAGCTTTATCGGCTGATTTGGAGCCGCTTTGTGGCATGCCAAATGACGCCCGCGCAATGGGACTCGACCAGCGTCACGTTCGTTCGCCACGATCGCAAGACCGGTGCGGTGCTGCGCACGACCGGACGCGTGTTGGTGTTCGATGGTTTCTACAAGGCTTCCGGTGTGCCGAGCGCGTCCGAAGAGCAGACGTTGCCCGAGCTTCGAAAAGCCCAAGAGCTTGCACCGTTTCACATCGAGTGCCAACAGCGCTTTACCAACCCACCACCGCGTTATAGCGAAGCGTCGCTCGTCAAGACACTCGAAGCGGAGGGCATCGGTCGTCCGTCCACCTACGCGTCCATCATCCAGGTCGTGCAGGATCGCAAATACGTGGAGCAACTCGAGCGCCGCTTCTATTCCACGGATCTCGGTGAGGTCGTCACGGACAAGCTATTGGAGGCGTTTCCCGATCTCATGGACGTCGGGTACACGCGTCAAATGGAGGCCCAACTCGACAAGATCGAAGACGAGCACCTCGATTGGGTCGACATGCTGCGCAGGTTCTATGGTCGATTCTCGACGGCTCTCGAAAATGCGCACGACGTGCTGACCCACGCGAAGGCGGAATCTCAGCCGGCCATTTACAAATGTCCGGAATGTGGCGCGAGAACGGCCTATCGTTTTGGCAAAAATGGGCGCTTTTTGTCGTGCACGAGCTACCCCGAATGCTCCTATTCGGCACCGATCGATCGCCAGGGACGGCCGCTTTTGCCCGAGCGGGTCAATGTCCGTTGCCCCGATGACGGCTCCGAGATGGAGCTCCGTGTCGGTCGTTTTGGTCCGTTTCTCGCGTCGGTGCGCTATCCGGATACCAGCTACGTGATCAATCTCGACAAGAAGGGTGGCATCAAGTTGCCAGCACGACCACCCATGCTCACCGATCTCACATGTCCCAAATGTGCCTCGCCGCTCAATCTTCGTAGGGGCAAGCGCGGCCCGTGGTTGGGTTGCTCGACGTTTCCGAAGTGTCGTGGACGGGTCGCGTGGTCCAGTGTGGACGAGCCCACGCAAAAACGCCTCGAGTCACAGCTGCGCGCACACGAACGAAAGCATCCGCTGGTGTCCCTGGAGACACTCGATGGCAAACCCATCACAGAAGGCATGCCTGTCGCGCACCTCGTGATCCCAGGGAAGGTCCTGGCGCTCGAAATCCATCCGGACGCGCTGCAAAATAGCGCATGAGCTCGTGGAGTCAAGACACGTACGACGGCCGTTGCGTGTCAATTGACTCATGGCAAAGCCAGTCATGATCGGGCCATAAGCGTGTGTCCGCTCGGTTCGAGCGCTCACACCATGAATATCCTGGTCACAGGCGGTGCTGGTTTCATCGGCGCCAATTTCTTGAACCTGTTCGTGCCCCGTCATCCCGAGCACGTGTTCATCAATGTCGACAAGCTTACCTATGCCGGCAATTTGCTGAGTCTCGCGCCCATCGTGGATGCACGCAATTACGTATTCGCGCAGGTCGACATCACCGATGCCGAGGCAGTCGATGTGCTGTTTGGCCGGCATGCACCGCGCCTCGTGGTGCACTTGGCGGCCGAAAGCCATGTCGACCGCAGCATCCTGGGGCCGCGTGAGTTCATGCGAACCAACGTGGAAGGCACGCTCAATCTGTTGGAAGCGTGTCGACGACACTGGATTGATCGCGAAGGTATCTTTCATCATGTCAGCACCGACGAGGTGTACGGATCATTGGGCGAAACCGGTGCGTTTACCGAACACACCGGCTACGATCCGTCGAGCCCATACTCTGCCAGCAAAGCCGCCAGCGATCACCTGGTGCGCGCGTACGCACGCACGTACGGTTTGAAGATCAAGCTGACCAATTGTTCGAACAACTACGGCCCGTACCAGTTTCCCGAGAAGCTGATCCCGCTGATGGTCCTCAACGCACTGGCCGGCAAGCCCCTGCCGATCTATGGCAACGGTCTCAATGTACGAGACTGGTTGTACGTCGAAGATCATTGCGAAGCGATCTGGACGGTCATCGAAACCGGCAGACTCGGACATGGCTACAACGTCGGTGGGGACGGCGAAATGTGCAATACTGACGTCGTTCACGCGATTTGCCGCGTGCTCGCGGAACACACTGGCGCTCCGGAATCGCGCTATCGCGAGCTGTGTAGCTACGTTCCCGATCGGCCCGGGCACGATCTGCGTTACGCTATCGACGCGTCCAAGCTGCGCCGTGAGTGTGGTTGGCGACCTCGGGAAAGCTTTGAAAGCGGCTTGCGAAAGACCGTTCGTTGGTATCTCGACAATTCCGCGTGGGTCGAACAAGTACGCACCGGCGCGTACCAATCGTGGCTCGACCGAAACTACGCACAAAGGAATCAGCAGGTGTCGTCATGATTCGCAAAGGTATCGTGCTGGCGGGTGGCTCGGGAACGCGTCTGCATCCACTCACGTGCGCCGTCAGCAAACAGCTGATGGCCGTGTACGACAAGCCGCTGATCTATTATCCATTGAGCACACTGATGCTCGCGGATGTGCGTGATGTGCTGGTGATCACCACTCCGCACGAGCAGGACTTGTTTCGTCGGTTGTTGGGTGATGGAGCGAAGTGGGGTATGACCATCGACTATGCTGTGCAGCCACGGCCAGACGGTCTCGCGCAGGCATTTCTGATCGGCGAACGCTTCCTTGACGGGGAAGGCAGTGTGCTCGTGCTCGGTGACAACATCTTCTATGGTCACGGTTTGCCGACGCTACTCCGGCAAGCCGCTGTGCGTCCGCGTGGTGCAACCGTGTTTGGCTATTGGGTGAAAGACCCAAGTGCGTACGGTGTCGTCGACCTCGATCGTGACGGACAACCGATCGCGATCGTGGAGAAACCAAAGGAGCCGAGCTCCAACTGGGCCGTGACGGGGCTGTACTTCTACGACGAAAATGTCGTGGACCTCGCGAAGCAACTACGGCCATCATTGCGAGGTGAATTGGAGATCACCGATCTCAACATGTTGTATCTGGCAAAACGGGAATTGGTTGTCTCGTGCCTGGGACGAGGGTTCGCCTGGCTCGACACCGGCACGCCCGAGGCGTTGCTCCATGCAGCCTGCTTCGTGCAGACGGTGGAGCAGCGCCAAGGCTTGCACATCGCCTGTCCCGAAGAAATCGCGTATCGCAAAGGCTGGATCACCGCCGAGCAACTCTACCGACTCGCTTGTACATTCGAAAACACTAGCTATGGACGATACCTGTTCGACCTGATTGGTCAAGAGGTCGGAGGCAAAATATGAAGAGCTCGCGTACCGAATTGCCGGACGTGATGTTGCTCGACCCCGACGTGTTCGAGGACGAACGTGGCTATTTCATGGAGACCTGGTCGTCGGTCCGCTATCGAGCGTTGGACATTCCGCAGTTCGTGCAGGACAACATATCGCGGTCACGATACGGAGTGCTTCGTGGACTCCATCTGCAGCACCCCGATGGCCAGGGCAAGCTCGTTCAAGTGGTGCGTGGCGAAGTTTTCGATGTCGCGGTAGACGTGCGGGTTGGCTCGCCAACGTTCGGTCGTTGGGTGGGTGTCGTGCTTTCTGACGTCAACAAGCGTCAAATCTGGATCCCACCGGGTTTTGCACACGGTTTTTGCGTTACCAGCGAAGCCGCGTTCGTTACTTACAAATGTACGGCGGCGTATCGCCGCGAGTGCGAATTGACAGTGGCGTGGAACGATCCCGCACTTGCCATTGCCTGGCCGATCGTACGACCACTTGTGTCGGCCAAGGACGCGAATGCGCCATGTCTTGGTGCTATCCCACGGAATAGGCTGCCCGGAACCGTTTCGCATGCATGAGTTCGTGTTCGAAGCGTTCGATATCCCGCGGGGCCCATACCTCGTGCTCGGTGCACGGGGCATGGTAGGACGTTCGTGGCTCGAGCTTCTACGTTCATGCGATAGAGAGTGCAGAGGTCTGATGCGTCCTAGCTTTGACATCGTCGATCGATGTGCGCTCGCTCGCGAGATAACCGCAAGTTTTCCCGTGGTGGTCAACTGTGCCGCCTGGACAGACGTCGACGGTGCAGAGCACGACGAGTCCGGTGCAACACTGGCAAATGGAACCGCGGTCGGATGGCTGGCGGCACAGTGCCGAAGTGTCGGTGCGATGCTAATCCACTACGGAAGCGACTATGTGTTCGACGGTGAGGGGCAGGCCCCGCTCACCGTCGACGCGGTAGTCCGCCCGATCAACGCCTATGGTCGTAGCAAGGCATGCGGCGAGCATGCACTACGAGAATCCGGATGTGAGTATCTGATGGTTCGTACCAGCTGGATCTATGCCCCGTGGGGCAAGAATTTCGTGCGAACCATGCTCGAGCTCGCCAGCAAACGAGAGCAGGTGCGTGTGGTCGATGACCAACGCGGCCGACCGACCTCGGCCGAGCATCTGGTCCGGACCTCGCTTGCACTGCTGGCAAGTGATGTGCGACATACCTGGCATGTCACCGACGGTGGTTCTTGCACTTGGTATGAGCTCGCTTGCGAGCTCATCGAGCGTTCCGGAGCAAAATGCCGAGTGGTTCGTGGCAAAAGTGCGGAGCTCGACCGACCGGCTCGGAGACCGGCCAATAGCGTGCTCGACCTGAGCTCGACCGAGGCGCTGGTGGGGCGCATGCCGTGCTGGCGAGTCAATGTTGCGGAGGTGATGCGGCGATTGGCGTCGTTGTGACCGAGATCGACTGACACTGTGGTTCGTCCGAGCGGTATCGAGCAAGTATTTGCTCTGCTAGCGCGTCGTTCGGTGCGATGTCATATCGAGGTGGTTGGCCGGGAGTGAGAACATGAACGAACATCATCGGTGCTGGGTCATGGGCGAACAGTCGCTGTTGGTCAGTTGCTCCGAGTCGTTGCTGGAGCGAGGGCACGACATCGCTGGCGTGATCTCGGACACGCCGGCGATTGTGTCGTGGGCAGACCGCCGCAAGCTGCGTATCGTTGGTCCAGGCCACGATCTCGCAATCCGAATGGGGCAGGGCGCATTCGATTGGTTCTTCAGCATTGCCAATTTGTCGGTGGTTCCGACCGAAGTACTGTCACAAGCCCGCAAGGGCGCCATCAATTTCCACGACGGTCCGCTCCCTGAGTACGCCGGAGTCAATACCCCTTCTTGGGGTCTGCTCGAAGGCGTGCGCACTTGGGGCGTGAGCTGGCATTGGATGGAAGGCCGCGTCGACGAGGGCGATGTCATCGTCGGTCGCGACTTCGAGGTCACCGACGATGACACCGTGCTCACGCTCAACACCAAGTGTTATCAACACGCCATCGAGAGCTTCGAGGAGTTGCTACAACAGATCGAACACGGTCAGCCGTCTCGTCGACCCCAGGACCGTTCGAAGCGCCGCTATTTTGGCGCCAATGCGCGATTTCCGGCGGCCGCGTTGCTCCGTTGGGAGCAACCGGGCGAGCTTCTCATGAGGACCATTCGAGCGTTGTCGTTCGGCAACTACCGCAATCCGATTGCCATGCCGAAGCTGTGGCTCGGTGGTGAGGTGTTGCTCGTCCAGCGTGCCGACCTGGCCAAGCCCCACGTCGCGCCGCCGGGCACCGTGCTCGCGTGTGATGACCATCGGCTCGTCGTGGCCACCGCAAGCGTGCCGCTCGAGCTCTCGCTCCTGTTCGATGTCCACGGTGTGAGTGTGCCCGTTCCCCTGGTGGCGAAGCGGTTCGGGCTGGAGGTCGGTAGCAAGCTGCCGCTCATCGACGACGAGACAGCCACGCGCATCGAGAGATTGGACCGCGATGTGGCTCGCCATGAGCCTTATTGGATCGCGCGTCTGAACGAGGTCAGCCCGATCGATCTCGGCGTTCGAGGCGTCGGGACATCGCACGACAGCACACAGGTTCGCGTGGATGTGGCTGCCATCGAGGGGCTGTCGTACGCTGGGTTGGTCGCTGGCGTGATTGCTTGGATCGCGCGCGTAAGTGCTCGCCAACGTGTGGTGATCGGTTATCGCTATCCGAAGCTGACCCATGAGCTCGATGGAATCGAAGCCATCGGTTCCGCTGTGTCGCTGCTGGCCGTCGATGTGGACCACGCCCATTCGTTTGCTCAACTGGTACAGCACGTCGAAGCTGCCCGCGAGGATGCGCGCAAGCATGGCCCGTTCATGTGCGACTTGCTTGTGAGGACGCCCACGCTCGCACCAGTACATCATTTCATCGTGCTCGAAGAGGCAGATGGACCGCTCGCTTGGCCGTCCAAGTTCGTGCAGGCACATGTTCGTATCGTGTGCAGGCACGACGGCGGGTGTACGTTGCGCTGCGATTCGGGTGCCGTCGATCGGACGACGCTGGAGGCATTGGCCGCCGGTCTCGAGCAGCTCCTACGAGCCGCCGCGGTCGATCCGGGCATTGCGGTCTCGCATCTTCCGTTCATGAGCGAAGCAGAACGCCGGCGTGTGCTGTACGACTGGAACAACGATACTGCACTCGAGGTCCCGCCGGCGTGTATCCATCACCTCATAGAAGCTCAGGTCAGAGCAACGCCTTCGGCCAAGGCACTCGTGTTCGAACACACCTCACTGAGCTATGCCGAGCTCGACGCACGTGCCAACCGTATCGCGCACGAGCTTCGTTGTGTCGGTGTCGGACCAGGAGTTTTGGTCGGTGTGTTCGTACCACGTTCGCTGGAGCTGGTAGTCGCGATCCTCGGCGTCCACAAGGCCGGCGGCGCGTACGTCCCGCTCGATCCGCACTATCCTCGCGACCGCGTCGAATACATGCTCACAGACTCGGGAGCCTCGCTCGTGCTGACGCGAAACGATGTCGTCGATGGTTTGCCTGAACGCGTGCGGGCGCTCCGGATCGAAGAGTTGGCAACAGATCCCGTAACACCCGTCGATGGCGGTGCGACGCCGAGCGATCTCGCGTACGTGATCTATACGTCGGGATCGACCGGTACACCCAAAGGTGTGATGGTCGAGCACCGAAACGTCATCAACTTCTTTGTTGGCATGGACCAACGTGTCCCGCGCTCGGCGACCTCGACTTGGTTGGCCGTGACGAGTCTTTCGTTCGATATTTCCGTGCTGGAGCTGCTTTGGACGTTGAGCCGTGGCTTTACGGTCGTAATTGCGTCAGATGCGGCCCGAACGCTGGGTGGGCCCAAACATTTCGACGCGCCGAAGCGAGCGATGGCGTTCAGCTTATTTTACTTTGCCAGCGACGAAGCGGCGGACGGCCAGGACAAATATCGATTGTTGCTCGAAGGTGCAAAATTTGCCGATGCCCACGGCTTTGCTGCCGTATGGTCGCCGGAGCGGCATTTCCATGCGTTTGGCGGCCTGTATCCAAGCCCGTCTGTTGCCAGCGCCGCCATCGCTGCCATCACCGATCGCATACGGATCCGTGCGGGAAGTTGCGTGCTTCCGCTCCACAATCCGATACGTGTAGCGGAAGAGTGGGCCATGGTCGACAACCTGTCCAACGGTCGTGTCGATGTGTCGTTCGCCTCGGGTTGGCAGCCAGACGATTTCGTACTTCGACCCGAAAATCATGCACGAGCAAAACATGTGATGCTGCGCGACATCGACGTCGTACGTCGCCTGTGGCGCGGCGAAACCGTCAGCTTCGATGGGCCGAACGGTTCGGTGCCGGTTGTCACGCTGCCACGTCCGGTTCAACCAGAGCTGCCGTTTTGGCTCACTGCAGCAGGCAGCCCGAGCACGTTCGAAACTGCCGGGCACATCGGTGCCGGAATCCTCACGCACTTGCTGGGACAGTCCGTGCCGGAGCTCGAACACAAACTCGCGCTATATCGCAAGGCTTGGCGAGATGCTGGGCACGTTGGCGCTGGACACGTCACGCTGATGCTCCACACGTTCGTGGGCCACGACGCTGCCGAAGTGAAACGGCTGATTCGTGCACCGATGAAGGCCTATCTGAAGAGCTCACTCGAGCTGATTTCGCGTCACGCGTGGTCGTTTCCCGCGTTCAAGCGCAACGCGAGCGCTGAGCTGTCTTTGGCGGACAACTTCCAGAATCTTTCTTCCGAGGATACCGAGGCATTGCTCGATCATGCGTTCGAGCGCTACTACGAAACCAGCGGCTTGTTCGGGACACCACAATCCTGCCTGACCATGGTGACTCGCCTCGAAGCCATTGGTGTCGACGAAATCGCGTGTTTGATCGACTTCGGTCTCGACAGCGAGGTCGTGTTGGCCCACCTCACGCCACTCGACGAGCTGCGTCGCGCAGCGAAGGCCGAGGCGGAGGTACCCAGCCGGCCAACGTCGCTCGCACAACAGATCCGTGAGCATCGAGTCACACATCTGCAATGCACGCCGAGCTTGGCGCGCATGCTGGTCACCGATGACGACACGCGCCTGGCCCTTCGTCACCTCGAGGTCATGCTGGTTGGTGGCGAAGCGCTCCAGGGTTCGTTGGTCGAGCAGCTCCGGCACTGCACCGAGGCGACAATCGTCAACATGTATGGCCCGACGGAGACGACGGTATGGTCCACGACCGAGCCTGCCTGGCCGTGCGAGGGCGTCGTTCCCATTGGTAGAGCAATTGTCAACACGCGGCTCTATATCCTGGACGAGCAACACCAACCATGCCCGCTCGGTATGGTAGGCGAGCTCTATATCGGTGGTGCCGGAGTAGCGCGGGGGTACCTCGGACGTGAGGCGCTGACGCAGGAACGATTTTTCGTCGATCGCTTCGTCGGGGGCGATGCACGCATGTATCGCACTGGAGACCTCGCGCGAGGGCTCGACGACGGCCGCATCGAGTTTCTCGGACGTGCGGACAATCAGGTCAAGATCCGTGGGCACCGCATCGAGCTGGGTGAAATCGAAGCGATCCTCGGCCAGCATGAATCGGTGCGCGAATGTGTTGCCGTTGCCAGGCACGACACGGACGATACGCGGTTGGTCGCCTACGTCATCACCTCGGATCCCGCGGTCACGGCCGAGCAGCTACGAGCATTTTTGCATACACGCTTGCCGGACGCCATGGTGCCGTCTCGCATCGTGTTCATGTCGGCATTTGCGCTGACACCGAACGGCAAGGTCGACCGAAAAGCTCTACCCGCGCCAGAAGCTGTGGACGACACCGTGCAACACGACTTCTCACCACCCTCTGGTGACGTGGAGCAAACCATCGCAAGGGTATGGAGCACGCTTCTGGGTGTGGCGAAGGTAGGGCGAACAGGCAACTTCTTCGAGCTTGGCGGTCATTCACTGCTAGCCGTGCAGGCGCATCGAGAACTCGAACAGACGCTTGGACGAAAACTCACTGTCACCGATCTGTTTCGCTATCCGACGGTTGCGGCACTGGCGAGTCATCTCGAAGGTCATGTCGATGCAGGTGCCGCGACCGTGGCCGAATGGGTGATCGGCCGCGCCGCGGCACGACGCGGTGCAGCTGAGCGCATGAGACAGATCCGTCAGCGGTGAAGCCCATGCGCGAGGCTTGCCAGTCGCCAACGCACAGGCACCCATACGATGGTCACAACGCCCGCGACGACGGCCGCTTCGAGCAAGGCCCCGGCGTGCCAGTGGCGTAACGCTGCAGCCAACTTCCATACACAAACGCTCACGAGCGTCACTAGACAGCTCAACACGACATCCTGTCCGAGCACACGAAGGTGCATACGACGTACTGCAAACGCGGACACCGCGTATTTGGCCATATCTGCGGCGGCGAAGCCCGCGATGGCACCCGCAAAGCCATGCAGGTGATATCCGAGAGGGATGAGCGCGAGCATGACGATCAATTTGGCCATGCTGGCAACGGCAAGCAGGTGCGGGCGTGCTTTTGCGAGCAGAACCGAGCCGTTGTTGGCGTCCAGAACGACGAACCACCCGCCGATTGCAAGCAACTGTATGATCCAGCCCGCGTCTGAGTAGCGATGGTCGTACAGCAGGCGAACGGCTGTTGGGCCACCGCCCAGCAATCCGCACACACACCAGCCTCCGAACGCCAGTAGGGACCAACGGGTGCGCCGAAACGTGCGTTCGAGATCCCCACCTTGCTCGCACACCCGGCTGTACAGTGGAAAGGCGATACGCCCCGTCAGGTGTCCCATCAGCTCCGCTGGCATGATCGCGATCATCAAGGCGATGCTGTAGACACCCAGCATGGCAATCGGAACGAGCTTGCCGAAAATCAAGCGATCCGACTGTCCAACGACGAACGTGAGAATCGTGCTCAAGAAGATCCATCGTCCAAAACGAACAATTTCGCGTGCAGCGGACAGATCCCAGTGCAAACGATTGCGCCTGCCAGGCAGCAACGTATGACTACAAACCATCTTCACCATGCTTCCGGTGATGCCACCAGCGACCAGCACCCAGATCGAACGATCGCACACCGCCCACGTCACCATGACGACCAGGGATGCAGCGTGGCTGAGAATCTCGACGATCACGAGTTGACGGATCGCGAGATTGCGGTTGACTGCGAATAGCTTGGACGAATTGACGCCAGCAATGGCGGCCGTGAGCCCACATATGGGTAGTAGCCACGCCAATTCAGGCGCGTCGTAGAAGCGCGCGAACGGAATCGCAGCTGCGCACGCGACGATCCACAACAGCGTGCCACGAGCGATTTGTAGCGTCCACGCGGTGTTCAAGAAGCGTGTGTCATCGCCCCGACGATTTTGGATGATACTGGGGCCAATTCCGATATCCGAAAACAGTTGCAAACCCTGGAGAAATACCCCGACCAGCGCCATCAAGCCGAATGCCTCTTCGAACAATAGGCGAGTCAGCAACAGATTGCCGAGAAAACGCAGGACTTGTGATGCGCCGAACCCTACGATCGACCACAACGCGCCGGATTTTACGCGTGACTGGAGTGAACTCGCTTCGCTCGCTTCCAAACACGCTGCGTCGGTATTAGCCACGACACAAGCATGAGCTGGAGCGGGCGGCGAGCAATGTGTCGTACGTGCAAGCGATCGCGATCGATTGTGCGTCATGATGACACGTGCGTTCGAGCTGGCACATCGAGGAATTCCGAGCAACGCTTGCCATGATGGACACGAATGGAGTTGCGCCAGGAGTTCGTCGGTGAACGGGCACGGCCTGATCGCGACGCTCGCCCTGTTGGCATGGTTCCCCCTGTCGATCGCGGCGTTTTATGTGATGCGACCATCCAAGGCCGCGGTCTTGATCGCGTTTGGGGCAGTGATGTTCCTGCCGGAGCTGGCTTACCTCAAGCTGCCCAGGCTTCCCAACCTCGACAAACATACGATTCCCTATTTGTGCATCCTGCTCGGTTGCCTAATTCGCTCGCCGCGGCGTGTGCTACGGGCGCCGCCAGACGCTTGGTTTTCAGTGCTGATGGTCGTTCTCGTCATATCCGCAGTGGGCATGGTTGTCACCAATCGTGACGCGCTCATTTACGGTAGCTGGATCACTCGAGTGATTCCCGGCTTGACCTTGAAGGACGGCCTGGCGACCGCGGCTACCGACGTCGCGCAAATCGGCATCCCGTTTTTTGTAGGCAGCATCGTATTTCGTACATCCAGAGATGCGCGCGGACTGCTGCATGTGCTGGCGATCGCGGCCGTGCTTTATGCCGGTTTCATTTTGGTCGAGCTGCGCATGAGCCCCCAGTTTCACCGCTGGATCTACGGATATTCCCCCATCGCGGATTTTTCGCAAACGCGCCGGTGGGGGGGGTACCGGCCGAATGTTTTCATGGCGCACGGCATCGCGCTCAGTTTGTTCGTCCTGCTGAGCTTGCTGGCCGCGATCATCGTGGCGCGTACGCGCAGGCCGATTCTGGGAGTTTCTGGCGCGATCGTTGCGGCGATGACATTGGTGTTGCTGGTGCTGTGCAAGAGCACTGCGGCCTTGACGTATGCACTCGTGTTGATACCCGTGCTTTGGTGGGCGCGGGCGCACACCCAAATCCGTATCGCCGTGCTCGCAGCCGGGCTCGTGTCGGTGTATCCCCTGCTGCGTGCGAGCGACACGTTTCCAACCAAAGCGCTCGTCAGTGTGGCAAACCACATCAACGCCGATCGTGCCGCCTCACTCCAGTTTCGTTTTCACAACGAGGACTTGGTGCTCGAAAAAGCGCGCGAGCGTGTGGTTTTCGGTTGGGGAACCTACGGTCGAAACGCGATCTACGACCCTCTGACGGCCAAACAGATGTCCGTGACCGATGGCTACTGGATTATCCGCCTGGGGCGTCAGGGTGTGGTGGGACTGCTATGCACGTTCGCGATCCTACTGATCCCTGTGTTCATGGCAGCACGGAAGCTTCGTCGCGTCCCGAATCGAGAGGATCAGCTGTTGTTGGCGGGTCTATGCGTGATTCTGATGACGGCTGTGACCGACCTGATTCCAAACGGTTTGTTTTCGAACTACCCCTATTTCATCGCGGGCGCGGTCGCCGGGTTGGCGCGATGTTTGCCAATGCGCATGACGAGCCACCCTGCCGGGGTGACACCATGACCAACGCAATCACTCCATATCGGAGCACGTTTGCGTGGCAGAACCATCGAACACACAAAGGAGGCGGGTCGTGAGCCATCGTAGCTGTTTCGGGGTCGTGATCGGCGCAGTGCTGCTCGGAGGATGTAGCCATCGACATCCGTACACGTGGGTAAGCCAGGTACCGCGTGATCACCTAACCACGTCCAAGGATGCCATCGACGTCGGAGATCGTATTTCCGTCGTCGTGCGCAATCAAGAGCGTCTGTCCGGCGAGTTCGATGTCCGACCGGACGGTCGCTACGTGCAACCACTGCTCGGCCACATCGAGGTCGCTGGCCTCACGCCGGAACAAGCCGAGCAGAGCATCGAAGAACGACTGCAAGGCATCGTCGTCGATCCCGATGTCACCATTTCGGTCACCCCGCCGGCAATCGTCATGATCAGTGTGGTCGGGGAAGTGAAGGAGTCCGGAAACTACGAAATACCTGCGGGCGACGGAGTGTTGTCTGCCATCGCACGTGCCGGGGGTGTGACCGAATTCAGTCGCGATGATCGCATTTTCGTGCTGCGCGAGCATCCGCAACGCGTACGGATCCGGTTTCGTTATCGTGACTTGGCGGGAGGGGATTCCCACAGCAATCGTTTCCAGCTTCGTGATGGAGACGTCATCGTCGTGCAGTGATCCCACATGCATGTCTCGACGGTGTTCACTGCGCTCTCGTTGATGCGCCCCGGAGTCGATGTCGATGTCGCCGCGGGTGGCCGCACGGAAGTTCGCGGTGGCGTCGCTCCGCTGTATCCGGGGGCTTCTACTTCGCGACCCATGGCAGCGGTCGCGCTTACACCTGCGTTCGCGTTTCGCCTCGCGTCTCCCCGTTGGAGCGTGTTGCTTCGTTATCATCCACGTCTGTTCTGGCGCTTTCCGAACCGCCTGGATCTCGATCGTCCCCTGGTGCTCCACCAAGCGAGCGGGTCGTATGGGCATGCATTGACGCGCCGCTGGAGCCTCAATGTCGACACCAATGCAGCGATCGGTGAAGTCGACTATACGGCATTGGGTCTGGTATTCCCAGGTGTACAATCGACGTTGCCCAATACGGGCGTGCTTTCGTACGCGAATATCTCCGCGATGGGCTGGCTCGGCGTGCAACTCGCTCGTCGTCACCGCCTGAGGTTTGGTGGAGGCGGGGGGCGCAGTGGTCCACTCGACTATGTCGATACTTCCAGTGATCCAGAGGACGGCGTTCCGGACCGTGCCGTCATTCCCACGCAAGTGCGCGGCAACGCAGCGGTCGAGTACATGTATGCAGCAAGCCGTCGCGATGACGTGCAGGCGACTGGCGGAATCACTTCGATCGATTTTTCCACGAGCCAACACTATCTGGTGAGCAGCATCGTGCTCGGCTGGGCCCATAGATTCAGCCGTACCACCGATGGCGTACTGCGCGGTGGCACGTGGGTCGTGCAACTGCTCGAATCGCGCGACGATGAGCCACTGAAAAATCCTGTCATTCCGGTCGCAGATATCGGCGTGCGTTCGCAGCTGCATGGCTCGCAACGTGTTCGGCTGAGTGGAACCGCTGGAGCCAGTATGACGGGGTATGTGGATCCGATCTTCGCCCTGGTCGAGCCGCGCGCCGGAGGCACGCTCGGACTCGCACTGGAGTTCCCACCCGATTGGACCGCGCGTGTCGAGGCCACCATGTACACGGCTGCTACGGCGAGACCACGAACCGCCCCGGCGCTTTCTCCCGCAGGCGTAGCGGTCTTGTTCGATCAAACGTTGTTTGCAGCCAGCCTTCCGATCACGTGGGAATTCGCCAAGTTCGCCGCGCTTGAATTCGGTGCGCGCTTCACTGCTCGTGCGCCCCATCTGCGTGCCGACAACTGGGAGCTTCACCGCGTGGAGGCGTGGGGCTACGCCGCGCTGATCGTCATGTTCGGGACCGATGGTCGCGGGCTCGACTGGGTGCCGTGAAGGTACGTTCGAGTCGACGATGACCTCCACATGCGGGCGGTTTCAATCTGTCAGACAGCGTGTCATGATGCGCGCCGCCCATGAACCGCACGTTTTTGCTCAGCCTTCTCATGTTCGCAAGCGAGCCCGCGTGTAGCCGGGGAACTGTCGTCGATCTCGTGGCGCCCGCGGTCACGATGTGTTTTTGGGGCGTCGCTTACACGCTCGGGCCCAACTACAACCTCCCCATGCTGCCGGATCGCGCGCAAGCGGCCTGGGAGGTCCTCACGCGGGCCAAAGCCACCATGCAGAACGCCGCGCCGGTCGAACAAGCGCTCGTCGACGCCCTGAGCAAGCGCTAGAAAGGGCCCGAATACCTCGAGCCTCCTGCTATGCAGCCCTACAACGAGGCCTACGCGGCGGCCATGAGAGACGTCGCCAAGCGGTTTCCCGACGATGTCGACATACAAACGCTGTTCGCGGAGGCACTCATGAACGTGAATCCGTGGAAGCTGTGGAGCCCGGATGGCAAACCAGCACCTGGGACCGAGGAGATCGTCACCACATTGGAACGCGTGTTGGCCACCCATCCCAATCATCCTGGAGCGAATCACTACTACATCCATGCCGTCGAGGCATCGAAGCGTCCCGACAAGGCGGCGGCTGCGGCGGATCGACTAGGTGGACTCATGCCGGGTGCTGGGCACATCGTGCACATGCCTGCTCACATCTATCAACGGGTTGGGCGCTACGCCGACGCGTCGGAATCCAACCGACGGCACCACGCACACTGCGCTCGAGGACTCGTTCGCCTACAGCAAGCCGGCCGACTGGTTCTACCCGGTACGACACTATCTCGGCGCCGCGCTGCTCGACCGCAAACAGCCCAAAGACGCCGAAAAGGTATTTCGTGCCGACCTCGAGCGCAATCCCGAAAATGGCTGGGCCCTGTTCGGGTTGTGGCAAGCGCTCGAAGCACAAAAGCGTAGAAAAGACGCAGCGACCGCCAAGCAGCGCTTCGACAAGGCCTGGAGTCGCGCAGACTTCCAGCTCTCGCGTGCAGCGTTCTGATGTGTGTGCGATCCCTTGAACAGACGTTCGTCTGTTCTGAGTTTCTGCCAATGAGCAGCTCGTGTGTCGGCGTCGCAGCAATCGCTGCACACGTCAAGGCAGCATGGCGAGAAACGTTATGGCGAGCAGCGCGGGGCCATGGAAAAATAAGGACGGGCACACCATGGTCCCAACGTATTTTCATCGGCAGCTTGTGTTCACCTGCATAGCGGCGGTTGCCTGTGGGAACGGTCGCGACGAAGGTCCGTTGGCCGTCGGTTCCATGTCCATGAGCTCGTCGGTTTCGACAGACTCGACCGGAGGTGTCGGATCGACAACCGCCGCGGACACCTCGGGACCGACAACCGCCGCGGACACCTCGGGACCGACAACCGCTGCGGACACCTCGGGACCGGTAACCACTCCCGACAGTACCGGAATGACCAAATTCGACGTCGGTGGGTCAGCGGACCGGACGGGAGGGTCTGACGATGGTTCCTCTTGCGACCCGAGCACCAATCCCAACTGCACGGGCTGCACCAAGGTCGACTTCCTGTTCGTCGTCGACAATTCGAGCTCGATGGGATCGTATCAGGAGAACCTACGCAACAGCTTTGGCCCATTCATCGACACCATTACCTCCGAGATCAAGGGCAACGACTATCACATCATGCTGGTCGACTCGGACGCGTGCTCCGAGTATGGGGCCTTCGTGGGAGGGTGTGGCAGTGGCATGGGCTGTGATGTGGTTTTGGGAGCTGGGCAGGTGCGAGATTGCCCGATACCTGGTGGCGTACGTTACCTCACATCCGCAGATCCCAACCTCAAGTCGAATTTCCAGTGCATGGCAAACGTCGGGTTGGCAGGCGATCGCGAGGAGATGGTCGTCAGTGCTGCGGTCGAGGCCATTGGTCCGGTTGCGAGTCCTGGCCAATGCAACGAGGGATTTTTGCGCGACGATGCGTTGCTCGTCATCACCATCATCAGCGATGACCATTCGGGATACGTCGGCGACGACAACGAGAACGGCTTTGGCGGTACTCCCCAGTCCTGGTACGACGCCATTTTGGAGGCCAAGGGCAACAATGTGAAGAACATCGTTGTTCTCGGGCTCATCGCGATCGATCCGCCGCCGAGTTGCTCCGAGTTAGACGGGGAGTGGCTTGCAGATCAGTTCAAAGACTTCGTCGAGATGTTCGGGTCGCAAGGGATCGTCGGCAGTGTGTGCGAGCCCGACTACAACGACCCGTTTTTCCAGAATGCCGTTAACCTCATCGACATCACGTGCGACGAGTTCGTCCCCCCCCAAGGGTAGCCTGCTGCACGCAGGGCTCATGGGTCGCGGCGAAGCTCTCGGATGCCACCGATGATGACGCCCAGCACGAAGCCGATGAAAGCGGCAAGGCCGAGACGAATCAGCAGTGCTTTCATGATGGACACGGTTGGAACGTGAGGTGGTGAAATGAGGTCGTAGCGTGCGGTTGCCGAGGCACGTTCGAGCTCGAGTTGAAGCTCACTGGTCTTGAGCTTCTGGAAGATCCGCGCGTGGTGGTCCTGCATTTCGCGATGCTCGCGATCGAGCTCCGTGTAACGAGCCTCCATCTCTGGCATACGTGCCACCAGAGCCTTGACCTTCGCGAAGTCTCGCGCGACCTGGCCAAGCTCTTGCTGGGCAACTCGTTCGGACACCTCGAGATCACCGATGGAGTCTCGAACTGCGCGATAGGTGGCATTGGCCGCCAAACTGTCGCCCTTTTCCATGATGCGTTCGATCTCCACGTCGAGCTGAGCAAGCTCGGCGGTCAGGCTGACCATCTGAGGATGTTGCTCACCCAGACCATTGGCACGTGCCTCGGCGATACGCCGCTTGAGTTCCACCATGGCGGCACGATGCGGAGCTGCTGCGGCCGAACGCGCTTCGAGCACGGGATCCTTGTTGAGTAGCTTTTTGCGATTGTGCGTCAACTCGAGGCGTGCGCGTGACAATTGGGCCAAGAGGTCTTGTTGCCGCCGCTCGAGTTGGTTCAAGTAGGTGTAGTGATCTCGTGCTTGTTCAGGAAGACCGTCGATGTGTTCCTGCTTGAACGCCAGCAACTTGGTTTCTGTCTCTCGCAGTGCCGTCTCGGTTTCCTGTAGCTGATTGCGCAGAAAATCCACTTCCGCAGTGATGACCTTGAGCGCCTTTTCGATCTCTGTCTGGAGGTATAGGTCCACGTGAGTATTGAGAAACTGCACGCCTGCGTCGGCACCCTCGTCTGTACGGTACGATCCCGCATATGTATGAGGATCGACCTGATTGAAAGTGAGGTTGCCTTGCGTCTCTGCCACGTCGGCGTCCGTAACCTCGTCTTGACCCAACGCGTTCAAGCTTCGTTGGATCAGCGCCGCGCTCTTGAAATGGTGCGCGGCGGCCCTGAAGAATTCCAGATT
>Ga0187893_10006837_pt1 | contig 19166 bp, 14 predicted proteins | sample MA1701074metaG_FD_139574 | JGI IMG/M metagenome (GOLD analysis project Ga0187893, IMG submission 139574) | White microbial mat communities from a basaltic lava cave in the Kipuka Kanohina Cave System on the Island of Hawaii, USA - MA170107-4 metaG ... | reverse complement strand
CGCGGAAAGCGTCAGCCCTGACAGCGGCTGATTCGAGCTGCCCACCAGTCCCACCAGATAGCCTCCAATCGCCGACAGCAGAAACCCGGCCACCGCCATCACCAGCGCCGTGGCGATCGCGGCCGTCATGTTGTTGGTGAAAAAATAGTAGATCGCCGTAATCGGAACCAGCAGGGCAACCGTCGCGCCCATCACCCATTTCAAAGGGATATCGTGTTCGGTCCGCTCGGCCGCCGTTGCGGCCCGCAGCGTGGAAGCCGCCAGCGCTCCCTGGAACGAAGACCTTAGCGAATCGCGAATTGACCACATCGTACTCGCGGCCGCCACCAGCATCGCGCCCACCGCTATAGGCCGGACGACGTTTCGCCAAACCGATCCGGCGATGGCGTCCGGCCCGGCTTCGCCTCCCAGCCGGCCCGCCAGATCCGGGTCGAAGAAAACGAGCAGCGGAATGAGCACGAACCACGCAATGACGCCTCCGGAGAAGTTGATCGCCGACGCGCGAAACCCGATGATGTATCCGATTCCGGTAAGCGCGGGCGACAGGCTGGGCGATGACCAGTAGATGCCGCCCGCGTGCGTTACAGCCCCTCCGGTGGCGTGCCGGATCACCGACTGCGGGAATGCCAGAAAGCCCTCCACATACTCACGAAAGATCTGCACTCCCTTATCCGACTTCAGCAGGTGCATCAGCGCGCCGAAGCCCATCGCCCCGAAGATGGTGCGGGGCGCGTCGCCCTTCTGTTCTCCGGCTTTGACGATCTCGGCGCTGGCCACGCTTTCCGGCCACGGCAAATCCGCGTCCACGCACAGCGGCCGGCGCAGCGCGATGATGAAAAACACGCCGATCAGGCCGCCAGTGAGCAGGATGAACGTCGCTTCCCAGTAATGATCGCGCAGGTTCGCCCATAACCGGTGCCCGTCCATTTCGACCATCAGGAACGCGGGCAGCGTGAAGATGGCGCCCGCCACCAGCGCTTCCCCCACCGACCCGGCCGTACGCGCGATGTTCTGCTCGAGAATGCCGCCCCGCATCGACGGCAGCCGGAACAGCGCCAGAGCGATCACCGCGGCCGGAATCGTTGCCGCAACCGTCTGCCCGGCTCGCATTCCCAGGTATGCGTTCGCCGCGCCGAAGATGAAAGCCAGCAGCAGCCCGAGCGCGACGGCTTTGAATGTGAGTTCCGGAGGGTGGGCGTCTTTCACAAAATCTCCCGCAGCGCCCCGCTGAGGCGCGCGATATCGGCTTCGTTGTTATAGAAGTGCGTCGAAATGCGCAGATTGCCGTGACGCGCCGCGGTAAGTATGTTTTTCTGCCGCAGCGTTTGCGCCAGCGCGGCCGCATCGCGCCCTTCCCAACGCGCCGCGATCACCGGCGTTAAATAGTCGGGCAGCCGCGCCCCCTGCGCTTTCAATTCTCCGCGTGTGTGCGCGGCAAGCTCCATCACCCGCCGCTCGATGTTCCCCGGCCCCAGCTCGAGCATCCTCTCCACCGTCGCCCCCAGCCCATAGAGAGCGGGAAACGAAAGCATGCCTCCTTCGTAGCGTTCGGCGGCATCCAGGAACTCCGGCGCGCCGTGATGCAGCGCATTCACCTGACGCCACCGTTTATCGCTGCGCCAGCCGATCAGCGGCGGCTCCAGCCACTGCCGCACGCCCGGAGCGATGTACGCAAACGACGCTCCGTTCGGCGCCAGCATCCATTTATAGCCGTCAACGGCGAACATATCGGGCCCAACAGCGCCGCAATCGAATTCGAGCGCTCCCAAGCCCTGCGTCCCATCGGCGTAGAAAAGCGCTCCGCATTCTCTACAGGCGCTCGCCATTTCCGGAAGCGGCGGGCACAGGCCGGACGTGTAGTTCACCATCGACACCATCACCAGTCGCGTCCGCCGGGTGAGACTTTCATAAAACCGCGGCCACGGAACGATGTCCGCGGCAACGCCATGGCGGGCGGCCAGCGCCTCGGCCCAATAGAGATGATTCGGGAACTCGTCCTCGAGTGTCAGCAAGCGGTCGCCCGGCGCCCAATCGATGGCCCCCGCCAGCAGGCTCAGCGCCGCCGAGGCGTTGACAAAAAAAGCTACATCCTCGATTTGGCAGTGAATCAGCCGCGCGATGACTCCACGTATCCGGTCTGCGTCGTCAAACCAATCGAGAAAATCCGAGCACGCCAATTCATCCCGCCGCGCAAAGTGGCGCGCCACGGCCTCCGTAGTGCGCCGGGAGAGCTGCCCGAAAGTGGCTGTATTGAGATAGGTCCGGTTCTGTAGCGCCGGAAACTCTGCCCGGACCGCATCCCAATCGATCATTCGCGCGCAATCCGTTCTTTGACCTTTGCGGCCGCTTCCGTGAGGGCCACATCGCTTTTTTGCCGGCCCTGCCGGACCACGAATTCCACCAGCCCCTGACCCAGCTTCTTGCCTATGGTCAGCCGGAACGGAATGCCGATCAGATCCGCGTCCTTGAACTTGACGCCCGGCCGCTCGTCGCGGTCGTCCAGCAACACGTCCAGGCCAAGCTCCAGACACTGCGCGTAGAGTTTTTCCGCCGCCTCCCGCTGCGCCTCGTCGTTCCAGTTGACGGGAGTAATCACCACTTCGAAAGGAGCGATGCTCGATGGCATCACAATCCCGTCCGCATCGTGATACAGCTCGATAGCGGCGCACAGGATACGCTCCATACCGATGCCATAGGAACCCATAATCGGCGTCACTTCTTCACCCGCTTCATTGAGGACGCCGAGGCCCATCGACGAGGAGTACTTATAGCCCAGCTTGAAAATATGGCCGACTTCCATCGACTTCACCAGCTCCAGCGGCTCGCCCGTTTCGATATCGGTGTCTCCCGGCGTCACTTGCCGCAGATCGTGAAACTCCGCCGTGAAATGATCGCCCGGTGTGACGTGGCGCAAATGGAAGTCGTTTTTGTTCGCGCCGGTAATCAGGTTGCGGCGGCCTTCGAGCGCAAGGTCGGCGACAATCCGCATGTTGCTGACTCCCACCGGCCCCAGCGATCCGGCCTCCGCGCCGAACCATTCCTGTATCTCAGCCGGATGCGCCGGGCGCAGTTCGCCGTCTCCGGTCACGCCGGAAAGTTTCGTTTCGCTGAGCTGATGATCGCCGCGCACCAGCGCCAGCACCGGCTTTTCGCCGGCCACCATCACCAGGCTTTTGATATGCGACGTGGCGGGCATGCCGTCGAACACGGAAACTTCCTCGATCGTCTTTTTACCCGGCGTATGGAACGGCTCCGGCTCCCGCCTGCCCTCTGGATCGGGCGCGGCCGGGGGCGCGGGCCGTGAAACGGCTTTCTCCATATTTGCCGCGTAGCCGCTTTTTTTGCAGGTAACGATAAGGTCTTCGCCCGCGTCGGAAGCCACCATGAACTCGTGCGACTGGCTGCCCCCCATGGCTCCCGAGTGCGCTTCGACCACCGTGTATTTCAACCCGCAGCGGTCAAAGATCCTGCAATAGGCTTCGTAGTGCTTCTGATAGGAAGCGTCCAGCCCGGCCGCATCGATATCGAAGCTGTAGGAATCCTTCATAAGGAACTGCCGGACGCGCAGCAAGCCGGATTTAGGCCGCGGCTCGTCGCGAAACTTGGTCTGGATCTGATACCAGATCTGCGGCAGTTGTTTGTAGCTGCGCAACTCGCCCCGCGCGATGAAGGTCATCACCTCTTCGTGAGTCATCCCCAAACAGTAGTCGCGCTGCCAGCGATCCTTGAGCCGGAACATGTTGTCGCCCATCAGGTCCCAGCGCCCCGACTCCTGCCACACTTCGGCTGGATTCAGGGCGGGCAAAAGCATCTCCTGACCGCCGATGGCGTCCATCTCCTGCCGCGTGATCGCGATGATCTTATTCAAGGACCGCTGGGCGGGAAACAGGTAGTTATAGATGCCCGCGCCAAGCTGGCGCACGTATCCGGCCCGCAATAACAACTGGTGGCTGGGGACCTCCGCCTCCGCCGGATTCTCGCGGAGAGTAGGGATAAAGAGCTTGGACCAACGCATGAATCACTCCATTCTAGCGAACGATTAGGACCCGCCAGGAAATAACTGGATCTCGTGGCGCAGCCTTCAGGCTGCCGAATCGAGACTCGTCTCGACCCTGGCCTGGTGAATCCGGTACCTGCATTGCGCCAGTAAGGCGGGCTTTTCAGTACCTGGCCGCTACAGCGTAACCACCGCGCTGGTTTGCGCACGCCAGCAGGCCAGCGCCAGAGCCATCGTCAAATCGTCATGCTCGGCGGGCCCCCACGCCCCGTACTGCCGCCTGCCCGTCGAGGACACTTTCACCCGCGCCTGCTGCAATTCCCGGACCAGCGTCTCGCGCCCTGTGAGCCGTCCGGGAATCCGCAATGCCTCCTTCTCCAGCATCACCACCAGCCCTTCCATCAGGTCTTGTTTCGGCACTCGCCAGACCGTCCCTGCCGGATGCGCTTTTCCACTGCCCGTAATCGTCACCGGCACAAACGGCCAGTCCGATTGTTCCTCCCGGGCCATGTCCACTACGGCTTCCCCCACTCCGGTCGCGTCCATCACCACCGTGCATCGCCCGCTTAGCTCCCGCGACTGCGTGATCCGCCCCAACCGCGCGACCACCGCCGTATACGGAATCCCGCGCGGCATCCGCTCCACAAACCGCACCCAGTGAGCCTGTTCCCGCCTGTATGCCCACGTCACCCGGTCGCGCTCCCGCGGAAACACCATCACCGCCTGTTCCACCACAACCAACGCCGTGTAATCCCGCCGTTTCCCCAGATCCACGCCCACGAAGTAATGCCAGCGCTCCCTCACCCCCGCTGTCATAAGTTCAACCCCTCGGCGTCCCGGTAAATCGCCCGGTCGAGCATGTCGTAATCGAACAGACTTTCCTCAGCCTCCACGAACTCGCACAGATACTCCTGCCGGAACCACCGTTCATTCATCGTCGCCCGCTCTTCTTCAAGATGCGAAGCCGGAATGCGGGCGCACTCCGTTGCCGGCACGGCGATTCGGACCCAATCTGTTCCGCCCTTCTCCCAGGCTTCAAAAAAGAATCCCCTCCGCCCGTTCGGCGTGCTCATCAGCCATATCCCGCCGCCTCCCACCGCTACCATCGGCCTCACGGCAAGGTACAAATCCTCAGGCGCGCGCGCTGCTTCATCCACCAGCAGCAGCGCGACCGATGAAAACCCGCGCACGGTTTTCTCCCGCCCCGGCAATCCCACAATGCGGCTCCCATTCGGCAGCAAAAGCGACATCTCGTGATCCCCATCCCCGCGCGGCGCAATGTCGAGCCGCTTCAAGAACTCACTGGCTTTGCGCAAAAACTCCCCACTCTGCCGGGCGCTGGGACTCACCACGAGCGTCAAACTCCCGGCCGCGAAAAAGGCCGTATGCACCGCCTTGGCCGCGGTAACGGTCGACTTCCCCCATTGCCGCGTGCAATTCAGCAAACACCGCCGCGGACTAACCCGCAGCAATTCCGTTTGCCGCTCATCGGGCGTCCATCCCAAACATTCCCGGACAAACAGCGAAGCATCAAGCATCGAACCCAGGAACTGGGCTTCAGCCCGGCCACCCTTCTCAGACTCAAGCGCGCCCAGAACGGTATTCCTCCACCGCGCGAATCAAAGCCTCTCGTAATTCCGGCTGCCCTTCGAGCACCCGCAAAAGCACATCTTCCAACTCCCCACGAGCCGGCCAAACCAGCCCTTTGGCCGTAACCATTTCCTCCACAGCCGCCCTCCGCCTAAGTTTCATAGTATTCGTCATCCTACACACTTCCACCAATACACCACGCACAGCCTAAAGAAGCCGCATGTTTCCCGCAATCAAATGAAAACTAAGCGAATTGTTTTTGTAAAAACCAGGTGACCGGCAACTAACCTCAGAGCTTCATATAGTAACGGCTGCCAAAATGCTAAGGGATGTGGCGTAGACTCTCAGCCGGCGCCGGGTTTTCGATGTGGGAGGTCCCCGTCGCGGGCCCTTTACGGCCCTATCTAATCAAGCTGTCGAGTTTTCCTAGTTGCGTCAACAGCGAGCGCTCCAATATGGCTGCGTTCCAGCTCTTTTTATAATCGTCCGGGAACACCCATTCGTCCGCGTTCAGTTTAAATCCCCAAGTTCCCACGGCATTTTTTCTGGCGTACTCCATTAGCGCGAGCTGAATCTGGTATTTCTCTTTATCGGTTAATTTCCGTACTGTCGAGCGGCCGAGTTCGTATGCCTGCTTTAGAGCTGGGTCACTTGGTCTCCCGGTTGATTGTCCCGTCAGACCATTAATCACGCCAGCCGCGAAGGCGTTGAAGAGACGGCTTCTGATCTTGGCTACTTCCGCAGCCTTGTGTGATGTGAAGATGTCATGGAATGTGTTTATGGACATTTTCGCCCCAAATTCCTTCGGATCAGGCTTTACTGCATCATCGATGCTGGGCTTCCACGGCTGGTCGGGCATTTTGGCAGCTTTTCTGCCGACGGCGACAATCGGATCGATGAAGTGCTTCTTAACAAGCTCTTTTCCTTTCTCCCTGTCCTCCTCAAAAGTCGGTACATGATCCTCCGCCGGAAAGGGGTCGGGAAGCGGAGACGCAGGTGGAGGGCGGTGGGGCAGATTGCGTCGAATCGCTTCATTTTCGGCTGCTGTTGCCGCCTTTTTGATTCGCTCTTCGGAGTCACGGATCGAGAATGAGACCGAGCGCACCCACCACTGACCATCACTTAACCGGCCCCACGAGTATTCAGCCTGTACGGCGTAATTGTTGCCCCCATTTGCGGTTCCGAGGGCCATGCGGGGGCCGGCATTTCGAACATGCTGAAGGATTTCGTTAATGCCCTTCGCCAGCTTGACCAGCTCCACCTCCCGTTTCCAAGGTGCCCCGGTTTTCGGATTGATTGTACGGGATAGGACGCATTCTGATATCCATTTCATAAGCTGATTCTCGAACGCTTCGCGGTTGTAAGGGATATCAATATTACGGCTCCTACAGCGGCCTGCCAGTTCTGGTTGTTTGCGCTCCATGTGTTCCTCCTCGTTCATTCGTTGCAAATCCTTCTCGATCGTCCGGATCGGCTCCGTCAACCCTACCTGCGTAGGCTCGCGGCAAGAATGACGTCTCCCGAAAGATTTTTCTGAATGAGGTTGTGGGAACGCTTACTTGGCCGGCGCCGGTTTTTCGACCCTGCCCCACACTTCGCCGCCGTGATCGGTCAGCATGATCACCGGAGTGTCTCCGGCCCATTTCACGGCCACCGGAACCGGCGCCGTCACATCGCGTTTGCCGTTTTGGATGCGCTGGGACTCACCACACGCGTCAAACTCCACTAATGCTCCACGCGCAGCCTAAAGAAACCGCATGTTTCCCGCAATCAAAAGCAAACTAAGCGAATTGTTTTTGTAAAAACCAGGTGACCGGCCGTGCAACGAGCGCCCCAAAAAACCGGGCCCCGGCCGCCCGGTGGCCATAGTCCGGCTGATTTCAGTCCATGAAGTCATGGGTACCCACAGCAGCCATGTGACCTTGCGTTTTCGCAAATTTGCGAATACACTGAGACTAGATGCCGAAGACGAGAGTCGTCATCTACTGCGAGGAAGACGGCTCATGTCCGTTCTTGGAATGGCTCGATGAACTGCCGGTCAAAGTGCAAGCGAAGTGCCTTCTTCGGCTGGAACGGCCGCGCGAACTGGGGCATGAACTGCGGCGCCCGGAGGCGGAGCTGCTGCGAGATGGAGTCCATGAACTCCGGGTTAGTCTACAGGGCGTTCATTACAGGATTCTCTATTTCTTCCACGGTGCGGTGGCGGCGGTTGTGGCTCATGGAATCGCGAAGGAACGCGCCGTTCCGCCCAAGGAAATCGACCGCGCGATTCAGCGCAAGAAGCGGTATGAAGCCAATCCGGCGAAACATAGCCGGTCCGAGGAGATTTCAGAATGACTAGGAAACCGAAAACCACGACGGATGCGGTTGAGATCATCCATCGCAGGTACTTCAAGGGGAAACCGGAGCGGCTGAAGGCTCTGGAGGAAGCACGGGCAGACGGCGAGGTTGCCTGGAAGATCTTCGAACTCCGTACCAAGGCAGGGCTGACGCAAGCCCAACTCGCCAAAGTGATCGGCACGACCGCTTCCGTAATCTGTCGCCTCGAAGACGCCGACTACCAGGGGCACTCGCTGGCGATGCTCCGCCGTATCGCGGCTGCCCTTGATCAGCGTATTGAGATTCGCTTCGTTCCAATTCGGCGCTCCGCATAGCGAGTTCGCATAGCCGAACCGCCGGTGAGTCTATAGAGACGATAAGCCCGTCGCGGCGGTGACCGAACGCAGCAATTCCGTTTGCCGCTCACCTGGCGTGCGGCGGCGCTGGAATCGATGCCGTAAAGCAGAGCAAGGACGCTTATGAGTGAGGCCGGCAGCAAAACAAAAGAGCCGACCGACCACCGAACTCGCGGCAGAGCTGGCACTAATCCGCGATCGCGTCGAAGACCTGGAAGACGCCAGCGAGGTTGATGCCGCCCTCTTTATCTGGAGATAGAATGAAGTCATGGTGCTGAAGCCGCCTTTTGATCGGATCACCATCGAGCCAGGCAAGATGGGCGGCAAGCCGTGCATTCGCGGTCTCCGCATCTCGGTTCAGAATGTGCTTGATATTCTGGCCAGTTTTCCGGACCGGGCCGAACTCTTCGAGAATTACCCCAGCCTGGAGGAGGAAGATCTTCGCCAGGCGCTGGCTTTCGCTTCAATCAACCATTGACTGCTGGACGAAAAGTATGAACCAAAGCCGACCGTGAGGGAAGGCTTCCGTGCCGGACGGAATTCAGCCAAGCAACTCGAGTTGCGCCCTCTGCTCCGCTGCCGGGGACCGCTGCACTTCCCTGCTCCCCATGGGAGGGGCAATCCCCTCCAGCACAGGACGAATGTTCGGCCGGTTCGTGGACCGCCTCTTCATCAGCCGCCGGGCTCCCTGACTCAGAAGCTCCTCGTTTCCGGTTGCCGATTCCGGCATGCCTTCGTAAACCGCGGCGAACAGCGGCAAGCCCAACTTCAGGCAATCCCGCCCGGCCTGGATACTCCCGCCGCTAGTTCGCGCTTCGATCAGGATCATTGCCCGGGACAATCCGCAGATCGTGCGATTGCGCTGCATCGCATGCCCTACGCTCCAGGGGAGATTCGGCCCGAACTCACTGACAACCACAGTCCGCGCCTCGTCCCACTCGTCCTTGATCTCTCTCTTGACACGGAAGCGCAGAATCCCTTCCGCCAGCACGACGCTGGTGGTCCCTCCCGCCGCCAGCGCCGCGCGGTGCGCATTCATGTCCACCCCGGACGCGAAGCCGGAAACGATGTTGATCCCCTCGCGAGCCAGCAAATCCGCGGAGTCCCAGGCCGTCGCCAGGCCTTTCTCGGTTGCTTCGCGCGACCCGCAGAAGCCTACGGACTCCTTATGCAGTAGCTCCAGGTTCCCTAAGCACAACAGCAGGACCGGTGCCTCCTCCCCCAAGGTGTGCTTGAGCGCCACCGGGTAGGCTGGATCGACGATCGGGAGTGCGTGAATGTTCCTTTTCGAGAGTTCATCCCAATGGCGTTTCACCCGCTCCCTGCTAGCTGGCAATGCGGCCACTTGCGGCGCAGTCAGAGTCTCCCGCAAAAGGTCTTCGTCGAGGAAAGAGCTCTTGTCACTACCAGGTTCCCAGCGCTTCAGAAGTTTCCGGACACGGCTGGGGCCCACGCCCGGGGCATCCAGCAGTGTCATCAAATCCAACGCGAATGCCTCTGCCGCCATGATCTTATTCTCTCCCACTGACATTGTCATCGTTGCGGCAGGTTTTCTCGCATGCCAGCCCGAAGATCTTCCGCGCGCCTGCCTGAAGCAGCAGAAGCCCGCAGTAGTTCATGCTGATGCCGGACTGATATAGATCATCCAGTAGCAGTATCCGCTTGCCCTCGAAAACGTCGGCGTCCACCTTGATCGTGCCGAGCAGTGTGTTGAGTTTATGGGCAAGTGGCGCAGCCTTTATCGAGCCACGCCTGTTGATCGTCCTCACATGTTTCGTCAGGTCTTCACGCCCCCATTTCATGGCGATCCGTTCAGCGACGTATCGAGGGAGGTTGTATTCTTTCGCCGGGTCGGAAGGCGGCAGGGCGACTACACAGTCGGCGGACTCGTAGCAGGTCATTTCCCCCAGGAACGCCAGGCAACGGTCGGCGAGATGATTCGCGGCGGCGGTTGTCTGTTCCGTGGCCGCATCACCGCCGTAGGGCTTGGCCATAGCGCGCAGCGCGCCGGCCTCGGTTTGGTTCCGATTGGGATCGCCAGCCTCCCTTTCGTAATCGAGCGCGAAGGAAAGCGCCAAATAATCTCTCATGGCCACGTACCGTCCAACCTTCTCCACCCATTCGGTGACCTCGTACGGAGCCTCCTGCCGCGTGCAATTCAGCAAACACCGCCGCGGACTAAGCCGCAGTAATTCCGTTTGCCGCTCATCGGGCGTCCATCCCAAAAATTCCCGGACAAACAGCGAAGCATCAAGCATCGAAGCCAGGATCTGGGCTTCAGCCCGGCCTTTCTCAGACTCAAGAGCGCCCAGAACGGTATTCCTCCACCGCCCGAATCAAAGCCTCCCGCAATTCCGGCTGCCCTTCAAGCACCCGCAAAAGCACGTCTTCCAATTCCCCACGAGCCGGCCAAACCAGCCCCTTGGCCGTAGCCATTTCCTCCACAGCCGCCCTCCGCCTAAGTTTCATAGTATTTCGTCATCCTTCACACTTCCACCAATACACGATGCGCGGCCTAAAGAAGCCGTATGTTTCCCGCAATCAAAAGCAAACTAAGCGAATTGTTTTTGTAAAAACCAGGTGACCGGCAACTAACACCAGACCGAGGCCCGGCCGTGAGAAAGGGCTTTGCTGAGACGAGCGGAGTTGATTGAGAAGCAGAAAAAGTGGGTATGAGAGGTTGTCCTTCGGTCCGTTGCGTCTCGCGGTGACACACTGCAAGTGAGTTGCTCCTTGTATAGGCGAACTACTGAATTGCGCCGGTCCGCATGATCGACAAGCTAAGGTGAAACCGGTTTCCTAAGAACGCAGCATAACTCTAAGCCTCTTGATATTCTTGGTATTCGTCTGATCGCAGAACCGTGGGAGGGAGTGGAAGTTGGGTTCCAGTGCTCTAGCGCCCGGGGCAAGGGTGCTCATTCGGGACGCCGAGTGGATCGTCAAGCGAAAGGACCGCACCTCCACCGGCGGATACTCCATCCACGTCGTCGGAGTCTCTGAGATCGTCAGACATAGAGAGGCGCGATTCCTTACCGACATCGAGGGCAAGGGAATCACCGTCCTCGACCCTGCTGATACGGATCTGATCGTCGATACCTCCCCGCAGTTCCGGAATAGCCGGCTCTACCTGGAAAGCCTATTCCGCCAATCTCCTCCCACCGGCGCCGACCTCTGGATCGGCCACCGTGCCGCCGTTGACGATCTCCCGTTTCAGCTTGACCCGGCGATTCAGGCCCTTGAACAACCCCGGCAACGAATCCTGATCGCCGACGCCGTCGGCCTGGGCAAAACCATCGAAATCGGCGTGCTGCTGGCCGAGCTCATCAAGCGCGGCAAGGGCAAGCGAATCCTGGCTGTAACCACGAAAAGCATGATGGCCCAATTCCAGAAGGAATTGTGGTCTCGATTCACCATTCCCTTGGTTCGCCTCGACTCGGTGGGTCTCGATCGAATCCGGTCGCGCATCCCCACCAACGCCAACCCTTTTCACTACTTCGACAAATCCATCATTTCCATCGACACGCTGAAGCAGAACAACGAATACAGGATTCACCTTGAAAACAGTTACTGGGACGTGATCGTCATCGACGAGGCGCACAACGTCGCGGTGCGCGGCTCCGGTAAATCCTTGCGGGCGAAACTTGCCGAGTTGTTATCCCAGCGCTCCGACACTCTCATCATGGCTTCCGCGACGCCACACGACGGCCGCGCCGAGTCCTTCGCAAGCCTGATGAATATGCTGAACCCCACGGCAATCGCCGATCCGAAAAACTACGGACCGGAAGACATCAAGGGCCTGTTCCTTCGGCGTTTCAAGAAGCACATCCAGCAGCAGATCGCGGGCTCCTTTCTGGACCGAATTGTCAGCCGCCATCCCGTCGCCGCGTCCGGCAAGGAAGAAGATGCCTATGCACAACTCGCGAAGGCGAAGTTCATATCCTTTGATCGGGCAAAGCGAACCGGCCAGCTTCTTTTTCGAACGGTTCTGGAAAAGGCTCTCTTCTCCTCTCCGGCGGCATGTCTTGAAACCGTGCGTCAGCGGCTCAAGAAGCTGGAGAAAAACACCAGCCCGGAAGCCGATGCCGACCGCGAAACGCTATCTGAACTGGCGGAAACCCTGGCAGCGATTGCCCCAGTCGACTTTCCGAAATATAGGGAGCTAATAAAGCTTCTCGAACCGGGCGGATACCTTCAATGGAACCCAGCCGATCCCGCTGACCGGGTGGTGCTCTTCACTGAGCGCATCGAAACGCTCCGCTTCCTCAAAGAGAACCTGCCGCGCGACCTTCGTCTCAAGGACAACCAGGTGGCCACCATCCACGGCACGGAAATGAGCGACGTGGAGATTCAGGAGGTCGTGGAAGCATTTGGCCGTGAGCCATCCCCCATACGGCTGCTGCTTGCCTCCGATATTGCCTCCGAAGGCTTAAACCTCCACTTCTTGAGCCACAAGTTAATCCATTTCGACATCCCCTGGTCGCTGATGGTATTTCAGCAACGGAATGGACGCATTGACCGATACGGGCAGGAGCGCCAGCCTCAAATTGCCTACCTATATACCGAGCCGTCCAACGAAAAGATCCGTGGCGACATCCGAATCCTGGAGCTGCTGGTCGAGAAGGATACGCAGGCTGCAGAGAACATCGGAGATCCCTCCATATTCCAAGGTGTATTCGATCCCCACGAAGAAGAACTCAAGACCGGCAAAGCCATCGAGGACGAAGTCTCCCCAGGCGATTATGAACGTCAAATGCAGGAGGCCGTCCAGAACGACCTCTTGAACATTCTCTTCGGGGATCAGCCGGTGCCGGATGGCCAGCAATCGCGCCAGCGGTGCCGCGCAGTGCCGACTCTATACAAGGATGACCTGGCCTTTTTGGAAGACGCCCTCACGAGTCTTCAGCCGCAGACTGACCTACAGGCCGACTTCGATACCGCCCGCCAGCTTGTCAGCCTCACACTCAACGACGATCTGAAGCGAGCCTTCGGCAATCTGCCGCGCGAAGCTTTCCCGGAAGATGACCGGCTGACGCTCTCCACGGATCGTCGCCTGGTCAAGGATGCGATCAAGCGATCGCGTGCGGAAGAGCAAAAATGGCCGGATGTTCACCTGCTCTGGGATCTGCATCCGGTGGTCGAGTGGCTGAACTTCAAGTTGCTTGTCACCTTCCAGAGGAGGCAAGCACCCGTTATCCGGCTGGCAGGCAACTTGCCCGCCGGGGATTCCATGTTTCTCATGCAGGCGGAAATCCCCAACAAGAAGGGCCAGCCGGTGATCCATGAGTGGTTCGCCCTGCATTATTCCGGGATGGCCGAGAAGGGCATTCTGCCTCTGGAGGAATTCCTGGAGCGAACCCAGCTTGGCCGCCGCAACTATCCCAATCCAGGCGGATTTGATGTACCGGTCGCTTTATCCAGCTTGCTGCCCGATGCCGTTCGCGCCGCCCGGCTCCATATGTCCGACCGCCGGAAAGCGTTCGAAGAAAGCTTCCGCAGCCGCCTTGCTGAGGAGATCGAGACGCTGACACACTTGCACGATCGCCACCACCGGCAGCTTGAACTCGACCTGCCCGAAACCCAATCGATCATGGCCCTGCAGCGGAGCCGGAAGGAGCAACGCCGCCGCCGGATCGACGAGGTTTTTGAGAATTATCAGACGTGGGTGGAAGAGACTCTCACCACGGAGGACCAGCCGTTCCTCCGTGTTGCTGCGGTCTTCATCGGATAACCTGCCATGCCCATCGACCTGACAGGAATTGAGAATGAAAACCAGTTCTACAGCGACCACTACCTGGCGGCCATCTTCGAGGGCGACCTTAAGCCTCTGTTCGACGAATGGCGTCGGCTCGAAGAGGAGCAGGACGCTGCCACTCCGCAGGACAGGTTAAAGGGACTCGCGCGGTCATACCTGCGGATGCGCCGGGAGTATTTCCAGACCTCGGATCTTGCAGAGCGTCTGAGCATGCAACGTGAGTGGTCCAGCCGGTTGCTGGAAGCTCTGGGCTACCCATCTACTCCGGCTACCATCCCGCTTGAAGATGGCTTTCTATTGCCTGCGGTATCGGTCATCAACCGCTCCAACGGCGAGCCGGATTTGTGGGTGCTTGAAACGGCCAACGCCTCCGATGAACCTGCGGACCCGCTGGAGTTGACCATCCTCCCTGAGCAGCTTGCCAATCTTCCCGAAGGCGCAGCTATCCCGACGGATATCTCCTGGGAAGAGGTAATCAACAAAGTCGTTTTCGGAGCCGACGAGCCGCCCCGTTGGGTACTTCTGTGCGGTGCGGGTGATCTCCTGCTTTTGGATCGCACCAAATGGGGTCAGAAACGCCTGCTGCGCTTCGACTGGGAGCAGATCTTCAGCCGCGCGGAATCCACCACGTTGCGCGCCGCGGCTGCCTTGCTCCATCACGACAGCGTGTGTCCGCCGGGCCGGGTGAGCCTTCTCGATACGCTCGACGAAAACTCCCACAAACATGCCTATGCCGTTTCCGAGGATCTGAAATACAGTGCCCGCGAGGCCGTGGAACTTCTGGGCAATGAAGCGGTGCGGTACCTGCGGGACGTACTGCACGAAAAGATCTATGGCAAGGACCTGGCGGATCAACTTACCAAGGAGTGCCTGCGCTACCTGTACCGGCTTTTGTTCCTCTTTTATGTGGAAGCCCGGGAAGAACTGAAATACGCTCCCATGAAGAGCGAGGAGTACCGCACTGGCTACAGCCTGGAAAGCCTGCGCGTGCTGGCGGAAATTCCGCTCTCCACGGAGGAGGCTCGCACGGGGACCTACCTGCATGAGAGCCTCCAGTTGCTCTTCCGCCTGGTCTTTGAAGGCTTCCAGCATAAGCTGGCCGCTCCCGGCGGCTACACCAACACGTTTAAGATGGAGCCTCTCCGTTCCGACCTTTTTGACCCGGCGCAGACTCCCTTTCTGAACCGCGTGAAGATGTCCAACGAGACTCTTCAGCAGGTCATCGAGTTGCTCTCCCTCTCCCGCGAGCGGCGCAATTCCCGCCGCGGACGCATCAGCTACGCCCAACTCGGCATCAACCAGTTGGGATCGGTCTATGAAGGCCTGCTTTCCTACACCGGGTTCTTCGCCGAGGAGGATCTATACGAAGTCCAGAAGCCCGGCGAAGCTTTCGATCCTCTGCAGCAGGCATTCTTCGTTCCCGCCGCCGCACTGCCCAAGTACAAGGACGAAGAAAAATCCGTGGACGAAAACGGACGGCTCCGCAAGCATCCCAAGGGCAGCTTCATCTACCGGCTCAGCGGGCGCGACCGCCAGAAATCGGCCTCCTACTACACGCCGGAATCGCTCACCCGCCTGACGGTCAAATACGCCCTCAAAGAACTGCTCCCGGACAAGTCCGCCGACGACATCCTGAAACTCACCATCTGCGAGCCCGCGCTCGGCAGCGGAGCCTTCGCCAATGAAGCGGTGAACCAGCTTGCCGAAGCCTACCTGGAGCGCAAGCAGAAGGAAACCGGCCACACCATTCGCCATGAGGACTACCTCACCGAAAAGCAAAAAGTGAAGGCGTTCCTCGCAGACAACCGCGTGTTTGGCGCGGACCTGAATCCGGTAGCCATTCAGCTGGCCGAGGTCTCCCTTTGGCTGAATACGATTTATGCCGGCCACACCATCCCCTGGTTTGGCGGACAGCTGGTTGCCGGCAACAGCCTGGTGGGCGCTCGCCGCCAGGTGTTCACGAAGGAGCAACTGGAAAGCCGCGGGCGGGACTGGCTGGAGGTGGTACCGGAGCGTGTCCCCGTCGGGCAGGCGCGGGAACCGGGCCAGATCTGGCACTTCCTGGCCGCCGACAAGGGTATGGCGGACTATTCCGATCGAGACGTACGCGCCATGCTCCCCGAGGATGACCGGCGGATTCGAGAGTGGCGCAGGAGCTTCTGCGCGCGCTTTGAAGCAATCGACGTGCGTGCCATGGAGCGGCTCTCAGCGGCGGTTGACTCCCTTTGGAAACAGCACACGGAGGAGCTTCGAAAAGTCCGGCAGGAAACGGGCCACATGTTCCCGGTCTTCGGCCAGGAAGCGAATCCCGAGTTTTCCGGCGGGCCGACGCTCACCACGCAGCAGCGCCGCGATATCTTCGAGAAGCGCATTCTGGGGCGCGGCTCAAACACAGCCACTCCTTACCAGCGGCTGAAGCTGGCCATGGACTACTGGTGTTCCCTCTGGTTTTGGCCTGTGGACCGGTCCCATCTGCTCCCTTCGCGCGACGAGTTCCTTCTGGAGTTGCAGATGGTTCTGGAGGGGAGCCGTCTCGAACAGGGCTCGCCGTTGTTGGGCGCGGAGCAGTTGGATCTGATGCCTGAAGCCGCTCCGGTCCGGCAGGAGCAGCTCCACATGCTCGACGAGTTGGGGCACGTCAATCTGGAGGAGTTATGCGCGAACCAGCCCCGGCTGAAGCTGGTGCGGGAGCTTGCTGAGCATCACCGGTTCCTGCATTGGGAACTGGACTACGCGGACATCTTCGAGAATCGCGGCGGATTCGACCTGATCGTGGGGAATCCTCCATGGATCAAGATTGAATGGAACGAAGGCGGGGTGATGGGCGATGCGGAGCCGCTCTACGTGCTGCGCGGATCGGAATTCACCGCGCCGCAGCTTTCCTTACTTCGTAACGAAGCTATGTCACATCTAGCAGGCCTTCAAGAGACGTACCTCTCTGAATTCTGTCAGTACTCCGGCTTGCAGAATTTCCTCAATTCCGTCCAGGGCTACGATCTGCTTCAGGGTTCACAGCCCAATACGTTCAAGTGCTTCGTTGTGCGTGCATGGGCGCTGGCTTCAACAAGTGGAGCACAGGGGTTTCTGCACCCCGAGGGCGTTTACGACGACCCGAAAGGCGGGATTCTCCGTCGAAGTCTGTTTCAACGGTTGCGCTTTCATTTTCAGTTCCAGAATGAAGAGAAACTATTTCCTGAGGTCCATAACGAGACGCTGTTCAGTGTTAATCTTTATGGTCCCAAGAACGAAGCTCCCGGCTTCATTCACATTGCCAATCTATTCGCAACGAGCACTGTGGACGCGTGTTTTGTTCATGACGGGCAAGGGCGAGTTGGAGGTATCAAAAACGACGAAAACAAATGGAACAAGGAAGGCCACCGGGATCGCATTATCGAAGTGGACCAGGCGACACTGGAGCTGTTCGCCCGTCTGTATGATCCGCCTGGCACGCCAGCCTTGGAGGCCCGGCTGCCGACGCTCCATGCCCGAGAGCTGGTCGAAGTCTTGCGAAAGTTCGCGGACTATCCCCGCCGCCTGGGCGACTTGCAGGGGCAATATGACACGACAGTCATGTGGGACGAGACGAACGCTCCGAGGGCGGGCATCATCCGCCGAGAGACGCGCTTCCCCGACGACACCTCGGAGTGGATTCTCTCCGGCCCGCACATCGGTGTGGCTCGGCCGTTCTTCCAGACGCCAAAGCGTATCTGTAACACGAACCGTGCTTACGACCTGATCGACTTGACCGACCTGCCGGAGGATTACCTGCCCCGTACCAACTACGTCCCCGCCTGCGACGCGGAAACGTATCGCGCGCGGACGCCCAAGGTCGAGTGGTGGTACGGCCCCCGCATCACGGAATATTACCGCTTCGTCAACCGAGAAATGCTCAGCCAGGCGGGCGAACGAACACTTTTACCGACCATCGTGCCGCCGGGCGTGGGGCAGGTTCACACCATTTTCTCGGTGATCTTTCAACAGCCATGGGATCTGCTGGATTTCGCCGCGATGGCGGTTTCGCTACCGGTCGATTTTCGCGTCAAGTCCACGGGCATGGGCCATGCGAACAAGACTCTGCTGGAACAATTGCCCATTCTGGCCGACTCTTTTCGGCGGCCCGCGATGCACAGCCGGATATTGATGCTGACGTGCCTGACCAAGCACTTCGCTGATCTTTGGCGGACCACTTGGAATGACGCATTCACCCGCCAGCGCTGGGGCTTGCAAGACCCGCGCTTAAATCAGGAAAGGTTCTCCTCGCTGTCCCGATGCTGGTCTGCGTGTACCCCACTTCGCACGGATTTCGAACGCCGCCAGGCCCTGCTGGAACTCGACGTCCTGGTGGCGCAGGCTCTGGGGCTCACCTTGAACGAACTGCTCACCATGTACCGCATCCAGTTCCCCGTCTTCCGGCAATACGAACGCGAGACCTACTACGACCGCAGCGGACGCATCGTCTTTCTGGCGGGCGACCGCTCCTACGGCGTGTCACGGCCCGAGTGGCAGAACGTGAAAGACATGCAGAGCGGAACCGTGGAGCGCCGCTTCGAGGACGATACGCTTCCCACCGGGCCCCGCGAAAAGGTGATCCAATACGTTGCCCCGTTCGACTGTCCCGACAGGGAAGCCGACTACGCGGAAGCGTGGGCTTTCTTTGAAAAGGAGGCCCAATGATCCCCTCGGTGGTGAGCGAGCAGGTCCAAACGGGCGTCGAGGATTTTCTCCGTACCACCTTTCCAATCACCAATCCGTTCTTCTCAGGAGCGCTGGAGCGGCTCCTGGCTAAGCCGGACGGGCTGTTCCGCGGACCGTATCTCACCGTAAAACTGCCGTTCGTTCCCGCCTCCGGCGGGCAGCAACGGTTTTCAGGCCTGCTGCCGGAGGATTTCGAGCCTTACCGCCATCAGGATCTGGCCTGGCAACGGCTCCAGCGCCTGGCCGGGGCGTCCACGATCATCGCGACTGGCACGGGGTCAGGCAAAACGGAGTGCTTCACGTATCCGATTCTCGACTACTGCCGCGCCATGCGGGGACGCAAGGGAATCAAGGCGATCCTCATCTACCCGATGAACGCGCTGGCGACCGACCAGGCAAAGCGGCTGGCCGAGGCGATCTGGAAGAACGCGGACCTGCGGGGGCAGGTCACCGCAGG
>Ga0187893_10006836_pt1 | contig 19167 bp, 14 predicted proteins | sample MA1701074metaG_FD_139574 | JGI IMG/M metagenome (GOLD analysis project Ga0187893, IMG submission 139574) | White microbial mat communities from a basaltic lava cave in the Kipuka Kanohina Cave System on the Island of Hawaii, USA - MA170107-4 metaG ... | reverse complement strand
CCTCTTCTTTCTGGCCGATTCGATCAACTGCCTGGCCAACGGGTCGCCAATGATGGCGAATGCCCGGCTTTCACTGGTGGCCCCACCCGAGTGCTTCGGTGCCAGGACACAGTAAAAGGAGCCGGTGGCTGGAAGGCTGGCGAGCCCTGTCGCTCCTTCGGTCCAAATCATGCCGTACTTGAGTCCGGCGAAGTGGGTTGGCTCCGCGAGATCGGGAATCGGCCCCATGCTCGCGCTGTCGGTGCCCAAAGCCATCACTCCGCGACGACCGAGGTAGTCCATCGTTTCTGGATCTGGATCAGGCCAGGCGGGCGCTCGGCCTTCAACCGGGTCTGCTGCAAAGCGCCTGCCTTCTGGTAAAGGCCGAAAATATCTGTCGCTGTAGCCGCTCCTGAACAAAACGATGTCGCCGAATGCAAGCGGCCGGTATTTCTTTTCCCACTTCAGCACTTCGTCCTTGTGTATCAGGCTGCTCTTGCCGTTGGGAGCTTTGTCGATCAGGTGACTGACGTCGATGACACAAGCTTCACCAACAAACTGCCAGGCGGGCACTTTTTCGCCGAAGACCAAGCCTAGTGGGCCCGCGTTCGGTAAATTCGTGCCCGGGGCCGGTACCGAGTGCGGCGGAAAGTCAAGCTGGGTTCCGGTGTTGCCATCGATCGTGAGGATCTCACTGTTGTAAGCGCTGTGAGGGCCGATGCGGAGATAGGGATTGATCTGAAAGAAAGGCCAACCGGAGGGCCACGTCACGGGATATTCGGGTGCGACCAGCAGCGAAAGATCCACGAACCGCGGTTCTCCCAGAGCTTTCAGGCTGCTGCCAGACAAGGTCAAGGCCGTGATCGAGAGCGCCGCACCAAGCCACCGCCTACCAGACAGAAGGTTCGAGAACGACAGCTTCATGTGAGATCACCAGTCGAATGTAAGGTTTTCAAAACTCTGGGGGTATATCGTCGCCGCGAACTGGGACAGGGAGTTTTCAAGTATGGCATGCCTCGATCTTTAGGCGATCTCACGGTCGGCCAGATTGAACTTCTGTTCCTCGCAGCCGAATCAGCTCAGCCACCTCCGCAGCGTCGTGGGAGGCGCAATAAACGTCGCGGGGCTCAACCGAGTCACCGATATTGTAAATCTCAAGTTCGGGCATCTCAGCCCGGACCTGTTCGTAGAGGCGGTTGTTCGCCGTCCGTCCACCCACTACGATGCTCCCCACACCTTCCATCCGCTCGTAGTGACCATTGTTCTGGATCAGGACGTAACCCTCTCCAACTTCCTCGACAGTCGATTCCGGTCGCAGATGGACGGTGGGCAAGTTCTTAAGAGCCATCATCAGCAAATCACGTCCAGGCGAAAGCTTGTCATCAGAGAAGACCGTCTTGGGTTCAATTACGTAAACTTCTGCGCCTCTACCGGCAACGTATAAGGCGAGAAAACAGCTTTCTGAATCCCCTCCGATAATCACCACGCGATCTTCCCAAGCGTCGTCCGGCCGGTCGAGAGCAGAAAACAGATCAAAGGTTTTGGGTGTTCCATTCAGTGGGCAAAACCGCAGGCCAGGGCCTGCTCCAGTGGCGATGACCACGGCATCGGGGTGGATCGAGTCGATCGTTTGGAGGTCTACGGGAGTATTCAGCCGCACGTCTACCTTCAGTTTCTGCATTTGCCCTTTCAGATAGATTACCAAATAGCCATAGTCCGCAGCGACCTTTGACGAATAGCGCATCTGTCCGCCAAGCTCCGCAGAACTCTCATAGAGGCTGACGCGGTTGCCTTGTTCCGCCAAGATGCGTGCCGCATGCATTCCTGCCGGACCTCCGCCAACTACCATCACATGTCGAGGCCGGACAGCAGATCGAATCTGGTACGTACGCTCAAAAGTCGTATGGGGATTGGCGGCACAACCGGCAGCCACATTGGCCTCCAACAAATTCGTACAGTGATGACAGGCGATGCACGGAATAATGTCCTCAACGCGGTTCTCCCTGACTTTTCTCAGATACTGAGGGTCCGCATGAAAGGCGCGTGTCAGCGAAATGAAGTCCAACCCTTCTCGGCGCATCACCTCGTTAGCAAAATGCGGGTCATTGAGACGCTGGGCGACGCTGACGGGCACCTTGTTGCCCAAAGCCTTCTTGATCGCAGCAGCATTTCGGACAAAACCACCCTTGGGAGCCTCTGGTCCCTGAATGATCATGAACCCACTTTCGTAAATTCCCCCGGAAACGTCGACGAGGTCAATTCCAGCTTCTGCAAGCATGTGACAGAACTCAATCGTGTCCGCGATGCCGAGTCCACCCTGAATGTATTCTTCAGCCGTCAAGCGATAGCCAATTGGGAAATCCGGACCCACCACCCTACGCACCGCGGCTAGAATCTCAAGGCCGAAACGGGCCCGCTTTGACGGACTGCCGCCATACTCGTCAGTCCTCTTGTTCGTATAAGGCGAGAGAAAGCTGCAAAGCAAGTATCCGTGCGCTCCGTGGAGGTGGACCATGTCCAGTCCGGCCTCTTTGATCCTCCGGGCGGCGTCGGCAAACTTGCCAATTACTTCCTTAATATCTGCCACACTCATTTCCCGGGGAGTTGGGACCGGGTGAAGCACCTCGCACCGCACAACAGAGGGCGCAATTGGCTGCTGCTGAGACATGTAGGATGGCGTTTGTCGTCCTCCCATGTATATTTCCAGGCCGACTTTGGCCCCTTCAGCGTGGACGGCATCCGCCATGCGACGCAGGGCCGGAATCACATGATCTCCATGGCAGCCCACTTGGTACAGATGTCCCATACCTCGGGTGTCCACATACGTGGACTCCACTTGGATCAGGCTGGCTCCGTTGCGGGCCCGCTCCACAAGATAGTCAATGTACCTTTGGGTCAGCATGCCGTCTCGAGTCGCCATGCTCTTTTCCATGGGTCCCGTAATGACCCTACTGCTCAATCTCATCGAATTAATCTGACCTTCTCGGAGCAACATCTCGAACGCCATAAACGGGTCCTCCTGGGTTATAGAGAGCTGGTCGATCTACGGCTATGTGACTGCTAGCCGGAGACTGATGCCGCTTCTCTTTCAAGGCTGTTTTGGATGCAGCTTGCAAATATGTCGAGTTCCTGCTGGATTTGAGCTCCCAACAAGCGTTCTCCAAGTGAGGCCAGCATTCCGGAGAGCTCAAAGCTGGTCGCGAGGTCGATCTGACATTGCCCGGCCTCGACCTCCGTCAATGAAACGATAATGCTCTGGCGAATCTGGCTCCTAAGACGTTTGTCGTCGCCTGAAACAACAACCTCAATGCGGTGCGGGGGAGAACTTTGCGCCACAGCAATATCCAGTTCGAACCGAATCAAAAACGGCCCAACGTGTCGCCGTACGCGCGCCTGGTAAGAGGTTCCCTGCTCCCGGACGAGCACTTCTTCACAACCGGGAATGCATTTGGCAACGGCCTCAATATTCCAGAGGAATGACCACGCCTGATTCAGCGTGGCGCCCACGGAAAACGAATGCTGGATGTCTAAACGCATCGTTGGCTATTTTGGCCCGCCTTCCGCTCAGAGAGATCTGATGACGGCACCTTGTCTGCTGGCTGCTGAGCCCTGCCGGGAAGCTTCCATGTAGATGTTTGCCGCGACAAACGCTGGCGCTCATTCCATTGGAACATCGATCCCGTTTTGGGCGAGTCCAAAACCCTATAATTCAAGGATCGCCCGGTCAAGCTGCTTTAGAGGGAAACCTAGTTCCATTCGCTCTGCGAATAGTTGGATGAACTCTAAATCACCCTCACGACTGCCAACGCATCCGATGGTAAGCATTTGCGATCGGAGAGGATCTGGTGCGGACAGTCACTGGCAGGAAAGAGAGGCCTGTCGGGGGCAGGTAGTTGATCTCTGAAAAAATCATGTTCTGACCTCTTGTAGCCCAACAACACTGTCCGGCCACCGTGCCGTACGAATTCAGCTCGAACTACTTCGTTTTCCAAAACAAGGCCCCCTGATCCTTGTATTGGCTCTCGCGTATGAACGCTCTCACCGATTTCTCCTGATGACCTGCCATGAGTGCAGGTGGAATCAGAGGAGAGGCCGTGGTGGGAATGAATCGTCTTCTGTTCAAGTCTGGCTAGGCTCCCGTGAAAGCTCGGGCACCGAAGTTGTTTCCATGTTCTGTTCTAGTGCTGGATGAGGCGGCGTCGTTCAGAAATGGGCAGTCGGAATGGTCAATCGATTAACTTGTCCGCGCGTCCTAAGAAAGCGTAAACGCCAATTCCGATGGAGCTGATGCCGAGCGCAGACCAAAACGTCATGTCCCAACCATACGCTTTTGCGATGTTGCCGACCACCATGGGCACAAGAACACCCGCAAGATTCCCGGCGGTGTTCTGAAAGCCCATGAATGTTCCGGCATATCTGGGTGCAATTTCCAATGAACCACTATTGAGCGTGGGAGAAACGCTCGTCAGCAGGAAGCTTGCCAGGCAAAGCAGGAGAATGATACTGCCCTGACTAGAGACGTGTGGAACCATGAGTAGAGCGACCGCTGAACACGCGAAGGGCATGAGAAACAGCTTTCGCACCACAGTTCGATTACGCTGCCTAACCCCAAGATCAATCAGATAGCCAAACAGCTGCAAGCCGAACCAGGCGGAAAGGAAAGGCAGAGCAGAACCAATGGCCATCGAAGTAAGCGAGAAACCCCGAACCGAAAGCAGATAGGTAGGCAGCCAAGTGGCCAGCATGTAGTAGATCCAGTTTGCCGAAAAGTGCAGAGTTGCGACAGCCCAGAAGGCCGGCAACGTCAGGATGCGTTGCCACGGCAAAGCTGCAGCGTCCTGGATTACAGGTCTGGCGCCCAGAATCTTCTGGAGCTCTTCGGTGCCGACGGAGCCAGTTGCCTCGGGACGATTGTTAGCTCCAAAAATCCAGAATGGTAGCCAGAGGAAGCCGAAGGTGGCAAACACATAGAATATGGATTGCCAGCCCCAGCGGTCGGCGATCGCAGCGGCCAAAGGAAGAGCCACGATTGGCCCCAGGTAGGCCCCGCCAAAAGCGAAGCTGGTCGCTCGGGAGTACTCGTAAGGCGGAAACCAGCGAACGATAATACTATTGGTGCAGGAATTCGTTCCGCTTTCGCCTATTCCCATCAAGCCGCGTGTGAGCGACATGCCGAACACGCTGTTCAGCACTGGAGTCAATCCGGTAAAGACGGACCACCAAACGACACTGGCCCCGAACATCAGCTTAGGTCCCAGTCTGTCAGCCAGATAACCGGTCAACACCATAAACGTGGTATATCCGAAGAAGAAGCCCGAAAGCACCCATCCCATCTGGGCCGTGTCCCATTGACGCTCTTTCATAACAAACGGGGCAGCCACGGAAATGTTGATGCGGTCGCAGTGGGAGATAACGACGGCCACAAAGCATAGGAGTGCAATGTCCACTCGCTTCGGCCATGGCAACCGTCTCCTCGACTTGTGGCTACTGGGGTCAGGGTCTAGCGTCGTGGGCATCAGCTTCCGCTGGAAAGGTCTTTTGCATGGTTAAGCCAAAATGTCTCTGACAACGTGCCCTTCGACATCAGTCAACCGGAAGTCGCGGCCGCTGGATTCTGTACTACGGCCGCTTGGGCAATGCTCAAGCTGAGGTTTCGAGCAGTTCTGCGGCATCTCGCGATCAGCGCAGTGCGCCAAGAAGGCCAATGACTCGATCTCCAAGCATTTGAGAGCCGTAAGTCATCTCCACGATACCCCCGGCCGGACCGTTGAGCCTCACCTGCGGAAATCCAAAAACCGGCCGTCCAAAATCAACGATCAGGTAAGGGCACCGGACGCCTTTGTCTAGCGGATCGCCTTTCTGGTAAGGGGCGCTTTGCAATTGGGCGGTCTCTCCATCCGCCCGCAAGATGGCCTCAGGGTTCACAATCCTGGCGTACTGCGTCGGGTAGTGGGGTTCTCCTGTCAGGCGTTCAGGCACCTCCGAATCGAGGGCCATACGTTGCAGGTCCATTACTTCTCCCATCTTGACCACGCGGACTGGAAAGATTTCTTTCTCGACCATTAAGGGAGTCTGACGAGGTTCGAGGTAGGTCCAAGGGCTGGCGGAATCTGGAATGAGTCTGGCAGGCTCCCAGGAGGAATCGTCAAAGCTCAAGAGAGCCAAGTTGGCGTTGTAAACCTCGGTCATTCCCAAGGCGCCCTGGTGCTGACTCACGTGACCGACGTCACGGCGCCACGCAGCGTTCGTCAAGTTAACTATTGGTATGAGGTCGCGTTGAGCAGAGTCGCACATTGAGGAGCCAGTGAATCGGGGGTATCTCAATTCCACCTTAGTTGAAGTTTTACTATGGAGAGATCCGTTCTTTCCGTCAACCGACTGATTGCCAATATGGGTCTTTTATTCGACAGGCAAAGCAACCGCGCCGATGCAGCTATCGAGGATGGCTCGACTCCCGCGAATCGTCTTAGGACATAGAGAGGCGTTGCCTGAAAGAATATCTTTTTCTCAATAGACAAGACAGCAGTGATGTGCGTCGAGCTTCGCGATCGAGTGAAGAGCCCGTACACGCAGCGAGACATCGCGGTAAGAAGCGAGGTCGTATTTGCGACCGTTTACCTGAATTGTTCACTCACCGATTAAAAGGTGATATTCCTGAAGTTGCCACCTTGATTGGCCGGTTGCTTCTTGTACCATTAACATAAGGCTTCGGCTGTCGTCTGGAGGTGCCGATCCAGGATGGAGAATCGGGGGGCTGACGTGAACTGTGTTAGGAATCTGCGAAAAGGCGGATTACAAACCTTTCTGTTGGCGTTGGTATGCTGTGGCGTGGGTGGTGGGCTTGGATGGGAACAGGGCACAAAGCCAAGCCAGACTGAGCCCGAAGTTTTCTCGATATTTCCGCTCGCCGGGCAGCAGGGACGGACTTGGGCGGCGGAGATTCGTGGCCGAGGGCTGGCGGGAGCCTATGCTGTCTGGTCTGACTGTGAGGCGCTTCAAGCCACTATAAAGAGTATCGAAACTATCGATTCGGACTCGAACAAATCGATCAGTCCGCAGGATAAGAAACCAGCGCTTCAGCGGGTTGTGCTGGAAATGAGGCTGGCGTCAGTCGCGCTGGTTGGTATCCACAGTCTCCGACTTCTCTGCGCGCGGGGCATCTCAAACAGTTTTTCTCTCTATGTCGAGCGCGAAGCTGTTCTTTTGGAAAACGTGAGTGCATCGAGTTCGCCCTTTACGGCCCAGCAGATCCAGTTTCCAGGGGTTGTCAGTGGAAAAATCAAGGAGGAAGGGGAGGTAGACTATTTTGCGATCCGGGCCAAGGCAGGCAGCAGATTGTCTTTCGAGGTCAACTCCGGAGGCGCTGATTTTGATCCTGTGATCACCCTGTACGAACCAGCTGGCAGTTGGTTTGACCCTCAGCGGTTGAAAAGGCTGGATTACAACGATGATGTATCGAGTCGAACAGCTTTCGCCGCCGGTCTGACTCGTCGGTTTCGCGAGACAGGAAGGTATTTGTTGGGAGTGTCTGCCTTCGTGGGTTTGGGGAAGCCCGATTACTGCTATCGATTACGTGTTACTGAAAGTCAGTCGCTGGAAGAGAAGAGTCTTCCTGAAGCAAAGGCGGCGCATCCGGAACCGCTGCAGTGGAGAGAACGAGAGTTTACTCGCCAGATCGAGCCTGACCGTTTGAAAACGCTTTGGTCTCGTGGCGTGCGAGTGATCGAGCCAGTTGGCTCTTCGTTTGCACACTCTGTGACGGACACAAATCCGGATGCTCCCGGCCGGAAGTCGACGGCGCCTTTACCGAACGCGCCGGCAGTGAGTTCCGCAGTTGCGGAGCTTCGGGTGGTGAGGGAGAGCGAGCCCAATGATCTGCCCGCAGAAGCCCTTGAAATCACGATTCCAGCGATTATTGAAGGAACGGTCGGCTTTCCAGGAGATCTGGATCACTACCGAATCCGTGTGTCAGCAGGTCAGGCGCTTACCTTCGAGATTCAGACTCTGCTGGAAGTACCTCCTCTGTTCAGCCCGTACCTGGAAGCACTTGATTCAAATGACGTGCAGCTTTTCAACAACGTGTATCAGAGGATAGGCGGTGATGGAGACGATTGGGTCCAATCCCTGGAACCCAAGTGCCTCTATACTTTTGAAAAGAGCGGCGAGTACTTGCTTAGAGTTCGAGACCTTACTTCGCGAAGCGGTTCCACAAAGTTTGTTTACCGATTGTTGGTTAGGCCGCAGATTCCGCATGCGGGTGACATTGATATCAAGGCGGACCGTTTCAACTTGGTTCCCGGACAGGCAGAGAAACTGACCGTCACCACGGGTCAGGAGGAAGGATTCGGCGGGCAGATTGCGGTTGCTGTTGAGAATCTGCCTGTCGGCGTCGTCGTGTTACCTGCCTCCGATGTTCAGCCCGCCGAGGGACCCCCTTTCGCAAAGGTACATCCTGAGCGCTTCGTTCCCAGGAGTGACTCCTTAGCGCTGATGTTGTATGCGGAAAGTGACGCCCCCGCGACGGCGGACGCCGTGTGGGCGCGAGTGAAGATCCAACCGATTGTGGGTGGGAAGCCGGGATCCTGGCTCCAAGTCGGTCAGCTGCCTGTCATGGTAGTGAAAAACCCGCTAGCGGTAGGACTCAACAGTCCCAGCGCGACAAACGCCACACAACCATAGGCACGACTTTCGGGTGTCTTCGTATGGCAGGAGGGTTGAGAGAAGCAATGAGCCAGTTGAAATCCAAAAGACATTCCAACGGATACTTCAGGCCGGCGTCGATTTGGGCGCTGATGATCATCTGCGGGTTTGTTGGCCTGGCCTCTCCTCGACAGGAGAATGCGACCACAAACACGGTGAGCACAGGCGTTCATCCATCCGCGCAAAAGCGGACACTCTCTCGTCCACGAGCGGCCAGGCTCTTGTCGATTGAGCTGGCTCCTCAGGATGTCACGTTGTGGGGTCTGGATGTTGCACAACGATTTCTTGCCATTGGAAACTTCTCCGATGGGCTCAAGCGAGACATCACGGAATCCAGTCGATTCACATTATCGAATCCCCAGCTTGCAAAACTCGAACCGCATGGGAGGGTAATAGCTCGCGCGGATGGCCGCATGGTGTTGAGGGCAGAGACAGAAGGACACGCTGCCCAGACTTCGATTCACATCGTGGATTCGCAACAGAAGCGTCCGTTCAGTTTTGGCCAAGACATCGGCGGGATCTTGACCAAGAAAGGTTGCAATAGCAGTGACTGTCACGGAAGTGTCAAAGGAAAAGGGGGCTTCAAACTTTCCATGAACGCGCTTTACCCCCGTGATGATTACCAGTGGATCGTCCAGGGTGGAGCTTATCAAGTTTTGACAACGGAAATTGCCGGACAAAGGATTCCGCGCATCAATTTGACTGAGCCGGAGAAGAGCTTGTTATTGCAGAAGCCGACGTTCGCGATTGCTCACGGCGGCGGGCAGGTCATGGCGGAAGGATCTACTGAATACCAAAGGATTCTTGACTGGATTCGAAAGGGAGCACCGTATGGTGCGGACGGTGGAGAATCCGTTCGCGTCATTGGTGTGGACTTGTTTCCGGCTGAAGTTGTTCTGGATTCGGACGGGAAACAGCAACTTCTGGTCACGGCCCGGCTGTCGAACGGAATAAAAGAAGAGTTTACCGATCAGGTGCTGTTCTCGACCAACAATGCGGATGTCGTCAAGGTCAGCTCAGGCGGTTTAGTCGAGGCTGTAAGAACTGGAGAGACCGCGATCCTGGTTCGAGCCGCTGGATTTGCAACCAGCGCCCGATTCGGCGTGATCGCTAGGCCGATCGCAGCCTATCCTAAGGTGTCGCGCAATAACTATATCGATGATCACGTCTTTGACAAGCTTCGCAAGTTCAACATTATTCCATCCGAGCTATCGACGGACAGCGAGTTTCTTCGCAGAGTTTGTCTCGACATCGCAGGCACTCTGCCGCCACCGTCGCGTGTACGCGAATTCCTAGCCAGCACTGACGCCCGAAAACGAGAGAAGCTGATTGACGTTCTTTTGAGTTCGCCTGAATACGTCGACTACTGGACTTTTCGTTACTCGGACCTGTTCCGGGTGGCTCTCTACGCGGCGGGGTTCACCCCCAAGAAGACGCTGCCTTATTGGGAGTGGATTCGCGACAGCATCGCCGAGAACAAGCCATACGACAAAATTGCCTTGGAACGAATCTCCGCCCAAGGGACTGCGGCGCCAACTGCCAGTTATTTGCCGGGTGAGTTTCAGCCTAACGACAATATGGCGGAGCAGGTGCGCGTTTTTATGGGTCGGAGACTCGACTGCGCGCAGTGTCACAATCATCCCTACGAAACCTGGGCTCAGGATCAGTACTGGGGTTTGGCTGCTTTCTTTGGCAGGCTTTCAGGGATTGGACCGGTGCTTGCAGATGTTCCGGGAGGAGGTTTTGCCAAGGGGGGCACCACAGGTCCTGCTCGTCCCATGTTGCATCCCCGAACGAAGGCGGAAGTTGAACCGGCGTTTCTCGATGGAAAGGTTCTGTCCGAGGAAAAGCGAACCGATCTTCGGATGGAACTCGCGAAATGGATGACCTCTCATCCGTTCTTTGCCGAGGCTGCAGTGAACCGAATGTGGGGTTACTTTTTCGGCAGAGGCATCGTAGATCCTGTCGATGACTTCAGGTCAACCAACCCAGCCACCCATCCCGAGCTCTTGAAGGCCCTGGCAGATGACTTTAGAAAGAATCACTATGACCTGAAACATCTGATCAGAACCATCGCACGCTCCAGAACCTATCAGCTGTCGAGTATCCCGAACGAGACCAACGCAGACGACACCATCAATTATTCGCGCTCCTGGCCTCGTGCCATGGACGCTGAGATACTGCTGGACGCGATCTCGACTCTCAGCGGTGTTCCAGAAGTGTTCGCTCGGGCTTCGGGTGCCGGCGGAAAAGAACCGTTAGGAACGCGCGCAGTTAACATCAAAGACACTGACAGTTATCCATCCCGCTTTCTGGATATGTACGGGCGGCCGGACCGGATGATGGTTCCACAGCGTGACGGGAAGGTGAGCCTGACGCAGGCGCTGCATACATTGGCCGGGACGACGTATACAGAGAAGCTTGCGAAGCCAGGCAGCCGGATCAGTCGCCTGATCGAGGCGGAGGCTTCAGACCAGCAGGTCATTGAAGAGTTGTGCCTGACCGGCCTTGCGCGACTGCCGACTCATCAGGAACTGGAAGACCTGCAGAGACTCATTGCTCAGAATCCTTCCCGCAAACAGGCGCTCGAAGATTTGATGTGGGGCCTTATCGCTTCACGGGAGTTCGCTTACAAGCACTGATTTGAGAGCAACGGATGAAAGCTTCGATCCTCCAGGTCGCAGGCTGGCGGGAGTCTTATCGAATGAGGGAGGTGCCATGAAAAAAGTAGGATGCCTGGAATTTACTGAATCGAATGTAAGGCGGCGCGATTTTCTTCGAGTTGGCGCGTTGAGTCTGCTGGGCATTAACCTGGCCCAGTTTCTGAGGTTTCAGGGCCTGATGGCAGGCGGTCAGAGCCAAGCCGTGAAAGCCAAGGCTCAAGCCTGCATTCTGTTCTGGCTTGAGGGCGGCCCAAGCCATATTGATACCTGGGATCCGAAGTCCAACAGCAGTTTCAAGCCTATTGCGACCAACGTTGCTGGAATACAGATCTCCGAGCTGCTTCCTCGAGTTGCACAGCACATGGATAAGCTTTCCATTGTTCGCTCGATGCACACTGAAGAAGACAATCACCCACAGGGAACCTACTATGCGTTGACTGGGCACCGCCCGAATCCGGCGATGCAGTTTCCGAGCTTTGGCTCGATCGTCAGCAAGGAGATGGGATCACGCAACAACATTCCCCCCTACGTTCTTACGCCGCAGTGGGATAAGGAAAAGCAGTACGAGAAGTATTTTGAAAGCGCATTTGTTGGCCCTGAATGGAATCCGATGATCGTCCCTGACGCGAGCAAGCAAGATTTTCAGGTGGCTGATCTCACCTTGCCCAAGAGTTTCTCGGTTGAGCGGATTGAGAACCGGCGGTCCTTCATGAAAGCCTGGGATCGCTTTCATCGGCAACGAGTCGAGGTGGCAGAGTATTCCAATTTCGACACCTTTACTGAACACGCTCTCAAGATGATCTTGTCCCCTGCGGTGCGGTATGCGTTCGACTTGTCGAAGGAGTCCGACAAGACTAAGGATCTTTATGGCCGCGACAGTTTCGGTCAGAGCGCTTTGCTGGCCAGACGGCTGGTGGAGTCGGGTAGCCGCTTTGTGACAGCCGCAGGCTTTCCCTTTAACGCGTGGGATTCTCACGGGCAAAACGACAAGAACCATCGGGACAAGCTTGTTCCTGTTTTAGATCGCGCGCTTGCCGCCCTGCTCGAAGATTTGGCACAAAGGGGACTTCTGGAGTCTACCGTCGTGATTTGCATGGGCGAGTTTGGCCGCACACCTCATATGAATCCCAATTTCGGAAGAGATCATTGGCCGCACTGCTGGTCTTTGGTCTTGGGCGGCGGCGGAATTCGAGGCGGTCAAGTCGTAGGAGCCAGTGACGAACGGGGTGGTCAAGTTGCCGAGCAGCTGACGTCAATGGGAGATGTGTTTGCTACCATCTACAAGGCCTTCGGAATCGATTGGGAGAAGACTTATATGTCTCCAATTGGCCGCCCTATCAAGATCGCAAACTCCATCGAAGACAGGACGGGCGTTCCGATTCAAGGGCTGATTTGAGAAGATCTCCCAACAAGAAGATTCAACCCTTCGATTAAGAGACCTTTATCAACTGGAGTTGTTCTCGCCGTCTGAAAGCGCAAATCGGGCTGGCCCCTTTAGGTCCCCGCGAATCGCTCAGATCATGCGCGATCCAGACGAATTGTGCGAATAGCGGGGAGGCTGTAGATGTCGCTGTAACATCCGATAGACTCGGAGATCGTTAGTATCCTGCGTATTGGAGGGAAGTGTTGGAGCGCGATACCCAGTCCCGTTACTTTGTGGAAGCGGCTGCCAAAGCATTGGAAGTTCTGGAGAGTTTCGACAGCCCCGAAGAAGAGCTGACGATCACGGAAGTGGCGCGCCGCGTTGGGATGACTTACAGCTCGACCTTCCGCTTGCTCTACACGCTCGAAAGGCGCGGATATGTCATGCGCCGGCAGGGAAGTCGCAAGTACTCGCGCACGCCTCTGCGCAAACGCTTCCGTATTGGATACGCTGCCGCAGACAATCATATGCGATTCTCAGACGAGGTGTCTCGAAGCCTTGTCGTGGCGGCCCGCAATCATGGCGTCGACCTGCTGCTCAGGGACAACGAAGCCAGTCCGCCCAAGGCTTTGGCAAACGTGGAATCGCTGTTGGAAGAAGGGATTCATTTGCTCATTGAATACCAGCTGAATGAAACCGTGGCCCACCTGATTGCCGCAAAATGCCATGAGGCCAAGGTTCCAGTCATTGCCATAACGTACGCTCATCCAGGGGCCTACTACTTTGGCGGCAATAACTACCACGCGGGTGAACTTGCCGGTGACTGCCTTTGTGACTTTGCTGAAAACACGTGGAAGAACAGAGTCGATCACTTGCTTCTTCTCCCCGCGAAGGGCATGGGATCCACTCTTGAAGTGCGGATGTCAGGCATTCGCAACCGGGTGCTGCGTAGAATCAAAACACTTAGGAAAAGCGACATCCTCACTGCTCCAGCCGGGTTGACGACGCATGATGGCTATCGGGCAACAAAAACCCTGCTGCAGCAGCTTCCAAAGAAGGGCTCCAGAATTCTGATTGCCGCCCTGAGCGACCCATTGGCCATAGGCGGCACCAGGGCGGCGACTAAAATGGGCTTTGCGAAAAATGTAGCGATCGTGGGCCAGGGCGGCGGCCGGGATGGCAGAAACTGTATCCGTCGGGGAGGGCCCTTCATGGGATCGGTGGCCTACTTCCCAGACACGTTTGGAGAACGATTGATCCCACTGGCCCTCAGGATCCTGGAAGGGGAGAAAGTGTCCCTGATCTCTTATACAGACATGGTGGTTCTGAGCAGAGCCAATCTGGAGCAATACTACCCAAACGGAGCTTAGCGTTCAGAAGCTCTTAGGAGCAGCCTCACTCATGGGCTTGCCCATCGGAGCGCAATTTCTGTTCACTTTGATTTCGGTTGTAGTACGCAGCATCGTTTTAGAAGTCATGCGACCGAAGCGGTTTGATTGAGTTGAAACTGTCATTCTTCAGGAGAGGATATGGGAAATCCCTTTAAAGTGGCTTTAGTAGGTCTTGATAACCAAACTGTTCCAGACTGGGTTCCGACTCAGTTTGCCGAGAAGGGAATCCACTTTGTGGTGCACGAATGTGAGAACGCGCGAGAGTTGGCCGAATGGGCCGGGGATGCCGACGTGGTGTGGGTGTTTGGATCGAACCGCTGCCTGCACGGCCAGATGAGCCCGGAGGATCTTTCGGATCTGCCCCGGTGTGGCGCCATTATTCGGACTGGCAGCGGCACCGACAATGTGCCGGTGGCGGCAGCGACTCGCATTGGGATCGTGGTTGCCAATACACCTGATGGCTTGAACGATGCTGTTTCAGATCACGCCATTGGTCTCCTGTTCGGGGTCATGCGTCAGATCGCCCTTCAGGACCGGAATGTGCGGAGCCACAAATGGGATCGCTACAATGGCTTTCCACGCTTTCACCTGCGAGGCCAAACCCTGGGACTGGTAGGCTTCGGGAGAATCGCGCAGACGGTTGCCCGAAAACTTTCTGGGTTTCAGCTGACCTATTTGGCTCACGATCCTTTCGTTGCTCCTGAGGTGTTTCACCGAAACTCGGCGCAGAGCGTTTCTTTGGACGAGCTGCTGGAGCGGTCTGATTTTGTGTCGCTGCATTGCCCTTTGACGCCCAAAACTCGCCACCTGATCTCAAGCGGTCAATTCCAGAAGATGAAGCGTGAGTCGATCGTAATCAACACGGCCCGCGGTCCTGTCATCGATGAAGCGGCCCTCATCGTTGCGTTGAAATCCGGACAGATCGCAGGCGCAGGTCTGGACGTTCTGGATCTCGAACCACCCGATTGGAGCAACCCCCTGCTCACCATGGACAATGTTGTCATCACTCCTCACATCAGCGGGTACTCTGACGAATACCTGCCCAATAGCTGGCGTCTCTCAGTGGAAACGGCCATCGATCTGTGGAGTGGGAAGTGGCCGAGATCCTGCGTCAACCCGGAAGTCAAGCCGAGGTGGAATTTAGAGAAGCAAAGCGCAATCAGAACCTGAAGGGAACTCTGAATCAAGTTCTTCGTCATGAGCTGCTATTGAGGGCCAGCGGCGATTGCTTGAAAGCGTTTCTGGGCGCGGCGGAAGAGCGCTTCGACGTGCTGGCGGTCTTCGGATGTCGCGTAGCGATTTCGTAGACGCAGTGAGTCGATGAGCCGGTCGATCCATTCGACAAAGAACGCGGCGTCTTTCTTGCTAGCGATCGGTTTGCCAGCGACGGTGACGAAAACGGGACTGGAGTGCGCCCAAGCGGGACCGTCGAAAACGTGACGGCTCTCCGGACCGCGAGTTCGCACGGACACCCAGCCGGATCGCTCCATCGCAATGTCGGCGATGAGTTGTTTGATGACGATGCCGCCCTCGCCGTGCTTCGCGGGGCAAGGTTCGCTGCGCACGACGTTGCCGTCCACGATCAGTTCCAGCGTGCTGAGGGGGAAGGCGCTTTGGACTTCGGCCTCGATGCGGACCTTCCCGGGTGCCTCCAGCTCAACGGTCTCGCCGATTCCCTGGCCGTTGACTCGCAATGCGAGCACGGGACCGTTGGTCACAAAGCTGCGGCCCGCTTTCAGGCCATCCAGCCAACTATCCATCGTGAACTTGCCATCCACCTTCACATACACGCGCTCTCCGCCCAGGGGAAGCGTGGCACGATCCAGCAGGGCGTCTGTCCCCGCGGTGGCTGTTAGCCGAAGACCGCTATTCAGTAGGCGATACCAAAGCCGCGCCGAGAGGTCCTCGTCGCTGCCGTAGCACATCAGATCTATGGCGTGCACCTTGCCCAGAATCGCATCGATCGGCAATTCGCGGGCCGCAGCATTATGAACCAGAGGGTCAACCGCGAAGGGATCGGGCTGGTGTGTGAAGATGGGATGCCCGTAGGTGACGACGCCACCCTGACGGATTGCTTCTTCTGCCTGTTCGAAGTTGGGTGGGTAATCATTGGAGTGCCGAGTGTTGTCGAAACCGGTGTACTGCGGTTCGATGAGCTTCTTGATGCCGAAGAACTGCATGTGCCCATAGATCGAGCTGCGCATCTCTTCGCCGAAGACCAGCAGGTGTTGCGGGTCGGAAAGGGCGTGCGGTTTGCCGGTGATGAGTTCGGCGTCTCGGATGTCGTCACCCACGTTGTTGGACACGCACAGGTTGGTATAATTCAGGTCTTCGGCGCGCGCGGCCAGCAGGGCATCGGTGATGTTGACTGTGATAGGGCCACCGGTATGAAGGTGGACGTGCGAATCGCCGGAGTACCAGCCTTGGTCGGCCAGGTGCGCCCAGCGGACGAGCCGGATGGCGATTTCCGCGTCGGATTGCAGGTCGAGCTCGACGCGCACAGGAAGGTATTCGACACCCCGCCAGAACTCCAGGCGCGCCACGCCTGGTGGCAGGGTGACGACGAACTTGCCGTCTGTGTAAAAATAGGGCGTCGCTCCTTCAGGCTGGCGTAGGGTGCTCCCCGCCGGCGCATACGGCTTGCCGTCGCTGCCGACGATGCTGGTGCGCGCCGCGATCGGTTGGCCGTCGAGCACGCGCACGGTTAGCTTGGTTGAGTCCGTAGCGCGGGCGAACGCAGCCCAAGCTGCAATCCAAACGATGGAATAGACGGCCAAGGCTTTTGTCAACCCGCACCTCCTCAGTTGTGGTCAATCGCACTTCTCGACGCCCTTCCAATAGGTGTGGAAGGATTGAAGCGTGATCATTCTTTCCCGATGACTTGATGGACCAGGCTTCAGGGGCTTTCAGTAGACTTCTCCGAAGCGTCCGATACAATCAGGCGCGACCAGTCCAGGTCAATCCTCTCAGCGTATTCCGGCTCGTCAAACCTCACTGAGTTGACCTTTCTCGATACTGGATAACACTCCAAGAAGCTTTCTGGAGGGGCTTTGAGGAGAGCCTCAAGTGCCCGAGGATCTGAGATCGCGGGATCAAGCCACGTGTTAATCAGATCATCCTCAAGAATGACAGGCATTCGGTTGTGAATCCGCGTCATCCATTGGTTCGGTGCCGTCGTGACAACTGTGAAGGTTAGCATCGGGCGGCCTTCTGAAGCTGCTGGCTTCCAGTAATTGAACAGTCCTGCCATCGATAACAGCTTTCCGTCCTTGCGAGCGATATTCAGTGGTTGCCTTGCTTTCTTGGGGCCGACCCACTCATAGAATGCTTCAGCAGGTACAACACAGCGCCGTTTCAAAAACGCGTTGCGGTAGGCAGGCCGGTCGGCGAGTGTCTCGGCCTTGGCATTAAACGTCGAAGCTCGATTCGCATGTTCTAAAGTCTCGGCCCAAGGACCCAACAGACTCCAAAGACCGGCGCTTAAGCAGCGGCGTCCATGAGCTTTCAGGACAATAGGTGCCATTTCCCGCGGTGGAATATTATATTCTCGCTTCCAGATCTCTAAGTCTTGGAGATCTTCAATCTCGTAGTAGTGCTCAATCTCCAGCATGCGCCGTCTGGTCAATCGGTATCGTCCGCACATGAAGTGAAAGCTACCACAACAGCGCAGGAAGCTGAATGGCTTCGCTGAACGTGGCAGGCTTGAGGGCTGTCGGAGGGGCTTCGGAGCTTCTAAAACCGCGACCAGCCAAAAGATCACACCGATGGTGCGGCTGTTACTCTTCACCGTAGTCCTAGCACGTTCCGGCAAGACCGGTGAATATGTGAAACCCCTTATTTCGAGATTCTCTTTCCGTGACGTTCAGTCTTCGTTGAAGGCTGCGGCTTTCATGGCGGTGGACCTAAGCGGCGGAGCGACAAATGCGACTGGACATTCCATCCTTTACTCGTAGTTGAACGGATCGAGGTTTGCTGCACGGCGCGCAGGCAGATACGCCGCCAGCACTGCTGCAATCATCAGAGCGAGGCACGCGACGGTGATCGTCTTTGGATCGTGCGGACTAACGCCAAAGAGTAGCGACCGGAGCCACGAGGCTTCGATGAGAACGATATCGCGAGGAGAGCGTTTGAGCTTTATGAGGCTCGAGGCTGCGAGGACGGCCACGACCTCGAAGACTGGCTGCAGGCGGAGCAGGAACTTGGCGAATTGGGCGCAGCCAGCTCAGCAGAACCAGGAGATCTTGCTGGATCAGCTGAAACGGCGACAACGTCAGATTTCAGGTATCTGCGCTAGATCAGAGTTGCTGCGGACAAGCGAGCCGGTTGTGCTGGGGGTGATTGAAATTTCATCCGACAACAGGGGAAATCACACTGTCTCGGTTTACGTCCGAAACACCACCATAGGTTTAATGCTTTGTCTAAAGTGGTCTTCATCCAGCGATGGGGCGTGTCGAACCGGAAGGATAACCTTTAGCAACCTAGCGTTGTTGCTTGGCGAGGATCTTAGGATCCCATTCTGACATCAGTTCCTGGGATATCGATTCGAGAAGCTCGGCAGCGGTGCCGGGACGATCCAGTTTGGCTGTCCAGTGCCACTGGTTGAGGTAGTCATCGCTTCCAGCCAGACCCTGTTCCATCGCGACACGATCGATCTCGAGCTGATACCGCTCGGGCAGCGGGCGCGAGACCGGTCGGAGGCCGTCATAGGCTTTTACTTGAGCCGGAATGTCTTTCCAGTAGAGGATTTGGTATTTGGCCATAGTGATCACAGTCAATTGCTCGAACTGAGCCGTTGCTCGGCAACGTTGACGAGTAAGTGTTGGTGACTTTACTGTACTTGCAACTCCCCTTTCCGGTAGGCGCGGAGAAAGTTTTTGCAGTTCTTGTCCTTGCCCAAAAGCATGTCCTCGGCGAGTTGGAATGGCCGCGACTGTCTGTCAATGGAGAAGACTTTATCCAGCTGGCTGGCAGCGGGGTCGATGATGCCGCCGTCAGCGCCTGCCTCGGTGGCGAGAAGAATGAAGACGTCATTGATGAGGTGCCGGCAGGGGAGCCCGAAGGAAACATTGCT
>Ga0187893_10006835_pt1 | contig 19169 bp, 18 predicted proteins | sample MA1701074metaG_FD_139574 | JGI IMG/M metagenome (GOLD analysis project Ga0187893, IMG submission 139574) | White microbial mat communities from a basaltic lava cave in the Kipuka Kanohina Cave System on the Island of Hawaii, USA - MA170107-4 metaG ... | reverse complement strand
GCCGCTGCCCTCGATGACGTCGTCGAAGGCGCCCCTGCCGAACTTCCGCGAGCCGTTGAACATCATGTGCTCGAAGAGGTGGGCGAGGCCGGTCCCCCCGTAGCGCTCCGCCGACGAGCCCACGTGGTAGAACACGTAGGACGACACGGTGGGGGCGGAGTGGTCCTCGTGCAGCAGCACGCGCATCCCGTTGCGGAGCTCGTGCTGCTCGACGGCGAGCGTGAGCGCCCCGGCCGGTGCAGCCAGCACGAGCACGATCGCGAGCACCGGCAGTCGGCAGGCGGCACGCAAGGTCCAACGCTTCTAGCGGATGACGCGCCCGAATCAAGCTGCTAGACGATCGAGCGGATGAGCCGTGGTGCCAGGGCGGTGCAGGAGGAGATCGAACGGCTGCGCCGCGACATCGATCGGCACGATCACCTCTACCATACGCTCGATCGTCCCGAGATCAGCGACAGCCAGTACGACGCGTTGATGCGGCGGCTGCTCGCGCTGGAGAGCGAGCACCCCGATCTCGTGACACCGGACTCGCCGTCGCAGCGCGTGGGCGCGGCGCCGCAGAGCCAGTTCGAGTCCGTGACGCACCGCCGGCCGATGCTGTCCCTCGCCAACGTGGGCTCGGTCGAGGAGTTCCGGGAATTCGACGCGCGCGTGCGGAAGCTGCTGGGACGCGAGCGCATCGCCTACGTCTGCGAGCCGAAGATCGACGGCGTCGCGATCGCGCTGCGCTACGAAGGCGGCACGCTCGCGGTCGGGGCGACGCGCGGCGACGGGCTGACCGGCGAGAACGTGACCGCGAACGTCCGGACCATCCGCAGCGTGCCGCTGCGGCTGCGCGGCGACACCCGGCCCGTGCCCGAGCGCCTCGAGGTCCGCGGCGAGGTCTATCTGCCGATCGCGCCGTTTCGACGCCTCAACGCGGAACGGGAGGAAGCCGGACTCGCTCCGTTCGCCAACCCGCGCAACTCCACCGCGGGATCGCTGAAGCAGCTCGATCCCAAGGTCACCGCCGGCCGGCCGCTGGAGATCGCGTGCCACGGCGTCGGCGAGATCGAAGGCGTCACGCTGCGCACGCACCACGAGCTCCTCGATGCCCTGCGCGATTGGGGGCTCCGGCCGCCGCCCACGGTGACCACGGCGGCCGGCCCGGAGGCCGTCGAGCAGGCGTTCGCCGCGCTCGAAGGCACGCGCGACGACCTCCCGTTCGAGATCGACGGCCTGGTGGTCAAGGTCGACGATCTCGAGCTGCAGCACCTGCTCGGCCAGGTGTCGCGCGCGCCGCGCTGGGCGGTCGCGTGGAAGTTCAAGCCGCGACAGGCGCTCACCAAGATCGTGCGCATCGTGCCCTCGGTCGGGCGCACCGGAGTGCTCACACCCATCGCCGAGGTCGAGCCGACGCCGGTCGGCGGCGTCACCGTCCGCAACGTCTCGCTGCACAACATGGACGAGGTGGAGCGCAAGGACATTCGTTGTGGCGACACCATCCTGCTCGAGCGTGCTGGGGACGTCATCCCCTACGTGGTCCAGGTCAAGACGGACGCGCGCACGGGCGCCGAGCGGAAGTTCGTGATGCCCGAGCAGTGCCCCGCGTGCGGTGCCCGCGTCGCACGCAGCGAGGACGAGGTCGCCTACCGGTGTCTGGGGCTCGGCTGCCCCGCGAAGCTCAAGCAGGCGCTGCGCTTCTACGGATCACGCAGCGCCCTCGACATCGGCGGCCTGGGCGAGAAGCTGGTGGATCAGCTCGTCGAGCGCGGGCTGGTGCGCGACCTGGCCGACCTCTATGCCCTCGACGAGGCCACGCTCGTCACCCTCGAGCGGATGGGCGAGAAGTCGGCACGCAACCTGCTCGCCCAGATCGAGCGTTCGAAGCGGACCACCCTTCCCCGGCTGCTCGTGGGCCTCGGGATCCGCCAGGTGGGCGACGCCACCGCCAAGGCGCTGGCCGAGCACTTCGGTACCCTCGACCGTTTGACGGCGGCATCCCTGGAAGAGCTGCAGGAGGTCCGCGACGTCGGACCCGAGGTGGCCCAGGCCATCGCGGGGTTTCTCGGCGAGCCACGCAACGGCGAGCTGATGGCGCGGCTGCTGGCGGCCGGCGTGACACCCGCCCCGGTCGAGCGGCACGAAGGCCCGCTGTCGGGGAAGACGTTCGTGCTGACGGGCACGCTCGAGCGCATGACGCGACCCGAGGCACAGCGCCGCATCGAGGCGCTCGGCGGCCGCGTGCTCTCGAGCGTGAGCGCCCAGACGACGTTTCTCGTGGCGGGTGCCGAGCCCGGCTCGAAGCTCAAGCGGGCCGAGAAGCTCGGCATCGCGGTGCTGGACGAAGACGCGTTTCTCCGTACGCTGGAGGGCCGATGATCCGGCGCGTGCAGCTCGTCGTCACCGGCATGGTGCAGGGCGTGTGGTTCCGCGCCTCGATGCAGCGCGAGGCTCGGCGCCTCGGGCTCTCGGGCTGGGTCAGCAACCGCCCGGACGGCGCGGTCGAGGCGGAGGCCGAGGGCGACAGCGACGCCGTCGCGGCCCTCATCCTCTGGGCACAGACGGGGCCCTCGGGCGCGCACGTCGATCGCGTCGCGGTGCACCCCAAAGAGCCCACGGGCGGCAACCCGGACTTCAGCGTCCGGCGTTGACCTTGGTCCTCTCCCGCCGAATCCGCTAAGAACCGGGGGCGAGAGGGAGGTGCGATGGCGTCGCAGTCGATCCGGGAGTTCATCACGCATCACTACCGGCACTTCAACGCGGCGGCGTTGATCGATGCGGCCGAGGGATACCGGCAGCACGTCGAGTCCGGCGGCAAGATGTTCATGACGCTCGCCGGCGCGATGAGCACGGCCGAGATCGGCCTCTCGCTTGCGGAGATGATTCGGCAGGACAAGGTGCACGCGATCACCTGCACCGGGGCCAACCTCGAAGAGGACCTCTTCAATCTCGTCGCGCACTCCCACTACGTCCGCGTCCCCAACTACCGGGACCTCGCGCCGCAGGACGAGGAGGCGCTGCTCGAGCGGCATCTCAACCGCGTCACCGACACCTGCATCCCGGAAGAGGAAGCCATGCGCCGCATCGAGCGCGCGGTCGGCGAGGAATGGTTCAAGGCCGACAAGACCGGTGGGCGCGCCTTTCCGCACGAGTTCCTCTACATGATCCTGCGCGACAAGCGGCTGGCGAAGTCCTACGAGATCGACCCCAGGAACAGCTGGATGGTGGCCGCGGCGGAGCGCAACCTGCCGTTGTTCGTCCCGGGCTGGGAAGATTCCACGCTCGGCAACATGTACGCGGCCCACTGCATCCGGGGCGACATCAAGAACGTGCATACGATGAAGACCGGCGTCGAGTACTTCATGGCGCTGGCCGACTGGTATCTGAAGTCGTCGGAGCCGCCCGGCATCGGCTTCTTCCAGATCGGCGGCGGCATCGCGGGCGACTTTCCGATCTGCATCGTGCCCATGCTCGAGCAGGACCTGAAGCTCGAAGGGGTCGCGCGCTGGGCGTACTTCTGCCAGATCAGCGACTCGACGACGAGCTACGGCTCGTACTCGGGGGCGGTCCCCAACGAGAAGATCACCTGGGGCAAGCTCGAGGCGAAGACGCCCAAGTTCATCGTCGAGTCGGACGCCACGATCGTGGCCCCTCTCATCTTCGCGTACGTGCTCGGCTGGTAGCGCGCGCTCAGGACGATTCGCCCGCCACCGCGAGCGCGCGCCGATAGACGAGCCGCCGCGGCAGCCCCGTCTCGCCGGCGAGCTGTGCGCTCGCATCGCGCACGCTCCGCCCCGCCCGGAGTGCTATGCGCAGCCGGTCGTCCAGGTCGCGCTCGGCGATCACCGGTTGAACCCCGCGCGCCCGGCCTTGGATCAGCACGACCACCTCGCCGCGCACCCCGCCACCCGCGCGGACGCGCGCGGCGAGCGCCGGGAGATCGCCGCGCATGATCTCTTCGTGGCGCTTCGTCAGCTCTCGTCCGACCACGGCGTGGCGGCTGCCGAGAGCGATGGCCGCGGCTTCGAGCAGCGCACCGAGCCGCCGGCCGGCTTCCAGGAGCACGATCGCGCGCTCCTCGTCGGCCAGGGCGGCCAGCTTCCGGGCGCGGGCCGCCGCCTTGGAGGGCAGGAACCCCTCGAAGCAGAACCGCTCCGCGGGTAGGCCCGCCGCCGAGAGCACCGTCGTGACGGACGACGGCCCCGGTACCGGGACGACCGTCGCCCCGGCTTCGAGCGCGCCTCGCACCAGATGATAGCCGGGATCCGCGATGGCGGGGGTGCCCGCATCCGAAACCAGGGCGATGCTCTTGCCCGCGGTGAGCTGCGCCACGAGCCGCGGGGCGCGCTCGCGCTCGACGGCGTCGTAGTAGCTGGTGACGGGGGTGGAGATGCCGTGGTGGGTGAGGAGTATCCGCGTCCGACGCGTGTCCTCGGCGGCGATGAGATCGACCTCGCGCAGGATGCGCAGCGCGCGCAGCGTGACGTCCTCGAGGTTCCCGATCGGCGTGGCGACGACGTACAGCGTTCCGGGCACGGCCCCTCCGCCGTAGCCCGGCGGTCCCACGGAGTCCACCTGGCGGCAACAAAATGACGGTCGGGGTCTCTCCAGCTCTTCCACACCCGACGCGGCTGGGCTAAGTCGTCGCTGTCGGCATGCGCCCTCCCTGGCCCGAAGTCTGCATGATTCGCCTCCTCACGTTCGCCCTCGCCGCGGCGCTCGCCGCGCCCGCGCTAGCCGCCGACTACTGGGTGCGCAACGGCGGCAGCGACGCCGCCGACGGCCTCTCGATCCCGACCGCGTGGGCCACCCTCGGGCACGCGGCATCGCTGGTCGACCCCGGCGACACGGTGCACGTGCAGGACGGCAGCTACCAGGGCTTCTACCTCGAACGCTCCGGTGCGCCCGGTGCGCCGATCACGTTCGTGGCCGAAGGGCCCGCGGTCCTCATCACCGCCGACAACGGCACTACGCCCGACGGCATCAACCTCGAAGGCGCGTCCTGGGTGGTGATCGACGGCTTCGTCGTGAACGACCGCACGCGCACCGGCGTGCGTGCCGTGCTGGGCGACCACATCACGATCCGCAACTGTCGCCTCGGCGACAACGGCACCTGGGGCATTCTCACGGGCTTCGTGGACGACATCGTCATCGAGGACAACGAGGCCTACGGCTCGCAGATCGAGCACGGTATCTACTTCTCCAACAGCGGCGACCGGCCGGTGATCCGGCGCAACCTGGTGCACGACAACAACGCCAACGGGATCCACATGAACGGCGACGCGAGCCTCGGCGGCGACGGGGTCATCTCGGACGCGCTCGTCGAGCGCAACGTCATCTGGGGCAACGGCAGCGCCGGCGGCTCCGGCATCAACATGGACGGCGTGACGGACAGCGTCATCCGCAACAACCTGCTCTACGACAACCACGCGAGCGGCATCAGCCTCTACCGCATCGACGGCGGCGCCGGCTCGAGCGGCAATCTCGTCGTCAACAATACGGTCGTCAACGCCGCGGACGGCCGCTGGGCCGTGAACATCGCGGACGGCTCGACGGGCAACACCGTCGTCAACAACGTGCTCTACACGGCACATTCGTTCCGGGGCACGATCACGATCGACCCCGCGAGCCTCGCCGGCTTCGCGTCGGACCACAACGTGGTCATGGATCGGTTCAGCGACGACGGGGGCGACACCGTCATGAGCCTGGCGGCATGGCAGGCGCTCGGCTACGACGCGAGCTCGGTCGTCGCGGCACCGGCCGACGTCTTCGTCACGCCGGGTCTGGATTTTCACCTGCGGCCCGGCAGCCCCGCGCTCGATCTCGGCACGCTCACGGGCGCCCCGAGCGAAGACCTGGACGGCGCGCCGCGTCCGGTGGGCACGGCGGTGGATGCGGGCGCGTACGAAACCCAGCTGCTCGAGTGCGGCGACGGCGGGCCCGATCCCGGGGAAGAGTGCGGCGAGCCCGGGCTCGGCCCGTGCGGCGACCCGTGTACGACCTGCATCGGCTGCACCTGCGCGCCAGCACAGCCGGTCTGCGGCGACGGACTCGTCTGCGCCACCGAGACGTGCGAGGACGACGGCGACTGCACGGGTGGACAGCTGTGCCAGGGATGCACGTGCACCAACCCGTCGGCCTGTACCAGCGGCATCGACATCGCGCGCCCATCGCTCAAGCTGCGCGCCAGTCCGTTCCTGATTCGCTTCCGCGGCGAGGCCGTACTCGGCTCGGTCGATCCCGCCGCGACCGGGGTCCGCATCGTGATCGATTCGCCATCGGGAGGCGGGAGCGTCGACGTCACGATTCCCGGCGGTGCTAATTGGACCGTGAACGGCGCGGGGACCCGCTGGCGCTATGCCGACGCCGCGGGATCGGTCGGCGGCATCACGCGCATCGTCGTGCGGGACAAGTCGAACCGCCAGCCCGGCTTGGTCCGGTGGGTCGCCAAGGGCAAGACGAACGGCTCGACCACCCTGCCGGCGGTTGCCGCGGTGCGCGGGGCCTTCATCGCGGGGGCCAGCTGCGCGTCACATGCGTGGAACGCGCCCGGCGCCGCGCGCCCGCGCTGCGACGGCGATGCCGCCCGCATCACGTGCCGCTGACGCCACGCCCACCCCTCGGTTTGTACAAAGCGCGATCGCCGGCGGCAGTCCGGGACGCCCGCCGCTCGGCGCGGCATGGCGGCCTTCGGGGCACGCGGATTGCTCTCTGCATGGAGCATGAAAGCAACCGCGCTGCTCAAACAACAGCACAAGGAAGTTTCGGCGCTCTTCAAGGAGGCCGAGGGCTCGGCCGACGGCCGCACCAGGCGTCGGCTGATGCAGGACATCGCGAAACATCTCGAGGTGCACACCACCATCGAGGAGGAAATCTTCTATCCGGCGTTGGAGGAAGCGGCCACGCAGGAGAAGACGTGCGACATGCTGCGCGAGGCGTTCGAGGAGCACCACGTCGTGAAGCTCGTGCTCGCCGAGCTGCCGACCGTCGATCCCGCCGCCGACACCTTCAAGGCAAAGATGGTCGTGCTGAAGGAGCTGGTTGAGCACCACGTCGAGGAAGAGCACGACGAGATGTTCCCGTGGGCCGAGAAGCACCTCGAAAAGGACGACCTCGACGCGTTGGGAGCACGCATGGAGGAACGGGCCGCCTCGTTGCTCGGCGAGGCCCCGAAGGCGCGCAAGCGCGCCTGAACGCTCAGGCCGCGCCTCGGCGGCCGCTCCTGCGCCGCCGAGGTGCTTCGAGACTGCGCTTGAGCGCCTGCATGAGGTCCACGACCTTCTCGCCCTTGCCCGGCGTGGCCGCTTCGGCCTCGATCTCGACCGCGCGACGTGCCGAGAGAAGCTTCCGGAGCGCCTTCTCGTACTCGTCGGGATGCGCCGTCGGATCCCACTCGTCCTCGGCCATCTGATCGATCAGCGACTTGGCGAGCTTCACCTCGTTGGCGCGCGCGGTCGTCTTGGGAACGTCGAGGTCGTTCGGGTCGCGCATCTGATCGGCGGTGCGCAGCGTCGCCAAGGCGAGCACCTTGGGGCCGGGCACCAGCGATCCGAGCACCGGACGCGTGCGAAAGAAGAACCGCACGATCCCGACACGCCGGCTTTCCAGCAGCGCGTCGCGGATGAGCGCGTAGGCCTTCTCGCCGCCCTTCTCGGGCGTCAGGAAGTAGGCGCCTTCGATGGACAGGGGGTTCACGGCCGAGAGCGGCACGAAGCGCAGGACCTCGATGGTCCGCGATCCCTTTCCGGTCTCTTCCCGGACGGCCTCCAGCTCGTCCTCCTCGACGACGGCGTAGCGTCCCTTCGACACCTGATAGCCGCGCACGATCTCGGACGACGGCACCTCGACGTCTTCCTTGCTGCAGAACTTCTTGTAGCGGATGGGCGACTTGTCCTTCTTGTGCAGCTGCCGAAATGCCACCCGCTCCGAGGCCTCGACCGCCGAATGCAAGCCGACCGGAATCGACACGAGCCCGAACCCGATGGTGCCGGACCAGATCGCCTTCATGCCGACCGCTTCTGCCGGTGGCGGCGCTCCGCTTCCTCGATCGAATGCGAGCGCGTCGGGTCCGAGTCCTGCTGGGCGAGCACGGCCAGCCGGCCATAGTGCTCGTGCAGCGTACGCAAATCGTCCTCGGAGAGGCTTTCGACGTCCACGAGCCTGTTGCTGGCGCCCTGGAGCGCGGCCACGATCTCGTTCAGCTTGAGCTGGGTCGCGCGCGCGTCCTTGTTCTGGCTCCGCTGAATCAGGAACACCATGAGAAACGTGACGATGGTGGTCCCGGTGTTGATCACGAGCTGCCAGGTGTCTCCGAAACCGAAGATCGGCCCGGTGGCCGCCCAGACGACCACGACCAAGGCCGCCAGACCGAACGCCCACGAGCTCCCGGCCCGTTCCGTGATCCAGAGCGAGAGCCGCTCCAGCCAGTGGCCGCGATGGGACGGAATGACGACGCGCCGAAGGTGGCGCCGTCGGGACGCGCGCGCCTTCATTGCCGGCTTGCCGATGTTGGCCATGCAGCATTGCAACGGGCATGCCTCGGGTTCGCCGTCCCGGGGACCCGAGCTGCGCGCGACCGCCACGGCACCGCTGCACCGGGTTGCCCGCCGGTTTGTAGAACCTGCGCGCCGCGCTGCGTGCAGACCCGAGGCCTCCGGGGCACGGATTGACAGTACGTCGGGTCGCGGGCGAAAGGCTGCAAGACAAGTGGACACGCCTTCGTACGCCACCGCCCCGGTTCCGGTGCGAGACGATCTGGGTGCCGCCCACGTGCGCGCCTGGCACGACCTCGCCCGGCCGGGCACCTGGTGGACGGGCGAGGAGCGGGTCGCGATCGGGAGCGAGGTCCGCGCTGCAGCCACGTGCGCGCTCTGTCGGTCGCGACGCGACGCCCTGTCCCCCTACACGGTCACCGGGATCCACGATGGTCCGGGGCGGCTACCCGGCGCCGCAATCGACGCCGTGCATCGCATCACGAGCGATCCGGCGCGGCTCGCGCGGCCGTGGGCCTCCGGAGTGATCGCCGCGATCGGCGATGCGCCGTACGTCGAGTTGCTGGGTGTGGTCGTGACCGTCGTCGCGACCGACAGCTTCTGCCGAGCCATCGACGTCCCGCTCCATGCGCTGCCCGCCCCGCTGCCGGGCGAGCCGACGCGCGCCCGTCCAGCCACGGCGCGCGACGAAGGGGCGTGGGTACCGTCGATCCCGAGCGGCGCGGCGGGCGGCAGCGAGGCCGACCTCTACGACGATCTGCCGGGCCCCGCGCCCAACGTGATCCGTGCGCTCAGCCTGGTGCCCGACGCGCTTCGGACGCTGAAGGACCTGGGAGGCGTCCACTACATGACCACCGCCGAGATGACCGACCTGACGCACGGCCGGGCGATCGATCGCGCGCAGATCGAGCTGATCGCCGGGCGGGTGTCGGCGCTTCGCGAGTGCTTCTATTGAACCACGTCGCACGCGTTGCTGCTCCGGGCGAGCGGCGCGGTGACGGGCCGGTGGGTCGACGCCGCGGCGGTCACGAGTGACGCCGCCGCAGCGACGAGCGGCGTCGCGCACGCGGCCACGCTGCTCGCCTTCGCCGACGCCGTCGTCGGGAGCGATGACGAGGCGCTGGCCCGGGCGCGCGCGGCGGTGCTGCACGAGCTCGGGCCCGCGGCGCTGGTGGACGCAGCCGCCGTCGCCTCCAACTTCGAACGGATGGTGCGGGTCGCGGACGCGACCGGCATCCCGCTCGATCCGCCGCTCGTCATGCTGACGGAACCGCTTCGCGAGGAGCTGGGCATCAATCGGTTCGGCGCCGCGGCCAACACGCCGCCCGCGAGCGCGGCGCTCCGCCTGGCGGGACGCGTCGTCCGCCCCGTTGCCTTCCCCCTGCTCCGACTCGTCCAGCGGCTGCGGAGGCCCCGATGACCGACGATGCTCCGTCCACCTGGCCACACGCGTTGCTTGCCGCGTGCGGCGGCTTTCTCATGGCCGTCCTCTGGTTCGATCTGATGTTCGACGTGCAGGTGCGCGCGCATCCTCCCGCGCCCGCCCTGCTCCCTGACGCGACCCTCGCCTCGATCGCCGCCTACTATCGCCGCGTCACGACCGACGCCTACCCGATGCAGCGCCTCATCGCCCTCGTGATGGGCATCGCGGTGGTCGGCAGCGTCTGGACGCTGCGATCGCCGTCGCAGCGGGGGCTACGCTGGCTGGCGCTGGTCGTCGCGATCGCGCCGATCGCGCTGGCGGGCGAGCGCGTGCTACCGAATGCCGTGCGCCTCGGCATGCGCGCCGATCCGCTCGACGTGCAGAGCGCGCTCGCGCGCGCCGTCCTCGTGGATCACGTGCTGTGCTTCGGATCGATCGCGGTGTTCACCGCGGCCCAGATCGTGCTCGCGGTCGGACGGCCTCGCCGACTCAGCCCTTGAACAAGCGGCTGGCGGCGACGGCGGTCTGATAGAGCCATTCGAACCGCACGCCGAGATAGATGGTGAGCACGGAGAGCACGGTGACGGCTCCGAGGTCGGCCGCCGGGAAGCGCACGGGGCGATCGTCGGCGGTGGGCTGGTCGAGGAACATGAGCTTCACGATGCGCGCATAGTAGTAGAGCGACACCACGCTGTTGAGCGCGCCCCAAACGACCAGCCAGTAGAGCTTCCCCTGGATGCCCGCCGCGAACACGTAGAGCTTGCCGATGAACCCGGCCAGCGGGGGCAGCCCGGCCAGGGAGAAGAGGAAGACGGCGAGTGTGACGGAGGCAACCGCACCGCCGCGCCAGGCGAGGCCGCGGAAGGCGTCGAGGTCTTCGCGGCCGGTCTCGTTCACGACCAGCAGCGCCACCCAGAACGCGCCGAGGTTCATCACGTAGTAGACCGCGAGGTAGAGCAGCACCGCCGCCACGCCGCGCTCGGCGAACACCGCCACGCCGAGCAGCGCGTAGCCGGCGTGGGCGATCGACGAGTAGGCGAGCAGCCGCTTCACATTGGTCTGCGACAGCGCGGCCATGTTGCCGAGCAGCATGGTGATCGCGGACACGGCGGCGACCAGCTCGACCAGCGGCACCTTCACGACCCCGCCGATGGGGCCGCCCGGTCCCACACCGAAGTCGAAGAAACGCAGCAGCATCGCGAATCCCGCGGCCTTCGAGCCGACCGCGAGGAACGTGGTCACGGGAAGCGGCGCCCCCGTGTAGACGTCGGGCGCCCACATGTGGAACGGGACGGCGGCGATCTTGTAGCCGAACCCGGTCAGCACCAGCACGGTGGCCAGGAACAGCGCCAGGCGGTTGCCGTCGGGGAGCGTGGCCAGCGCGGCGCCGATGCGGGCATAGTCCATGCTGCCGGCGAGGCCGTAGATCCAGCTCATGCCGAAGATCATGGCCCCCGATGCTACGCCGCCGTAGATCAGATACTTCAGCGCCGCCTCGCTGGAGCGCCGGTTGTGGCGGAGAAAGCCCGTCAGCACGTAGGAGGTGAGGCTGACGAACTCGAGCGCCAGATACGCCATCAGGAGGTGTGAGGCGCTCGCCATGAGGAACATGCCGAGCGTCGAGCCGAGCAGCACGGTGTAGTACTCGCCCTGGTTGCGGCTCTGGCCGATCTCGCGGGACGCCAGCGACATCGTGACGGCCGCGAGCAACGACAGTCCCAGCAGCGTCTTGAAGAAGACGGCGAACGGGTCGAGTACGAGCATGCGGTCGAAGAGCCACGTGGGCCGCGCCGCCTGTGCCGCGAGACCCGGCCAATCGAGCAGCGGGAAACCCACGGAGAGCACGATGGTCGCCGCGGCGGCGATCATGGCGATGGTCGCCGGCCATTCGCCACGCCGATCGCGCCCCGCCGACGCGAGGTCCACGAAGATCACGAGCAGCAGCGCCCCGCCGAGCACCAGCTCGGGTCCGAACAACCGCAGGCTCTCGCTCGTGCTCACGCGCTCACCGTCCGCCGGCGACGCCGGCCAGGTGCGTCGTCTGCGGCGCCGACGCTACGACCTTCTCGGCGAGCGCGATCAGGGACGGGCTCTGGAGGTCGAGGATGAGCAGCGGATAGACGCCCAGCACCAGCACGATCACCGCGAGCGGGGCCAGCGTGAACAGCTCCCGGCGCCCGATCTCCCAGCCCGTGGCGACGTACTTCGGGTTGGGCGTGCCGAGATACATGCGCTGGAGCGCCCACAGCATGTACGCCGCCGTCAGCACGACGGCGCTCGCCGCGATCACCGTGAGCACGGGGTAGATCCGCCACGCCCCCAGGAGCACCAGGACCTCCGAGATGAAGGCCGACAGGCCGGGGATACCCATCGCCGCGAAGAACGCGAAGCCCGTGACGCCCGTGTAGAGCGGCATGATGGAGGCCAGGCCGCCGAATCCCTCGATGTCGCGGTGATGCGCGCGGTCGTAGATGACGCCGACCAGGAGGAACAGCATGGCGGTGATGGTGCCGTGGTTGAACATCTGCAGCACCGCACCGTTGATGCCCTGGGGCGTGAAGGCTGCCATGCCGAGCATGACGTAGCCCATGTGGCTGATCGACGAGTACGCCACGAGCTTCTTCAGATCGCGCTGCGCCATGGCGCAGAAGGCGCCGTAGATGATGTTCCAGGTACCGAGCGCGGCGAGGAACCAGAACGCGACGCTCGCGCCGCCGAACGGCGCGAGGGTGGCCGCGGGCAGGATGCCGTAGTTGATGCGTAGGATGCCGTACGTCCCCATCTTGAGCAGCACGCCGGCCAGGATGACCGAGATGGCGGTCGGCGCCTCGACGTGGGCGTCGGGCAGCCAGGTGTGGAACGGGAACGCCGGAATCTTGATCGCGAAGCCGATGAACAGCGCGATCCACAGCACGATCTGCACTTCGAGTGGGATCTTGTCCGCGACCAGCGACCCGAGCCTGGTCATGTCGAAGCTGTGGGGGTCGGGCGTGAAGTACAGGTAGAGCAGCGCCACCAGCATCAGCACCGAGCCGAGGAGCGTGTAGAGGAAGAACTTGATGGCGGCGTACTCGCGCCGCGGGCCGCCCCAGATGCCGATCAGGAAGTACATCGGCAGCAGCATGAGCTCCCAGAAGACGTAGAAGAGGAAGAAGTCGAGGGCGAGGAACGTGCCCATCATGCCGGTCTCGAGCAGCAGGAAGAGCGCGAAGTAGCCCTTCACCGCCTTCTCGATGCCGAAGGACGCGAACATGCAGAGGAACGAGAGCAGCGCCGTGAGCGCCACCATCGTGATGCTGATGCCGTCGACGCCGAGGAAGTACTCGATGTTGTAGGACGGGATCCAGCCGAAGCGGTGCACGAACTGCGGCGCGGTGTTGCTCGGGTCGAAGCGCCCGAGCAGCCAGACGGAGAGCAGCAGCGAGGGGACGGTGGCCGCCACGGCGGTGGCACGGATGAGGCCGTGCGCCGCCGAGGGCAGGCAGAGGATCACCAGCGCGCCGACCAGCGGCACGAAGGTCATCCAGGTGAGTACGTACGTCTCGATCATGTCGCCCACGACTCCTCGGCGCCTAGGACGCCACCGCGATGGACCAGTAGAGGAACACCCCGCCCAGCACGCCGAACGCGATCACGTAGAGATAGGCGGTGATCGCGCCGGTCTGCAGCCGGCGCAGCTGCCGTCCGACTGCCCAGGCGCCGTCGCCCACCCCGTTGACCGCCCCATCGACGACCCCGCCGTCGAAGAGCCCGATGGCCCACGACACGCCGCGGCCGAGCGTGGCCGCGCCGTTGACGATGCCGTCGATGATGGTCGCGTCGAACCAGGCGAGCACGCGCGCCCCGCCGATGCCGAGCCCGCGCACGAACACCAGCTCGTAGAATTCGTCCACGTAGTACTTGTTCAGCACCACGCGATAGGGTGCGCCGCCGGCGAGCTCGCTGAACGTGTCCGGCTTGATCGCGCCGCGATAATACATGAGGTACGCGACGGAGATCCCCGCGAGCGCCACCACGACGGACAGCGCCATCAGACCCAGCTCGAGCCCGAGCGCGTGGTGGGCTTCGCCGTGTCCACCCGCGTGATGCCCGCCGAGCACCGGCTCGAGCCACTGGGCGAACGGCGTGAACACGTTCGGAATCCACAGCAGGCCCGCCACCACCGAGCCCGCCATCAGGATCCAGAGCGGCACCGTCATCGAGGCCGGCGACTCGTGCAGGTGGTGCTTGGTGTGCTCGTCCGCCCGGCACTCGCCGAAGAACACCATGAAGACCTGGCGGAACATGTAGAAGGCCGTGAGGCCCGCCACGACCAACCCGACCGCCCACAAGACGGGGCTCCCGTGCTCGCTCGAAAACGCCTGCCAGAGAATCTCGTCCTTCGAGAAGAAGCCGGCCAGCGGCGGCAGCCCGGCGATCGCGCACGTGGCGACGATGAAGGTGGTCGAGGTCGCCGGCAGGTGCGCGCGCAAACCGCCCATCTTCCGCATGTCCTGCTCGCCGCCCATGGCATGGATCACGCTGCCCGAACCGAGGAAGAGGCACGCCTTGAAGAAGGCATGCGTCATCAGATGGAAGATGCCGGCCGCGTACGCCCCCACGCCCATGGCGAGGAACATGTAGCCGAGCTGCGACACGGTGGAGTACGCCAGCACCTTCTTGATGTCGTTCTGCGCCAGCGCGATGGTCGCGGCCATGAGCGCCGTCGCTACGCCGATGGTCGACACCACCGCGAGCGTCATGGGCGCCATGCTGAAGAGGAAGCTCGTGCGCGCGATCATGTAGACGCCGGCCGTCACCATGGTCGCGGCGTGGATGAGCGCCGAAACGGGCGTGGGCCCGGCCATGGCGTCGGGCAGCCAGACGTAGAGCGGGATCTGCGCCGACTTGCCGGTGGCGCCGACGAACAAGAAGAGCGTCACGAGCGTGGCGATCGGCCAGCCCCAGAACGTGGCGTCCTCGAGGAGATGCGCCTGCTGCGCCAGCTCGCGGAAGGTGAGCGTCGCGTGGCCGGCGGCGTCGAGCGACCAGAAGAGCAGGAAGATGCCGAGCACGAACCCGAAGTCGCCGATGCGGTTGACGATGAACGCCTTGTTGCCGGCGCGCGCGTTGGCCATCTCCTTGTGCCAGAACCCGATGAGGCCCCAGGAGCAGAGCCCCACGCCTTCCCAGCCGACGAACATGAGGAGCAGGCTGTCGCCCAGCACCAGCGTCAGCATGGCGAAGGTGAAGAGGTTCAAGTACGCGAAGAACCGCCAGAACCCCTGGTCGCCGTGCATGTAGCCGGTGGCGTAGAGGTGGATCAGGCCGCCGATGCCGGTGACGACGAGGATCATCACCGCCGAGAGCGGGTCGACGGCGAAGGCGATGTCCACCTTGAGCGTGCCGGTGTCGAACCACGGAAAGAGATTAGCCAGCAGGAACCGCTGCTCGGCCGGCATGCCGACCAGATGGAGGAAGGCCACCACGGACACCGCGAAGGCGACCGCCACGGTGCCGCACGCGATGAGGCCGATGGCCTTCTCGCCGAGACGCTTCTGGATGGTCGATCCGCCGAGGCCGAGCACGACCGCCCCCGCCAGCGGGACCAGCGGGATCAGCGCGGTGTACGGCGCCGGCGTGATGGACATGGGCTCAACCACGGAGCCGGTCCGTCGCCTCGACCTCGATGGTCTCGAAGCCCTGATAGATGCCGAGGACGATGGCGAGCCCGACGGCGGCCTCGGCGGCGGCCAGCATGATGACGAAGATGGCGAAGATCTGGCCGTCGTACTCCCCGCCGTTGTAGCGGGCGAACGCCACGTAGTTGAGGTTGGCGGAGTTCAGGATGAGCTCGATCCCCATCAAGATGCCGATGGCGTTGCGGCGCGTGAGCACGCAGTAGAGCCCCAGGCAGAACAGCACGGCGCCCAGGACGAGGAAGTGATGGAGTCCGAGCGGTCCCACTATCCCCGGACCTCCTTGCGCGACACGACGACGGCCCCGATGAGCGCCACCAGCAGCACGAGCGACGCGATCTCGAACGGCAGGAGATAGGTGCCGAGGAAGGCGTGCCCCACCGCGTAGACGGTGGGACCGGGCGCGGCGGGCTCCTTCATGGCCCAGGCGGTCGTGGTGATGGCGCGCACCATCACCCCCAGCACCGCCGCCACCACCACCAAGGCCGGCAGCCGGCCGACGGCCCGGTTCGACACCCGCATCTCGACGCGGCTGGTCAGCATGACGGCGAAGAGCGTCAGCACCAGGATGCCGCCCACGTAGACGAGGAGCTGGACGACGCCCAGGAAATCCGCACCGAGGAGCACGAACAAGGATGCCACGCCCAGCAGCGCACCCATGAGTGCGAGCGCCGAGTGCATCACGTTGGTGGTGAGCACGACGCCCAAACCGGCAGCCACGGTGGCGGCTGCGAGAACGTAGAAGACCACGGTGATCGTCACGGGAAACGCTCGGACAATGCGGAGAAAATCAGGCGGCGTCTACCAAATGCCCCCTACCAGGGCAAACCCCATCCCGCCCCGAGACACATCTCGGGGCGGAGCGGATGCGACGCTCGTGGATCGGACACGCCGCCGCGTCAGATTCGTGCACGTTCTTCGGCCGGGAGGCGCATGGCGGCGGCGGCCAGCATGGCGGCGGCCATCGGGAGGGCGAACACGGCGTAGCAGGTGGCGCTCTCCCACCCCGCCGCCAGCAATAGTCCCGCGACCCATGGGCCGAGGATCGCACCGCCGCGTCCGATGCCGATCGCCCAGCCGATGCCCGTGGTACGGATCGCGGGCGGATAGAGACGCGGCGCCATCGCGTAGAGGCCTACCATCGACCCGAACAAGAAGAACCCGAGGAGCGCCGCCACCGCCAGACGCGGCGCCAAGGCGGTTCCGAGCATGGCGAACAGCGCGAAGGCAACCGCGCAGGCACCCATGTACCCGGCGACGAGTCGCCCGAGCCCGACGCGGCTCGACGTCCATCCCAGCAGTCCCGCACCCACGATGCCCCCGACGTTCATCAAGACGCCGCCCGTCACGCCGCCCGTCACGGACAGCCCGGAGTCCACGAGGATCTTCGGCGTCCAGTTGAGCGCGAAGTAGAAGCTCAGCATCACGAAGAAGAACGCCAGCCACAGGAGCACGCTCGCCGCCCGGAGACGCGGGGAGAAGAGACGGGCGACGCCGCGTCCGGTCCCCGGGTCGACGTCGTCGTCGGCCGGCGGCAGCGCGTCGAGCCTGGGGGACCCGAGCTTCGCCAGGAGCGCGTTCACGCGGGCGAGCCCGCCGTGCGACCGGCGCGCGATCAGGTAGTCGAGCGACTCGGGCAGCCGCCAGAGCACGAGGGGGATACAGGCCGTCGAAAGCACCGCCCCCAGCAGGAAGACGCTTCGCCATCCGTACTCGCGCAAGAGGACGGCCGAAATCGTCCCGCCGATGGTGGCCCCGATGGGATAGCCCGTCTGCAGCAGGCTGACGGCGAAGTCGCGCCAGCGCAGCGAGGCGTACTCGGCGACGATCGTGTTCAGGCTCGCCAGCATGCCGCCGATCCCGAGCCCCGTGACGGCGCGTGTCGCCGCCAGCACCCGAAGGTCGGGCGCCGCCGCCGAGGCGAACATGCCGGCGCTGATCACCACCAGACAAAGCACGGTCACGGGCCGACGGCCGATCGAGTCCGCGAGCGGTGCGATGAGGAGCGAGCCGAGCATCATGCCCACCAGCCCGGCGCTGAAGAGCACGCCCAACGACTCGGCCGACACGCGCCATTCCAGCGCGATTGCCGGTGCGGCGAACGCGATCGCCAGCACGTCGAACCCGTCCAGCATGTTGATGACGAGACAGATGGCGACGGCGGCTACCTGAAACCGGCTCATCGGGCCGTGGTCGATCGTGCGCCGGGGGTCCACGGTCGGTCGCGCGTCAGCCGGCGTCGAAGAAGCGGCGCGTGGCGAGCACGCTGGTCACGTAGGGCCGCGTCTCGGTGAGCATCCCCCGTTCGCGCAGCGCGCCGAGGCCTTGGTAGTACGCGGCGAGCGCCTGCTCGGCGTCACCGCCCGTCTCGTCGAGGAGGTAGCGCAGGAAGCGCGCGCTCATCTGGATGTTCTGCTCGGGCGTCCACGGATCGAGCTCGAGGCCGAGCAAGCCCTCCGACACGAAGTCGACGGTTTCCGGAACGAGCTGGCCGATGCCGATCGCACCGCGATGAGACACGACCGAATGCTGCCAGCCAGACTCGATCCATGCCAACGCCATCAACAAGTCCGGCTCGAGCCGGTAGACCTTCGCCCATCGTTGGAAGTGCGCCATCAAGCGCAGGCGCTCGGGCTTGCCGCGCAGCCCCTCGGGCACGCGCGCCAGCAGGCGTGGATCGACCGGTGGCAGCCCTTGCGGGACCCGCAGCCGCTGTCCCGCCCGAATGCGCCGCGGGTCGGCGAGGCCGTTGGCGACCGTCAGCCATGCGACGGGAACGTCGAAGTGCGACGCGATCCGCCACAGCGTGTCGCCGGGCGCCACGTCGTATTCCAGCTCCCACACCTCCCCGTCACTACCCACGTCCCGTGGCCGCGTCCGCCGAGCCCACGCGTCGGACGACGCGGCCGCCATCGAGGCCGTCGCCTCGCACGACGGATCGATCCCCGGCAGGCTTTCTGCCTCGGCGAGGATGCCGGCCGCAGGCGCGCGCGGTACGGGCGGCTCCACCACCGCCACCAACACGAGCAGCGCCCACACCACTCCTCTCACCATCGCGTCCAGTGGCGCACCCATTCGGTGACGGCGTGACCCGGCTTACGCGGGAATCCGGAGCACCTGGCCCGGCCGGATGAGGTTGGCGTTCTCGATCTGGTCGCGATTGGCGTCGAAGATCCGGGGCCACGCATTGGCGTCGCCGAGGAGCTGCTTGGCGATCTTCGAGAGGCTGTCGCCCGCCACCACCGTGTACGTACGCTCGGGCGGAGTCTCGGTGATCGGCGCGGCGTCCTCGTCCGGCTCATCGTCTCGCGCAGGCTCCCCGAACGTGAAGTGCGTTCGGGGCTCCTGCTGGGACGGAGCAGCGGGCGGTACGGGAGTGGGCTCCGCATGCGCGTCTCTTCCGCGGAACACCGACGCCGCCGCGCGTGCGGCGAGTCCCGCGGCGGCCGCGGCCAACAACCCCTTACCGATCGACGCCATCGCACTGCGCTCGGGCACGCGGCCGTCCGGCGTCAGCTTGTCGATCAACGCGGGGATGATGGCCGCGATCGCGCCCGCGCCGAGCGCGGCCGGAATGCCGGCGCGCTGCGACAG
>Ga0187893_10006834_pt1 | contig 19170 bp, 18 predicted proteins | sample MA1701074metaG_FD_139574 | JGI IMG/M metagenome (GOLD analysis project Ga0187893, IMG submission 139574) | White microbial mat communities from a basaltic lava cave in the Kipuka Kanohina Cave System on the Island of Hawaii, USA - MA170107-4 metaG ... | reverse complement strand
GGCGGCGGTGGCGGCGGTGGCGGCGGTGGCGGCGGTGGCGGCGGTGGCGGCGGTGGCGGCGGTGGCGGCGGTGGCGGCAGCGAAGTCCCCAGTACGGTGATCGCTGACGTACCGCTCACGCCGTCGATGGTCGCGATGAGCGACGCCGCGCCCGGTCCGACCGCCTCGCCCATGCCGCTCGCGGTCACTGAGACGACGGCCGCGTTCGACGTCGTCCATGCGATCGCTCGACCGGTGATCACGCTGCCGTTCGCGTCGATCGCCGTCGCACTGAACTGCGCGGAATCGCCGACGTTACCGCTCGCCGCCGGCGGGTCGACGGTCACGCTCGCCACGAGAACGGGCGGCGGTGGCGGCGGTGGCGGCGGTGGCGGCGGTGGCGGCGGTGGCGGCGGTGGCGGCGGTGGCGGTGGCGGCTCGGCTGGTGCCGACACCGTAACACTGGCCGTGCCCGACACGCCGTCGGCGGTTGCCGTCAGCGTGGCGCTCCCGGCGCCGACACCGCGCGCATAGCCCGTGGCGTCGACCGACACGACTCCCGGGTCGCTGCTGTGCCACGTGACGGGGCGATCGGTGAGCGGATTGCCGCTCGCGTCCATGACCGCGGCCGAGAACTGCGCCTCGTCGCCGACCGAGCCGCTTGCAGACGATGGCGAGACCGCGACGCTCGCCACGGGGACGGCGAGGATTGTCACCTCGGATATGCCGGTGCGGCCGCCGCTGCGCGCGCGCACCTGCGCCGAGCCTGCGCCGACCGCTGTCGCCATCCCGCCCTGATCGATCCGCACCACGGTCGTGTCGCTGCTCGACCAGGCCACGAAGGCGCTGCTGATGACGCGGCCGCGTGTGTCGCGCACGGTGGCGCTGAAGGTGCCGGCATCGCCAACGGTGCCGGTGATGCTCGCCGGGTCCACGGTCACCGATCCGATGCGGAGGCTGGACTCCGCGACGCCGGCGACGGCCAGCGAGGGCGATGTGGCAAGCCCGCGGTCGTCGCAAGCGGTCGAGCTGACGGCTGTGATCGCAAGAGCCGGGGCGATCATGCGGCGCACCATCCTGGCGCGCCTGGCAACTGCGGTCCTGATCCTGAGCATGGTGGCGTGCTTCCCTCACGTGTTGGGGAGCCGCTATACGCGTGGCGGTCGCGCACCCAGTTGGGCAAAAAAACACGGCCGCCAGGCGATAAGCTGGCGGCCGGGCGAACATGGCGACGACGTCGTCGCTGTAGTCCCTTCTGGCTCTGCGTCCCTGCCTTTCGGCAGGTTTGCTCAGTGCAGCTCCCGCAAAGTTCCTTGTTGCATCTGCTCCGCAGATGCGTTTGTGCCGCGTAGGGTAGATGCAACGCCGAGGGTGCGCAACTGTTGCAAGCCCGCAACAGCGGGACGCGCGCGGCGCCGCGTCGGGAAGCGGTTCAGGCAGCGGACGTTAGCGCGCCGGCGTGCGCGCAGTCACGCTGCGCGATTCAGCGCGCGAGCGTCGGGAATCCGGCGTGCGACGCGGTTGGAGCGACGCGGGATACGCGCTCCAGCGGCGCAATCCTGTCGACGATCGCGTCACGCACGGCCGGCGTGATCCGGGAGTGCGTAGGAAGCGTCACGAGTTCTCGCACGAGGGTGGTGGCGCCGGGCCACCGGCCGTGCTCGATGAGCCGCGCGTGCACGGGAGGCAGCTGATCCAGCGTCGACGGGTACGCGGGCCCGACGCCGAGCGGTCGCAGCGCGGCATCCGGCGCGCTCCGTCCGGCGCGACCGAGGCGCACCGGCAGGCGCAGGAAGCCGGGCGACGCGCCGCGGGCGATGGTCATCGCGGTCACCGGCGCGCGGCGCTCCGCCAGCGCCGCGATCAGTCGCGCTGCCGTTTCGCGCCGCGTCGCCACCTCGACGTTCGCCGCGAACTCTCCGGCGAGCAGCACTGCCGCCGCGGTGCGCGTCATCCGCGCCAGGGGCCGCGGGTCGCGGTAGCGCGTCTCGCCAAGGTGCAGGAAGGGGAGCGACGCGGCGAGGCCGTAGCGACTCGGGTGACTGAACGCTGCCTGCGCCGCCGCGAGGGCCAGCGTCCCGGCGTCATCCATCCACGACGGCTCGACGAGCGTCAGGCCGCGCGCGAACTCCGCCAGCGCCGCGTCACGCACCAGCACGGCGCCGCCGCGGCCGCCGGTCCACCCCTTGCCGCGCGAGAAGCTCAGCACGCTGAGCGCACCGTACGAGCCAAGCGGCCGCCCGCGCCACTGCGCGCCGTGCCCCTGCGCCGCATCCTCCACGATCACCGCGCCGAACGCTGCGGCGCAACGCTGCACGTCGTCCCAGTCGACGGGAAGTCCCGCGATCGGCGCCACGACGACGGTGCGCGCGCCGGCAGCGAGCGCCTGCGTGAGCGAGTCCGGATCCGGGCCGAGCGTCGCTGGATCGAGATCGTAGAGCGCGATGCGCGCGCCCGACCCGACGGCGGCCGTCGCCACGTCGAAGCACGCGAACGCCGGCAGGGCAACCGCGCTGCCGCCCGAGGCGACGCGCGCCAGACGAATGGCGATCTCGAGCGCCACCGTACCCGAGGACGTGAGGTGGACGGCGCGCGCATCGTACCGGGAACCGAGGCGCGCGGCGAGCTCCGACCGCGGATCGGGACGCGACAGCCACGCGCCGAGTCCCGCGACCAGAGCGCCCGCCGGCACCGGCGTGTACGCGGGCGGCTGCCAGGTCATGGGATGAGGCGTGCGACGCGCGGGCCGCAGGCGTTCGTGAACCCCAGCGGCAACCTCCGCCACACCGCGCCCGCGAGCCGGAAGCGGGCGTCCCGTGCCTGTGGCGGCGCGGTGCGCCCGTTCACCGACCACTGCAGCCAGCGCAGCGGCACGTCCGTGCCGCCCCACTGGCGCTTGAAGCGGTGCGTGCCGCTGCCCGGCGTGCACCGCCCGAAGTCGAACATGCGCAGCCTGCGCTCGATCGCGCGCTCCATCAGGGACCAGTAGAGCAGCATGTTGGGCGCCTCGGCGCTGGCACGCCGCAGGGCTGCGGCCCAGACGAGCGCGAACTCGCCGCGGAACGCGAACCCGCAGCCGCTGGCCACCGGCTGTCCGGCTGCGTCGTACACCACGGCAAACTCCACGTGATCAGGCATCGAACGGGCGACGGCCTCGAACAGCCGTGGTCCCTGCGCCGGCGATCCCAGGTCGCGCATGTGGCGCGCATACACGGCGTGGAACGGCGCACGCTGCTCCGGGCCGAAGCGGACGGTGCAGCCGGCATTGAGCGGACGGCGCACCTGGCTCCGCACCTTCGACGGCAGCGACTTGAACAGCGCCTCCGCGTCAGCCGGCAGCGGTAGCGTCACCGTCAGCTTGCGTTCACTGACGGACAGGCCCGCGACGGCGTGGTGATCGCGCGAGCGCAGTTCCATCAGGTGGGCGCGGCCGCGCCGTGCGACGTGCCGGGCCGCATCGGTGAGCGCGTCGATCGCACCCGGCGCTTCGGCCGCGGCGATCGGGCCGCCGGAGTCGAGCCACGGCATCGACACCAGGAACCGGCCGAACAACGCGCTGCGGATCCAGACCAGCGGCAACACGCCCGCGATGGCGCCGTCACCGTCCCGTGCGACGAGCCGCACGGTCTGGTGTCCCAGTGTGGCGCGAGCGACCTCCAGCCACGCCGACAGGTGGGCGTGGGTCGCGCCCGGCGCCTCCATGACGAACGCGTCCCAGGCGCGTGCGTCACAGTCTTCCGCCGCGACGCGGAACGCCTCCTTCGTGACGGCCTCGGTCGTCATGACGCCCGCAGTTCGGGACACAGGCCGATCGGCCCGAAGCGAAACGCCGAGAGCAGGCGCTCGAGCCGCTGTGCGGCTCGCTTGAGGCCGCCGTAGTGTCGCGCCCGCGTCCACCAAGGCACCGGCATGCGGGGCTGGTCGGGATCCACCTCCCATGGATGCAGGTAGAACGTGCCCGGCGTCCCACGCGCGTCGCACTCGCGGAAGGCGGCGTGAATGAAAGACTCGGGAAACAGCCTGAAGTACGCGCCGCCGCCCGCCGGCAGCCGCAGGCCGCCCAGCCGCAGCGTCGTCGGCGGCAGCTCCAGCAGCCGGCCGCCCACGCGCCGGATCCAGTGGACTCCCGGCGTTCCGCCGGCGTAGCCGTAGCCCGGGCGGCGCACCGGCACGAGGCTCGAGTCGTACCGGTGTCCCTCCTCGATGAGCACGTCGAGCGCCCAATCGTTGTCGCGCGTGATCGAGAAGCTCGGCGCGCGGTAGCCGACCACTGCCGCGCCCGTGAGATCCTGGAGCGTGCGGCGCGCGCGGCGCACGTCGTGCCGGAAGGTGGAGTGATTCTGGCGCGTCACGCGCTCATGCGCCCAGCCGTGCGACGCCACCTCGTGGCCGGCTGACGCGATGGCGGCGACCACCTCGGGGTGCTTGCGCGCCAGCCAGCCCAGGATGAAGAACGTGGCGGTCACGTTGTGACGCGCGAGGATCTCGAGGAGAATCGAAACGGCGTGGAGCGCGCGCGACGGCAGTCGTGTCCAGTCCGACCGCGTGACGACGCCCTCGAACGCCGAGACGTGGAAGTACTCCTCGACGTCAACGGTGAAGAAGTGCGATGTCATGACGACGCACAACCGTGCAACGCGTGTGCCGCGCACCAGGCGCGCGACAGGTGTGGCGCGCACGCGGCGGGCGGGCGTGGGCCGCACGCGACGCGTGGCACCGCTTGTGCATTGTGGCGCGGCATGACGACTGTCGCCCTCGTCGCCGACGTCCACGCCAATGCGCCGGCGCTGTCCGCCGCACTCGCGGCATGCGACTCGCACCGGGTCGGTGTCGTGTACTGTGCGGGCGACATCGTCGGGTACAACGCGATGGCCCGCGAAGCGATCGCGATTGTTCGCGAGCGCGGGCTGCCGAGCGTGCACGGGAACCACGACCTGATGGTGGTGGGCCGCCTGCCGCTGGAGGGAGGCCCTCGCGCCCGGCGCGCGGTGCCATGGACGCGCGGCGCGCTTGGCGCCGACGACCTGCGCTGGCTCGCCGCGCTCCCCGCGATGCTGCGCCTCAACGCCCAACTGCTGTGCACGCACGCCGCATTGCGTGACAGCCGCGCCCGGCTCTCGCGCGGCGAGGAGTGGCGCGCGCAGGCCGACGTCATTCGCCGCTTTGACGACCGCATTCGTGCGTGTGTGCACGGCCATTCGCACATCGCCGGTGCGACGCGCGTCACACGAGACGGTCGCGTGGAGACGCTGCGCGGCCCGCGGGTGCGGCTCGACACCGGCGACTTCTGGTTCATCAACCCGGGCAGCGTCGGCGAGCCGCGCGACGGTGACTGGCGCGCGTCGTTCGCCATCCTGGAATGGCCCGGCGAAGTCACGTTCCATCGCGCGCGGTTCGGGCGCGGCCGCGTGGCGTTCACGAACGCCCGCCGCTTCGCATCGACGGGCGGCGGCTCGGGAGTGCGCGTGATGTCGGGATGGATGCGCGCGGCGGCCGCGCGCCTCGCCGCGCAATGAGCACGCGCACGAAGGTCCTCGTCACCGGAGCCGACCAGCACCAGGGGCTGGCGGTCATCCGCGGGCTGGGCCGCGCGGGCGTCGACGTCATTGCCGCCGGACCGGACCTCGACAGCCTCGGCTTCTATTCCCGGTACACGGCGCGCTGCGTTCGCTACCGCCCGCCGCGCTCGGATCCCGACGGGTTCATCCGCGATGTGATCGACGGCGTTCGCGTGACCGGCGCCGAGCTCGTGATGCCCGCGGTCGAGTCGACGATGGCGGTGCTTGTGGATCGTCGCGCGCAAGTCGAACGGTATGCCCGACTCGCCGTGCCGCCGACCACAGCCGCCGCCTACGCGCTCGACAAGCGCGCGATGCTCACGCTGGCGGGCTCACTGGGCGTTCGCGTGCCGCCCTGGTCCGCGGGGAGCAGCCTCGAGGAACTGATGGCCGCCGCGCACCGGATGACGCCGCCGTTCGTCATCAAGCCGCGCGGACACGGCAGCGACCTGGCCGTGCCAAGCGAACGCGACTTCAAGGTGCGCTACGCCGCGAACCAGGACGAACTGTATCGCGTCCTGCTGCCGCTCGCCGACCACGCCGAGAAGCTGCTGGTCCAGGAATACGTGCCCGGCATCGGCCGGTGCGCGGCCGCCGTGTGGCGCGACGGGGCACCGGTGGCGCTCTTCGCCTACGAGCGGGAACGCGAGTATCCGCTCAGTGGTGGCGTGAGCGTCGTCCGGCGCAGCATTCCGCTGGACGACGAGCTCGAGGCGACCACGATGAAGCTGCTCTCAGCCATTCACTGGCACGGCGTGGCCATGGTCGAGTACAAGTTCGACCGCCGCGCGCAGTCGTACACGCTCATGGAGATCAACGGCCGCTTCCAGGCGTCGACCGCGCTGTGCATCGACGCAGGCCTCAACCTGCCGCAACTCGCCATGCAGGTGCACCTGGGCCACCGGACGCCGGCGTGGACGCCGTACCGGTTCGGGGTCGTGGAACGCTGGCTGCGCGGCGACGTCTTCGCCCTCGTCGCGGCGTTCACCGCCAGCCGCGGCCGGCTGACGCGGACGCGTCGGCTGCGCGCCGTCTGGCACTTCGTGCGCGACTTCGCGCGCGCTTCGCATTACGACGAGCTGTCGCTCGATGACTGGAAACCGGCGGTGGTGGAGGCCCTGTCGCTGGCCGGCGATCTGGGCCGCGCCTTGCTCGACCTGCTGCCGCGGTTCCCGAGCCCGGTGGCACAGCCCCCGGATGAATCGCAACCGCCGGTGATCGCCGCCGTGCCGCAGCCTCAGGCCGGCGTGGCGCGGACGAAGGTCGGGCCGAAGGTGCCGGCCAGCGTCGCCACGCAGCGGTCGATCCGGCTGTAACAGTCCGAGACCTCGGCGGCGGATCCAGCAACCGGGTCGGCGATCGCGCGGTCGCTCGCCGCATCGGGATCGAAGTCGCCGAGCAGCACGACGCGGCGCCACCAGGCGCCGAACCAGTCACGCAGCGCTTCGCGCTGTCGCTCATCCATGACCACGATCAGGTCCGCCGCGACGACGTCCGCGTGCGTGACGAGGCGCGGCCGGTGCGCGCCGAGTCGCACGCCGCGCCGCGCCGCCTCGGCGTGCACGACCTCCGGCGCGGATCCCGGTACCAGTCCCGCCGATGCCACCACCACCCCGCGGTGGTGCAACGCGCGCGCGAGGACGGCCGCGGCGTACGGACTGCGGCAGGCGTTTCCGTGGCACACCACCAGGATGCGCCGCGGTTGCGCGAGCGAGGCAAGCGCCGCCAGCGCGCGGCGGCGCCGGCCGTCGTGCCGCCACCGTCCCCAAGCGTCGCGCAACGCGCTCACGTCAGAAACTCAGCCACCATTCGCCGTCGAGCCGCGACACGTATCCCGTGCCGCGCTCGATCGCGTGGGCGATGCCCGGGTCGCGCGAGTACAACAGCGTCCACGGGCCGGGCTGCACGGACACGTGCCCGGTGGCCGCGAGCCCGCGAAGCATCCACGGTTCCGCGCGGCCCGTGAGCGCAATCGCGCCACGGGACCAGGCGTGCCGGAACATCGCCCGGAGCACGTGGTCGAGGTGGTGCGGGTGGGCCGCGACTTGCAGCACGTGGGCGACGCGCGAGTCGCCGATGTGGTACAGGAACCAGCCGGCGCCCTCGCCCCGGGCGTCGCGGACCAGCCCCGACTCGAGCGGCCCGAACTGCCGCTTCTCGCGTGCTCGGGCGAGGAGCCACGCGAAGCCCGTCACGTCATAGCCCGGGCGCAGGGCGAACGCGCTGAAGACGTCGTCGGCGATCCGGCAGGCGCCGTCCGGCGTGAGCACTTCGACGGGCTCGGCGCGCGCCGGTGAGCGCTCGAACCAGCCGGCGAGCGGCGTCAACGCGGCGCGGGCCGCGCGCGCCGCGGCACCTGGCCCAAGCAGTTCGAGCGCGTGTCGCAGGGGCCGCAACGGCCGTGACCACGTCAGGCTCAGCGTTGCCGACGTCACGCCGGCGACGCTCGTCCAGATCCGCTGCGCCGCGTCGTTGGCGGTATCGGCGAGCGCGAGATCCTGGGGACCGTCCACGAACACCCGGGCAATCCTGCGGCTGACGATGCCGGGCTCGTGCGGCGACACCATCAACTGCGTCCCGACCGCGACGCGGATCCGCCGTCCGTTCCAGGTCATCCGGCGAGGCAGCACGCCGAGAAAGCCCGTCACGTCGCCCTGTTCGTTCTCGTGCACCAGCGAAGGCAGGGTGGGATCGAACCAGGGGTTCTCGAGGAACACCGTGCGGAAATACTCGTCGAGCGCCTGTGGCGACCCGCGCTCGCTGAGCCGGAACGCGCGCCGGCGCAGTGAAACGAGCGCAGGAATGTCGCCCGGCCGGAGGGCGCGAATCGCGCCCCGCGTTTCCGTGTCAGGCATCGTGCGCATCAGAGCCGGGCTCGTGTGGGCCTCCGGGCGTTGTGTGTCCCCGCGCACTACAGGGCAAGTTCTGCGCCTTCCCGCTCCGTGATCGGCGCCGCATGTCGCGGCTGCGCGACAGTGGCCACTGGCCCGACGATTGCGACTGACCTCGCCGGGGCATCCAACGTGGAGGCAGGCAGCATGAAGGTGCTGGTGACCGGCGGGGCAGGGTTCATCGGATCGCACGTGTGCGCGGCGCTGAGGGAGCGCGGCCACGACGCCGTGATACTCGACAACTTCAGCACCAGCTCGCCGGCCGTGCTCGCGCGGCTGGGCGCGCTCGTCGGGCCGGTGGCGCTCGAGCGCGTCGACGTGCGGGACTCGAACCGCGTGACGGACGCGCTGCGCCGCCATTGCATCGACGCCGTCGTGCATTGCGCGGGCTTCAAGGCCGTCGGCGAGTCGGTCCGCGCGCCGATCGTGTACTTCGACAACAACGTCACGGGCTCCATCGCCCTGCTGCACGCGATGCGCGCGGCCGGCGTGCCGCGGCTGGTCTTCAGCTCGAGCGCCACGGTGTACGGCGCGCCCGATGCATGCCCGATCACCGAGGACGCGCCGCTCCGGGTCCTCAATCCCTACGGTCGCTCGAAGCTCGTCACCGAGGACATGATCCGGGACGCGACCGCCGCCGACGACGGGCTCCGCGCGGTGATCCTGCGGTACTTCAACCCGGTCGGCGCGCATGCAAGCGGCCTCATCGGCGAGGCGCCGTGCGGCGAACCGTCCAACTTGATGCCCATCGTCTGCCAGGTGGCAGCCGGCCAGCGCGACTGGCTGGACGTCCATGGCAACGACTACGCGACGCCCGACGGCACCGGGGTGCGCGATTTCATCCACGTCATGGACCTCGCGGAAGCGCATGTCGCCGCGCTCGAGGAGCTGGCGCGTGCGCCGCGCAACCTGACGCTCAACCTCGGCACCGGCCGCGGCTACTCGGTGCTCGACCTGGTGCGCGCGGTCGAGGGCGTGTCCGGGCGCGTTGTCCGGTACCGCTTTGGTCCGCGCCGCGCCGGCGATGCGGACGCGGTGTACGCCGATCCGTCGCTCGCGCGGCGCGAAATCGGCTGGAGTGCGCAGCGCGGCCTCGGCGAGATGTGCCGCGATGCGTGGAAGTGGCAGTCCGACAATCCTGCCGGCTACGGCACCGTCCCGCCGGGAGCGCCGGTCGCTGCGTAGGGACGAACACACCTGGCGGCGGAGCGCGCCGCGGAGGACACGAGCATGACGAGCACACAATTGGCGCCGGCCTATGCCGACATCCTGATCGACGAGCGCTTCGGCGCGCTGGAGCTCGAGTCCGGCGCGGACGTGGAGTGCATCCGCACGTTCGGTGACGGGCGCGCCGATGGGTCGCGCGCCGACGCCGCGGACCTGGGCGGGAAGGGCGCTGCACTGGCCGAGATGACGAACCTGGGCGTGCCCGTTCCGCCGGGGTTCACGATCACCTGCCGCATGTGCGACGAGTACCTCGCGGCCGGCGTGATGCCGGCACCGGTGTCCTCGCGCCTCGACGCGGCCATCCGCGGGATCGAGCGGTCCACCGGCAAGGGCTTCGGTGACCCGTCGAACCCGCTGCTCGTGTCGGTGCGATCAGGCGCCGCCGTGTCGATGCCGGGCATGCTGGAAACCGTGCTCAACCTCGGCCTCAATGACGAGACCGTGGCCGGGCTGGCCGAGGCGTCGCACGATGCGCGGTTCGCCCATGACGCCTACCGTCGCTTCCTCCAGATGTACGGATCGATCGTGCTCGGCGTGGACGCGGAGAAGTTCGAGACCATGCTCGCGGCTGCCCGCCGACACTTCGGCGCCGCCACGGATGCCGAGATTCCCGAGCCGGGCCTCCGCCAGCTCGTCGAAGCCTTCAAGGACACCATCTGCCGCGCGACCGGTGGCGCGGGCGTTCCGTCCGATCCGCGCGAGCAGCTGGTCAGCGCGATCGAGGCCGTGTGGCGGTCATGGCGCCTCAAGAAGGCCGTCGACTATCGGCGCGTGAACGCGATCCCGGACGAACCCGGCACCGCAGTGAGCGTCGTGGCGATGGTGTTCGGCAACCTCGACGCCGAGTCCGGCACGGGTGTCGCGTTCACGCGCAACCCGTCCACCGGCGAGCCAGGGCTCTTCGGCGAGTTCCTCTCCTGCGCACAGGGTGAGGACGTCGTCGCGGGCATTCGCACGCCGGCGCCCATCGCCACCATGGAGTGGACACTGCCGCAGGCCTACAAGGACCTCATCCGCGTCCAGGCGCTCCTCGAGCGGCACTACACTGACATGCAGGACATCGAGTTCACGGTCGAACGCGGCCGGCTGTTCGTCCTCCAAACGCGCGTCGGCAAGCGGGCGCCCGGGGCGGCGCTGCGGATCGCGGCCGACCTCGCCCACGAAGGCATCATCGATTCCGAGGAAGCCGTCCGGCGCGTGGCGCCCGCGCAGCTCGACCGCGTCATGCACGCCGTCATCGATGGCAGCGCGGTCACGGCTCCGGTCTGCGTCGGACTGCCCGCCAGTCCCGGGGCCGGGTCCGGCATCGCGGTCTTCGATCCGGATGAAGCCGAACGGCGCGCCATGTCGGGCGACAGCGTCATTCTGGTCCGGGAGGAGACGTCGCCGGAGGACTTCCACGGCATCGTGGCGGCCACCGCACTGGTGACGGCGCGCGGCGGCATGACGAGCCACGGGGCCGTCGTGGCGCGCGGCATGGGCAAGTGCGCGGTGGTGGGCTGCCGCGACGTGAGCGTCGACATCAAGCGCCGACAGCTGGTCGGCGACACGGGCGTGATCGCGCAGGGCGACTGGATGACGGTGGACGGCGGGACGGGCAAGGTGTACGCCGGCAACCTGCCCACCGTCCCGAGCGAGGTGATGCGCGTGCTGGCCGGCGAAATGCACGCGATCGACTCCAAAACATACGCGGCGTTCCGCGACGTCCTTGGCTGGGCAGATGCGACCGCACGCATGAAGGTGCGGGCCAACGCCGACACGCCGCGCGACGCGCGAATCGCCAGACGCGCGGGCGCCCAGGGCATCGGCCTCTGCCGTACCGAGCACATGTTCTTCGAGGGCGACCGCATCGGCGCCATGCGCGAAATGATCGTCGCCAGGAGCGCCGACGAGCGGCGCCGCGCCCTGGCCAGGATCATGCCGATGCAACGCGACGACTTCCAGGAAATCTTCTCGGCGATGGACGGGTATCCCGTCACGATCCGGCTGCTCGACCCGCCGCTCCACGAGTTCCTGCCCCGCGGCGCCTTCGAGGTCGATGCGATGGCCGAGTCGCTGCACACCGACGCGGAGTCCCTGCGCCGGAGGCTCGAAGCACTGCGCGAGGCGAACCCGATGCTGGGCCACCGCGGTTGCCGGCTCGGCGTGACGTACCCCGAGATCACGGCGATGCAGGCGCAGGCGATCTTCGAGGCAGCCCGCGCCGTGAAACTCGAGGGCATGGACGTACAGCCGGAGATCATGGTCCCGCTGGTGGCATCGGCGCACGAGTTCGAGCATCAGCGCGCCATCATCGTCGATACCGCGCGCAAGGTCCTCGGCCCGCTGCACCAGGCCATTCCGTATCAGGTCGGCGTGATGATCGAGCTGCCGCGCGCCGCCCTGACGGCCGGAGCCATTGCACGCACGGCGGACTTCTTCTCCTTCGGCACCAACGACCTGACGCAGACCACGCTGGGCGTGTCGCGCGACGACGCCGGCTCGTTCCTCCCGGCCTACGTGGCGCAGGGAATGCTGGCGGCCGACCCGTTCACGACGCTGGACCTGGACGGCGTCGGCGCGCTGGTGGCGATGGCGTCGCACCGTGGTCGCGCTGCGCGGCCCACGCTCAAGCTCGGCGCGTGCGGCGAACACGCCGGCGACGCGCGGTCCATCAGGTTCTTCGATTCCATCGGACTCGACTACGTGTCATGCTCGCCATACCGGGTGCCGCTCGCGCGCCTCGCTGTAGCGCACGCGTCGCAGGAGGCGGAATGGGTGCGTTGACGCCGGCGGCACGGTCCGTGCAACCGGAGGAGTGCGGCGGCCGGCGGACGGCTGCGACCAACACGCCCTGAATCACCGATGCATCAGCGTCACCAACTGCACTTGCTGTATGCCCTCGGCGCAGCCGCGATCACTGCCGCGGTTGCGCTTGTCGGGACGCTCGTCTGAGCGCCGGCGCGGACAACGGCCGTGACGCGCGCGGCAGCTAGCGCGGCGCCCGGCGGCGACGCTCGCCGGCACGCTCGGCGTACACGATCACGTTCCAGCCGAGCAGGCTGAACGGGAACGTCGTCCCGAACTGCCGGTCGAACAGCGCGAGTTCGGGCCACTCGATGGTGCGCCGGAGCAGGTAGAACCACGACGCCGCGTTGTACGGAATGATGTAGATCGACGCCCAGCGGAGGCGCGTGTACCCTGCCTGGCGCAACAGCCGTCGCAGCGTGCGCGGCGAGTAGAAGCGCACGTGCGTCGGGTCCCAGCCGCACCAGTCGCGGTCACCACACCACCAGCGGCGGTACGTCCCTTCGAGGATGAAGTTGAGCGACCACCGATTATGGGTGCTCAGGATCAGCCGGCCACCGGGCGGCTGGAGCCGGGCCGCGGCTGCGAGCACGCCGGCGTCGTCACGGATGTGCTCGATGATGTCCTTGAGCACCACGACGTCGAACCGTTGCGCCTCGAACGGCGGCACCGTGCGCGAGTGAATCGTCGTCAGCCGGTCCGAGACGTCCCACGAGGCCGCAAGGCGCTCGGCCAGCGCCAGCGCCGTGGATGACCCGTCGACGAGCGTGACCTGGCCGCCGCGGCGCGCGCTGCGAAGCCCGAAGTACCCCGCGCCGCCGCCATAGTCGAGAATGCGGCAGCCATAGACGTCCCCCAGGAGTTGCTCCATGAGGTCCGTCTTGGCGGCGTTGTAGGCGACGCGGTTGTCGCTGAGGTAGCGCTCCAGCCCCGCGTCCGACACCTGGCGTCGCGACCAGTGGTCGGCGGCGTACGGGATCCCGGACATGCACCCCAGTGCAGCGCACGCCACGTGCCAGCAGGGTTCGCTCACTCAGGGCAGGGCGCACCTTTTCAGGGCATGCGCGGACGGGCCTCAGCCCGCGACGGCCTGTGAGGTCATCGACCCTGAAACCGGCGCAGCTCGACTTCCGACAGGATGAACCCGAAGCCGGGCCAACCGCCGGAGCCGATGGAACGCTCGAACCACGGACGCGCACGCGCACGATCGCCCGTCACCACGTACCAGTTGCCGATCCCGAACGCGAGCGTGGCGACCTGCACGTCCGCGGTGTCCGCCGCCGTGAAGACGCTGTCCGGCTTCACCTGGCCGCGGTAGAGTCGCAGTCTCGCGGCGTACGCGTTGCTCGCGGGAATCGAATCCGGTCGGCGCGCGAGCATGGCGTCGGCCTCCGTACGGCGACCCGCGCGTGCGAGGGACATCCAGAGCCAGTCGACCGAACCCGTGCGCTCGCCCGCATCGGGCGCCCTCGGTAGCGCGCGCGTGAACGCCTCGGCGGCGCCGTCGAAATCACCGCGCGCGAACTTCACGATGCCCAGGTGATACCAGATGCCGTAGATCGTGCTGTCGAGTTGTGCGCCGCGCGTGAGATCGGCCATGGCGCGGTCGAACTCGCGCACGGACAGGTACCGGTGCCCACGCCAGCGCAGCAGCAGGGCATTGTCCGGCTCGATCGCCAGCCCGCGCGTGAACGTCGCGATCGCTTCGCGGTACTGTCGCGCGCCGGACTGCGCCACGCCGAGCGCGACGATGAGGGATACGTTGCGCGGGTCCGCCGCGAGCGTCGCTTGCGCCTGCGCCACAGGCCCGGTGTCCGGCAGGGCCCTGTACTCGGCGCCGGCCGCTGACCGGTACTGAACCGACTGCGCTCTCGCTGCCGCCGCGACGAGCACGAGTGTCATCCCAATGCGCACCGAAATCATCCTCCTATCTCCCTTTTGAGTTCCCTGTTGAATTCCCCGTTGAATTCCCTGTTGAACTCCCAGTTGAGTTCCCTGTAGAACTCCCAGTTGCGTTCCCTGTTGAGTTCCCTGTTGAACTCCCAGTCAACTCCCAGCCCTTCGCCCCCTGTGCCACCGCTCCCAGAGATAGCCTAGAACCCACCCCGTCGCGCCGCCCGCGAGCGCGAAACCGATCGCCCCGAGCGCCACCGCGCCCTGATACCTCGCAAACCCCGACGAGAAGCTGCTGTTCGGGTCGCTCATCAGTTCCCATCGCGTGGCCCCGGCATAGAATGCCCCCACAACGCCGGAGATCACGATGCAGCCGGTCGTGAAGTCCTGCCGCCGCGGCTGGTAATACGACTCCGGCTCGCGGCGCGAGCGGAAGATCACGGCGGCCAGCCGAGCGACCAGCGAGCGCGGCGCCTCGGGTGCCCTCGCGACAGGCTCCGGTGGCGGCGTGGGCGCTGCGAGCGCGGCGTCGAGTCGCTTTACCATCGTCTGCTCGAACTCGGTGAACCCGGAACCGCGATACAGCAGTGCCGCCGAGCGGTTGCTGGTCAACACGTTCACGCGCAACTCGGACGCGCCCGCCGCGCGCGCAAACCGTTCGGCGCCGCCCAGCAGGTCCGCGCCGATCCCCTGGCGACGAAACCGCTCACGCACCACGAGGTCGGCGACCAGCGCGTACGTCCCTGGCGGCTCGTCCGGTGACTCAAAGGCAACGCGCGTGAGTATCGTCACGTACCCCGCGATCTCCGGTCCAACGTCCGCGACCAGGACCGTGCCATGCGACTCCTCGCAGCGCCGCCGGATGTACTCGAGGTGCTCCTGCGCCATCTCGCGGCCGGGCCGCAACCGTGGGTACTGCGCGCGCTCGTGCTCCTGAAGCTCGACGATGCACTCGATGACGGCGGCCGCGTCAGCCGGTCGCCACTCGCGCACGCGCGATATTTGGTCCGCCATGGGCGCCGGGGGCCGCCGGCCTAGAGCCCCTTGAACGCGATCGTCACCTTGACGACGTCGCCGTCTCCCTTGCCGCCGCGCACGCGCTTCGGCACCGCGAGGAGGCAGCGCCCGTCCTTGCCGCGCCAGACGCTCGTGTCCCACTCGTGGCCGTCGACCGTGGCGCGCACCGGCGTACGGCCCCACCCGTGCGTTACCGGCGGCGCAAACCGGTCGGGTACCGGCGCAAAATGCCAGCCGCCCTTGCCGGGATAGCGCCAGAGCTTCGACTTGAACGACCCGCTCCCTCCGGCCATCAGGGCTTTCCCGTCGTGTCGGCGCGCACCAGCGCGCTGTCGGGCAGCACCGGATACTTGGCGTCCTCGCACGGCTTTGTGCGGCCCCGGCTCGCGTAGCACAAGCCGTAGGGACTTGGCTTCCCGTCGGCCAGGTACACGACGGCAAAGGCGACGGCGATTGCGCCGAGCAGGGCCCAGACGACGACGCGCGGCGTCCAGCGCGCCGCGAGCGTCGTGACGAGTTCACGCATCGTTGTCAGAGTCGCCACGTTTCCTCCGGTACGAGTCTACTGAAGCAACAACAACGCAAGTGCCGCAACAGCCGGCGCGCCCTGCACCCAGAAGATGCGCTTGCTCACCGTGACCGCGCCAAACGCGCCCGCCGCCACCACGCACGCCAGGAAGAAGAGCTTCACGGGTCGCCCGTCCGCGCCGAGCAGCAGTCCCCACACCAGGCCGGCAGCCAGGAAGCCGTTGTAGAGCCCCTGATTGGCGGCCAGCGCCTTCGACCGCCTCGCGAACTCGTGGTCGAGTCGGAACACCCGGTGCCCGGTTGGCGTGTCCCACAGGAACATCTCAAGCACGAGAAACCACGCGTGGAGCAGGGCCACCACGCCGACCAGGATGTCCGCCGCCATGGCCCATTCTATAGTAGGGCGCTCCTGCGGAGTAGCTTCGGGCATGGCGCACCGCCCGCCCGACCCTCCGGACGACGACTTCCCGCTTGGCGACGGGACGGCCGACAACGAGGCCACCGTTACGTGCCCCTACTGCGGAGAAACCGTGACGATTGCGATTGATCCGGGCAGCGGCGACGAGCAGGACTACGTGGAGGACTGCCCGGTGTGCTGCCAGCCATGGCAGGTGTCGGTGGTCTACGACGCCGCCGGCATGGCCCAGGTCTCGCTCGAGACGAACAACTAGGGAAGGACGCCGAAGTCGCCGTCCGCCGGCAGCGAGAGACGGAACTCGGTGCGGCCGGGGCGGGACTCGACGAGGTCGAGCCGGCCGCGGTGCATTTCGGCGATGCGGCGCGAGATCGGCAGGCCCAGGCCTGCGCCACTCGTCGCCGACCGCTCGCTTCTCGACCGCGCGGCGTCAACGCGGTAGAAGCGCTCGAACACCCGCTCGTGCTGGTCCGGCGGAATGCCGCCGCCGTCATCCACGACCGAGACCTCGCAGGCGCTGCCGTTGCAGCGGAGCGCGACTCGAACCGCGCCGCCCTCTCGGGCGTGCTTGATGGCGTTGTCGAGCAGGTTCAGCAGCACGCGGCCCAGGAGGTCCGCGTCACCGCGAATCGGCGCCGCGATCACGTCCCCGAGGTCCACACGGACGCGACGCGCGTGGGCGATGTGCTGGACCGCCCGGACCGCGTCGTGCGCGACGTCCTCGAGGTGCAGCGACGCCGGTTGCAGGACGAGGTGGCCGGCGTCGGCGCGCGCGAGCAGGAAGATGTCGTCCACGATCCGGGTGAGCCTGCGCGCCGCGTCCTGCACGACCGCCATCGACGCGCGATACTCGGCTTCCGAGCGGCTCTCGCGCGCCAGGGTCACGTCGGCTTCGGCGCGCACGACGGCGGCCGGCGTCCGCAACTCGTGCGATGCATCCGCCATGAAGCGTCGCTGCTGGCCGAACGAGCGTTCCAGCCGGTCCAGCAACTCGTTGAGCACCGTGGCGAGCGCGCCGAGTTCGTCGTCCGTGACGACCGGCAGCCGTTCGTGCAGCGTGCTGGCGCCGATCTCCGCGGCGCGCGCCGCCATGGCAGACACCGGCGCCAGACTGCGCTTCGCCAGGAACCAGCCGCCGGTCGCCGCGCTGGCGATCAGCAACGGAATAGCGATCAGGAACAACGCGCGGATGCGCCCGAGCGTCTGCTCTACGGCGAGCAACGGGTGCGCGCCGACGACGGACAGTCTCCGGTTATCGACCGTCAGCGCCTGGACCACGACGCGCAGGGATCCGGCCGGTCGTTGCAGCGTGGCGATGCCGGTGCCGGCGCTGTCGCGCTGCGGCAATGACGCGAGAATGTCGGCTACCGTGGCGCGGATCGCGGCACCATCGGTGACGTCGTCACGCCGCGGCGCGCTGTGCGCCATTACCGCGCCGCTTTCGTCCAGCACGGCGATATCGAGATCCTGGAAGCGAACCTCCAGCAGCGTGACGCGCACCGCGTCGAGCGTCGTGGGAAGGACACGCCGCTCCGCCACCAACTCGCGCGCGAACACCGCCAGGCCGTCCCGGATGAATGCGTCGGTGCGATCGTGCAGCGACCGCGAGAACACCGCATATGAGCCGATGGCAAACGCGGCGAGCGGGACACTCAGGACGATTGTGTACCAGAGTGTCAGTCGCGCGCGCACCGACCGCGGCTGCAGCCGCATCAGCGCCGGCTGGAGGGTGGCCTCGCGCTGCCGCTTCCCGCGCGACGTCGACGCGGCCGCTCACCGAGCACGTACCCGGCGCCTCGCAACGTGCGGAAGAGCGGCGCTTCGTCACCCACGTCGATCTTGCGTCGCACCCGGAACGCGTAAACGTCGATGATGTTCGAGTGGCCCTGCTTCACGTCGTCCCACACGTGCGCGAGCAGCTCGGCCCGGCTGACGACCTGCCCGGCGCGGCGCGCGAGGTGCACCAGGAACGCGAACTCGCGTTCCGTCAGTTCGATATCGCGCCGGCCGCGGTGCGCGCGCCGCGTGCCCACGTCGATCACCAGGTCGCCGACCCGCAGCTCGTCCCCTGCGACCTCGGCGTTGCGGCGCGTGAGCGCGCGCACGCGCGCCAGCAGCTCACCGAAGTCGAACGGCTTGGTGAGGTAGTCGTCGGCGCCGGCGTCGAGCCCGCGAATCCGGTGCTCCACGGCGTCCAGCGCCGTCAGCATCAGGATGGGCACGCGGTTTCCCCGGTCGCGCAGCTTGCGGCACACGGCGATGCCATCCTGCCCGGGCAGGAGTACGTCGAGCACGAACGCGTCATAGTGCCCGGCCTCCGCAAGCTCGAGCGCCTGCTCGCCCGTGGCCGCCTGCTCCACGGTGTACGACGCCTCCTTCAGCCCGCGGGCCACGGAGGTCCTCAGTTGCTTGTCGTCCTCGGCGAACAGGATGCGCATGCCGCAGAAGCTACTGCGGCACCGCCTTTCCGTCCTTCGTCACCAGCTTGCCGTTCATGAGGATCTCGAGTCCGATGATGGACACCGACCGGAGTCTCCAGTCGGCGCCAGCGCGGACCCAGCGGTCGATGCGTCGCTCCGTGCCGGTGCGCTCGGCGTCGGCGCCCCGGGCGCCGTAGCGACCGGCAGTATCCGCGAAGGCGTACGACTGGAAGCTGCTCACCAGAACGTCGGCCGTATCGCCGCGCAGCAGCACCTTCTCGAGCGAGATTGTGAACTTCCGGTTGCGGAACTGCGCGCCGATGTTGGCGGTGCGCATGCGCTCACCGGCGCCCGCCAGGACGTCGCTGCGCGCCACGGGCACGGTGGCGCCGCCGGCGGTCCACATCAGGTGCGCGAACCCCGCGTCAGCCTGCTCCGCGAACCAGAGGTTGATC
>Ga0187893_10006833_pt1 | contig 19173 bp, 18 predicted proteins | sample MA1701074metaG_FD_139574 | JGI IMG/M metagenome (GOLD analysis project Ga0187893, IMG submission 139574) | White microbial mat communities from a basaltic lava cave in the Kipuka Kanohina Cave System on the Island of Hawaii, USA - MA170107-4 metaG ... | reverse complement strand
TGAAGTCCGACAGCCGCTCCTGCAGTACTGGTTTGCGTTCTCCTAATTTCGCCATGACCAGCAAGCATGCCACAAAAACACCCTAAAATGGTGGCATTGGGCCTAACTCTGCACAGTGCAGGATTAGGCCGGCGCGCGGCACCGCCCCAAAGGCAAAAATCCGGCGAACCGGACGGCGCACGGCTGATTCTCATCTCAGCCCGCCGGCTGCATCGGCGGTCACTCCAGGAGAGCCGGCTCGGTCTGTCCTCTCGCGCACGGCCGTCGGCGCCGGCAAGCCGGCGCTACCGCCCGCGCGGCGCATCGAACTCGACCTGCTCGACCACCGACGCTTCGAGGACGGCACCGTCTACCTCCGCTACCGAGTCCGCCCGTGACATCGAGAGCACGTGGACCGGCAGCGAAGATCCGATGAGTCTTGACCGACGAAGGAGTCGAATCAACGATGGAACCCAACGCCGAGCAGGACATCCGATTCGGGGATCCTGACGCGCGCGCGACACCATGGACCGACGTCGTCCAGGTTTTCGACACCGCAGAGCTATTTTGGATCTCGACCGTTCGAGGGAACGGCCGACCGCACGTCACCCCGTTGCCGGCCGTGTGGTTCAGCGACCGCTTCCACTTCTGCACCGGGCTGTCGGAGCAGGAAGCGATCAACCTTGCTCGCAACCCACACGTGGCACTGACGACGGGGTCCAATCGCTGGAAGGAAGGACTCGACGTCGTCGTCGAAGGCGTCGCCGTCCGCGTAGCCGGCGAGGCCTTCGCCAAAGGACGGTTCGCGCAGACCCGTTTCCGGTTTCCCGCTGCTGATCGTCTTGGGTAGCTCAGATCACCGGCGACGCCGGTAGATGATTCGGAGGTCGCGGACCCAGTTCTGGTCGTCCTCGCTGAGATCCCATCGGCCGTCGAGCGTATCCCCGTCATCGCTGAACAGGACGGTGAACCGCTGCGACATCCCGGGAGCGCTTCGCCAGATGCGCCACGCCTCGTCGTCGACGCTGAGGTCGTAGACGCGGAAGACGCCCCGTGAGTCGAAGTAATGCATGCACAGGTTCTCCGCGGAGTTCGGTTCACCGCCCGATGGGTTGTCGACCCGGTCGCGGTCGACGTATCCGACGATTGAGATCGAGTCGGGGAAATCGGGATGGTCGTTCCGGGCTCGATGGATGAGGAACCTCGCGCCCTCCAGCCACTCGACCTCTACGGCGCGTTCGAGATTCGGGTCATTCGCCATTGGTCACTCCTCTCTTCGAACTCATCGCGATCGACGATGCCCGCGGTCCGAACTCATCGCCGGCGCCACTGGCGGTCAGGAAATCCCTACCGACCAGGGCCTTGACGGCATCACCTCGCACGTTCATAATACTGAACTAAATGGTTCAGTGTTTACCCGGTCCGGAGACTGCGTTCGCGGCGCTCGGTGATCGCACGCGACGAGGGATCCTAGAGTCGCTGTGGACGGCGGACGCATCGATCAGCGACCTGGCGGCACGCTTCGGCATGACGCTGACCGGCATCAAGAAGCACGTCCGGGTGCTCGAGGAGGCGGGGCTGGTGACCACGGAGAAGCTCGGCCGGGTTCGCTACTGCCGTCTCGGGCGGCGACGGCTCGACGACGAAGCGGCGTGGATGGCCCGGCACCGCCAGATGCTCGAGGCACGACTGGATTCGCTCGGCGACTTTCTGGAGCGCGCGAAAGGTGACGACACATGACGACGAAGGCGACTACGCCGACTCCTCGCCATCAGCTCTCGACGCCGAGCGATCGCGAGATCCGGATCGAACGCGTCTTCGACGCGCCAGTGGAGCGGGTGTGGCGGGCGTTCACCGATCCGGCATTGGTGGCGCAGTGGTGGGGGCGGGGGAACCAGCTGGTCATCGAACGCATGGAGGTCGAGCGGGGCGGGCATTGGCGCTTCGTCGAGCATTCGCCCGAGGGCGTCCATGGGTTCGAGGGGCGCTACCGTGAGGTCACGCCGCCCCACCGCTTGGTACAGACCTTCGAGTGGGACGGCATGCCGGGCCATGTCGCCGTCGACACCGTCGAGCTCGAAGACCTCGGCGGCGGGCGCACGAAGGTCGTCTCGACGTCGTTGTTCCACACCGTCGAGGAACGCGACGGCATGCTCGCCTCGGGCATGGAGACCGGCCTGGCGCAGAGCTACGCCGTGCTCGACGCGCTGCTGGCCGCCCCGCGTGGGCACGAAGGGGCACACGGTGACGCCGGCTGACCTCAGCGTGATCGCCGGCCGGTTCCGGCGCCGCGCCGATGACTTCCAGCACAAGGTCGAGGCCGTGCGTCCTGACCAGCTGGGACGACGACATGAACGCCTTCATGTCGAAGGACCTGGGTGTTCCCTTCGATCTGCTCCTCGGCCGCAAGACCTACGAGATCTTCGCGACATACTGGCCGCACGTCACCGACAGCGAGCGAGCCGAGCGGGGGCGGCGACCCCAGCGACATCGAGGATCCCGCGGCGGATGCGCTGAACTCTGCCCGCAAGTACGTGGCGTCGCGCACGTTGGGACATCGTCTCCTGAAAACAACTCGTCCCTGCTCGAGGGGACGTCGCCGGGGCAGTGGCCGCCCTCAAGGCCGCGGACGGGTCGACGATCTTCGTCCACGGCAGCAGCGACCTTATCCAGACTTTGCTGCAGCACGGCCTCGTCGACGAGCTGCGGGTGTGGATCTTTCCGGTCGTCGTCGGCAGCGGCAAGCGCTTCTTCGGGTCGGGTACCGTGCCGAGCGCCTCCCCTCTGCCGCGTGACGCCGTTCTTCTTGGTCAGACGCCAGGGCGGAGTTCCCGGCTCCCACGGGCGGATGCAACCCTCGATCCACGCCGGCGCCGATCGGAGTGGATCGGGCTTGGAGCAGTCTGAGTGTCGGTTGATGCGACTGAGCGGTACCCCCAGGCTCCGGGCCGTCAGCGGCTCGCGCCGGTCTCGGGTGTCCCGTCGTCGCTGTGACGCCGCTTGACAGGTAGCGATATATCGCTATCTTGGTCGTAATCAGCTTCGGGGTCGCACTGGGATGACGCCGCACTTGACAACGGAGAATGAGGTGGTCGAGGAGGTGGGTCAGCGAGGCGGTCCTCGCGATCGCGGGTCTCAACGGGCCCGGCGTGGGGCCGTGCGCGACGCTGTGCTCGTCGTTCTCGCCGAGCGACCGATGTACGGCTATGAGCTGATCACCGAACTTGAGGCCCGTAGTTCGGGAAGGTGGCGGCCGAGCCCAGGTTCGATCTACCCGGCACTCAGTCGCATGGAAGAACAGGGGCTTCTCACGGCTGAGCAGCTCAATGAGAAGAAGGTGTTCTCGCTTACGGCCCGGGGTCGCGAAGCACGTGAGGCTCTTGACGTCGATGGCGCCGAGCCCACTGCGGACCTGTGGCGGGAAACCGGAGGCGGGCATGGGGCGTTGCGCGCCTTGCCTGCCGAGATCGCCGGCCAGGCCCGGCAACTTCGCCGCTTCGGCTCACCCGACCAGGTCGAAAGGGCCGCTGCTCTGCTCGAGGACGTCAAACGGGAGCTGTACGCCATCCTCGCCAATCCCCCGACACGAGATGAGCACGCAGAAGGGACCGGCACCTGATGGATGCCGAATGGTTGATGCCGGCAGGAGCGTGACGATGACGGACCATGCGGTGGCAATCGCCGGTGCCGGGCCGACCGGCCTGATGGTGTTGGCGAGCTGCCGCTGGCCACCAACCACGAGGTCGACGGGTCGCGAGCCGGTGGTCTGCCGTCCCGAGCGGTAGCGGCACGCCCGGGGCTTGCGGCAAGCCCCGGGGTCGTGCGGCAAGGGTCAGCGGCGCAAACGAGAAGAGAGAGGCCCGACGGGGCTGAAGGGGGAAAGTGAACGGATGGGCAGCTACGTGCTGGGTCTCCGGGAGACCGACCGGACGCAGGTCGCAGTCGTCGGCGGCAAGGGCGCGCACCTAGGAGAGCTTTCGCGGATCGAAGGCATCCGCGTGCCGGCCGGCTTTTGCGTGACGACGGACGCCTTCCGGCGAATCATGGAGGATGCGCCGTCGATCGACGATCGGCTGAATCGGCTGTCCCGCCTGAACCCGGACGACCGGGAGGCGATCCGCACGCGCAGCGCGGAGATCCGCCGGACCCTCGAAGGGATCGTTATCCCCGACGATCTGGCGGCGGCGATCACCCGCCCGCTCGCCCAGCTCGGCGAGCGAGCCGCCTACGCCGTCCGATCCAGCGCGACGGCGGAGGACTTGCCGACGGCCTCCTTCGCGGGCCAGCAGGACACGTACCTGAACGTCGTGGGGCCGGCGGCGATCCTCCAGCACGTCAGCCGGTGCTGGGCCTCGCTGTTCACCGAGCGGGCCGTGACCTACCGCCTGCGCAACGGCGTCGACCACCGGAAGGCCCACATGGCCGTGGTCGTGCAGCAGATGGTCTTCCCGCAGGCGGCCGGCATCCTGTTCACGGCCGACCCGGTCACGTCCAACCGGAAGGTCGCCTCCGTAGAGGCCAGCTTCGGCCTCGGCGAGGCCCTGGTCTCCGGCCGGGTCAACGCCGACACGTACAAGGTGCGCGACGGCGACATTGTCGCCAAGGCGGTCGCCACCAAGCAGCGTGCCCTCCACGCTTCGCCGGCAGGCGGCACGCAGGAACAGCCGATCGAGCGGGAGCGGCAGGAGCAACCAGCGCTGACAGACGCACAGGTCGTGGAGCTCGTCCGGCTGGGCCGGCGGATCGAAGCCCACTTCGGCTGCCCCCAGGACATCGAATGGTGCCTGGTCGACGACGGCTTCCAGATCGTCCAGAGCCGGCCGATCACCACCCTGTTCCCCATCCCCGCGGCCGGCGACCAAGCCAACCACGTCTACGTCTCCGTCGGTCACCAGCAGATGATGACCGACCCCATGAAGCCCCTGGGGCTCTCCCTGTGGCAGCTGACGGCCTTCCGGCCGATGTACGAGGCCGGCGGGAGACTGTTCGTCGACGTCACCCAGGGCCTGGCGTCGCCAGCGAGCCGCACCGGCCTCCTCGAGGTTCTGGGGAAGGGCGACCCGCTGATCCGGGACGCGCTGCAGACCATCCTCGAACGCGGCGACTTCATCCCGTCGCTCCCGGACGAGGGCCCGGGCGGGGCGCCGGCTGGCGGCGCGCCAGTCCCGATCGAGACCGATCCGGCCATCGTCACCGAGCTGATCGGGCGCAACCAGGCTTCCATCGCCGCGTTGAAGCGTGACATCGCGACGTTGTCCGGACCGGCCCTGCTCGACTTCATCCTGGCGGACATCCAGGAGCTGAAACGGATCTTGTTCGATCCGCAGAGCCATCAGGTGTTCATGTCGGCGATGGAAGCGACGTGGTGGCTCAACGAGCAGCTACTGGCGTGGCTGGGCGAGAAGAACGCGGCCGATACGCTCACCCAGTCCGTCCCCCACAACGTCACGTCGGAGATGGGGTTGGCGCTCCTGGACGTCGCGGACGTGATCCGCCCGCATCCAGAAGTCATCGCCTTTCTGCACGATGTCGGGGATGAGGGCTTCCTCGACGAGCTGTCCAAGCTCGAGGGCGGGCCCGAAGCGCGAGAAGCCATCCGGGCCTACCTCGACAAGTACGGCATGCGCTGCGTCGGCGAGATCGACATCACCAGGCCGCGCTGGAGCGACCGTCCCACCACGCTGCTGCCCATGATCCTCGCCAACATCAAGAACTTCGAGCCGGGCGCCGCCGGGCGCCGCGTCGAGCACGGGCGGCAGGAGGCATGGGAGAAGGAACAGGAACTGCTGGAGCGCTTGCGAGCCCTGCCAGACGGGGAGCGGAAGGCCGAAGAAACCAAACAGATGATCGATCGTGTCCGGACGTTCATCGGGTACCGGGAATATCCGAAGTACGGCATGATCAGCCGCTACTTCGTGTACAAGCAGGCCTTGCTGGACGAGGCCGAGTGCCTGGTGCAGGCCGACGTGCTTCGTGAGAAGGAAGACATCTTCTTCCTGACGTTGCAGGAACTTCACGACGTCGTGCGCACGAAGCAGGTTGATGACGAGCTCATCCGTCGGCGCAAGGACGCGTTCAGGTCATATCAAGCGCTCACGCCACCCCGGGTGCTCACATCGGACGGCGAGGCCATCGCCGGAGCGTACCGGCGCGACGACCTGACCAGGATGTCGCCCGGCGCGCTGGTCGGCCTGGCAGTTTCTGCCGGGACCATCGAAGGGCGAGCCCGCGTCATCCTGGACATGGCACAGGCCGATCTCGAACCGGGCGACATCCTGGTCACGGTTCACACGGACCCCAGCTGGTCGCCCCTGTTCGTCGCGATCGCGGGCCTGGTGACGGAGGTCGGGGGCCTGATGACCCATGGCGCAGTGATCGCACGGGAATACGGCCTGCCGGCCGTCGTCGGGGTAGAACACGCCACGCAGCTGATCCAGGATGGGCAGCGGATCCGTGTGAACGGAACCGACGGGTACATCGAGATCCTCCCCGCAACATGGACGGACGAACTAAAGATCTGAGATCAGATACGGCATCGGCAACGTCCTCTGATCGGCCTGAGTAGCCGCGGCCGGGCAGACTCTGCACACGGCGCCAACGCACGACGGTCCTCCAGCCGGCGGTCAGCGCCATCCTCGGGTACCGTCATCATCGAGTTTGAGATGAACGCATGACGTCGAACGTGCTGTACGAGGACAGGTGAATCTGCCGCGACAGCTCGGCACTCGTCTTCCGCGGCTACTACTTCCCGTTCAGACTCGGGAGTGCAAGAGTCCTCAGACATGTCCTTGGCGGGCTCCCTTCGCCGCTACGGATGCAGGCCGGAATGTGGCGGAAGGCCGTTAGCAAATGCCCTGATTTACCAGCGTCGCCTTCGCCTCCAGGAGGCGATGCCGAATAGGCATCCCGTTGTTACCGCCCTCCGATGACGTCCCGAGCCTTGCGCATCCCGGCGATCAGAGGCGCTCAGTCACCAACCGCCCTTAGGGGATCGGGCACAGCCAGGGGGATTATCACACGTCTCGGATCGAGTCGTAGCTCAGTAGGTCTTGGGGTGGCATTAAGGTGAGGCTGTGCACCAAGTCATGCGACCGGCGCGGCGGCCATGATCGCGGCCGCGTCCTCCGGGGTGCCGATGCCGTAGAGCACCGAGACGCTTTTGGTCGGGCGGAACACCAAGTCGTAGGCCAGCACGCCGTCGGTGCGGTGCGCCCGGCCGAGCAGCTCGCCGGTGAGCGGGTCGCGGCCGGCGAACATCGCCTCGAACTGCTCGGCACTAACGACCCCGGACAGGCCGAATGCCTCGCCTGCCGCACGCCCGTACCAGACTCCGGGCGCTTCGCCGTGACCGCTCAGGTACTCGGCCCGGTCACGGGCGATCTGCTCTAAATAGTATTTCTGGCGGCCCACGCCGAGCTTGGCTGTGTCGATCAACGCCTACCCCCTGGGTGCCCCGGCCGGAGGCCGGGGAAGCCGCATCAGATGATGCATACCTGTCGTCTTGATTCTGGTACGGCGTGCTGACGGTAACAGAGGTATGGGACGTTGACTGTGAGGCTGGCGGAGAAAGTCTGTGCAGGTGGAGAGGGGGTTATGCTGACGGATTTGCTAACGGATACAGGTGGGTACGTATGGTGACTGGTTGGAAGAGCTGGACAGAGGTGAGGAGGAAAACATGGGCTGACGTGGAGAAAGGGTGGCGTAATGGAAGAGCTGGAATGACCTATTTAGATTGCAAATCCACTACGCGCGGGTTCGATTCCCGCCCCGGCCTCTAGTGTGACCAGCGGGGTTCGCGGTGAGCGGCTGGCGCCTCTGACGCCCGTGGTGATGTCCTTGGTGATGGATTCGCCGGCTGGTCCCGTCATTGCCATGGCGCGTGGGCACATCGCGCGACGCGCGAATGGCACCTACCGCGTGTGGGTGTACGCGGGCAAGGACCCGCTGACCGGTAAGCAGCGGTACCTCAACGGCACCGCCGCCACGGCGAAAGAGGCCGAGAAGCTGCGCACGCAGCTCCTCTCTCAGGCCGACGCCGGGAACGGCCGAGCACTCGCCGGACGGTCGCCGAGATCATCGAGGCCTGGCTGGAGGTCGCCGAGTTGGAAGCGACCACCCGCCACAGCTACGAGGCCTACATCCGCCGGCACATCCTCCCGTCCCTCGGGAAGCTGCCGGCCAAGAAGGTCGACGTCGAGATCCTAGAGCGCTTCTACGCTTGGCTACGGAAGGCGGGAGGCAAGGGCAGCCGGCCCATTGCGAACTCGTCGGTCCGCCAGGTCCATTTCGTCCTGCGGTCCGCGCTCGGGCAGGCGGTCAAGTGGGGTTGGCTGAACGACAACCCAGCCGTGCTCGCCTCCCCACCGCGGTTGGCCCGCAAGGAGATCGAGCCACCCACGCTCGAGGGCGTGACACGGTTGCTCGGTGTCGCCTGGGAGGAAGATCCGGACCTCGGCACGCTGCTGTGGGTCGCGATCATCAGCGGGGTCCGCCGCGGCGAGCTGTGCGGCCTGCGCTGGTCCCGCGTGCGTTTGGCGGAGGGCGACCTTCTGGTCGCCCGCAACTACGTCCAGGCCGGCTCAACGCTCGTCGAGAAGGACACGAAGACCCACCAGGCCCGCCGCATCGCCCTCGACAAGGTGACCGTCGACGTCCTCGCCCAGCACCGCCAGCGCTGCGAGGAGCGAGCCCGTGCATGCGATGTCCCGATGCTGGATGACGGGTACGTGTTCTCCAGCGAGGTCGACGGCAGCGTCGCGCTGAACCCCCAGTCGGTGACCCGCAGGGTACAGCGCGTGGCCCGCAAGGCCGGCGTGGCAGCCGACCTCCGCCGCCTGCGCCACTTCATGGGCACCCTGATGCTCACCCACGGCACCGACCTCCGCACTGTCGCCGGCCGCCTCGGCCACGCCGGCGGCGGCGCCACCACCCTCGCCGTCTACACCCACTTCCTCCCCGCCCCCGACCGCCGCGCCGCCGAAGAGATGGCGAAACACCTCGGCCTACCGCGCCCTCATCGAACCGGGCAGGTGGATGGGTCGACCGCTGGTTAGCGTGCACTCGACCGCCCCGACCGAGGTGCTCGCAGGCGGCCCTACGTCGGCCAGCCGGGGCGCGTGTTGTGCAACGACGCGGCGGGGCTGAGGAAGCGTCGGGGTTGTCTGGGCGATGTCGTGGGCGAAGGCGGCCGTAGAGCGGTCTCGGTGCTCGCCTCTCGCGCCTCGGCGCGTCGGCCGACCTCGGCCAGCAGGCCGTGCCCCGCGTCTATACCCACTTCCTCCGCGCCCCCGACCGGCGAGGCCGGGGTTCTGGCCGCGTCTGTACGGGCCACTTCCGCGGCTAGAGTCGGACGCCGGAGGCGGATGGTCGAGGACACGACTCCTTAAGAGGAGCTATTGATATCGGGATCTCTTCCCTTCATCTTGTTGTGAGGAGTTTAAGACGGTACGTCCTGGCTGGCTGATGAGGAAGGGTCGTTGGTGAAGGTGGAGGATCGGTCGACGTGGACCGTGCGCGAGACGGCCGAACAGCTGGGGATCGCGACCTCGACGGTGTACAGCTACGTCGAGTCCGGCATTCTGCCGTCGATCAGGCTGGGACGCCGGCGGCTGATCCCATGCGCCGCCGTGAACGCCCTGCTGAAGAACGCGACCGACGCATGGAGGCGCGCTGACGGCGGAGCGGACGACCCTGGCGCCGGCCCGGGTGAGGGCGCTCGCGTCCCGTAGGCGGGGTGTGCTCCCACGTTACGTCTTGGTTGCAGTGCCGAACGTAGGCGTCGTGTCGCCGGACCTGGACGATGGTGTCTGCGCTCACGCCTTGACACTGGCGACCTTGCCCGAGCGTCATTAACAGTTCTCGAGCCGCGCGGCGACACGCCCTCCGGCTCCTCCAACTGGTCCCGCGCCGCAGTCCGGCTCGTCTTCTTCCTGGCTACGGCACGCCTCCTAGGCAGGAGCCGGCCGTCGACGGCGAGGCAGTACATCTGGGCCCGGGTGAGCCGCTGGCCGGCCCGGCGGGGTGGGGTAACGGCTGCCGTGATCTCGCAGCCAACGAGGGTGGCTGGTGGATTCCCGACCACCCTCGTTGGCTGTGCGCCTCACCGAGCGTGAGCATTTGGCCGTTCTTGACTGTGCGTCACGGGCGAACCCGCTGTGGCCAGGAAATCGGACATGGCTAGGCTTTCGGCCGTATGCGTCGATTCCCTGCACACAGCCCGGTCAGGGCAGCGGACAAGCCGGAGCAGGGGGACAGGTCCCTGAGGCGATGTGCGGAAGCCACGTTAGACGACTGGGTCGAGGTGTTCGGGACATCCCAGCGCGGCGTTGAGCACGCCGCAGAGTTGGCGCCGCCGTGCTCTGGGCAACACGGTGATGCGGCTCCTGAACGCCTCCCGCCGCAGCGTATGGAGGTTGTCGAACGACGCGACGCACGCCTCGGGCATGCCGTCGTCAGGTCCGAGCGGCAACTCGCTGAGCAGGCCACGGGCCGTACGGGTGCACGGCGCGACCACGACCGCGCCGATGCGGTCGGCGACCGGGTCACGGGTCAGCACGAGCACTGGCCGGTCACCTGAGGGGGTGGCGGCCCACCAGATCTCACCCCTCACCACGCCGGCGTCAGCTCCCAGCCGGCGGGGTCGTCGGCCAGCGCGAGCTCCTCGTCGGACAGCGGCGCGGCGTCGTAGCGCTCGGCGTCCCGCTCGCAGGCCAACCGGTAAAGATACAGCTCGATCGCGGCGCGAACCGCGTCTGCTCGGGTCTCGTGCCGCTCAGGCACCAACCCGTCGAGCGCATCCAGCATCGACTTGGGCACCCGTACCGCGAGTTGCACTTCGTTTCGTCTACTTGCTGTCATGCGAGAAGCATACCAGCGTGCTCTGGTGCGGCGCGCCCACCCTGCCGGTCCACGGCGCCCTCCCCTGAGCCAGCGTGGAACGGGCGGTCACTGGGTGAGGGGTGCGTAGGTTGCGGGGGGCGCGTCGCGGGGGGCGCCGGGGCCGGACGGGAGGTCGGGGCAGGTGCGGACGTAGGGCCGGTCACGACCCACGTAATCGTTCCACTCGGCCTGGCTCAGGTTGCGGTTGGCCAGAGTGCAGGCGTACCGGATCCACCCGCCAACAGTGGCCGGCCACAGCCGCACGGTCCCATCGGCGCTAGCAGAGGCGATGCTCGTCCCGTCCGTACTGAATGCGATTCCCAAGACCCCACCGGTGTGGCCAGTCAACGGCCGACCAAGCGGCTGGCCCGTAGCAACATCCCACAACCGCACCGTCCCATCTTGAGCGGCCGAGGCCAAAGTCCCGCCGTTCGGATCGAAAGTCAGTCCCCAAACCGCATCGGTATGGCCAGTCAGTGGTTGGCCGAGTGGCTGGCCGGTAGCAGCATCCCACAACCGCACAGTCCGGTCGTCGCTGGCTGAGGCGATCATCGTGCCGTCCGGATTGAACGCCACTGCCCAGACCCGGCCGGTGTGGCCGGTTAAGGGTTGCCCGAGTGGCTGGCCGGTAGCAGCGTCCCACAACCGCACAGTCCGGTCGTCGCTGGCTGAGGCGATCACCGTGCCGTCCGGATTGAACGCCACCCCCCGGATTAGGCCGGTGTGGCCGGTTAAGGGTTGGCCGAGTGGTTGGCCGGTAGCAGCGTCCCACAACCGCACAGTCCGGTCGTCGCTGGCCGAGGCAAGGATCCTGCCATCCGGGCTAAACACCACATTAGCGACGGCGTCGGTGTGGCCGGTCAGGGGTTGGCCGAGTGGTTGGCCCGTAGCGGCGTCCCACAACCGGACGGTCTGGTCGTCGCTGGCCGAGGCAAGGATCCTGCCGTCCGGGCTGAACGCCGCACCCCAGACACGGCCGGTGTGGCCGGTGAGGGGTTGGCCGAGTGGTTGGCCCGTAGCGGCGTCCCACAACCGGACGGTCTGGTCGTCGCTGGCCGAGGCAAGGATCCTGCCGTCCGGGCTGAACGCCACGCCCCAGACATCACTGGTGTGGCCGGTGAGGGGCTGGCCTATGAGTTGGCCCGTAGCGGCGTCCCACAGTCGCACGGTCTGGTCTTGGCTGGCGGAGGCAAGGATCCTGCCGTCTGGGCTAAATGCCACGTGCAAGACTACATGGGTGTGGCCGGTGAGGGGCTGGCCTATGAGTTGGCCGGTGGCGGTGTCCCACAGTCGCACGGTCTGGTCTTGGCTGGCGGAGGCAAGGATCCTGCCGTCGGGGCTAAACGCCACGCCCCAGACATCACTGGTGTGGCCGGTGAGGGGCTGGCCTAATGAGTTGGCCGGTGGCGGCGTCCCACAGTCGCACAGTGTGGTCTTCGCCGGCGGAGGCGATCCTCTTGCCGTCCGGGCTGAACGCCATCCCCCAGATCCGGCCGGTGTGGCCGGTGAGGGGTCGCGCGAGTGGTCGGCCTGTAGCGGCGTCCCACAGTCGCACGGTCCCGTCGGCACTGCCGGAGGCGAGGATCCTGCCGTCTGGACTAAACGCTACTCCCTGGACCGCATTGGTGTGGCCGGTGAGGGGTTGGCCGAGTGGTTGGCCCGTGGCGGCGTCCCACAACCGGACGGTCCGGTCGTTGCTGGCTGAGGCGATCGTGGTGCCGTCCGGGCTGAACGCCACTTCCAAGACTCCACTGGTGTGGCCAGTGAGGGGGACGACATTGTGACGAGGCTCCAATAGCCCGCGAAGGAGCGTATCGAGTGACTCGTTCGTCGGAGTCAGACGCAGGCTTTCGAGGCTAACTAATAGCGAGAGGGGTTGTTGATCGATGGTTGCGGCTGCTCTGGCAGCCAGCTGCCCGGCGGCGGTAGCGAGATTTCTCTGCTGCTGCGCAGTCTGCCACTGCCACCCGACCCCGGCTAACAGCATGACCAGAACCGCGCTTAGCGTGAGTAACCACTGACGCCGGCGGGCCGCGCTCAGCTCGTCACGCTCCCGCTGGTCGCTGGCGGCCAGGAACTCGCGCTCCTGCGCGTTCAGTTTCGCCTCGTTGCCCGCCGCCCAGTCCCGTGCCGTGGCCAACCGCCCGCCCCGGTACAACGCCCCAGGATCGCGGTCCAGGGCCTCCCACTCGCTGGCGGCCTCGGTCAGGCGCCGGTGGGTGCGCAAGCCCTCGCGGTTCTCGGTCAGCCAGCCGCGCAGGGTCGGCCACTCGCGGATCAACGCCTCGTGGGCGACCTCCACGGTGTCATCGCCCAGGACCACCAACCGGGCCTCGGCCAACCCGTCCAGGACCGCGTCGAGGTCTGGCCCGTTGCCCAGCTCTGCCCACCCAACCCGCCGCCTGGTGTCCTCGGTGCTCTCACCCAGGGCGGTCAGGCGCAAGAAGACGTCCTTGGCGACCGCCTGTCGAGCCGGGCCCAGCTCGCCGTACACCGCCTCGGCGGTCTGCCCGATCGCCTCGCGCACCCCGCCCGCGTCACGGTAACCGGCGACCGTCAAGACCCGGCCACGCCTCCGCTGCCACGTCGCGAACAACGCGTGGGACAGCAGCGGCAGCGAACCGGGCTCCTCACCCAGGTCGGCGAGCACCATCTCGGCCAGGCCCGCCTCCAACGTCAAGTCCGCCCGCGCCGCCGGCCCTTCTATTGCCTTCCGCAGCTCGGCCGAGGTCATCGGCTCGACGAGGATCTGCCGGTCTTGCATCGCGGCGACCAGCTGCGGATACTCCAAGCACCGGGCGGAGAAGTCCGCGCGCACGCCGACCACCACGCTGGCCTCCTCACCGTCCAGGCTGGTCAACGCCTGGATGAAGCAGCGCCGCTCGGCCTCGTCGGCGCCCAGCGTGAACAGCTCCTCGAGCTGGTCGACCACCAGCAGCAGCCGCGCCCCCGCCGGCTCGCCGGCCAGCGCCTGGCGCACCGCGAGCCGCAGGTGCCCAGGCGAGGCCCGCAGGTCGTCCAGCAGCGAGCCCGGCGCCACCCCCCGCACGAACGCCACGCCGATCGCCAGCTCCTCCAACGGCCGCGCGCCCGGGGTGAGCATGACCGTCTTCCACCCGCTCGCGCCCGGCAGCGCCCCCGCCCACACCGCCGGCAGCAGCCCGGCGCGCAACGCCGACGACTTGCCGCACCCCGACGGGCCGACCACGGCGAGGAACGGCGCCTCGGCCAGACGAGCCACAAGCCCAGCCACCAGCGCTTCCCGGCCGAAGAACCAGCGCGCGTCCTCGGGCTGGAACGCCGCTAACCCCATGTACGGGCATGGCCCCGCCGCCGGCTCCGCGCCCTCCCTGTCCTGTGCGGCCGGGCCGTCCACCGCAACGGGCTGCGGCGACGAGGTCAGCAGCCGTACGACGAGGTTGAGCTTGGTCAGCTGCTCACGCGCGAGGTCGGTCTGATGCCGCAGCTCGGCGCTCTGGCGCGCCTGCTCTTGCTGCATTGGAACGAGCATCCAACGAAACGCCTCGACCAGCGCCGCGCGCAGCTGGCCGGTCGCCGCCTCCAGCGCGACCTCCACCCCGCCGACCTCGTACAGCAGGGTGGCGGCATCGGTCCTCAGCGTGCCATCCGCCTCCAGCCCGGCCCGCAGCTCGCGCTCGAGGGTCTGTCGTAGCTCAGCCTCGGACCCCGGCCGTCGGCGCAGCCGCTCGATGCGCTGCTCGATGAACGCGCCGATATAGCCGCTGCCAGTGCCCGCGAGCAGCGCCACGGCCGCCTTTACCGACTCGTGCGCGCCGGTCAGCGGCCACACCACCGGCGCGCAGGCGGCCGCCACCAGGCTGGCGATCACCGCCGTCGGCGCCGCCTCCCTGAGGCGTGCGCCCTGATCCGCCACCCACTCGCGGATCGCGCCGCGCGCCCGGTCGCGCTCGTCCAGCTCCCCAGCCGGCGGCCTGACCGTGGTCATCGCACCTCACACCGGGAGATCGGCTCCCCAGTCCGGTCATTACCCCTCATACGCTCCCGCCATGCTCGCACGGATGGACCGCACACGCCTACCGTGGCCGGGACCCATCGCCTTGACACGTGGCCGTAGCGATCCTCCTCGGGACGGCTGCCACCCTGGTCGGAGCCGTCCTCGTGACCGTGCCGGTGTCGCTGCTCGGGTATGGGCTGTACGCCGTGGCGTGGTGGGGCATCTGGCGGGTGGCGCCGGGGTGATGTCACGTTACGAGGGATCGGGCGCGGTGAGTATGGTCAAGCGCTGGCGTGGTGGTGGGCGCGCTCGCCCTCGCCACGCTCGTGGTCTTCAACTGGCTCTTCATCGGCCCCAATCCGTACCCTGAGCGCGCTTTTCTCGACCTCCTCAACGCGATGTCTTCGACGATTCCCTCGTTCGTCGTCCTGGGGCGCCCTGGCGGGAGAGCTGGTGCGAGTATCGCGCGTCGCCGCGCTCCGCTACCCGGACACCGACCCCCGACCCCGACCCCGACCCCGGTAGCGTGGAGATCACTGAGGCTGCCCAGGATTCGCTCAGAACCGGTGCCGAGCGCGATGTGGGCCACCTCTTGGTCGACCATGGCGGCCTGCTCGGGATCGCCGCCGTCCCGTGTGCGCCTTGGCGAAGGTCGAGGAGGCAGCTGGCCCGCTCCCGGCCTCACTCGGCCGGCAACCCAACCAGCGCCGTCGAACGCCTGGATCGCCCGCGTGACGTCACCGAGCTTGGTGTAGCAGCTACCCGACTGGGTCGTGAGGTACTCCGGTGTGAACCAGTAGACCCACGGCGGCTCGCCGCCACGCTGCCCGGCGCTAGCGGTCAGCAACTCCGTGGCCTCGTCTAGCTTGCGTAGCCACTCGGTGCGGTTGCCCGCCAGCGCCCACGCCTGATCGTTCGCGGCATGCGCCTGGACCGCGGGCGTCCCCCACCGCTCGGAGCGCCGTGCCAGCGAGCTCGATCGCGCCATCTGTGCCAACACGCCGTCGGCAGTGGTGTGCCCGCCTTTGCGGCCCAGCGCGTAGCCGGCCAACGCCTGGTCCCCGGCCTCGGCGGCCCGCGCGAGCGCTTCGCCGTACGTGCCCTGCCCCCTGGCGGGTCGCTGCTGTCGCTGTCCAGCCAGGCCATCAGCTGCTGGTACTGCGCCGAGACCGACAGCAGCGCCTGGCGCACCGGCGGTTGCGTGTCTTGGTGGAGGTGGTCGACCAGGTTCAGCGGGCGCGGACCGGGCCGGGCAGGTGGCGCGGCCCGACGACGTCGTCCAGCCTGCGGTAGTGTGCGAGCAGCCCCTCGAGATGGCCGACCGCGGCCAGGTCCGCCCGGGCGGGCCGCGCGGTCGCGGCCTGCATACGGGCGAGGTCAAGCTCAAACCGGCGCGGCCAGGGACTACCCGCTTCGACCTCGACCGCATCGACATCGTCCGGCGCGCCTAGCGGCCTGGATCTCCTATCGCCGGCCGGCAAGGCGTATGCCGACAACCAGGACTGGCAGCCGCGTTCGCAGTCTGAATGCGAGCCATCGCCACCCGCGCTGACCGACCGCGCTTCTGCTACCGTCATCGTGGTCTACGGCGATGGGCAGCGCAGGGGGACGCTGATGCCTGAGGGTGTGAGGATCAACGGCCGCGTGCTGGCCGAGCTGCGGACGTTGGCGGGCATGGACCAGATAGACCTCGCCAACGGGTCGTGTGTGCGCACCGCGGGATGCAAGTTGACCGAGTCGAAGATCTCGGCCTACGAGCGGGAAGACAACAGGCCGACGACGGCGAACCTCAACGCGATGCTCGACGCGCTCGAGCATGCATGGAAGAAACGAGGGCTTGAGTTCGGCGAGGCCGAGCGGCGGGCGTTGATCCGCACGCCTAAGTTGGACGCGGCAACCGCTAACGGCAGTACAGGCGAGGAGGACAACGCGGACCGCAGGACAGCCGGCAAGATCCTCGTTGTGGGCAGTCTCACCGGGGTGGTGGCCCCTTCCGCCCTCCTCGAGCGGATCACGACCCACGGCGACCGGCCGGTCGATGCTGGGCTGATCGCCGCCCACGAAGACCTCGCCGACACGCTGGCAAGACAACACCACACCGTGCGTCCTGACGCCTTAGCCGGCGTGGTCGCTCACCACGCAGACATGCTGTTAGCCCTGTTGACCCGGCCTGTCGCGGCGGGCGCGCAGCGCAAGCGCGTAGAAGCCCTCGCAGCAGGCTCATGTACGCAGGCTGCCATGGCGGCCTTCGACCTGGGTGACCGTATCGCTGCGCGTCATTGCTTCACCCTTGCGCGTGAGGTCGCGGACAACGGCGGCGATGACCGGTTGCGCGCTCAGGTGCTCGCAGCGGTCGCGCTTCAGTACTCCCCGATCGAAGCGGGGGGCGGCGACAGCGGCAGGGCCATTGAGGTGATGCGCCAAGCTGTCCACCATGCGCGACGAGCTGACCTTTCCACTCGCGCCTACGCGCATCACTGGCTGGCGATGGAACTGGCCGCCTCAGGGGACGAGCGTGGCTTCTTCGAGTCCATGGAGGTCGCTGAACGCCTCATGGGGTTTGCACGGCCCGAAGGGCATGGGTTTCTACCCTTCTATCTCGATGACCCCCCTGAGCTGGTGATCGGGACCAAGGGCATCGGCCTCGTCCGGGTAGGACACGCGCAAGAAGCGCTCGACGCGCTGCACATCATGCTGTCTTGCGCGCGCGGGCCTCGTGGCACCGCGATCGCGTTGACGGACATCGCATTGGCTTTCGTGGTTCAGGAGGAACCCGAGGAGGCCTGCGCCACATTGAAACGCGCGTTCCAGTTCATTGTGAACGCGGCCTATCCGGTGGGTATCGAACGGGTCTGCGGAGTGCGTGGTCGAATCGGCGACCCGTACAGCAAGCTGCCGGCCGTCATTGCATTCGACGAATGGCTGAAACTTGCCATCGCCTCGCTCGACAGACAGCGCTACCGCATCGTCCTACCTGAGCGTTAACGGCGGGTTCGCCCTTGCCCAGGGCCAAGTGCGTAGCTGTTCGTCGAGTCGAATTGGGCAACGCATGGCAGTCGCACCCAGTCGACAGGGGCGGTGGGGAACCGCGCCCGCACTCCGCGGATACGCTCGATCCCCATCGCATAGCCCGAGCCAGTCGCGAGGCTCAACGCGTGGTCATGTCCCGGTTCGCCTCGCAGGACGCGGGTGGCGGCAATCTCGGTGAGCACCCGTGACGTGGCGTCGAGAATTTCCCTCGACTTGTACAGTCAACAGTGCTTCCAACGCTCGGTCCGGACCGCCGAGCAGTACATAGCCGACACCGCAGTCTCGACCGTGTCCTCCGCCTTCATTCAAGGTCGCCGCGTAACGCGAGAAACCTGCGGCCATCGTGATGGACTGGCTGCTCGGCTAGGCCCGTCTTCCGCACATGTGTTTCGTTCGGGATGGCGGTGGATCGTGGACCATTCAGTTTGCGCGCGTACGCGCCAAAATGGCAGGCCAACAGCCAGCCGAGGAGCCACGGCCCACTTCGGTCCCGGTTTTGCGCGCAGGCGCGCAAAACTCCAGGCGCCTCCAGCGCCCGCCCGGTGTCGGGCCGTGGGCGGGCCAGTGGGACGAGATGCCCCCCTAAGTCGGAGTTCGGGGTCTGAGTTTGCGGGATGGCCTACGGCCCGCCATGTGCGGAACACCCGGCTAGCGGGTTTCGGACATGGAGGAGTTGTGTGCTGGATGTGCGCCATATATGGCGCACATCCAGCACACAACTTGCGCTTGTTCACGCAGCGTGAAACCGGTCACAGCATGTGAACTTGTCACAACTGTAAAGATCTCAATAACAGAGGAGCCCTAGGCGCTCGGCGTTCTCCATCGCCTCACCAAAGCCCTGCTCGTCGTTGTTTGCGGCCAACTCCTGACCCAGCCAGCGGTACGCCCATGCTCTGACATCAGGGCTAGCGGCCTTTAGCAAGTGCGTGGCTCTTCGTAGCATCCTGACCGAGAGTCGGACATTGCCGCTCCGTCCACGATGACGGCAGTAGCCCCCGCGCTGCGACCGGGTCGCTGCGGGTTGCGTATGTGCGATGTTCGGACTTCGTACCTAGGTGGGTGTGAATTGGGTGTGTGGTGTGAATTGGGTGTGGGTGCAGGTCATCGGGGGATGGGGGCATGACGGTCGTGTCGTAGTGTGCGGGATCGGGGCGGCGGTTGGGCATGGCCGGTGTGGCCGGTGGCGGGTGTTGCGCGACTTGTTGGGTGACGTTGGCCTCGTCAGGGTTGGTGTCGCTGGCGGGGCCGGTTGGGTGACGCTGTGTGGTGGTGGTGTTAGTCGGCGGTGTGGTCGGTGATGGCTGCGGTGG
>Ga0187893_10006832_pt1 | contig 19174 bp, 15 predicted proteins | sample MA1701074metaG_FD_139574 | JGI IMG/M metagenome (GOLD analysis project Ga0187893, IMG submission 139574) | White microbial mat communities from a basaltic lava cave in the Kipuka Kanohina Cave System on the Island of Hawaii, USA - MA170107-4 metaG ... | reverse complement strand
TCACGGGCGATCTTGAGGGCAGGGGGCGGGGACGCGGCCCGCACCGGACGGTCCGGCGCGGGATCATCCATGGCGCAGCGGAAGCCGACGCTGCGATCCGCGACCTCTTGCGGCTGCATGCAGAGATCGAGCACGCGCAGATTCAAGGGATGCGGCGAGAGCCAGGAGCCTCCCTTGAGCATGAGGGGCGAGAGTCCGCCCCCGCGCGCCGGGGTGAGCACGCGGTCGTAGACGTTTCCCGCCATGTCGAGGCACCCGTAGGGCGAAGCGCCCGCGGCGAAAGACCCCACGGGCATCGGGCCGCGCGGGTGCGGCCGGCCGAAGTTGGCGCGGGTCGCGTCGGGCGGTTCCTCGCCCCAAGGATAGAGCTTTCCCTCGGCGCCCCCGCCCCCCTTCTCCCATTCCTCTTGGGTGGGGATGCGCGCTCCTACCCAGCGGGCGTATTCCATCGCCCCCGTCCCCGTCGCCGCCGTGACCGGATGGAGATCGAGTCCCGGCGCGGGCACGAACCCCTGCGGGCCGCGCACGATACCGGGGATCCCCTCGCGCCAGAGCCCGTCGACGGAAGGCGTCGCTGCCAGGAACCGGGCGAACTGCGCGTTGGTGACCTCGCAGCGGTCGAGGAAGAAGGAGGCCACGGCGAAAGGTTCGGGTCTCTCGATGGCCGGCCCCCCCTCGTAGGGGCGGCGCAGGTACGCGCCGCCGGGGATCCGGATGACTCTGGCGCCGTCCTTGACGCGCAGCCACTCCTCCGCGCCCTGTTCGTTGAGGCCGAGGAAGACGAGTGGTTGTTCGGCGCCCGCGGCGGCGCCGGCGGCGAGGAGGAGGAGAAGGAAGAGGCGCGCCATGACGGAATCCTAACCGTCCGCTTGAACGCAGGGCGGCCGGGACCGGATACTGCGCGCATGGATCTGCAGCTCGTCGGCAAGGTCGTCCTGGTCACAGGCGCGTCGGGCGGCATCGGTCGCGCCATCGCCGAGGCGCTGGCGCGGGAGGGGGCGCGGGTCGCGCTCCACGCCCACACGGACGCGGCGGCGGCGGAGGCGTGGCTCGCGGGGCGGCCGTGGCGCGGCTCCGCGCTCGTCCTGCGGGCCGATGTGCGCGCGCCCGCCGAACTGGACGCGGCGTTCCGCGCGGCGGAGGCGGCGTGGGGACGGGTGGACGCCTGCGTGGCCAACGCGGGCATCCGCGCGGCGACGGCGGCGCCGCTCCATCGGGCCGAGGAGTCGCGCCTGCGCGAGGTGCTGGAGACCAACGTGCTCGGGAGCGTCTTCACGGCGCGCGCCTTCCTGGCGTCGCTGGCGCGTCGCGGGCCGCGGACCGACGGGCAGGGCGCGAGCCTCGTCTTTGTCGGATCGACGGCGGGCCGGTTCGGCGAGAAGGGCCACGCCGACTACGCGGCGAGCAAGAGCGCGCTGGAGGGGCTCATGCGCACCCTCAAGAACGAAATCGTCGACCTCGACCCCTACGCCCGCGTGAACCTCGTCGAGCCGGGTTGGACCGCCACCCACAAGCCGCGCAGCGCGCTGGAGGAGCCCGGCCAACTCGCCCGCGTCGTCCGCACGATGCCGCTCCGCCAGATCGGCCGCGCCGAAGACGTGGCCCGCGCGGTGGCGTGGCTCTGCTCGCCGGTGGCGCGCCACCTGAGCGGCCAGACGCTCACCCTGGCGGGCGGCATGGAGGGGCGCGTCCTCTGGGAGCCCGCCGATCTGGACGAGGCCGCTATTCGGCGGCGGCTCGCGCCGGACTGACCCCGCGCTCCACGATCTCCACCAGCGTCGGCACGCGGAAGTGGCGGTCGTCGTTCGGAATGGCGCCGGTGATGCGCACGCGGTAGCGCCCCTCGATGGGGAAGCGGTAGACGATCCTGCGCTCCAGCGGCCGCTCCGTCTCGGCAGTGGTGTACCAGAACCCCGGCACGCCGTTCGGATAGGGGCCGAGGCCTTGCACCGAATTGCGCCACTCGAGGTTGGCGCGCACCTGGAGCGAAGCGCGCTGCCACGGATTGAGCGTCGGGTCGGCGGGCCGCGCCGCGTCGCAGAACTCGATGAGGACGCCGCCGGTGCTGCCGCGCCGCTTGCCGTGGCTCGACCGGGCGTAAAGGCCCGCGGTGAAAACCATGCGCAATTCGACCGCATCCGCGACATGTTGCATCTCGAAGACGAACGGGTCGCGCGGATCGAGGAACACATCCACCCGGCCGCCCGCGTCCCCCGGCTCCTCGCGAGGTGCGGGGGAGGGGGCGGGAGGGGGCGCGGGGGCGGGGTCGGTCCGCGGCGGGGGAGGAGGCGCAGGCGGCTCGCGGCGCGGAGGGAAGGTGAGCTCGCTCAGGGCGACGAGGGTGGGGGCGCGCCAGTCGCGACGCGTGTCGGGCAGGACGCCGCTCACGCGGAGCCGGTAGCGGCCGGGCCGGTCGAAGCGGTAGATGAGGGTGCGGTCCACGCGGCAGGGCGAGGAGTCCTGCGTGTACCAGAACCCGGGCTCGCCGTTGGGGAAGTCCCCGAGCCCCTCCACCCAATCCCTCCAGCCCGGGTTGTCCTCGGGCTGGAATGCGGCGGGCCTCCAGGGGTTCCGGCGCGGGTGCGGCGGCGTGGCCGCATCGCACCACTCGATCTCGACGCCGCCGGTGGTGCCGCGCCGGTCGCCGCTCGACGAGATGCGGTAGAGCCCCGCGAGCCAGGAGAGGTGGAGGTGGACTTCGTGGGCGGGCCCGATCATTTCGTGGACGACGGAGGCCGGCGGGCAGCCCCCCTCGGAACCGGCGAGGTGGTCGCCCCGCCGCACGTTGACGACCCGCGTCCCGTCTTCGGTGACCTCCTCCTGCACGGCAGGGGGCCGCCGGACGAGCAGGCGGGGCGGAGGCTCGAACTCGTCGCAGGGCTCAAGCCAGGGGGGGTCGCAGGGCTCCACCCAGCGGGGTTCGCAGGGGTCCACCCACCAGGGGTCATCGCCGTCCGAGGCGCGGGCGCTGAGGGTGCAGGCGAAGAGGGCAAGAAGGGTCCACCGCATGCCGCCGGGAGAGCAACGGGCGTGCCCGCGGGGCGGCCGGCCACGGCGGCGGAGGGCGAGGCCGCCGGGGGTCCCCGCGGGTGGGCAGGGCGTCCCCGAGAGCACCCACCCGGTAGGATGCGGGCGATGCCGGATCCGCTCGTCGCAGAAAAGATCGAGAACTGGGTTTCCGACTTCTGCTCCTCGGATCGGGCCCGGGAGGCGGCCGCAGCCGCGCGGGAGCACGCCTCGCAGGTGCTGGGGAGCCTACTTTCGACCGCCTGCGACGCCCGCGGCCTGCCCCCCGAGGCGCTGGAAGAGGGGGATTTCAAGGCGGGGCTCCTCGAAGGGGTCGCGCGCCTGGAGCTCCCGGCCTCGGTGTTGCCCGAACTTCCTTCCCTCTGCGCGCTCTTCCTCGCCGAACTCCAGGATCAGGGCCGTCTCGCGGGAGGGCGCGCGTCGGGACTCTTCGTGAAGGCGCTCAAGGAGCCGCTCCTCGCCGCGGCGGGCGGGAAAACGCAGCCGATCCGATCGGCCGGATCGCGCATCGGGCGCAACGACCCGTGCCCTTGCGGAAGCGGCCTCAAATACAAGAAGTGCTGCCTCAGGAGGATGTGATCGCATGGTGCCCGCGCTCCGGTTCCCCGCGCAAACGCCCATGCCCTTCGATCGCGAAACCGTCGAGGGCATCGACGAGGGCCAGACGGGCTGCTACGGCCTCCTCGATGCCAACCGCGTGATCGTCTACATCGGAACCGGTGACCTGCGCGCGAGCCTCCTCGCGCATCTCGAGTCGCCCGAGCCTTTCCTCGCGGAAGCGCGCCCCACGCACTGGCTCGGCGTCGTCACCCCCAAGGCGGCGGTGCTCGCGCGCGAACTAATCGGCTCCTATCGTCCGCGGTGCAATTTTCCGCCGTCGGCCTGAGGGGGATTCCGCAGCAGGAAAAGGTTGCGCCTAGGGCGGATTCCCGCTGCGGCGACGTGGCGGACGGCCCGATCTATGAGGTTGCACGAAACTTTCCGGGGAAGTGCAGGGAGCATGGCCGACGTACTCGTCATCGACGACGATCCCAATTTCCGCTCGGCCCTCCGTCGCGCTCTCCAACTCGCGGGCCACACCGTCCGCGAGGCGGGCGACGGCGTGGAGGGGGAGCGGCTCTATCGGGCGAAGCCCGCGGACGCCGTGGTGGTCGACCTCTTCATGCCTCGCAAGGAGGGGCTCGAGACGATCACCACGCTCCGTCGCCTGTTCCCTGACGCGCGCATCCTGGCGATCAGCGGCGCCCTCCCCAGCATCGCCGGCGACATGCTCAAGGCGGCCAAGGCGTTCGGTGCCGCGAGAGTCATGCGCAAGCCCTTCTCGGACGCGGATTTCGTCGCGGCGGTGGAGGCGATGCTCAAGAACTGAAGCCGCAGCCCGACGATTCCCCCCTTGACAGAGGCGCCATCGGTGCCAGGGTGGGGCCGTGGTCCGCACTGCCCTGGCGCTCCTTCTCGTGGCCGCCTCCGTGGCCTCCGCCGGGTTCGAAGTGGACTGGAAGGACGACTACGGCGCCGCGCGCAAGCGGGCCGCGGAGTCGGGCAGGCCGCTCCTGCTGCTCTTTTGGGCGGAGTGGTGAGGCAGCTGCGCGCTGAAGGCGGGCGCCTTCACCGATGCCGGGATCGTCGAACTCTCCCGCTCCTTCGAGTGCGTCTACATCGAGATCGGCCACGCCCGGGAACTCGCCAAGCGGTATGGGAGCGGGCTGCTCGAGGTGATCTTTCTCGGTCCCGACGGCCGGCTCCTCGGCCGCCACGCGCAGAACGACATCGACGCGCCGGGGGACGCTCCGCTCCTCCTGGCGGAGATGCAGCGTGTGCTCGCGGAGACGAAGCGGATTGCGGAAGGAGCGATCCCCGAGCCGGCGGAGGGGCGCGAACGGATCGGCAAGCCCCTGCCGGAGTGGTCGCCCGATGGCTGGCTCACCGGAGAGCCGCGGCGGCTCGAGCAGATGCGCGGGGAGGTCCTCCTCGTGCGGTTCTTCACGGATCGCTGCCCCTTCTGCGCGGTGAGCATGCCGGCGCTCCAGGCGCTGCAGGACAAACACCACGCCGCGGGGCTCCGGATCGTCGGCTTCTTCCACCCCAAGCCGCGCGGCTCCTCCCGCGATCTCGACGCCCTGCGCGCACTTCTCGCGGAGTGGCAGGTCACCTTCCCCATCGCCCTCGACACCCGCTGGACCACCCTGGATGCATGGTGGCTGGCGAACCAGCGCCGCCGTTTCACCTCGGTTTCCTTCCTCCTCGACCGGAAGGGGCGCGTGCGCTTCCTCCATCCCGGCCCGGAGCTGCACCAAGGCGAAGCGGGCTGCACCGTCGCCGTGGAGGACTGCAACCGCTCCCACGCCGACCTCGAAGCCGCGATCAGAAAGCTCCTCGCCGAAACTTCGTAGCCGCTACGGACTGATCTTGGTCACGAAGCCTTCCATTCCCGTGCCGCCCGTGAGGGTGGCCTGGAAGGGGTTGAGGGTGGGGAAGTTGAGGGAGAAGGTCATCCCGGCGATGTAGGCGGAGCCGGAAGCGTCCACCGCGATGCGCGAGACGAGTGAGTCGTTGAGACTGCCGCCCAGGAACGACGAGTAGAGGAGCGCCGTGCCCCCGACATTGAGCTTGGTGACGAAGGCGTCGCCCGCGCCGCCGAAACTGGGCTGGAACGCATTCACAATCGGGAAGCGCTTCGAGCCTGCGCCTCCGGTGACATAGGCGGCCCCCGTGGAGTCCACGGCGATGCCGTAGCCGTACTCGGTGTCCCGCGACCCGAGGTAGGTGGAGTAGACGAGCAGGCCGGCGGCGACGTTGATCTTGCTCACGAACGCATCGATGCCGCCCGCACGCGTCTTCTGATAGGCAGCCGATGTGGTCGGAAATTTCGCCGACGCCGTCTCGCCCGTGATGTAGGCGGCGCCGGAAGGGTCGAGCGCGATGTCGCGTCCGTAGTCGTCGCCGCTCCCGCCGATGTAGGTGGAGAACAGGCCGACGCCCACGGCGCTGAACCGGGTCACGAAAACGTCCGCCCCGCCCCCAAGGCTGCCCTGGATCGGGTTCACGAGCGGGAACGTGGCGGAACGCGTCCACCCGACGACCACCGCATTCCCGGAGGAATCGACCTCGATTTCGCGGCCGATGTCAGCCCCCCCCGCCCCCCCCAGATAGGTCGAATAGAGGAGCGCGCCCCCGGCGGCATCGAGCTTCGCGACGAACGCGGCGGTGTCGCTCGTCGCGGCCTGGAACGGGCTGGCGAGGGGGAAGTCTGCGGAATTTGTGTTGCCCGTGATGTAGGCTTGGCCCAGGGCATCCACCGCCACACCGAAGGCGACCTCGTCGCCGCTGCCTCCCAAATAGGTCGAGTAGACGAGGGCCGAGCCTGCGGCGTTGACTTTGACCAGGAAGGCGTCCTGGACCCCGCCCGCCAAGAATGGCTGGAGCGCGCTCGCCGTCGGGAAATCGAGGGAGCGGGTGTAGCCTGCGACGTAGGCGCACCCCTCCTCGTCCACCGCGATGTCTTGCCCGACGTCGATGCTCGATCCGCCGAGATAGGTGGAGTAGACGAGCGAGGAGCCGGTCGCCGAGAACTTCGTGATGAACGCGTCGAGCGGATTGGTGCTCGTGCTGTTGTTGCCCGGCTGCAGGGGGTTGGCCGTCGGGAAGTCGAAGGAGGGCGTGTAGCCGGTCACGTAGGCGTGCCCGGACGCGTCGACGGCGATGCCGAGGGGGGTTTCGTTCACCGTTGCGCTGCCCCCGAGATAGGTGGAGTAGACCAGCACCGGATCGATGAGGAGGGGGCGCGACGGGTCGTAGGAGCCGATCCGGAATCCGACGTCGCGCTCGCCGAGCAGTTCGAACCGACCCTCCACGCGCTCCGCCCCTTGCGAGAGGACCGGTGCGCGCAAGGTGACGGAACTGCCGACTACGAGCGAGCCGTCTCTTGCGAGCTTCGGTTCCGCCCCGCGTTCGAAGGAGAGGCGGATGCACGCGGGATCGGCGCCCGGCGCCACGACGAAGTCGAACTCCAGTTCGTGCTGCTTGCCGTAGTAGACAAGGTCGATCCCGGGGTAGACCGATTCGCAGACCACACGGCCCACGTGGGGAACATCGGTGACCCAGAGGCGGGGATCGCTCCCGCGCAGATAGTTGCTCCGGCCCGCCCGAGGGCCTTCCGCGCGCATGCGGCACGCCGGATCTCCACCCACAACCACCATCCGAACACCGCCGCCGCCGACGAGGCTCAAGACCGCATCGGCACCTCCCAGGAAGAGTCCGTAGCCCGGCCCCCGCGCGACGTAGCGCACGGAGCGATCGGCTTGGCCGAGGTTGGGCTCGAAGGTGAGCGGCACCCGTCCGAAGGCGACGGCGTCCCCGCGGGAGGCCTCCCCGGCTGCGGCGAACGGCGCCAAGGCGCAAAGCAGTGCGAACGATCGGAGCATGCCCATCCAGGTCCTCCCGGGACGGGCCCCCGGGAGTCATTGCCCCCGGGATGCGACCCGTCTACCATCCCAATGGCGGGGAGCCGCATCCGCCGACAGCGGGGCGCGGAATTCCCTGTCGGCCGGGTTCCGGTGCCGCCATCCTCCTGGAGGGGGTCGCACTCATGTCCCCGTTGCGGGACCGGACCGACGAAGAACTGGTGCGCGCGAGCCGCTCGAGCGGCCAGGAGGCGTTTCATGCGCTCTGCGATCGCCACACGGGGCGATTGCTCGGCTTCCTGCGCCGACACATGAGCGGCGCGCTGCGCACCAAGGTCGGTGCGTCGGACATCCTGCAGGAGGCCTACCTCGTGGCCTATCGCCGTCTCGCCGAATTCGAGGACCGCGGTGAGGGCTCGTTCGGACGCTGGCTCCTCCAGATCGTCGCGCTCAAGCTGCGGGAGGCGAGGCGCCATTACGCCGGCACGGCCAAGCGCGGCCTCGGACGCGAGGTGCCTGCGGGCGACGGAAAGGAAGCCGAGGCCCTGCCGTCGCCCGTCCCGTCGCCGAGCCAGGCGGCGATGGCATCGGAACTCGCCGAAACGGCGCGCAAGGCCCTCGAGCGGCTGCCCGAGGACTACCGCGAAGTGCTGAGGCTGGTGCAGGAGCAGCAGCTGCCGGTGAAGGAAGCCGCAGCGCGCATGGGGCGCTCGTCCGAGGCGCTGCAAAAGCTGTACGAGCGGGCGCTGGCGCGCTTCGCCGAGCTGGCGGGCATCGGGAGGCAAACGCATGGACACAACGGACCGCCTCGCTGACATCCTCGGCTCGTGGTTGGAGGCGCGGGACCGGGGAGAGCATGTCCGCCCCGAGGAGGTGGTGAGCGCCCACCCGGAACTCGCCGTGGACCTGCGCGCCCGTTTCGCCGCGATGAAGCTCCTCGAGGAGGCGTTTCCGACCGCAGGCGGCGCCGTGAGCGGGCGTTCCACGCGTCTCGGCGATTACCGTCTCGGCCGCGAAGTGGGGCGCGGCGGCATGGGCGTCGTCTACGAAGCCGAACAGATCTCGCTCCGGCGCACGGTGGCGCTGAAAGTGCTCTACCCCGGCATCACCGGCTCCAAGCAGGCGGAAGAACGGTTCTGCCGGGAAGCCCGCGCCGCAGCACGTCTGCACCACACCAACCTCGTGCCGGTTTACGGCCTCGGCCGGGACGAAGGCTCCTGGTACTACGCCATGGAGCTGGTGCGCGGGCCCTCCCTCGGGGAGGTAATCCTGCGGATGCGCGACGTCGCCGGCGCCGCGGCGGAGAAGCTCACGGACTCGGCCGCCTCCCTCGCGGCCTCGCGCGGGTCCGGCGCCTACTTCCCCGTCCTGGCGCGGATGTTTGCGGGTGTGGCCGAAGCGCTCCATGTCGCCCACGCGGACGGGATCATCCACCGCGATGTCAAGCCGACCAACCTGCTGCTGGACGAGACCGGCACGCTCAAGCTCATGGACTTCGGGTTGGCTCGGGTCGAGGGGTTGGGACCGTCGATGACGATCACCGGCGAAATGGTGGGGACCCCCTACTACATGAGCCCGGAACAGGCCTCCGCCAAGAGGCTCGAGGTGGACCACCGCACGGATGTCTATTCCCTCGGAGCGACCCTCTACGAACTCCTCACGTTGCGGGTCCCGTTCCCTGAGACCGACGTCGCCCGCCTTTGCTCCCGCATCGTGGCCAGCGAGCCCCCTCGGCCGCGCAGCCTTGACAGCAGGATCCCGCGCGATCTGGAGACCATCGTGCTCAAAGCGATGGAGAAGGATCGCGAGCTGCGTTACGCCTCGGCACTCCAACTAGCCGAGGACCTGCGCAACTTCGCCCTCGGCGCGGCGATCCGTGCACGACGTCCCGGCCTGGCCGAGCGCGCTTGGCGCCGGATGAAGCGGCACAAGCTGGTCACCGCTCTCGCGGCCTCCGCACTCCTCGCCGCGGGAGCGGGCGCGGTCTTCGCGGTGCGTGCGGCGCGCGAGGGCGCGCGGCGCATCGAGTTGGAGTACCTCGGCCTCTGCGCCCAGGCGGAACAGACCGCCATTCGGGAGCAGTCGGTGGAGATCGAGGACCAGAGCATCTCCCGGGCCATGTACGACCGTGCGATTGCCCTGGCGCCCGGGCGGCCCGAGGCCTACCTGAGCCTCGCCATGCTCCCGAGGATCGACCTCTCCAAGCGCGTGGCTGCCGTCGAGGCAGCAGCTGCCCGCGGAGGGCCGGTCGAGTTGGTGCACGCGCTCCGCGCGCTCCGGTTCGACATCCAGGGCGACGACGAAGCCGCGGCGCGAGAGCGGGCCCTTGCGGGCACGTCCGCCTCGCCGGACCTGCGCACGCTGCTCTTCGAAGCCGAGGCGCGCGCGTACGCCTGCGACTATCCCGGCGCCCTGGTCCTCCTCGATCAAGTCATCGCGCGCGCGCCCGCGGGAGGATCGGCGCACCACCACGCACTCTGGGGGCGGTTCGTCCTCAACCGCGCCGCGGCACGCCACGAGGAGGCCCTGGGCGACCTGCACGCCATCGCGGCGCTGGGCAATCGCGGCTTCAACGTGGAGGCGCGGATCGCATCGTTGTGGCGCAAGCTCGGCATGAAGGAGGCCGCCACAAAGCGGTTCGACCGGATGCGGGGAGAGGCGAACACCCCCGCGCGACGGGAAGAGCTCTGCCGCACCTGCGCGGTTTCCCTTGAGTCCGACTGGGCGCTCGCGATCGCCGAGGACGCCCTGAAGAGCGATCCGGACTCGCCATTCTTCCTCACCCAGGCGGCAGCGGCGTGCAATGGGATGGGCGAACTGACCCGAGCCCTCACCTACTGTGATCAGGCCCTGCGATGCGACGAGTCCTTCAGCACGGCCCACGCGTTCCGCGGTTTTGTCCTGTATCGTCTGGGTCTCTTCGAGGATTCTCTCGCCGCATCGCAGCGCGCCATCGATCTCGACGAAAACGGCCCCTATGCGTATGCCGACGCCGCGCGCGCGCTCAACAGCCTCGGGCGTCGCAAGGAAGCCCTCGAGGCTCTCGATCAGGTCCATCTCCTGCGACCACGCCATGCCGAGGCGTACTTGGTTCGATCGGCCGTCTATCTCGATTCCGGCGACCCCGCTCGGGCGCTGGAGGCCGCGGACTGGGCGCTCCGCATCGCCCCCCGACTCGACGGGGCACATCACAACCGGTCCCGGGCGCTCCAGTTGCTCGGGCGGTTCCAGGAGGCGCTCCAGGCCATCGAGCAGGCGATCGTGCTGGACCTGAACAACGGTCTCTATTTCAGGCAGCGCGGGGACTGCCTCGAAGACTTGGGGAATCGGGATGGCGCGATGGCGGCCTTTGCACAGGCGATCGCGCTCGGGGACTTCAGGGCATGGCAGCACCGCGGGCTGCTCCTCCTAGAACTGGAGCGCTTCGAGGAGGCGCTGGAGGACTTCAACCGGCTGCGCGAAAAGGAACCGAAGCTGGTGAATCCTTGCGTCGGCGCTTCGGCGGCGCTGCTGCACATGGACCGGCCCGCGGAGGCGGAGGCCCCCTGCCGGCGCGCCATCGAGTTGGACCCCGGCTTGTTCGACGCGCATTTCAACCTCGTGAAGCTCCTCAAGATGTCGAAGCGCTGGGCCGATCTGCTCGCGGCCGCGGAGGCCGCACTCGCGCTCCCCGGTAGCTCCGACGCGGACCGCGCGGACGTGGAGGCCGATCGCGCGTTTGCCCACGCCATGCGCGGCGAACACGCTCTCGCCGCGGCCGGGTTCGTTCGCGCCCTCGACCTCGGCATGACGACCCGCGAGAACTTCGAAAACGCCGTCACCTCCTACGTCCTCCAGGGCAAAGGCACGGAGGCACACGAGATCCTCGCCCGCGCCGAGCGCGCCGGAGTCGAGTCGCCTGGACTCCATGCCACGCGGGCTGCCTACCTGATCGAGGCAGGCGCGTACGCCGAGGCGCGGACGGCCGTCGAGAAGGCGCTCGGACTCGACCCCGACTCCCGCCGCGCGCTGAGAATGCGCGCGCAGATTCTCTGTCGCCTGAAGCTCGAGGGGGAGGCGATCGCCGCCTGCGAGGCTGTGCTCCAGCGCGATGCGAACGACTGGGAGGTCGCGGCGACCCTCGCCTGGGTCCTGGGCATGACCGGCGATCCGGCGCTGCGCGATCCGGCGCGCGCCGTCCGGCTCGCGCGGGAGGCGGTCGCGCTTGCACCGGAGCACCCACGCACGCACATCACCCTCGGCGCCGCCCTCTGTCGGGCGGAAGCCTGGCAAGATGCGATGGACTCGTTGCGTCGCGGATTCGAGCTTCCGGAAGGCGAGCGCGCCTCCGGTTTCTACCTGGCCGCCATCGTCCAAATGCGGATGGGGCGGGTTGAGGAGGCGCGCAGGTGGTTCGCCAAGGCCGAGGCGATGGGATTGGACCAGGACTCCGACGATTGGTCGAAGCGGCTCCCCGGCGAAGCGGCCGCGCTCCTCGCCGAGAAACCGTGACCCCTACGAGCTGTACGCCTCCATCGGCGGGCAGGCGCAGACGAGGTTCTTGTCGCCGTAGACGTGGTCCAGGCGCGCCACCGATGGCCAGTACTTGTGCTCGCGGGTCCAGGGGGCGGGGAAGCACGCTTTCTCGCGGGAGTAGGGCCGGTCCCAGCCATCCGCCACCGCCGCGTGGGCGGTGTGCGGCGCCTTCTTCAAGACGTTGATCGCGCGGTCCGCCTTCCCCTCTTCGATCTCGCGGATCTCCCCGCGGATCGCGATCATCGCGTCGCAGAAGCGGTCGAGCTCCTCCTTCGATTCGCTCTCCGTCGGCTCGATCATGAGGGTGCCCGGCACCGGGAACGACATCGTCGGCGCATGGAACCCGTAGTCCATGAGCCGCTTGGCGACGTCGTCCACCTCGATCCCCGCCCCCTCCTTGAGCGGTCGCACATCCACGATGCACTCGTGCGCGACCATGCCGTTGCGCCCCTTGTAGAGCACGGGGAAGTGGGGATCGAGCCGCTTCGCGATGTAGTTGGCGTTGAGGATCGCCACCTGGGTCGCCTTCGTGAGGCCGAGCGCCCCCATCATGGCGATGTAGGCGTAGGGAATCGGGAGGATCATCGGGCTCCCCCACGGCGCCGCGGAGATCGCGCCGATGCCGCGCGGCCCGCCGGTCTCGACCACCGGGTGGCGCGGCAGGAAGGGCGCGAGGTGCGCCGCCACGCAGATCGGGCCCATGCCCGGGCCGCCGCCCCCGTGCGGGATGCAGAAGGTCTTGTGCAGATTGAGGTGGCAGACATCGGCGCCGAAATCGCCCGGGCGGCAGAGCCCCACCTGGGCGTTCATGTTGGCGCCGTCCATGTAGACCTGCCCGCCGCGCTCGTGCACCGCGGCGCAGATGTCCCGGATCCCCCCCTCGAAGACGCCGTGCGTCGAGGGGTAGGTGACCATGAGCGCGGCCAGCCGCTCCTTGTGCGCCTCGGCCTTCGCCTTCAGATCGGCGAGGTCGATGTTGCCCTCGTCGTCGCACTTCACCGCCACCACCTCGAGCCCGGCCATCACCGCGCTGGCCGGATTGGTGCCGTGCGCCGAGGTCGGAATGAGGCAGATGTCGCGCTGCTCCTGGCCGCTGGAACGGTGGTAGGCGCGGATCGCGAGCAATCCGGCGTACTCCCCCTGGGAGCCCGCGTTGGGCTGGAGCGAGACCGCCTGGAAGCCGGTGATCTCCGCAAGCCAGCCCTCCAACCGCGTGTGCAGTTCGCGGTAGCCCTCCGCCTGGTCCACCGGCGCGAAGGGATGCAGCTTGGCGAACCCCGGCCAGGTGATCGGCATCATCTCGGCCGTCGCGTTGAGCTTCATCGTGCAGGAGCCGAGCGGGATCATGGAGGTGGTGAGGGAGAGGTCGCGCGCCTGGAGGCGGTGGATGTAGCGCAGGAGTTCAGTCTCCGAGCGGAAGCGCGCAAACACCGGGTGCGCGAGGTAATCCACCGCGCGGGCGTGGGGCGCCGGCAGGTCCGGGACCCTTGAGGCGAGCGCCTCGACCTCGAGGGCGCCCACTTTTCCGCCGAACGCCTCGTGCACCGCGCGCACGTCCTCGGGGTCGGTCGTCTCGTCGAACGCGATGCCCACGGTCCCGTCGCCGAAGGCGCGCAGGTTCACTCCCGCGGCCCGCGCCGCCGCGAGAACCTCCGCGGAGGAGCGGCCCGCCGGCTTGACGCGCAGGGTGTCGAAGTAGATTGCGTTGCGCAGCTCCGCGCCCAGCGCGCGCAGCCCCTGCGCCAGCGCGCCGGTCAAGCGCCGCGTGCGCTCCGCGATCCGCCGCAGACCGCGCGGCCCGTGGTAGACCGCGTACATCGACGCGGTGATCGCCAGGAGCACCTGCGCCGTGCAGATGTTGCTCGTGGCCTTGTCGCGGCGGATGTGCTGCTCGCGGGTCTGGAGCGCGAGACGCAGCGCCGGCCGCCCGTCGGCGTCCCGGGAGAGCCCCACGAGCCGCCCCGGGAGCTGGCGCTTGTGCTCTTCGCGCGCCGCCATGAACGCGGCATGCGGGCCGCCATAACCCATCGGCACGCCGAACCGCTGGGAGTTGCCCACCACCACATCCGCGCCGAAGGAGCCCGGCGGGCGCAGCATCGTGAGCGCCAAGAGATCGGTGGCCACGACGAACTGCCCGCCCGCCGCGTGGATCCGCTCCGCAAGCGCCGCGTGGTCGGCGACGGTCCCGTCGCTCGCGGGGTACTGGACCAGCGCGCCGAAGAGCGGCAGGCCGGTGTCGAAGGAGGCTGCCTCCTCGACCACCACCTTGATCCCCAGCGGTTCGGCGCGGGTGCGCACGACGTCGATGGTCTGCGGATGGCATCCGGCGTCGACGAGGAAGACGTCGCGCCCCTTCGCCTTGTGCCCGAGCACGCGCCGGCAGAGCGTCATCGCCTCGGCGGCGGCGGTCGCCTCGTCGAGCATCGACGCGTTGGCCACGTGCATCCCGGTCAGGTCCATCACCATCGTCTGGAACGTGAGGAGCGCTTCGAGGCGGCCCTGGGAAATCTCGGGCTGATAGGGCGTGTACTGCGTGTACCAGCCCGGGTTCTCCAGAATGTTGCGCTGGATCACCGGCGGCGTGATGCAGTCGTGATAGCCCATGCCGAGGAACGAGCGGAACACCTTGTTGCGCCCGGCGAGGGCGGCGAGATCCGCCATCGCCTCCTCCTCGCCGCGGGCGGCGGGGAGGCGGAGCGGCTCCCTGCGACGGATCGCCGGGGGGACGGCGCGGTCGGCGAGCTGCTCCAGCGAGGCGAGGCCGAGCGTCTCGAGCATCTCCGTGATGTCGCGGTCGCGCGGGCCCAGGTGGCGCGGGACGAAGTCGTCGGACCGCGCCAGGATCGATTCGTTGCGGGTCATGGTTGGCTCTCTGTGGGGAAACATGATAGCGGGCCCGCGCCGCCGGGTAAGAAAGCTGGGGAGGGGGGCGGGGAGGGGTATCCTGGCTCGCCATGCCCGACCAGAATCCCGCCCGCATCGCACCCGGAAAGGTGGTTTCGATCCAGTTCAGGCTCACCGATGAGGAGGGCGAACTGCTCGACCAGTCCGAGGAGTCGGAGCCGCTCCTCTATCTGCACGGATCCGGCAACATCGTGCCCGGACTGGAGAGGGCGCTCGAGGGCAAGGCGGTGGGAGACCAACTGAAGGTGCGGGTGCCGCCCGGGGAGGGCTACGGCGACCACGACCCCTCCGGCGTGCACTCCGCGATGCGCTCCGATTTCCCCGAGGGCGAGGAGTTGGAGGAGGGGACGCAGTTCCTGGCCGAAGACGGGGACGGGAACGTCGTGCCGGTCTGGGTGACCGGCGTGGACGGCGATGCGATCACCGTCGACTTCAACCACCCCCTGGCGGGCGTCACCCTCGATTTCGACGTGATCGTGGCCGAGGTGCGCGATGCCACCGAGGACGAGCGCAACCATGGCCATCCCCACGGACCGGGCGGGCACGAGCACTAGGCGATGAGGCTGCTGCCCCTCCTCGCGCTCGCGGCGCTCGCCGCCGATGTGCGCGCCGCCGGCGCCGAGGCGAAGACGCGCGACGCGATCGCCAAGGTCTGGGTCGACTACGGGACCTGGCTCGCGGGCCAAGGGCAGAAGGTCGAGGCGGAGCGCGCGCTGGCGGAGGCGCGGGAAGCGGCCGCGGAGGCTCCCGGCGTCGCCGCGCTCGCCGCCGCCGTGGAGGCGCTGGCGGAGGAGCGCGCCCCCGCCCTCGGCCTGGAGGATCGCCGCAAGAAGGCGCACGCCGAGGCGGCGAAGCTTTACGAAAGGTTCGCAGGCATCGACCACGAGAAGTCGGAGGAGGCGCGGTTTTCTGGCTATTTGCTCAAGGCAGCGGAGCTCGACCCCAGCAAGGCGCGCCTGGGCAAGCTCTTCGGCCTCGCGAAGCAGGCGGCGGGCAACAAGGCGAACGTCGATTTCGCCGGCCGGCTCCTCCTGCGGCTCCGCGACATCGATCCCGCGGGGGCGGCGAAAGGGGTCTACGACCCGCTCGAACGCGAGATGGCGCAGGACGACGTGGCCGTGCTGCGCGGCGACGGCCACGCCTGCGTCGGCTACCTCTCGCTCCCCGACGGATGGAAGGGCAGGGGCGAATGGCCCGTGCTCGTCGCGGTGGAGGGGGCGGGCTGCGGGTTTCTCGGGGCCGCGCGCGGGTTCGCGACGAGCCGCGGATCGCGCGGCTACCTCGTGCTCACCCCCTGCAGCCTCTCCAACACCAACGAACTCGACGCGGCGAAGTACCCCTTCTACGACGAGGCGACGCTCGAGGCGGGCAGCGCCGACCGCATCGCGTTCGACCTCGCCGGGCTGGAGGCGCTCCTGCAGGTCGTGAAGCGGAGGTACGGGGGCGGGGAGAGGATCGGCATCACCGGTTTTTCGGGGGGCGGGAACCTCTGCTACGCCTGGCTCGCGCTCCATTCCGATCGCACCCTCTTCGCTGCGCCCGCCTGCGCCAATTTCACGGGCATGGGCTTGCGTGACGCGGCGGCGATCGAGGGCGGCGGCCCGCCGGTCCACATCCTCACCGGCGAGAAAGATCCGCACAAAGACCTCACCCACGGCAAGTTCAAGCCCGGCATCGAAGAGCAGACCGACGCGGCCGTCGCGACGCTCGCGCGCCTCGCCTTCACCAACGTGCGCCGCACGATGCTTCCCGGCGTGGGGCACGCTTCCTGCGCCCGCGAAGTCTGGGCCTTCGCGGACGAGACGGCCGCGAAGCGCTGACCTTGCACGGGCGGCGTCCCGTGCCATGCTGGCGGCGATGCGCGTGCCGCGCCCCCTCTGCAACGAGGCGCCCGAGAGCGGGGGCCGAAGGCCGTGAGCGACACGCGCGCGGCCGCGGAACGGCGGCTCGGCACCGGCGGCTACGCCCCGCGCCGCGCGGCGATCAAGAGTGCCCTCTGCCTCGCCTTAGCCTGGGCGGTGGCGTTCCTGCCCGTCCACGAGGGGCTGGGTGTCGCCGGCACCCGGGCGCTCTTCGTGCTTTTGCTCGCAGCGGGCCTCTGGGTCTCGGAAGCGCTCCCCGCCTTCGCGGTGGGTCTGCTCGTGATCGCGCTGCAGATCGCGCTCCTCGGAAGGCCCGGGGGAGCGTTCGCCCGTGACGCCGCGGACTGGGAGCGGTTCATCCGCCCTTGGGCAAGCCCCGTGATCTGGTTGTTTTTCGCCGGGTTCGTGATGGCGGAGGCCGCCGCGCTCACCGGCCTCGACCGCAGGCTCGCGGCGAGGCTCCTCTCCTGGACCGGGAGCCGGCCGCCGCGCGTCCTCCTCGGCACGATGGTCACCGCGTTCGTCCTCTCCATGTTCCTCTCGAACACGGCGACCACGGCGCTCTTGCTCGCGGCGCTCGCTCCCGTGCTCGCGTCTCTCGAGGAGGGGGATCCGTTCGGCAAGGCGCTCCTGCTCGGCATCCCGTTCGCCGCGGGGCTGGGCGGCATGGGCTCGCTCATCGGCTCACCCCCCAACGCCATTGCCGCGGGCGAACTGGCACGGGAGGGTCATGCGGTCGGCTTCGCGCACTGGATGCTCTTGGGCGCTCCGCCCGCCCTGCTCCTGCTCGGCGTCGTCTGGCTTTTCCTCCAGCGACGACATCCCGCCCGCACTTCAGCGGTGCACGTGCCGTCCCCGCCCCCCTCCCCCGGCGTTCCCGCGCGACGCCGCTTCGTGGTGAGCGCGGTCTTTTTCGCCACCGTAGGCCTCTGGCTGACCGGAGCGTGGCACGGGATTCCGGTTGCGGTGGCCGCTTTCCTGCCCATCTGCGCCTACAGCGTCACCGGCATCCACGCCTCGCGCGACATGCGCCGGCTGCCGTGGGATGTGCTGTTGCTCGTGGCCGGCGGCCTCTCGCTCGGCGTCGGGGTGCAGGAGACGGGGCTCGCGCGCTGGCTCGTGGGCGGCCTGCCCCTGGAGCGGCTGTCGCCCGTGCTGGTGACCCTGCTCTTCGCGGCGGCGGCCTGCCTGCTCTCCAATTTCATGAGCAACACCGCCGCGGCGAACATCCTCATCCCCCTCGCCATCGTCTACGCGACAGGCAGGCTCCGAGCGCGCGATTTCCTCCCGGGGGGGGTGTTGGTGGCTGTCGTCGGCTGCCCCCTCGCGGTATGGTGGTGCCGCCTGGTCGGCTGAGCGCGCCCCGGCAGAAGAGAAATCCCCCATGGCCAATGTCCGCAACGTCATCATCATCGGGTCGGGGCCGGCCGGCCTCACCGCCGCCATCTACGCCGCCCGCGCCAACCTGCAGCCGCTCTGCATCGAGGGGTTGAGCGCCGGCGGGCTCGTGCCGGGCGGCCAGCTCATGTTCACCACCGATGTGGAGAACTATCCGGGGTTCGTGGACAAGATCGCGGGGCCGGATTTGATGCAGCGGTTCCGGGGACAGGCGGAGCGGCAGGGCACGGAGCTCATCACGAACGACGTGACGAAAATCGATTTCTCCGTGCGGCCGTTCAAGGTTTGGGTGGGCGAGGAGAACGAGCTGCACCGAGCCAAGGCGGTCATCGTCACGACCGGCGCGAAGGCAAAATACCTGGGCTTGCCGAACGAGACCGCGCTCATGAACAAGGGCGTGAGCGCGTGCGCGGTCTGCGACGGCTCGTTCTTTCGCAACCAGGATGTCTGCGTCGTGGGGGGCGGCGACACGGCCATGGAGGAGTCGCTCTATCTGGCGAGCCTCTGCAAGAGCGTCACGCTCATTCACCGACGGGACGAATTCCGTGCGAGCAAGGCGATGCAGAAGCGCGTCCTCGAGAGCAAGAAGATCCGGGTGCTTTGGAGCCATGCGGTCACCGATGTGCTCGATGCCAAGCAGGACAAGGTGACCGGCGTGCGCGTGAAGGATCTCAAGAAGGGGGGGGAGAGGGTCGTGGCGTGCGAGGGGTTCTTCCTCGCGATCGGCCACACGCCCATGACGGAGCTGTTCGTGGGCCAGTTGGAGACGCACGACAACGGCTACCTGATGGTGAAGCCCGGGACGACGCAGACGAGCGTGGAGGGGGTCTTTGCCGCGGGCGATGTGCAGGACTGGATCTACCGGCAGGCGGTCACCGCGGCCGGGACGGGGTGCATGGCGGCCCTGGAAGCCGAGCGCTGGCTGGGTGCGCAGGGACACTAGCCCGCATGATTCATGAGGATCGCGACGTACGGGAGTGGTCGGGCGCGCGGCCCGCTGCCGTTCAACGAAACAGAGGGCGTCACGAACCACCGGGATGTGTTCTGGGCGAGGAGAGCCGGACG
>Ga0187893_10006831_pt1 | contig 19176 bp, 21 predicted proteins | sample MA1701074metaG_FD_139574 | JGI IMG/M metagenome (GOLD analysis project Ga0187893, IMG submission 139574) | White microbial mat communities from a basaltic lava cave in the Kipuka Kanohina Cave System on the Island of Hawaii, USA - MA170107-4 metaG ... | reverse complement strand
CCCTCATGGTTCCACCCGCGGAGCTGGTAGTATTCGTCTCGCATCTGCTCGAAGGCCTCCCTGGGAACCGCCCGGTGTCGCTCGTTTCGGTCGAGGGTGGCGATCCGTTCCGGGAGGCTATCGGCGGCCTTGGTCACTCCGGCCTTCACGTTGAAGACGCGCTTCAGGGTGAAGATCCGATCGCCGATCGTCATGAGCTCCTCGTGGGAGAGCCCCCACCCCGTGGACATATTGATCGCCTCCGCGAGCCACGCCGGTCCTCCCACCGCACGGAGATAGAACTTGCACATGCCGGTGCCGTTATACACCGCCATCAGGTCGTGCATCCGCTTCACCAGCAGCGCCTTTCCCTCGGCCGAGTAGGGGCTCAGCTTGCTGTTATACCCGAACTCGGGGATGCGCACCCCGCTCTCCACGGCGAAGGCGATAGCATCCAGGTGGCAGGCGCCGCGGCTCCCGCAGGCATAGTTCAGGGCGCTCGACCAGAATGCCCTCGCGTCATGCATCGGCAGCTCTAGGCCTTTGACCTCGACGGTCAGCGCTTCCGCCCCGTTTCCGATCTTGCGCGCGGCGGCCCGCGACCCGTCGGCGAGCAGTTCACCGATGCCCTCCCGCCGCGCGATCCTCTCGATCAGAGCCAGGAGGCCGTCCGGGTCACCCCACCGGAGCCTCACGCCGTTCGTCTGCCTCTCATCGATCAGGCCTCGCTCAAACGCCTCGATGGCGAAGGCGATGGTGTTGCCGAGCGAGATGGTGTCCAGCCCAAAGCGGTTCGCCAGCTCGTTCGCCCTGACGACCGAATCGAGGTCATCGATCATCAACATCGCGCCGAACGAGCCGAGCGTCTCATACTCCGGGCCTCGGCCGTGCGTGCCCGACCCATCTTTCTTGTTCAGCACGACCCAGCAGTGAACCGGACAGGCGCTGCACGACGACTGCTTGTGGGGGTAGCGCTCATGGATCGCCTTGCCGCTGATCCGGGGAGCCTGCGCCTTGAAATCGCCGGAGGAGAAATTCTTGATCCCTACCGCACCCCGCTCCTCGTGCATCTCCAGGGAGCCGCTGGTCCCATACGTGGCGAAGAGCCCGAACCTCGTCTCGAGCTCTTTGTGCACCGGCGCGCCCCACCCGAGGAGCCGTGCAGGCTGAGCGACCGACAGTCCCTTGGAGCCTCGCACCGCAACGGCCTTTAGCCGCTTGCTCCCCATGACGGCGCCCAGACCGGTCCGACCGGCGGCGCGGGCTAACTCTCCCTCGAACATGATCGCAGCGATACGCGAGAGGGTCTCGCCCGCCCGCCCGATGCACCCGACCCTGGCCTCACGATCGGTCTCGGCCTGGATGGCGGCGTTCGTCTCAAAGGTGTCCTTTCCCCACAGATGAGCTGCCGGCCGGATCTCGATCGCGTCGTTCTGAATCCAGAGATAGACCGGTTCCCGCGAGGCCCCGGTGATCACGATTGTATCGAGGCCGGCCAATCGACACTCGGCCCCCCAGGTCCCGCCGACGGAGGCCTCACCGAAGATCCCGGTGAGCGGCGACTTGGCGACCACTGAGGTTCTGGTCGCGCCCGGGATCAGGGTCCCTGTCAGGAGCCCTGGAGCAAAGATCAGCGGGTTATTGCGATCCAGGGGGTCGATGGCAGGATCGCAGAGCTCGGTCAGCAGCTTCGCGCCGAGGCCGCTGCCGCCTAGATATCGCCGATAGAGGGAATCATCGATCCGGCGGGCCTCGGCTGTCCTCGCGCCGAGGTCGATGAAGAGGGCTTTGCCGGTATAGCCAGTTCCCATCGTTGAAGGCCCTATCCTTCTTCTGGGCGTCGCTGCGCGTGATCGTGCGTCAGTAGTTCATTGACTCATCTTGCGCGAGCCGGGCATCGAAAGTCAAGGACCTCTCGAAGCTCTGGCTCCACGCTGTAAGGTGTTGCCGGAGACAATCGAGCGCCTGCTCGCGGCTGCCGACGATCCCGGTCGCCTGTGCCTCCCGAAGACGCTCGAGCAGGAATCCCAACAGCGGGCCTGGCGCTAGGCTGAACTCTCGCATGAGATCGTCGCCCCGCAGAAAGGGGGAGATCTTGCTCGGTAGAAAATCGGTCCGGTAGAACCGGAGCAGCTCCGAGACGAACCCCTGATGCCGTGAGAACGTCGGGTCCTCCTCGCCGGTCGTGGCCCGGAGATCGGCCCAGGAGTGGAGGAGGGTAGCGGGCGCGGCGTCGCCTAACTCCCGGAACAGCCGGTATCTGGCGTTTGCTGTCACCGTCGCCTCGCGAGACAAGTGGAGCGGACGGAGGTGATGCCGGACGATCTGGCACGCAAGTTCGCTGGCGCGCCTGCCCAGGCGCAGGCGCTCGCAGAGGCGAGAGATGATCGTCACGCCGGCCTTGTCATGGCCGAGGAAGCGGACACGCCCGTCCGGCTCGACGGTGCGGGTCTCCGGTTTGCCGATGTCGTGAAGCAGCCCGACCAGCTTGACGATCGATGCCACACTGACGCCTGCCTCGATCTCGCGATCTAGTCGTTCTCTCAACCAGCCGGCATCATCCGGGAACACGTGCTCAAGCGTGCTCAGCAGGAGCTCGACCGAACGGAGGGTTTCTAAGGAGTGCTCCCAGAGAGGGAGACGGTGAGGCGCGCTGGCCGGGACGAGTTTGAGCGCGTCGGTCTCCGGGACCAGTCCCTTCAGGAGGTGGAGCGCCTCGAGTGACTCAATCGATGGCACTGAGGGAGCCTGTTCGATGATGTGGAACAACTCATCTCGCACGCGCTCCCCGGAGGCGCTCGCGAGTAGGAAAGCCCGTTGGATGATCGCCTGCCGAGTGGCCGCTTCGATCGTGAGGCCGAGCTGGGCGGCCAGGCGGACGGCCCGGATGAGGCGTACGGGGTCTCGATCGAACGCCGACGGAGCGACCGCCCGCAGGGAGCGCTGTCCCAGATCCTCCAGGCCACCCGATGGGTCGATGATGGCCATTGTGGCGCCGGGGACGACGCCGTCGATTCTCACGGCGATGGCGTTGACGGTGAAGTCGCGCGCCGCCAGATCGGTCTCGATCGTCTCACCCTTCGGCCGGCTGATGTCGATCCGGGCAGGGCCTCCTTCGGAGCGCGCAAGAACCCGGATGGTCTCCGGATCGAGGGGCACGATGGTGCCGCCGAGCGAGTCCGCGATCGCGCGCGCAAGCAGCGCCGGCTCTCCCCACACCACCAGGTCGAGGTCGATCTGTTTCACCGGGGCGCGGCCGAGCAAATGGTCGCGGAGATACCCCCCGACGAGGTACACAGGTCCGACCGCGGTCCGGGCTGCGAGCGCGCGGATTTCGCGGATCGAGGGATCGCGTCCGAGCGCCTCGGTATCGAGAAGGGACGCCAGGCTCATCGAACGTAGGCGCAGAGCTTGGCCAGCGGGCAGATCTGGCAGAGGGGTGCGGAGGCCTTGCAGGTCTTTCGGCCGTGCTGAACCAGGTTCATGTGCATCGGATAGAAGAGATCGGGCGGCACCATGGCCTCCAGGAGCACCTGGGTCTTTTCGGGGCTGGCCTTTTCGTCCACCAGGCCGAGGCGCCTCGTGACGCGATGAACGTGCGTATCCACGGGGAATGACGGTTTGCCAAGGGAGAAGAGCAGGAGACACGCGATGGTCTTTGGGCCGATCCCTTTGAAGCGCGAGAGGTAGGCCTTCACCTCCTCGACGCTCAGATCCCGGAGGAAGCTGAGATCGAAATGCCCTTGCTCCCGGTAAATCCGGTCGAGCACCAGCTTGATGCGAATGGCCTTGAGGTTAGCCAGCCCGCCGGAGTCGATCGCCTTGGTCACCTTTCGCACCGGGGCTCGGTGGACCTCTTCCCAGGTCGGCATCACCTGGCGGAGCACCTGGAACGCCCGATGGCTGTTGATGTCGCTCGTATTCTGCGAAAGAATCGTGAGGATCAGTTCGTCGAGAGGATTGCCGCGCGCCCTGGGGGGCCGCTTTGGACCGTAGCAGCGTTCAAGGGTTGCACAAATCTTCCTGATCTGGGTTGTTGAGGGCATCTCGGCTCTCGCGTTCGCGGGGGTGGCTCTGCGGTGGGGTGCAGGGAGGCTAACGGATCGCAAATCGGAAGTCAATACGAAACTTGCGCCAGAAAAAATCGCTTGCCACGTCTGTGTGTGACCTCTATCATCAAGATCAGACACGATCGAGTGAATCGTTCGACGTACGATCAGGCCGTTGAGAGTGTCCGGCGCGAGCCGCTCCGGCGGTTCCTCGAAGGGAGGCAGAGGCGTGAGGATCACCGCGCAGATGAAGATCGACAACGTGGTGCGTCAGTACCCGGAAACGGTCGGGGTGTTCAGTCGCTACGGGGTCGGCTGCCTGGGGTGTTCGGCGGCGGAGTACGATGATATCGCCTACGGCGCCCGGGCCCACGGCTTGAATCTCGAGCAGCTCCTTCGGGAGTTGAACGAGACGGTGACCGTCAGACACTAACCTGCGAGCATCGCGTGCTCAAAAGCCTCAGACGGGATATCCGGGCTGCCTTGGATCGAGACCCGGCTGCCAGGAGCGCCATCGAAGTCCTCCTGTGTTACCCGGGCCTTCACGCCCTATACGTTCACCGCACCGCGCACTGGCTGTGGAATCATCGACTGAACACCCTCGGCCGGCTCATCTCACACCTCGGTCGATTCCTGACCGGCATTGAGATCCACCCCGGCGCGCAGATCGGCCCCGGCCTCTTCATCGACCACGGGATGGGGGTGGTCATCGGCGAGACGACGGAGATCGGGGAAAACGTGACCATCTATCAGGGCGTGACGCTGGGCGGCACCAGCCTCGAAAAGAAAAAGCGCCATCCGACGATCGGGAACAATGTGGTGATCGGGGCTGGCGCGAAGATTCTCGGCCCGTTCAAGGTCGGGGATAACAGCAGGATCGGCTCCGGCTCTGTGGTGGTCAAGGAGGTCCCCCCAAACGCGGTCGTGGTGGGGGTCCCCGGACAGGTCACGCACCGAGACGGCAAGCGGGTCCAGCAGATGATCGACCTGGAGATGACCGATCTCCCCGACCCGGCTGCCGCGGCGATCCGCTGCCTCGTGGAGCGTGTGCAGTCGCTGGAAAAGGAATTGGAGACGCTCAAGAAGGAAATGTCAGCGCTGTCTCAACCCTTTGCGCCGTCGAAACGATACAGCGGCCCGCCAGACTCCTAGGCCCCTTTGCCCATCTGACGCTATACCTCGACGATTTCATCCGGAATGATCGGGTTGATCACAAGACCGGTGAGCAGCTTCGGGTAGAAGAAGGTGGACTTGGGCGGCATCCGAAGGCCCGCCATCGCGACCTGCTCCACCTGCGCGATCCTGGTCGGATTCAACAGGAATGCCGCCGCCCATCCACCCTGCCGGACCGATCGCAGGGCCTCAACGGGGTCGTGCGTATAGGTGATGGCATCATCGGCGGGAGGGGGTTGGCCCTGACGACGAAGCGGCCCCTCGATCAGATGTTCGTGTACGATGCTGACGTCCAGTCGCCTGTAGGCGGCCGGCTTGGCCTCTGACGGCTCTTCCTCAAGGACCCGCTCGTCGGCCAGGCTCAGGAGGTAGCCATCCCCTCCTCCAGCGTAGAGGCCGAAGCGGTGCGGCCCCGCCCCGGTTCCCCGTAGGCGCTCAAGCAGCGCCGCCGCGCTCGCCTCAGGTTCCTGCGGAATCGCCACTCGCTCGACCGTGAATCGGGGCGTGACATGCGCGAGATATGCGCGCAGGCTGCTTCCGGGGATCTGTTTGAGAAGTCGATGTATCGGCAAGATCACCAGGCCGGGATCATCGGCGCTCACCAACGCCATCATGATGTAATTGTAAGGTCGAAGATTGACGAGCGTGGGATCACCACGATCTCTCGCCCGCATGATGTCCCGGAAGGCCAGCGCCGTTTCGTATCGATGGTGGCCGTCCGCGATCAGGATCGGCATCCGCTCGAACCCGCGTCGAAGGGACTCGATCATCAAGCGATCCTGGCAGATCCAGACGCGATGCCCGACGCCGTCCCTGTCGAGGAGGCCGATCGCCGGTTTTGCCTCCCTGGCGGCGAGGAGTCGATCCATCTCGAGAGGAGCGCCGGGGTACACGCCGAAGACGGGGCTCAGATTTGCCGGGCAGGACTGCATCAGACGAAGTCGGTCTTCCTTCGGGCCCGGGATCGTCCGCTCGTGAGGCAGCACCGACCGGCTGCCGAACTCTTCCAGGCGGAGCAACGCGATCACGGCGTTTCGGGTCAGCTCCTCGGCTCCATCGAGTCGGAAGGTTTGCTGGTAGAGATACACGGCGGGGACCGGATCGCGGACCAAGACCTTCTCGGCCTGCCATCGCCTGAGGTAATCCGCCGCTCGACTGTAGCGGTTCTGTTCGGCGTCGTCCCCGTCCAGCGATTCGCCCAGGATCAGCCGGATCACATTCTGGTCGTGGCGGGCGTGAAGGGTGCGCTGGCCCTCCGATGAGATCACATCGTACGGGGGGGCCACCACCAGACTGAGGTCTTTGATGAGCCCGGGGTTGTACCGCAACCCACGGAATGGGGCGATGTGGGCCATGGTTCGCTCAACTCGCTCTCGTCCCGGTCCAATTACCTTCGTCGGCGTTGCCGCTCCCGGCTCTGCGAGCGTTCCGACCAGCGAGATATCACTATCACTGCTGCACCCATTGTCAAGTCAAAACCCCTATGGTAGCCTTCTCGCATGAGGGTCCGGGTCTGCTCGCTGGTCCTGTTGCTGTTGCTTCAGGCATGCACCGCGACGCGCCTTGTGCCTCTCCCGGATTCGGCCGCCACGGTTCATCGAGAACGGCGCGCCATCAGCAAGCGGCTCCCGGATCTTACGGTGACCGTCGAGACCGGGGCCTGGGACCATCCGCCGAGGCTCCTTACTGGTAGCGTACTGCCGTTCCTGGTCGAGGTCGAGAACCGAAGCCGCGATGGTGTGAGGCTTCAGCTCGCGGAGGTCAGCCTGGTTGATGACCGCGGCGCGCCTCGTCGTCCTCTGTGGCCGGAGGAGGCCGAGGCTCTTCTCTCGGGGATGTCGGATCCCTGGGCGATCATCCCGTCGCTCGGCATCGAGGTCACGGGCCTGGAACCGACTCTTTTCAGCCTGGAGCTGGGCCTGAACGTGAACCGGGCTCGCGACCTCCGTGATATCCGGCGGCTGGCCTTTCCCCCGGAATCGATCGCGGCCGGATCGCAGGCCAAGGGTTTTGTCTATTTCCGTCAACCTCCTCCCGACGCCAGAGGCCTGATGCTCCACCTGGCGCTGGACGACTCGGGGGCCAGACACCAGCTCTCATTCGCGTACGCCGTCGAGAGGTAGGGTAGAGCCTGCATCCAGCGACTGATCCAGAACTGCTGACCACACTCAAGGAGGTTGATCATGGCCGAGCTGATTCACGTCTCCAAGATCAAGATCATCAAGGACAAGGGTCCGGTTCGCAGGGCCTACATCGAGGCTTTTCCGGAGCCGGTGCGCTATGGTGTCCATGGCGGGATCAAACGGTTCTATGGCGTAGAGCCGCAAGAGGAACTCCCCACCACGCTTGACCACATCGTTGCCGCGGTGGCCGGGTGAATGACCGGCACGCTAGCCGGGGCGCTAGCGGCGCGGAAGATCCCCACCCAGCCGGATCGCCTCTCGTCCGAGGTGGAGGGCGTGATCGAGAACGTAGACGGCAAGCCCCTCATCACGCGCATCAAGGTCCACTACTCTGTCAAGGTGCCCAAAGGGAAGCGCGACGAGGCCCTTCGTGCCATCGACGTTCACGAGAAGGGCTGTCCTGCCTCGCAGTCCGTCCAGCGTGGGATCGCCATCGAATGGGATGGCGACGTGGTGGAGGAGGGGTGAAACCGCTTGACGGGGGGTTCTTCAAAACGATTGACAAGCCACACCGCATTTGTTAGAGAGAAGGGGGCGCGGGAGTAATTCAGTGGCAGAATGTCAGCTTCCCAAGCTGAACGTCGCGGGTTCGAGTCCCGTCTCCCGCTCCATAGAGAACATACCTGGGCCTTTCGCGCATCCAACCTGCGATGTCCCTGTCCTTTTCTCTCCTCAGGTCTGTGGGCACAGTTTGGAAACGGTCTGTTGTCGGTCAGGGGTCGGTTTTTTGAGGTCTCGGGCTGGGGACGTGCGCATATCATCGGTTGACAACGAAGCCCGAGCTTCGTACACTATGCCTGAGAATTCGCCGGGTGAGCGAGGCTCGTCACGTTTCTTGAGGACGGCAATTCCTTCGGGACGCAAGGAGGAGGATCATGACCTGGGTCATCACGAGACTCTGCATAGATTGTCTCGATATCTCTTGCGTTGGAGTCTGCCCGGTAAACTGCATCTATAAGTACACCGGCTCGGATCCGAAATTTCCGGTTCGGCTGTTTATCGACCCACAGGAGTGCATCGACTGCGGAGCCTGCGAGCCGGAGTGTCCCTGGGAAGCGATCTTCAAGGATGATGCCGTTCCGGCCATTTTTGCCGAGGACATCGCGTTGGACGCGGCGATCGTCGGTGTCCCGCGGGAGGTGCCGGAGCGGCCCCCGGATCAGAAAAACCCCACCCCGGACCAGGTCAAAGCGAATAAGGCGAAATGGGGTTACAGCTAGTCCCCCTCCAGCCCTCTTCCGAGAGCCCGGATGGGTACCGACGCAGGCTACGCGTTCACGCCCGGCTCACCTGATCGGGCGGATGATCGGCGCGCAGCAGCCGATCAGGCGTGCGGTCCCCCATCACCGAGTTGGTCTGGTTGATCTCTCCGATGTGCCGGTCGCTTGCGGTCAAGGGAGACGTGTGTGTAGAGGCCTTGCCATCGGACTGATGGTTGCGCTATGAAGACACTCGCGATACTTGTCGGGGGCGGACCTGCGCCGGGGATTAACGGCGTCATTGCGGCGGCAACCATCGAGGCACGCAATCGAGGGGCGCGCGTGCTCGGCTGCTACGATGGGTTCAAGTGGCTTGCGCGAGGGGATACGGGCCACGTGACGGAGCTGGAAATCGGCGAGGTGTCTCGAATTCACTTCGATGGCGGCTCGATCCTCCGCACCTCAAGAGAAAACCCCGCGCGGTCCCCCGAGCTGCTCGGGCAGGTGGCCGAGGCGCTCCTCAAGCTGCGAGTCTCGTATCTGCTGACGATCGGGGGCGATGACACCGCCTATGCGGCGTTCCGACTGTCGGAGAGTGCGAACGGGAAGATCGCGGTCGCTCATGTCCCAAAGACGATCGACAACGATCTACCCCTCCCGCAGGGGGTGGCCACCTTCGGCTTCATGACGGCGTGCAACCTGGGGAAGGATCTCGTCAAGAACCTGATGGAGGACGCCATCACGACGGATCGCTGGTACTTCGTCACCGTGATGGGACGCCGGGCCGGTCACCTGGCGCTTGGCATCGGCGGCGCTGCGGGCGCCACCTTGACGGTCATCGGTGAGGAATTTCCGGAGCGGCAGATCTCCTTGCAACTGCTGGCTGACATTCTGGAGGGCGCCATCATCAAGCGGCGCGCCGCGGGCAAGGGGCACGGCGTCGCGATCTTGAGCGAAGGGCTGGCCGAAAGGCTGGATCCAGCCACGCTCGGCGCCGTGGAGCACGATAGTTATGGTAACGTGCGCCTTTCCGAGCTGGAGTTGGGGCGGGTGTTGAAAGAGCGGGTCGCGGCCAGCCTTCGGGCGCGCGGCGTGGACGTCACCATCGTGGGCAAGGATCTTGGCTACGAACTCCGATGCGCTCCCCCGGAGGCCCTGGACATTCAATATTGTCGCAGCCTCGGCTACTGGGCCACGCACTTCCTCCTGGATGGTCATACGGGGGCGATGGTGACGATTCAGGGAGGGAAGCTGATCCCCCTCCCGTTCCGGGAGATGCTGGATGAGCGAACGGGCCGGATCCGGGTTCGCCTTGTTGACGTGCACTCGGAGTCGTATCGGACGCTGCGGGCGTATATGATCAGATTGGGGCCGGAGGACTTCGACCAGCCAGGGAGGATCGAGGCGCTGGCCGGCGCGGGACACCTTGATGAAGCTAAATTCGTCAAGCGTTTTCGCTATCTGGTCGAACAGACAGAATCTAACGCCGCGCGATAACCAGTGATTCCCATCCGGAGAACATAGAGCGCAAGGCATGATTAATCGATGAGCGATCGGAGGAGCGCGCAATGAACCTTGGTGGTCGCGCAGGGTGGGCCGAGTATCCGGAGTTGAAAGAGGCCGCAGAGTTCGGGCCGATGAACTTCTACCATTATGTCACGATGAAAGGGGTGACCGTGACCATTTCGGTCATTCGGCTCGATATCAGAGAGGGACGGCCGAATCCCCGTCACGAGTACGTCGCGCGGGTGAGTAAGCGACTGAAAGGCCGGCCAGTCGAGGGGTACGGGCCGACGATCGAGAAGGCGGTGGGGAGCTGTATCGCCCACCTGGGAAATCCGGCCCCGGCGGACCTGCAATGATGACGAAGAGTGGAGAAATCATCACGATGAAGGGAACGACGCGAATCGCACGCGCGGTGGCCGTGTGCGCCCTGGCCGTCACGACGTTCGTGATTGCCTGGAGCGATCCGGTCGGGGCTCAGGAGGTCATCTTCGTCAAGTCCCTCGCCGAGGCGGAGAAAGCCATTGACGAGGCGAGGATCGCGGAGGCTGAGGCGTACGCGCCGGACGACTATCTTCTCGCACTGTTGTATCTGACGCAGGCGAAGGATGAGGCGAGCGCGTACAAGGCGCGGCAGCAGGAGAAGAAGGAGCCTCACCTGTTCAGCGCCAGGACGTCAGGGGAGGCCGTCAACCTGCTCGCTGAGAAGGCGAGGTATCAGGCCCGTTTGGCGACCACCAAGGCCACCGAGGTCAAGCTGAGCCGGGAGATCACTGCCATCAAGGCTCAGATCGTCGAGAGCTTCAATACCGATCTGACCCGCGGCTATACCCCGGCCCGTGAAAACCTGTTGAATGACCTGAGCGACCGGGAATCGCAGAGAACTGATGCGCGCAGGGCGCGCGAAGGCGTCGAGTCAGAGCTTCGGAAGCTGACGCTGGAAGGAGAGGTCAAGCCGCCGCCCCGATGACACGCTGCATGGGTTTCTCGCCATGACGCCGCACGCCATCTGTGTGTCCGGCGTGCCGAGAATGCCGGCGACACTCGAGGAGGGTGTATGCCACACCTTGTAAAGGTCGCGGCGACGGGCCAGGTTGGTCCAGGTCAGATGCGGCTTGTGGACGTGAATGGCCGGAGGCTGCTCGTCTGTAATGCATTCGGCAGGTACTACGCGATCAATCCTGTCTGCCCGCACGAAGATGGCCCCCTCGAGGATGGTTCCCTGGTCGGAGAGATCGTGACCTGCCCGGTGCACGGGTATGATTTTGACATTCGAACCGGTGAGTGTCAGTTCGATTCCGACTATCGCGTGGAAACCTATCCCGTGCGTGTCGTGGAAGCCGATCTGTATGTAGAGCTTCCATAAGTCCTCGGATTGGTCGATTCCCGCCCCCGGTTGACCGTCGGATCTATCCGGCTGTTCGTTTCGCCTCGAGGCTGGATGTAACCTGAGAGGTCTCCTCCTCGTAGTCATCGGTGAAGTTCCGTTTCGCGACAATAGACTCGCGTCCTGTCCAGAGCTGTCAATCGATGGACTGAGACGGGAGGGCTGAAAGGGAGGCAAGAGCGATGAACTATCGACGGCTATTGAGCGTGACGATGGCGGTCCTATTCGCTGCCACCGTCCTCGTGTTCCAACCTAGCGCGGCAGAAGCCCGGGGGTCTCATAGGGGCTTTCACGGCCGCTCTCACCATGGCGGTTTCCACCGCGGCCACCACTTCCGTGGCGGGGGGCACTTCCGCCACGGTGGTTTCCACCATCACCGGTTCCCGCACCATTTCCACGGTCCAAGGTTCCACAGCAGATTCTACGGTCCTTACTTCCCCTACGGCTACTATCCCTACGGCTACTACCCCTATTGGCCGGGGCTGTCCGTCGGGGTGGGTTTCGGCCTGTAGGCCGGGCGGGGCACCTCGCGCTTCGGCCGAGGCTACCTGAACAGATCCTGCTCTGGGGGGCGGAGGAGCATCGAGACCCGGCCCTCCCCTTTGGGATACCTGTAGCCGCGGATCAGGACTGCGGGAATCCGTTCGGTCTTCCCCATCACAAGCTCGGCCGCGGCGGCCAACTCGTCGGCAACGGCGATGGTCGTCGCCTGCAGCCGACGCCCGAAGTCGTCCTGCACATCGCTGTACTCCTTGACCGGCAGCATGCCGCTGACGCCGATCGCCACGTTCGAGAGCCCCACGCGCCAGGGGCGCCCGAAGGTGTCGGAAATCAGCACGGCGACCTCAACCTGGCAGAGCGCCTGGATCCGGTCCCGCATCGCCTTGGCGGACCCGTCCGGGTCCGGGGGAAGCAGCGCAGCGCAGTCCTGATCCGGGAGATTCGACCGATCGACGCCGGCGTTGGCGCAGATGAAGCCGTGCCGCGTCTCGGCGATCAGAATCCCGCGCCCCATCCGGACGACCCGTTTCGCCTCCCGAACGATCAGCTCCACAAGGCGGGGGTCCTTGCCGAGGAAGCCCGCCCACGATCTGGCGAGAGGAGAGGGGGTCGCGTCACGAAGGGAAAATACCCGCCCCTCGGCCTTCGAGACAGCCTTCTGCGTCACCACCAGGATGTCGCCGCACCGAAACTCGAGGTCCAACGAGCTGACCGCCTCGACGATCATCGCGCCGAGGTCATCGCCGGCGCGGATCTCCGGAAGGCCGGTCAGCCCGATCAGAGAAACCTCAGGCGCGTTCCTTGACACCGAGTCTCTCCTCGATCCCAAGGCGGCGGAGCAGTCTGTGCGTGTTGGTCCGGTCGGGATGTTGCAAGAACGCCTCGAGGTCCTCGATCTCGTCGATGTCGAGGGCGACGTTTGGGAGCTCGCAGATTTCGCAGGGGAGGCCCCGGGCGTCGGCCTCTCGACGATGGGCCTGGAAACTGTCGTAGCCGAAGCGTGCGGGGATGGCCCCTGGCGGCCGAGTGAGCAGGGCGTTGGTGCCGAGTCGGTCGCGTGATGGGCTCAGGACGACCCCGGGCGAGTGAGTCCCTTTCTCGACGATCCGGACGAGATCATCGACGGTGACGAGCGGGACGTCAAGCGGGAGTGAGAGCATCGCGTCCGCCCCCATCTGGCGACAGATGGCGGCGGCGGCATCGACCGATCGGCTCTGGCGGACCTGCTGCGCCTCCTTGATGATCCCCGCGCCGGCCTTCCTGGCCAACGCCGCGGCTTCAGGGTCCGAGGTGATCGTCAGGACCCGTCCAAACAGAGACGATGCGGTGACCACGGACAGGACATCCTCGAGCATCGTTTTGGACAGCAGGGATCGCTCCATGGCCGTCAGGATCGGCTGAAGCCGCCTCTTGCCTCTCGCGAATTCCTTTACCGGGATGACCGCGACAGTCATGAAGCTCGCAGGGAATCAAGACCGGCGATCGTCTCTTTGGCCAGGGAGATCTTTGCCTCGAGGTTGCCCATGACCGTCGCGGTCGTCCTCACGCGAACCGGCAGGGCTTCGATCGCCGGGACCAGTTCTGCGTCGTGTCGGTCGATGATGAAGAGGTCGAGCAGATCCTGGTAGAGGCGGGCGACCGACAGGGCTGAGACGTCATAGCCGAGGCCCGCCAAGAGCTTGTCGGTAGGGCCCTTCAGCGCCCGGCCGCCGACCACCGGGCTGACCCCAACAACGGGCGCCTCGGTCGCCCTCAGCGCATCTCGGATGCCGGGGACGGAGAGGATAGGTCCGATGCTGATGATGGGGTTGCTTGGGCAGAGGATGACTCCCCGGCACGACTCGATCGCCTCGAGCACGCCGGGCGCGGGCCTCGATCGGTCCACGCCATCGAAACTCACCCCACGCACGGCGGGCTGTGCACCGTCGCGAACCAGATACTCCTGAAGCGCGCTCGGCCCCCGATCGGTAAGCACGATCGTCGAGACAGGCTCGTTCGTCATCGGCAGGATTCTGGCCCGGACCCCGAGCGACCGCGCGATACGATCCGTGACCTCGGCAAGCGTCTGTCCTTCTCGGAGAAGGGCGGTCCGATGCAGGTGCGTGGCGAGGTCCCGGTCCCCCAGGTGAAACCAGGCCTCGCGGCCGTAGCGGTGGAGCCAACTCAGGGCGCTGAACGTATCGCCATCGATCCCCCAGCCTCTCTCCGGGTCCGCGAATCCGGCCAACGTATAGGCGGTAGTATCGAGGTCTGGACAGATCGTCAGGCCGTGCAGGCTGAAGTCATCTCCCGTATTGACGATGACGGTAAGGTCGGCCGGGTCGATCACATGGCAGAGCCCCAGCAGGAGTTTGGCGGCCCCGGTGCCACCTCCCAGCGCAACGATCATCACTGCTGATTCTCGGGCAAGCCGGTGACCCTGATCCCGGCCTCCTTCGTCTTGTAGCGCCTGTTCAACTCCAACAGCAAGAGTGTGAGCCCCTCGACGGCTCTTGCGTGACGGGCCCCGCCCGCATCGATCGCGCGAAGTCGCGCCTTGTTCACCAGCATCATGGCGAGACGGCGTGCGCCCGGATCGTCTCCACAGACGAGGACATCGCAGTCGATCGACCTGGACGGATCTTTCAGCAGGCGATACGAAATGTTCTGGAACGCGGCCACCACCTTCGCCTCCGGTCCCAAGAACGCCTGCGCCTCCTCGAGAGCTGATCGGTGATTCGCAGCGGTCAACTGCCCGGGCGCGTCGGGATCGACTTGGACCGTGCAATCGATAAGGAGTTTCCCTCGCAGCCGCTCCCGCACCTCTTTCAACGAGGCGAGGTGGGCGACCGCTGGAACCGTCAGCACCACGACATCGGCCTCTTCGGCCGCGCGTTGATTGGATGCCCCGCGGATGGCTGCACGTCCCAGAGTACGGTTGAGCTCATCGGCGGTTGCAGTCGCACGGTCCTCGTCCCTCGATCCGATGATGACCTCTTCCTCGGATGCGGCCCAGCGCAGGGCCAAGCCCGTCCCGAGGCGCCCCGTGCCCCCAAGGATCGCGATCTTCATGATAGGCCCCAAGTCGTTCGTGGTTCAGAGTTCATCGTTCATAGAAAGGCAGAGGAGTGTCAGCATTTCCGCTCCATTCTGAACCACGAACTACGAACTATGAACTCCACGGGAGTACCGGAAGGCGCGCGACGCGGTCAGCCTTTCGTACGAGCCGAATCGCTCCTCGGCGTCATCGATCAGGTCGAGCGGCCCTTCCCTCTCGTCCCCGTCACCATAGACCCGGAGCAGTTCATAGGTCGTGGTCCGTTGGGCGGGAACGCGCCCCAGATCACGGATCATGCGGCGAAGCTCGGCTGGAGGCACAAACTGACCATGGGTCGCGCCGGCGGAGGTGGAGATGCTCTCGTTGATCAGCGTGCCGCCCAGGTCGTTCGCGCCTGCCGTAAGAAGGTACTGGGCGAACTTCGGGCCTTCCTTCACCCAGGAGGACTGGATGTTCCTCACGGTCTCGCCCAACATCAGGCGGGCCAGCGCGTGCATCTTAACCACCTCACTCCCGGTGGCGCCCCGTCGCACCTCATCGATCAGCCTCCGCCGGTACATCGGGGCCTCTTGGTGAACGAAGCTGAGTGGGACGAATTCGGTGAAACCGCCTGTATCCTTCTGAATGTCTCGCAGGAGGGCCATGTGCCGGATCCAGTGGATAGGCTCCTCGACGTGGCCATACATGATCGTCGAGGTGGTCGAGATGCCGAGGGAGTGGGCGGTGGTGATGACCTCGATCCATTGGCGCGTGGTGATGCGTCCCTGAGAGATCCGGTCGCGGATCGCGTCGTCGAGGATCTCGGCGGAGGTTCCGGGCAGCGTTCCGAGGCCGGCCTCCTTGAGGGCTATGAGATAGTCGCGGACGGGGATCCCCGATCGCGTGGAGCCGTACAGGATCTCCTCGGGCGAGAAGGCGTGGACGTGGATATCCGGCAGCTCCTGTTTGATGGCCCTGCACAGGTCGATGTAGAAGCGCCCATCGAGCTTGGGAGGAAGGCCGGCCTGTATGCACACCTCGGTCGCGCCCAACTCCCACGCCTCCTTCGCTCTCCTCACCACCTCCTCGAGCGGGAGAAAGTACCCCTCCTCCTGTCGATGGTCGCGGCTGAAGGCGCAGAAGGTGCAGTGCTTGATGCAGACATTGGTGAAGTTGATGTTCCGATTGACGACATAGGTGACAGTGTCTCCCACCTGCCGTCGCCGCATCTCGTCGGCCGTCACGACCAGGGCCTGAAGCTCTGGTCCCTGCGTTGCGGCAAGGCACAGCCCGTCCTCCATGGACAGCTCCCGCCCCTCGAGGGCCATCTCCAACAGGTGCCTCACGGCGGGGTCGATCCTGGAAGAAGGATGGGCAAGATCGCGATCGCGAATACCGAGACGGTCCTCATGCCACATGCTGTTCCTCCTCTCTCGGGTACCCGGCTTCATCGACCAGAGCGCCGATCCTGGGGCCGAGGGCGAGCGGGACGAACCCCTCCTTGCGAACGATGTATTCGGGGTAGATGGTGAGGCGCTCCCGGAGTTCGTGCCGAAGGCCGCTGTTCTCCCTCGCAGAGCGGTGATCCTCGGCCAGGGCGCTTCGGGATTGATGAAGTCCTCGGTCAACGGGGAGACCCCGCCCCAGTCGTTGATCCCCGACAACAACAGGAGGGGGTAGCTATCGGGGGTCAAGTTGGGAGGCGCCTGGAGGTTCATCTCGGGGCCCAGGATGAGGCGAGCGACAGCGAGGGTCCTGAGCATCTCGGGAAGGGCCGGCTCCTGGGTTGCCCGCATCGGGATCGTCGGCTTGGCCCGGAAGTTCTGGACGATCACCTCCTGGATATGGCCATAGGTCTGGTGAAGCGCCTTGATGGCAAAGAGGGAGTCGATCCGCTCTTCGAGGGTCTCTCCGATCCCGATCAGGATCCCGGTGGTGAACGCGATCCGGAGCTGGCCGGCCCCCTCGATCGTCCTCAGGCGCAGGCTGGGGTGCTTATCCGGGGCCAGATGGTGAGGCCCGCCAACCTGCATGAGGCGCGCGCTCGCCGATTCCAGCATCATCCCCATGCTGGCGTTGCTCTCGCGCAGCAACGCCATCTCGTCGATGGTCATCGTGCCGGGGTTGGCATGGGGGAGGAGGCCGGTCTCCTGGAGCGTGAGCCGGCAGATCTCCGCGAGGTACCCTATGGTGGTCCGATGTCCGCGCTCGTCGAGGAATCGCCTGGTCTGGGGGAACACCAGCTCCGGCTTTTCGCCGAGGCTGAAGAGCGCCTCCTTGCACCCTAGCCTCGCCCCGGCGGAGGCGAGCGCCAGCACCTCCTCGGCCTCCATGAACCCGTCGTGAGGCTCGCCGGGGTCCCGACGAAAGGCGCAATAACCGCAGCGGTCCCGGCAGAGGCGGGTCAACGGGATGAAGACCTTCTTCGAGAAGGTCACGGTCCGCCCCTTGCCGATATCTCGCAAACGGCCAGCCGCACTCAGGAGTCGAAGTAGCTGGCGACCCTCGGCCCGCATCAGGGCGAGGGCGGCCTCTCTCGTGAGAGGCTGGCCTGCGCTGGCCTTATCGAGCGCGGCCTCAACGGCCGACGCGACCGGTCCCTGGGCGGGCTCTCGATCGGAGAGTTCCTGCTGACCCGGCGCGGTGTCGCTGAGACCAGACATGCCCCGTGCAGGGATTCCAGAGATCACACGTCGTGGTTCAGAGCTCATGGTTCATGGTTAAGACGTCGCCCGGGGTGCTCTTCTACGATGAACTCGTTTACTTGAACGTTCCCCAGGGGACGAACCTGGTGGGCATCATGACAATCACCGGGTTGACGCCCTCGGCAAACAGCGTCGTGCGGTACTGAGTGTACTTCTCGCGGAGGAGCTCGATCGCGGACCCGTAATCGACCCCGGCGTGCGCGATCCGGGCCGTGCCATGAATCATCACGAAGCGGAGGCGGCTCCAATCCTCGTCGTACTCGTCGATGATCAGGCAGACCCGAGGGTTCCTTTGGATGTTCACGAGCCGTTGGAGCTTGGCCGCGCTCACCCGTTTAGGCTTTTCGTCCACCGCCGAAAAGAGACGGGTGCCGTCGTAGGCATAACAGATCGGCACAATGTGAGGCGACCCGGCCGCATCGACCGTGGCCAACCTGGCCACTCTCTGACGCCGGATGAACGCCTGGACCCCTTCCGAGGATTTCACGGAAACGCTCCGAATGGGCGGGAAGAGATCATAGAGGACAACGCCGCGGGGGACATTGACTTTATAGCACCCGGACTGTAAGGTCGTCAACAGCAATCCCGGGGCGCAGGAGGCGGCGCGGGCCGCCGTCAGCCTCCGGGCCCTGGTGCTCGAGCGGTGGTATTCAGGGTTGACGGCCCGTAGGAGATGGGAGTGGTCTCGACGTTCTGCCAACGAGGGCGGTGTCCAGCACGCGTGACCATCCATTTTCGTCGGCTAGTATCATGAGCCGTCCGCTCAGGGATCAGATCCGCGCGGCGCTGGCGCGGAGGGAGCGAAAGGTTGTCGCCGACCCCGGCTTCACGAGGGCGGCCGTCCTGGTGCCCCTGTACGAGGACGCGGATGGGCTTCAGGTGCTGTTTACGAAACGGAGTGAGGATCTGCCGCTGCATGGGGGTCAGATCGCGTTTCCGGGCGGCGGCCACCGCCCCGACGATTCCAGTCTTCGTGCGACGGCGCTCCGGGAGAGCCATGAGGAGATCGGCCTGACGCCCAGCGATGTGGAGATCGTGGGTGAACTGGACGAGACCGTGACCCTGACATCGAACTTCGTCGTCTCGCCCTTCGTGGGCGTTATCTCCTGTCCCTATCCGTTTCAGTTGAACACCGCCGAGATCGTCGAGCTCATTCCTCTTCCGCTCTCCGTGCTGTCCGATCCCTCGCGGTTCAAAGAGGAACAGTGGGACCGCGGCGGCGCGAAGGCCGCGGTGTGCTCCTACACGATCGGTCCACTCGTGATCTGGGGGCTCACCGCCCGGATCCTCAAGCAGCTCCTGGAGGCCATCCTTCTCCACGGCCAAGCCACCCGCTGAGACACCGCTGCCCTTTGTTACCGCGACTCGGTTTCCCTTGCGCTGCATACGGTGCTCCTTTAGAATGGGCAGCGTAGGGCGAAAGGCGTTCATGGTTCATAGCTCACGGTTTAGATCCAACAGTGTGGTAGCCTTCCCTGCTT
>Ga0187893_10006830_pt1 | contig 19178 bp, 55 predicted proteins | sample MA1701074metaG_FD_139574 | JGI IMG/M metagenome (GOLD analysis project Ga0187893, IMG submission 139574) | White microbial mat communities from a basaltic lava cave in the Kipuka Kanohina Cave System on the Island of Hawaii, USA - MA170107-4 metaG ... | reverse complement strand
CCATATATCGCGACGCTGCTGAAGTGCGACATTATACAAATCTTTTGCGCTATTTAGTAACTGATCGAGCGTCAGAATTTGCGCCTTAGTGGGATAGAGACGATATTTAAAAGCACGATGCATCATTAATCCTTAATGTATACCACACAATTCATAAAATATTTATTTCTGATATGATGTTCATATCTTATTATTAATAATATCAATCATAACTCTCGACAATTTACTAAAGAACTCAGGATCATGGGCATACAGAATTTGGATGATTAAAACTGATTGGATAGGTATTTGATGTATAAATCATGTTGAATACTATAATTAAATAATTATGTCATTTCTTCAAAAATGACTTATTAGATTTAAGAGTATCTTTAATTATGATTGCAAATTTGTCAATTAGATTTGGATCTGATAACAACAACTCATTGCTCAACTTATTTCTTCTGGTGTCCCATTTATATTCACCCCTTCTGAAGAATTTCAACTTTTCATTATCAATCTTTATATCTTTTATGATTGTATAATCAGGATGAGGATAAGCAATTGAGACACTTTCATAACTATATTCAGATCCAATTCTGATTGCTACTTGTCTTGGGTCAATATTAATCTTTTTGAGGGATTCAGTAATTAATTCAGCAATGAATCGTATACCAATAACTGAAAGTTTCTGTCCTGATTTCTCAGTAGAAACATAGAAGTCGTCAAATTTTAATTCATATTTCATAAAATTTCTTTTATAATAATATCAATATTATTGAAGAATTCAGGATTTGAAGGATTGTATTCACTAGTATAGTTATAAAAGCCACAATATTTAGTTCCAATTACACAAAACATTTCAAGATAAAATATTATTCCCAAATTCCAATTTCTAGAAATTCTTACACATGGATCTTCATAAGCTAGCGAATATGTTACAGGTAGAGAATTATACTTATTTTTAAGATATTGATAAATACATTCGACCAAATTAGGGTTGTTCATTCAGATTCAAATGAATGTATCAAATAATACAACTCATCTTTACAATTCTTAAGATAATTCAAGCGATTGAAATTGTCACCGCGAGAAATCTTATATCCTTCCTCAAGGATTCTATCATTAATAATCTTCAATCGTTCTCTTAACTTTAAGATTATGATTTTATCAGATTCATCTTTTACTATGAAATTAAGATCATCAGACATTTTACAACTATTATGATTTCTCATCACTTCACATCCAGCACTTCCACAATGGAAATTAATGAATTCATTTCTTGTCATGTCGTATCCAATCTACATTTAATTTATTAACTATTTTACGCCAAGTATCATGGTACTTTTGTAATAGCTTTGGTAATTCTTTAAATTTACTATCATGAATATCTATGACTATTTCCTCACAGTAACATCTATTCCTATCAATACAATTTTTATGAACTCGACGTAATTCTAATGGATACTTCCTTTTATCATGATCATATATCTTTGGTGCTAACAAAATAATGCTGTTTTCTCAACTCTAGCTATTGCACGTCTAAAATCATAATACTTTAAAGGGCAATCACAATATATAAATCCACTCCATTCTGCGCGGCTTTCAATAAACATTCCATGTGGCCAATATTCCTTAAGCCAATCATGTAATAAATCTGGCCATTTAAGAAGATCATTCATCCCACACCACAACATATCCCATTATGTTTACCAATCCATGCTTTTCTGTTACCCAAGAAGGTTTAGATTGGTCACCATCAGCATGATGTACAACGATCACCAAACCATGCTTATCACGTGAAAAATCACTAGCAATTGATCTCTGTTCAATTTTAAATGTTTTAGAATTTAGCATATTTACGTATCATACCAACTGCTATCAGTCCGAACCCTGCACCAACAAGAATAGAATGAACAATCGCTACTTTATAATTCCCTGCAATTATCCCCATGACCATAAACATTAACGATGTTATACACATACCCAATCCAAATGGAATCATCGAATTCTCCGTAAATAATTAGCAACAACTTCACCAAGATTTGATGGTTCAGTAATGTGAATTAATTTAGCTAATATACTGGCTGACTGCGCTGAAATTTTGGATTCTACTAATGTAAGATAATCTTCAAAACATTGGAAACATTCATTAATTGGAATATACATCTCATACCCACATAATTAATTTGCCATCCATATCATATACACCATCCATTTGAGAACTAATAATATTTTCACAACCAACACAATGAATTTGCGCTTCAATACATTCTCTTTCTGGGCAAATTCCAACACGTCCGTGCTGATAGAGCTTATTGCATTCAGAACACCGACCATAAAAAGAACCACAAACTCCACATGACTTTCTCATTGTCTACCTTTAAAATAGCAAATTTAATGGGTGAATTTATTTCTTCTCTGGTTCAAGTTTCTCCGGTTCAGGAATCCACTCCCATCCAGTAGAACCATCAGGTTGTATTACATAGCGGGCTTTATTATGTTTAATGGCTTCTTTTTGAAAAGAATCCATATTGGTAGCTGTATTAACAGGAATAATTATTAAAATACTTAAAATAACTCCAACTAAAAATCCCATTATACCAAACAACATCGATTCATCATTCATCTTAATTTCCTTCTAATACAAGTATCACTTTTTCTCCGGTTCAGGAATCCACTCCCATCCAGCAGAACCATCAGGTTGTATTACATAATGGGCTTTATTATGTTTAATAGCTTCTTTTTGGAAGCGTGCTGTTTCAAGACACCCACCAATAGGTACTAAAAATAATAAACCAAAAATAATTCCAATTACAAATCCAACTCCTAATCCAACTCCAAATTCCATTGTTTCATCTTGCATCTTAATCTCCTATCTAATAGAACATAGTAACACCAATACAAGTATTGGCTTCGTGTCGTGAATCATGTCTGAAATGCCAAAATGCTGGTTCACAGCTGCTAAAGCAGAAGAATTCAATATCACGAGCAAATTTCTCAGCAATCATACATCCATAAAATACTGGCTTATTCCAATCTCTAGAAACAGATGTAACTTCTTTAAGTAATCCTCGCTCACCAACCATCTGAAACATAATCAACTTAATCCTCACTCATAAAAATTTGAAAATTTCATTATTTTCTTTAATTTCTGTTGTGCTTTAGCCCAATCTGAAAATAAATCTACGATCTTTTGAGGATCACTATCAGGATGATTCATATCCATAGTCCAACCACTAATAGCTGTTGAACTCTTCATTATTGTTAATTTATGTTCTTGAATCCGTATATATACTGGCCGATTGAAAGCTGCAGTAACTTTCAATAAGTTATCATCATCGTATAAATATTTAGAAACTGAAACACCATTAGTAGTTAAAGCATCAATTAAGCCATCTATTAAATTAAACTTATTCATGATTCACTTTGATGATATGTTGATTACATACAATCATTTGATTTGTGATTCAACAATCCATGATGGAGAGAATACGGCCATATATCAAATCTTAAATATTTACATAATTTCTCAAAGAATTCTGGATCTGAGGCGTACAATTTATATCCAGAAAATCTACGTTGTGAATATGCTGGAACTGTTTCAACATAGTCAGAAAGAATCCAAACAACTCGATTAGATTCTATCCAAATAAACCAATCTTTGTATACATTCTCACTTACACCTATTCGTGGTATATCAAAATGAGATTTTACCCATTTATTAAGAATTGTATGCATACTTAACTTGTTTTAGATATTCATCGATTTCAATTTCAAGTTTACGATATGATTCACCATTACCTACAGCAAATTTACGCATGCCATATAACATGCGAATAGCCTCATCAAGCTTAACATCATCTAGATTATCAGTCTTATTTTCCATTTTGATCTTCTATTTCTTCGATTTCAAACTTCAAAGTTTTTCCTATGAAACGACGATCCCACCATCCATTCCACCAACCTCCATCTTTTGATAATACAACATTCTTAGAAATACCTAACGTTGTTCCTGTAAACTTAAGCTTATACTTTGTCTTATTAAGCATTACAACATCAACTCGATGTTCAGTTGGAGTGGCACATGCAGCCAAGAACAACAGTAATATCATCAAATACTTCATTGCCAATTCCTTAAATTAAGATCCTTGACCAATTTTAACATTCTTAAAAGATTCAGGATCATAATCAATTATAGCTTGACTGGCTTTACTTATCTTTCCGATACTCATTTCCCATGCTACATAATCCCAAGTATACATCAATTCATTAGATTTATAACCTTCTTCTTCATTATAAGAACGTACTGCGACTTTACCATCCTTCTTAAAGATGACATATTTATTCATATTAATCTCCATCAAAAGCCAGTAGATCATAGATATAGTCTGCGACTTCACTCGCCTTGAGCTTCGCCTTCGCCTCCTCCTCAGACAGAATATCGATCGGATCGATAATAGAGTCAGTACTCACGCTATCATCCTCCTCTTATTAAGATTTAACATCCAAATCCGATTCGCTATGTAAATCAAAGTACATCCAATGTTCGGAAATTGTAACATGATCTTATAAGCATAAGCATACAACTCGTCCAATGTCGCATTACGAACCATCATATGCATCATCTCATGATAACCAATTATTACTTCTCTATCATAAGCAGGCATCCATTCATCTTTATCATGTAGTTCCATAATTCTCCAGAATACAAAGAGTGTACATTAAGTTCCACCTCTATCAAGGACATTCCTTACAACATACGCCCATGTCACTTCCCACATGAATAAAAATTTATTTTTATATTGCAATTTTACAAAATACGCTGATTTCCTCTTATCAAGAAGTTTCTTATTAGTTGCTAATTTTCCAGTTTTAATAAAAACATGATAAATATACAAAGACAATTCATTCTTATTGTATTGATGATGTTTATCATAAGCTTTCACACCATCGTGGAAGAGTTTTCGAGGAATTTTCAATGTACCTTCTGGAGATGCAAAATTGAAAAAGTTACTAAGTGGCTTCTTCAAACAATGTGTTATGTTTACATATCCTTCAGTATCAGCCCAAATATACAATCCTTCTGGGCTATGAAAACATCTAATATATGACATACTTAATTATACTTATTGTTAGAAATCAAATAATTGAAATCAATAATACCAATATTTATCTATGCTTAAACTTCAGCATATTACTATTTATACCGCTCTAAGTCATTGCCACATGTTTTACATACTTTATCTTGTCGGTTCGACAAAGTCTGATAGGCGTAAATTGTCAATCCAATGGATACGGCAAGATACGTTGTAATTAAGATTATTTCAATTATTTCAGTCATTTCAACTTATCCTTTATTAACGTCCTCATGTTTAGAATGAACTTCTTCTAAGTATTTAGATAGATTATCAAATTCATTTGAATCGTATATTGCTATCGTTTTTGAATCAACATTACGTTCTTTACAATCATCGTTATTGTTTCCACGGATTATCATCGGACTTGGAAGCTTTAACACCAAAACTACTCCCATTACATGTCATTGTACGAAGTGTAGCTCTAGAAACTTCCTTGGTATCGGAATGATTTCGTGCCGGACGATGCACAGGAATGGTATCATCAGTAGTCTGAATATTACGTCCACAATTCGGGCATTGATTCATCTTAATCTCCAATAATTAGGTCCACAGATAAGGTCTAATTTCCATCAAACGGATCAAATTTTGCTTATCCTCCTCTTCACAAACATTTTCCCATTCCATCCACCGCTTATATTCATGATCCTTCAAAATGGAAGCTTCAGTCTTATAACGATTAGGATAAACTTCCTTCCACCAATGGTACAAATATTTGATTTCAGATGCGACATGCCTGTGAACTTCATCATGGTCCCATTCAATGAAGTCAAAGGGTTTCTCACATTCCACGTATTGAGTAAGAAGATTGAAGCAAGCATGAAGCATACGCGTGTCAATGTCATGATATCCAGGCTTCAAAGTTTTCAACTTAACGATATCAAATCTCTTGAACGTACGATGAAGGAACCAATATTTGATATTTTGAAAGAATCTAACAATCCTAGAATTGGATTCAAGCATTGATACTCCATTAAAATAAATTATCACCTAAACAGATCAGTATGATTTCCTACAATCTTCATATGGAGAAGATCCTGAAGGATTCTTCTTGGAGCCATCAGAAGCAATATAAGTGATACCTGGGATATTTGTATATGGAAGCATCATTTTATCCATATTTTCTTCAATATGGATATGGATATCATACCCTTCTCCATCATTATTATAAAATACTTCATGACTCTGATTATTTTGTAAAGCTGCAGTTAAAAGTTCTACAAGAGACTTAATTGATTCCTTATTACCCACTATAAATACTGGATCATGTCCAATTTCCGATCCATAAATATGGATAGTTTCCATATTAACCCCATAGATTAAATCAAATTCAATTATTTTTAATCTTTATGGCTAACATCTAATTCCTCACTTCGACTTACACGTTCCTATTTCTTTTATTACTTCATTAATCTCATGTCTTTCATCACAAAACAACCACTTGTCTTTATTCTTTCTAATTGCAACTTCTATTACAGAATTTGCACTATCAGATTTTGCTTTCACAAATAGAAATATCAAACCCTTATCATTCCAACAATCTTCTTGTTGTTTTATCTGGTTATCAACATTGTCCCAAAACAATGTTTGAAACTTATGATCATCTGGAGGTGGAATTGTATAAACATTCGTAATAACATCATAATATTCATTTTTAGTAAACCAATGTCCCATTTTGGAATTCCTTATTCTAAGTATCTAACCAAGTCTGTAAATAGATTTTGCATCCAGGATACAATTTCCTAATTTGCGCAACAAATTCCCTTCCTTCCGGAGAAAGGTGGCGCATGGTAGCAAACCAATAAGTATACTGCCAAATATGGTCTAGACAAATATTTTGAAGCACCAACCGCTAGATTTTCAACTTTATTTATTGCAGGAAAATGGAAATTCTCATATTTCTGATAATCACTTTGTTCCCGTTGAATTTCACTCAACGTCGTACCATAATCTTGTTTACGTGGCACTGGTCTCCTATTATCTCGAATAAATTCCTTATCAGCAACAAATGAATTCAAACCACCACTGCATTTAGTCCACCTATTGCCTTCAATAACTACTAAACGAACAAACATTCCACCTTCATTGGTATTTTGATACCTTGGATCACCAATTGGGAATCTGATAAAACCACGCTGCTTATTTGAACGTCTAGTCTTGTTTAGAATCTTCATGTTCACACTTAGTAGTTTGACAACCATTCCTTCTAAATCTCCACCACGTCAAAATCGACCCGATTAGAGGGAGTGATATTAAAATCACTCGAAATTCGTCAATTCAGAAATGAAATCCTAAAATATTCATAATTCACTTAAAATTTCTAGATATCTAACTTTGCTTAGGCTGTTCAAGTTCCGGAGGACATGGGAAATCCATCTGCTGTAATTCGGCCGTAGTTGGACGTCTTAAATTTGGAGGAATGATAAAATCACTACCGCGAGAATCATCAGGGTGATCATGATTATAATTACTGCTAGCTTCTACTTTCTTAGCATGTCTACGATTAGCACGCTTCAAACGTCTTTGGTCTCTATTCATAACATCTCCTAATTTTTAAAATTTCATGATTCCCGTCTATCAAAGATTACGTGTTCAATCTTTTCTCGAAGAACCTTAATATCCATTCCACGTACCATCCCAGCCATCTTCTGCATATCAAGAATAGCAAGTTGCAGATTAGTTCTATGCGTTGTAAGATACCCATAGGTATCATGCGGAAGCGCATCATCACCATCTATACATGAGGTAGTCCAATTTTCTACGTTTGCCAAGGTCTTTAGTTTATGGAGATCGGAAGCATGCACTGTAATATGTATCTCGTAATTATCAGTCATATTTAATTCCTATGTTAAACATTTCTGATAAACTTCTATTTATTATTCATCAATTCTTTAACCCGATATTTATTAATTACATTTACAATGATTTCTTTCTTTTAAACAAAGACACCGAGATGATTCAGCACAATAAGTGGCAGCAATTGAACCTAAAGCAATTACTATACATGCGCCAATCCAACAAAAACTGGCTTAATAACCATCCCACCACCAATTATCATTGTTGCTATAGTTATAAAAACGAAAGAGAATAAACCAATTAGACGTCTCACATGTACATTCCTTATTTAGGATAACCTTCTAAAATGGGCAATCAGATTCATTAATATCTCCAGGTCTAACAAATTTTGTAACTTCTCCCATAAAAATCAAATCATCCATTAAAACCATTGGATTTACTGAAAGTTCATCAAGTCCATTAACAACTTCAGTTACTTCTACTTCTGATCCATCCGGCTTCTTCCAAATAGCTACACCAACCGATTTAGCAGATTTTTCTGATCGCCATGCAAAATATTTCATGTTAGAATTCTTGGTCTTTGACTTAATTATCATTAAGTCTCTTTTTTCCAGACATTCATCACATAGTTGAACATTGATCCAAAATTCAACTTCTTTGTTACACTTCACACAATTAGTCATACTAACTCCCTAAGTATCAAGTGGATCATAAGAATCGAAACTATCGTCGTCTAGATCATTCCATTCATCCTTATCATGAATTTGGGTTTGCATATCTGCGCTAAATCTTTTAATATGTAACTCCATTGACGGAATAGCACTACTTCCGTTTATTTCAACAATCTCAATATCTCCTATGATTTCTGGACCAGCAAAACCTGCTATCTTTACTTCAAGTTGACCAGCACCATCTTGTTCCAACTTAATCAACTTCTTGACTAGATCAGATAGATTCATTGGGTTTCCTTTCAAGGAAAGATAAAAATCTTCCAACAAAATCCACATTATGTTTCATTATTTGAGGTACATTTTCTTGAGCAAAAGAACGAAACCATCCAGACGTCAACGTTGTGCATATCCTTTCAATAGCATAACAAAAAGCAGATATAGTATCAATCTTCTGACCATCATTGAGAGCAGGTATAATTTTACGTTCTAAAGCTATTGCAAATGCTTCCTCTTGTACACATCTAACTTTATCCAAATAATTTAATGTATTAAATAATTGTTGATCACACCAAGCCAAAGATTTATCATACTTCAATTTTTCATATAACGGCCTATCGTAGAAACATGTCGAAAAATGTAAGTCGTCATGTTTGTACAAACGCCCTATCACTCTTTGTGATTTACCAAAAAATTCTTCATTTGAAACCATGAGATTAGGTTTTACAAGCTTTTTTTGTCTAGCTTCAGTTTCTTTCATTCTAAGCTTCAAAATTTTATGGTGAATTTCTAACACTTCAGGATTCTGATTCTTTATATCATGGTAGTCTTTGATATGTTTCCACCATGCAATGGGCCAATTCAAGTGAGCCTTCTTTATCATCATCAAAGTCGGCAAATTAGCAACACGAGTTTCAATTCCAAATATTTTAATTATTTTGTTATCAGCTATCACGTCAATGAGTTCATTGGACGAATTATGAGTTAATAACTCGATCTCTAATTTTTCTCCATTGATTATTAGATGATGTTTTTCTCCATTATGGAGTGATTTATTAAATGAAACATCATTAATTGCAATAAGTTGATTCAATTCATCTTTGGTGGCAATTAAATCCCAATCGACACCAATTCGTCCAGTTGGAATCCAATATTTCAACGCTTTTGAACCGATTAAAATCATGACTCATCCCCTACTCTATTACTCTCTACTCCAGCGTCCTGCTGAGCCGTGCATATACATTTTCTCGAGATCCACGTGGTGGTGGATGAGTTGGGCAATCCAATCATCTTCAGCTGCTTCGAAGAGAGCGAAGCGTTCTTCGATGCCTTTTGCATCGTTGAGGGGGATGCAGACCTCGCTAGTATAGTTCATCGGGCACATCCCGCCAATGATAGTACTATCGGAATCGATGACGTCGAGGAAGAATGTCACGCCATTCTTTGAACCGTCTACTCGACACTCGAGAATACTGAACGTGACGATCACATTCTTGTGCGATCCTAGAGCTTCGAGATTGACGACGTACTCCCAACGATATTCATCGCCATGCACGGGTTCAGGGTTGTCGCAGGTGAAACCAGCGTAACGGATGCACTCGACTTGAATGTCGAGGAGTTTCATGATCCGTTCGTGATACTTGTCACGGAGCTGCTCGAGGGTCGTCGGCGGCATGATCTCAAGGACTATCTCGAATGGATCGAAGCCGTAGTCCATCGACACTTGGAAGATGAGAGGTACGGCGACATCGTACAGATACACCACTTCCTCGTCCGTGAACATACGTTTTCCGGAGCTAATGACGTCGTACGGATCGTCGTCGAAATGGTAGAGCAGGCCGACGTCCTTCATTGCTTGGCACCATGCCTTGAATGACATCAAGTTGCAAAACAGTGCCTCAGGGATACGCCCTCGTTTCATAACTTTCTCCGAACGTATCAAACGTGGAACTTCATAGTTTCAACTTTTACATAATCTCGATATTACATGAAGAAATTATCTCGTAATTCTTCGAAGACTTTGATATCCCTGCCGCTTCATGGTATATATCCACTATTTCATTACGAAAATCCCAACTACTACACCAAGACCAGCGCCAAATACAACTCCTGCCCACGAGCGAAATAAAATAGCTGCAGAAGCAGCTCCAAGCAGACCAAGATTAACAGCAATAATCAAACGTGCCAATTTACGGTTCGTAGCCATCTCGTAATTCTCCGAAGGCTTTTAATGAATCGGAAAGAGTCATTTATATCTCTTCAATATCAACACCCAATTCTTCAGCGACTCTTTTCAATTCATCTATGTTCGTATTCTGTACTTCAACATACTCTTCAGAAGTCAATTCATCATATATACCAGTGAGATGATTATAATCTCCCTGCCATGCACATTGAGGCTTGTTTTCACACAAGTATTCAGTAATGTGAGGTTGTCCTTCAACATAGCCCAACCATTCCATCATTCTACCACATCTAGGGCATGAAATCGGAGTCTTGTTTTGCATTATTAATCTCCTTAACGTACTTTTCTAATTTCGTAAAGAATTGAGGGTCAGAAGCATTAATACAAGATTCGAATCCACTCGTTCTCACCACAAATTTTACACAATCATAACCAACCACTAATATATAACCAGGCCATATAGCACCACCACTAATATCTTTAAATACTGCTTTAACTCTACGTAATTTTACTTTAAGTTTTCGTTTTTCAACAAACCTACTTACAATATCAAATAGATCGGGATCATTCATCAAAACTCTTCACTTCAGCTTTGATTGGTTATACAAACGCGCTAGCTCACACGTCCGACACACTGGCGGCGGATATTCTCGGTCCCAATGAGTCAATTCATGCCCGCGCAGCCAATGCCATATCAGCCGCCAAAACCCCCACTCACGCGTCATACGGTCGTCCACGAAGTATGTCCCGCCTTCTTCGTCCTTCATTTCAACTCCTTCACGATCTCACTTCGTCAAATATGGGCTAAATATCCTCCAGCGCATCGAGAGCGGCTTTAAGATCACTAAATACGAATCCAAGGACTATATAATTATTGTGCTCCATCGGGTCTACAAATCCCTGTGCCGCCTTCGCCACCGCTTCCAACTTCGCGTTGCGGGCTTCGAGGGTTATTCAGGAGTAAGTGGTTATTCTGGATTCTCAGGTTACTCAGGCGTACACCTCGGACCTGTTCCAGGTCAAGGTCTGCGAGGAGCACAAGAAGGCCCAGCGCGATGCCAAGAAGGAAGAGCGCAAGGCCCTCCTGAGCGCGGTCAAGGCCCAGATCGCCGCGAAGAAGGCGACCAAGTCCGAGCCGGTCGAGACGGAGACGGCCTCCGCGTAACACACGGGACGGGTGCGCGCAGAGCGCACCCTTCCCTTTTGGCTCCCCCGCTTGGAGGGGCCAAATGGGAAGACCGAAGATGAGCCTTCGGCCTCCTCAAGTGGAGTACTTTTGGAGGATGGCATGGAAAATCTTCAGGCGTTGAGCGCCGCACTTCTTCAGTTGGATGATGCCCACTCATTTAGACAATTTTGCACATCATCATATGCTAGGAAATAGCGATCAAGAGTCATATTGACGGTACCAAACTTAATTGGCTTGATACCTTGATTGTCATAATCAACTTTTTCAATAAACCAATCCCATGCTTCACTAAAGCTCTTGTGACATTTTTCTTTAAATTCATTAAAAATCGAACGTGGAACTTCATAATACTTATCCTGATAGTTCCAATCATTAAACTCAAGCACCACCCAATCATCAGTTTGATCATCGTTCATAAACTATCCTTACATTTAGAAGGTTAACACTTCTTGGGACAAGGAGAAACAATAATCATCATATTACCATGAGTCTTGTAATGGAAAGTCTTAATTTTCTCATTTTTGAGTTCTTTAACAATAGTTTCCACTGTAGGATACTTACCATAAAAGTCATCACCAACATTCTTGACGGAGATCTTTCCATTGATGATCTTGATTAAGATATTAATCTCATTGGCCCTAGGTGGAATTGGGTCGACATGACACGGCATAAAGCCTCCTTGGTTAATCCATATTTGGTGCTGGCTCGGGGAATCGAACCCCGACAGACTATATGTCTAGCAGTGTTTGAGACTGCCGCGTTTCCCTAATTTCGCCAAGCCAGCAAATAATTTTGGTGCTCCCGGGGAGATTTGCACTCCCACGGCCTTACGGCCCTTCGATTTTAAGTCGAAGTTGTCTTCTATTCCAGCACGGGAGCATAATTTTTATTTCCTAATCTTATATAATTATCTAAAGCTTTCATGCCTTCACTACATGTTACACAAGGGCGAGGATCATTCAAATTATGTGCAACTCATCAACACTCAACATGTCATCCATAAAATTTAAAAATGAATATAACCTAATTTTTGATTCCATTCATTGAATATTTGTCTTACAAAGAATTCATCTTTTATGCCATATCGCCCATTCAACACGTCTTCTATACTCAAATCTAACTTCTGTAATTTATCTCTATTAGCAGATGATCTAAGATGAGTTTTTATTGCTTCCACAAGGTAATGTTCATTGTGAAATTCACCATTCTTAAAGAATTCTACTACTTTAGTCCAACTTGGAGATCCATGCAATAAATCATCTAAATCAATCATATTCATCGTTTTTATTAATTTGTCACAGGACAATTACCAAAGTAATAACCACTCACACCATTATGACCACCTAATTCATAGTATCCACCGCATTCATATTCAATATTTCTAGGAAATAATGGTGGAAGTGGTTTACCATTATCTCCCTTCTTTACAGAAGCTTTACAATACATACACTCAAGAGGAAATGTTGCAAATGATACTCTTAAACCATCAACATGAAGTTCATAATTGTCTGGATATTTCTTAGTCATATATCACCTATTATAATAGTCTTGGATATTACGATATATTTCCCCTTCACGTATCCATACAGACCATTCTTGACCAAGAACTTGAATTTGATATTCTGTCTCACTAACTCTAATCCACAAACATCCACTTGGAATGACTCTTGTATTAAAGATTTTTCCTTTAAAAAAGAGACCTCCAGAGAGAAAATAAACTTCATCTCCAATTTTATGCATTTTACATTCCTCTATTCCGAATCATCAAAATGGAAAAATTTTCTGACTTTATACCAAGTTTCATCTGAAACTTTACCATCTCTATATGGACCAATTTCAATAAAAATCATTTCTAGAAGAGAGTATGCGTCTTTAGCAGTATTAAATTCTAGTTCAAGATTTTTGAAATTCTTAAAAATTTCTTCATTCATAAAGACATAGAATTCCTAAAAAAATCTTCTTCATCTTTAACTTTACGCTTCTTTTCTTCTTCCAAGAATTTCTTTGCCTGTTCTTCAGCAACTGCTTTTAACCGTTTATCGTTTTCCCACAATGGCTGCCAATTATCAACTAACAAATATTCAATTGGGAAATATCCAATTTCCTTTGTATAAGAAGGATGTCAATGACAAGAATCGTTGTATTCATATGAGTAACTAACCAATTCATCGCCAAAACTATCAATAGTCTGAACGCTGTGTTTATCTATCTGTCTAGCAATCTCCATAGCTCGAGCATATAGATCTGCATGCTTAGCTGCAAATTCTATATATTCTTCCTTAGTCACATGGATTCTCCTTAATCAAGGTCAATATCTTCTCAGCATATATACGATCAATTGCTTCATCGCAAAATGCACCATCACAGAGTCCAGCTTGATGCATTAAATCTAATATTTTAGCAATTAATTCTTCTTTAGACATAAATCTCAAACCTCAACATGGAATCAACAATGTCTTCAACAACACTTTCTAAATTTCTCATAGTTGCATATGTTAATCCAAACTTCTTACGAAGTCTATGAGAAATTCGAGCTGCTAAAGAATTCTTACATTCAGTAAATTTCTTATACAGGTGTCTAGTCGTCATGGCTATAAATACTATGATTATTTATGGCATTGATAAAGAGAAGAAGATTCGTGATGCTTAATTTCGTATTACATTCAATTATTACACACACTGGGCAACCATCTACATTACAAGAATGAACCTTCTTAAGAGCTACACCCAAGAGATGATTTCTTAGAACTAGGTCATTTTTAGATTTTTTACAGAACCAACAGTCAGATTTTGTAAATTTCATTGCAATCCAATCTATAATTAGACTAAGGATTGCAACAATTCCAGCTCCCAATATGAACCCACTAAAGAAAGTCATCTTACCACCTTACAGTCCTATAATTAAGAGGTCTAACTACAACTTCTCTGCCACATGACGGGCATACATGTCGATAAATTTTACCTCGTGGTATTACCAAATGAGTGGGTGGATTATGCTCAGGATCTTTACACATTTTCATCCAAGATGATCTATCATCCTCAAAACCAGATTCACGCTTTTTCATATTGTCCTCTAGGCCAGGTGATCACTTTTATACCAAAATTTATTGCTTTCTTTAATTTATCAAAGTACTCAGGGCTATTTATATCCATCTTCCATAAATCCCAATATTCTATCCCCTCACATCTAACATATAAATAACGCAAACTTTGAATATAAATTACTACAACTGCTTTGCCATGTGCAGCACTAAAAGTTGAATTTGGACCATTTATTCTGATTTGTCCATCATCACATGTCTCGATTGTTAGCGATGGAAAATTCTCATCAAGAAATGTCCTAATTATTGCTGCAAATTCTTTCTGAAATTCACTATACATATCAGCTATTTACAATTTTAATACCTTCAATGGATCCATATCTGGCTAACACTGCATCAACCCATTTTTGAGTTTTGGCTTTGGCCATCTTTAATGTATGCTCCCAACCATCACCAATCTTTCCAAGAACTCCCTCACAAGTTACATTAAATTCTCCATTCCTAATAGAGTTGACAAAACCACGCGTCCAGTTGAATTGACCAAAATAGTTAGGTACGAATGGAGGATTTAATGCATTAAATAAACTAAGAAATCTTTTAGGACCTAACAATCCACGCTTATTAGCAGCTAAATCGAACAATGTGAGGTTCTTTGGATCATTCTTATCATGGAGACCAGCAAATGATTTCGATCCCCAAAATTCACAAAATGCAATTGCATTATCCCATCTCTCATCACGGATAACCTTCGTTATTGGATCAGCCAATGTTCTTAGAAATAGATCAATGGCTTTTCCAAAATCAGGATCACTTTTATCGAAGAGCCTAGATCTTGTCCCGTACTTATACCAACCACGTTTGCGATTCCATTCAAATCTTAAATTAGATCCATCGAGCTTGTCAAATATATAGGCTGACGGCATTTCACTAAAATTCTGACCAGTGGATTGAAGAATTGAAGGATATTGTTTCATCTAACTTGATCTCCCTCTTACCAATCCCTTTATTAGGGATTTGAAATCTCGTATGATATCATTCCGAAGTTTATTCGCCCATTTAGTTGACTTAGAATCAACTTTTTCAGTAAGTTCTGAAACCAGAATATCAAGATCTGCTATCAATCCATCACACCTTCCATGACACCACAATTTAATTGATGGATAAGCATTAGGCCCTTGATGTTCCCATGTCAATTGATATTTAACATTGATCTTTTTACGCCGAACTGCTCCCTTACGAAATTTAAATCCATATAGAATCAATGGCCTATTACAAAGATGACACATTATCAAATTAGATTGATGTTTAATCATTAATGTTTACCTGATATAACAGAAACTTGCCAAAACCCATTGCATCCGAGCGTAGCGTAAAATATTACATCTTCTTTTTAAGCTCTACTGATATTTAAATCCCAAATTAATGAGTAGCAATTTGGTGACATCTTCAGCCATTAATATTACTTTATATGTGTTCTTGGCTCGCTGCTCATCATGAGTATCAAATTCCATGCGAGTGTCATCAGCACCAGTAACACAAATTCGATAGAGGTAAGGCTTCCGGCTAATGTAAGCAAAGAAGTTAATTCTAACTAACTTGCTCTCTGGCTTACAATGGAGGTTAGGAGAACACAAACAGAATGATGGATACCAATCTTCTGTTGTAGCTTTGTAGACAACTCCGAATTGTTTAAGCTTCATTAAACCCCTGTTCGTCTATGACTTCAAGTAGTTTATTATACTTCTCTGTTAGTTCATTGTATTCTTCATGTAATTTGATGTTTTCGCGTAGAAGTTCACAACATTCGCTGTTGGCAATGTTCTTAGCTTGCCAATAACGAATTGATTCCTTCTGAAGGATCGAGATGATTTCATAGGCGGTGTAAGGACTAAACCCTTGTGCTGTCAACCTTACTAACAAATCCTTCGGATCGTCAAATCCTTCACGGTATTGGTGATACACATCTAAAATAGAAGTCATATCTCCCTTTCTTGTTGTTATTTTCACCAATTCGAATTATTTACCACCAATATTCAGATTCAAGATCTTTACACCTATCAATGATCAAGCCTTCAGGTTCTTTCGTTCTAGACGAGTTTGTCAACCAGCAAAAGAATTTAGTGAGCTGCTTCTTGGATTTTGGATCTGCTAAATTCACCACCATGCTTGTAGTCCCCCAAGCAATTCTTAATTCTTGACCATTAAGAACCCACCTTATTGGCTGATTGTCAATAAAAATAAGGTTTGAGTATATCCCTTCACTTTTAGTCTGAGTCTGAACATCCCAAGATTTAGGGACCACATCTCTAATAATCCCAACAAGGAAAGCATTAAGCACATCGTCATTTTTCATGAGAACTTTAATGTTCACCCATACAATACCAATCCATAAAAGAATTACAACGGGACACCCATTTCAACGGGCCAGTTCCCGAAGTGCCACCCATGTGGCTAACCCTTCTCCAGCCCCCAATTTCAACATCAATTGATACATACGTTGGATGTTTTCACTAGCCCCACTCACACGATGACTCATATTTTGAAACATCACGTTTATTCTTCAACCCACTAATTATAACGAATATCACGTATTGGTTTTCCATACCAGTCGTTTGTCCAAGCAGACATATCATTACCTTTTTCGTCTTTCACTGATAGAAGTTCAGAGCAAAATCCACCAGCATAGCCATAGTTCTCTGGCTCTCTGCTATCATCGCAAATGAACTCTTTACGATCGATTCCTTGGTTCTCAACATCATCGAGAATCGCATCAACCTCTTCTTTGGAAGAAGCCTCGATCTTAGTAAAGCTTTCATACTGTTGCCCGTGGCTATTAGCATTCATCCAATGTAATATAATAATACAACCTCCAACCATCAAGTCAGATAAAATTCTAATAGGAGGCTTCTGGTTGGAAAGTAGCATTTAGTAATGGATGCTTGTTCACTTCTGTGAATGAAGACCATATTTGTGCATAAGCACGATCTACATTTCCAACCAGAAGCCCAAAATTCGACCTCATTGCGAGGTTTCAGCAACCTCAAACTCGATTTTTGTCCTCATTGCGAGGCGTAACTTGTGGAATTTGAGGCTTGGATATGACTCTCTGAGCTTTGAATCTCCCATTGGACTTACGAGCAGCTTCATCTGCATTCGACCAATATTGTTTCCAATCAGGTCGACATGGAAAACAAATTCCATCATTAGGAATTTGCTTATAATCAGCCTCGTAGGTTCCACCACATTTCTTACATGTAAAAGCCATAAATCTCCTTAGTTTAGAGTACCTCGGAGTCATCTAAAAGAAAGATTTCAAGAGCATCACATTTTGCTGGAATGAATCCAAGAGGAAATGGCAAACCACGTTGAATAAGATGTAACTATTGGTATCATTCTTTTACAGAAATGACAGACCATCTTCGCGATATCTTGCTTCAACATTATTTTCTGTCAGATTGATCTATTTTTCCACTTTGATCAAAATTTTTATAAATAAATTGGAGGGGGGCCTTACGGCCCCCTCCAACACAGAACTACTCCGTCTCAACGACCTCGGCATCGACCGTCTGAGGAGCCTGAGCTTGGCTCTTCGCTGCGTCCTTGACCTTCTTCATGGTCTCGGACGTCAACTTCTTCACCAGCTCACGCTTCGCCTTGCGAGCGGCCTCACGGTGCTCGTCGCACGTGTTGATCTGGAACAGGTCGCTGGTGAACGTCTTGCGCTGGCTATCGCAGCCATCGTACTGGCAGGAGATGAGGACGAACTGCTTGTTCGCCTTATCATCCCACGCAAGCGTCCCGGCGATCACGTGCGGATACTTCCCAAGGATGTCATCCTCGGAAGCGCGACGCGACTTACCACCCTTCGACATAGCCTTCTCGACCTGCTTCCGGATGGCCGGGTCGAGCTTCGACAGCTCCTGATCGAGGAGCTCCTTCTCGTTTCCGCTCATTGCGAAAACCTCCATTAAATGAAACCGATCCGGCCAGCCCAACGCATATTGAGCAACTTGGCCGATCACAAAATTTTCATGTCCTCTCATTCCGCCCCATCCTACGGTACGCGATAAGCGCGCGTAATCATCCGCCCGCTATGTACCATTTACTTATACTTCTCACTTTCTTTTCCGATTAATTAATTTAGATTCCTTACTCAAGTGGATTGTAATATAGTCTTCATTG
>Ga0187893_10006829_pt1 | contig 19181 bp, 17 predicted proteins | sample MA1701074metaG_FD_139574 | JGI IMG/M metagenome (GOLD analysis project Ga0187893, IMG submission 139574) | White microbial mat communities from a basaltic lava cave in the Kipuka Kanohina Cave System on the Island of Hawaii, USA - MA170107-4 metaG ... | reverse complement strand
GGCGCTGGGACCGACCACCACCTCGCCCCCCACCGTGCTGCCCCGGGCCACCGCCCCGGGCTGCCCCGCCATCCCCACCCGCCGCAGCCCCGACCCCGGGCGGCCCCGCTACGAGCTCGACGTGGCCGTCTCGCCCGCTGATGCCCTGGCCGAGGGGACCCAGTCGGTGACCTTCACCCCCGACCTCGCCACCGACCGCCTCGAGCTGCGGCTGTGGCCCAACGGGCCCCGCCAGCGGGCCGCGGGCGCCGGGATCACCGTGGGCCCGGTGACCGTCGACGGGGTCGAGGTGCCCACGGCCCTCGAGGAGCCCACGAGGCTCGTGGTCCGTCCCCCGGGGGGCCTGGCCCGCGGCCGGGCCGTCACCGCCCGCTTCGCCTGGCGGCTCGTGCTGCCCCGGGGCGTTCGCGACCGGATCGGGGCCACTGCCGAGTCGGCCTGGCTGGGCTCGTTCCTCCCTCTGCTCGAGTGGGTCCCGGGGCGGGGGTGGCTCGACGACCCCCCCACCACCCAGTTCTCCGAGGCCTCCACCGCCCCGGTGGCCGACTTCGACCTGCGGGTCTCGGGACCACCCGGCACCACCGTGCTGGCCAGCGGCAGCCCTGCCGGGCCGGGCCGGTGGCAGGCCACGGCCATGCGCGACGTGGCGGTGGCCGTGGGCCGATTCCGCCTGGCCACCGGGACGGCCCGGGCCCCCGGGCCGGTGGCGGTGACCGTGGGGGTGCAGGCCGGCCTGGCCGAGGCCCCCGAGACCTACCGGGACCGGGCCATCGCCACCCTCGAGGACCTCGCCCGGCGCTACGGGCCCTACCCCTGGGACACCTTCGTCGTCTCGGTCACGCCGGTGCTGCGCAGCGGGGTGGAGTACCCGGGCCACGTCCTCCACGGTCCGGGCACGTCAGGCCGCCAGCTCACCCACGAGGTGGGCCACCAGTGGTTCTACGCCCTGGTGGGCAACGACCAGGCCCGGGAGCCCTGGCTCGACGAGGGCCTGGCCACCTGGGCCGAGGCCCGGGCCGACGGGACCCTGGCCGCCTACCTGGCCCGAGCCGTGCCCGCCGCCGTGCGGGGCCGCACCGCCGAGCCCATGACCTTCTGGGACCAGCGGTCCTCGCAGTTCTACGTGGGCGCCTACGTCCAGGGGGCCCAGGCCCTGGGCTCGCTCGGCGACCCCGCCCTCGTGGACTGCGCCCTGGCCGTCTACGTGGCCCAGAACGCCCACCGGGTGGCCACGGCCGAGGACCTCCTCGTGGCCGCCGAGGCCGTCGTCCCCGACGCCAGGGCCCGCCTGGCCGCCTGGGGCGTCACCGGGTGAGCCCCGCCGGGGGCCGGGTCGGGGCCGCCGCCAGCGCCGTGGCCGCCGCGGTGGCGGTGGCCCTCGTGGCCATCGCCTGCGGGAGCCCCGGTGGCTCCGGCCGGCGGTCGGGGAGCCTGGGCCTGGGCCCGACGACCACCGTGCCCCTGCCCCCCGCCACCCCTCCTGCCGTCGGGGACCGCCCGCTGCCCGGGGGGCCGCCGCTCCCCGGCGGCCCCCCGGGGGCCCTGGTCACCACCACCGGGGTGATCGTCCCCCTGCAGGCCTCGGCCGGGACCAGCCACGAGGTGACGACTCCCTGCGGCCGCCCCGCCACCGTCGCCGGGGGCACGCCGGTGAGCGGAGCGGTGGTGCTCGATCCCGGCCACGGGGGGGCCGAGCCGGGGGCGGTGTCGCCCGCCGGCCTGGCCGAGGAGGGCGTGAACCTGGCCGTGGCCCAGCACGCCCGCGACGTCCTCGTGGAGGCGGGGGTCCCCACCGTGCTCACCCGCTCCGGCGACTACGACGTGAAGCTCGGGGTGCGGACCGAGCTGGCCCAGCGGTTGCAGCCCCGGGCCCTCCTCTCGATCCACCACAACGCCGAACCCGACGGCCCCTGGCCCGGTCCCGGCACCGAGACCTACTACCAGGCCGCCTCGCCCGACTCCCGCCGCCTGGCCGGGCTCGTCTACGAGGAGGTCGTGGCCGCCCTGAGCCGCTTCGACGTGGCCTGGGTGGCCGACACCGACGCCGGTGCCAAGGTTCGCCCCGGCTCCCGGGGGGACTACTACGCCATCCTCCGCCAGCCCGCCCCGGTGGTGAGCGTGCTGGCCGAGCTCGCCTTCATCTCCAACCCCCCCGAGGCCGAGCTCCTGGCCCGTCCCGAGGTGCAGCGGCTCGAGGGCGAGGCCGTGGCGCGGGGGATCCTGCGGTACCTGCGCACCGACGACGCCGGCTCGGGCTACACCGAGGCCTACCCCAGGACGACCCCGGCCGAGCCCGGGGGCCCCGCCCCTCCCTGCGTGGACCCGCCGCTGGGTTGAACGCCGGCCCGGCCTGTTCGCCCGGTCGCAGGAGGTCCGTCATCCGGGAATCGATGTCGCCGGTCACCCCAGTCCCTCGATGACGTTCATCTCCAGGATTCGATCGCCGCGAACCGGTCGCTGAACAGGATGTTCACCACGATGCCGTGCGGTCCGTAGGCGTCGCCCTCGTCGAGGTCGTCGTCGTAGGCCATCAGGCCGTCGTGGGCCACCGCCCGAGGGTCGGCTGCCAGGGACGGGAACCAGTCGAGCACGTCGGGCAGCAACTCCGGATCGGAGCTTCCGCCTCGTCGTGGCAGTGTCACGAGGGCGAAGCTTCCTACCCTGCTCACTCGGGGGGCTGCCTGCCTACGCGACCCTCTGGACGCCGATCACGTCGATCACCTCGGCCTCTTCGTCGACGATGCGGTGACGGCGACCTCCCCCGTGGCGCAGGCAGACGCAGAACATGCCGCGGGCCCGGCTCGCGGCGATCGGGACCGAGTGAGCTGGGCGCTGGGCAGCGAGGAGCCGGAGCCAGGCGAAGCGCGCTGGCCTGGCTTCGGGTGGGGATCACCCGGGCGCGGGGTCCGGCGGGGCCTGTCCTCCGTCCCGCCGCCTCCGACCGACCCACCCCCGAGCCCGCTCGGCGGCTCGGGTGACCACCCGGCGCAGTCGGCCGCCGCCCCCCGGCCGGGGCTCCTGGACCACGCCGGCCCGGGCGGCGAGGATGGCGTTGAGCTCGGCCCCGAGGATGAGGGCCAGGGCCATGAGGTAGAGCCACAGCACCACGATGAGGATGCCGCCCACCACGCCGAACACCTGGTTGGAGCCGGCCGCCACCACGAGGTAGAGGCGCAGGCCCACAGAGAAGGTGGCCCAGAGTCCGGCGCTGAGGAGGGCGCCGGGGACGTCCCAGCGCCAGGGGGTTCGGTGGTTGGGGGCGAGGTGGAACAGCGTGGCTGCCCAGCTCACCATGATCGCCCCGGCCAGCGGCAGGCGGACCCAGTCCCAGGTGGTGGCGAACGCTCGTCCCAGGCCGAGGGCCTCGGCCACGTCCCGACCGCCACCCAGGAGGGGCCCGAGCACGATCATGGCGAGCACCAGGGCGCCGACGGCGATGCTGCCCAGGGCCAGGCCCAGGCCCCGGAGGCGGAGGGCGACGAGGCTGCGCACCTCGTTCACGTCGTAGGCGGCGTCGAGGGCGTTGACGACGGCGGCGAAGCCCCGGGACGTGGTCCACAGGGCGGCGAGCAGGCCGAAGGTGAACAGGCCGGCGTTGTCGGTGGTGAAGAGCTGGCGCACGGCGTCCACCGTGCCCTGGGCTTCGGAGGTCAGTGCCCCGCTGAGGAAGTCGACGACGGCGGACTCGGCCCGCTCGGCCACCGCCTGACCCACCACCGACTGGAGCGAGCCGAGGGCGGCGGCGGTGGCGATGAGGGTGGGGAAGAGGCTGAGGAGGCCGAAGAACGCCACCTCGGCGGCCAGCCCCGTCACCAGATCGTCGCGCCACTCCCGGGCCATGGCCACGGCCACCTCCCGGGCAGCGCTGGTCCACCGGGAGGGCCGTCGAGGTGGGGGGCTCGGCTCCTGGGGCACGGTCGCCAGGCTCGCGCGGCCGTGCCTCCCCTACTCGCAGACGCTCGTGAAGAAGCTCTGGATGACGCCGTCGTCGTCGGTGCTGGAGAGCCCGCCCAGGATCTCGCTGCCGCTCGCCGCCGAGGTGATGGCGAAGGTGTTCTCGTCGAACTCCGGGGGTAGGCCGGGGATGACGACGTCGGGACCGTAGGCCGCCCGGAGGTCGGCCACGGAGTCACCCAGGCCGATGCCTGCCTCGGTCTCGAGGGTGGAGGGCGGGCGGGCGCTGTAGCCGTCGAGGACGCCGTCGGTGAGCTCCAGGGTGAGCTGGGGCCAGCGGATGATCGTGGCCGCCGGGCCGGCGAGCTCGCAGCCGGGCCCCTCGAGCTCGGGGGCACCGAGGACGGCGCTCACCCGGGCCAGGACGTCGGCCCTGGGCTCGCCGAAGCGGGCGACCCCGATGCTCTCGAACCCGAGGACGATGGTCGCCGACGCCGCCGGAGGGGCCGAGGTCGGGCTGGATCCGTCGCCGGCGGCAGTGGTGGACGGCGAGGCGCCGCTCGAGCTCGTCGCCGCTCCCGGGGCCGTGGTGGGCTCGGCCGTGCCACCGCCACCGCCGTTGGAACAGGCAGCGAGGACGAAGAGCGCGATCACCCCCAGGGTGCTCCGCCGCCGGCCCGCGGTCATGGCGGCATCCTACCGGCGCCGCCCCCGCCCGGCTTGCTCGCTCGCTGCGCTCGCTACAAGGTCTCGCTGGCCAGGGCGAGGTGGTGGGCGCTCCACCGGCGGAGGTTGGCGAGCTGGCGGTCGTCGAGCACCTCGCAGGTCCAGCCCCAGTGGATGGAGACCCAGTCGCCCACCGACGCCTCGTGGGCGAAGCCTCGGCCGTCGAGGCTGCGGGTCACCCGCTCCCGCCGGGCCTCGCCGAGCACGAGATCGGTGCCCCGGGCCACGAGGGGCTGGCGGTCGACCACGAGGCTCGCCCCGTCCACCTCCACCACCTGGCCCCAGGAGATCCGGCAGCTCTCCATGGCCGCCATCCCCACCTCGGCCGCCTCGAGGTGGCGGTAGACGTCGAGCACGTGGAAGAGGTGGAAGGGCTTGGCCCCGGCCGGGGGCTTGGCCAGCACCTGGGCCCGGACCGAGGCCGGTAGGTCGGGCCCGAACCGCTCGGCCAGGCTGCGGTAGAGCTGGCCCACCTCGACCCGGTCGAGGAGCTCGTTGCCGAGCCAGTAGGCCTCGACCACCCGGGCGTCGAAGGGGTCGGCGATGCCGGCCGAGGAGGCGAGGGTCCGCAGGTAGGGGAGGGCCCCGGTGAAGCGGGCGAGCATGGGGCCCAGGCGGGCGTCGGTCCGGTCCTCGGTGGCGTGCTCGAAGAGCACCTCCTGCTCGTTGCCGCCGCAGTAGCCGAGGTGGTTGGGCATGAAGCCGTAGCGGATGAAGGCGAGGTAGCCGTCGGACAGCGTCGCGTCACCGGCCACGGTCCGGGTCTACCACGACCGGGCACCATGGCGGTCGGGGCCGAGGCTGCGCGACCATGGGCCACCCCTGCCGGAGCCCGCGCCGGCCTGGGGCGCCTGTGGGGTGTGAGGTTCGTGTGGTAGGTGTTGAACGACTGCAACGGCAACGCCGGTGCCGGGGCCAGGGTGGCCCGAGGCGACGAACGGGGTCCGGCGGCGCGCCGCCCGCCCCGACCGGGCGAGCCCAGGGAGGCGAGTGGACACCGGGATCCTGACCCAGCCCCTCACCGTGGTGTCGATGCTCGTCATCGTGGGCTCGGTTATCGTCGCGCTGCGCATGACACGACCCGGCCGGGGTGACTCCCGGTTCAAGCTCCCCTTCGGCAAGTCCCGCCGGGAGGCCCGCGCCCCGGCGCTGGCCGGCCCGGTGGAGGACGGCGACGGCACCTTCGTGGTGGACAAGGCCGCCGGCGGCGGCGAGGTCACCTTCGCCGACGTGGCTGGCCTCGACGAGGCCATCGCCGAGCTCCAGGAGGTCACCGAGTACCTCTCCCAGCCCGAGCGGTTCCGGGCCCTGGGGGCCGAGCTCCCCCGGGGGATCCTCCTCTACGGGCTCCCCGGCTGCGGCAAGACCCTCCTGGCCCGGGCCCTGGCCGGCGAGACCGGGGTGCCGTTCTTCTTCGTCTCGGCCAGCAGCTTCGTGGAGAAGTTCGTCGGCATGGGTGCGGCCCGGGTCCGCAAGCTCTTCGATTCGGCCAAGCGCCAGTCGCCCTGCATCGTGTTCCTCGACGAGCTCGACGCCATCGGCCGTCACCGCAACGCCGACCACTCTGGCGACCGCGAGTTCGACCACACCCTCAACCAGCTCCTCGTGGAGCTCGACGGGTTCCTGGGCTCCACCGGCGTGCTCATCCTGGGGGCCACGAACCGTCCCGAGCTCATCGATCCCGCCCTCCTGCGCCCCGGTCGCTTCGATCGCCGCATCCGCATCGACCGCCCCGACGTGCGGGGCCGGGAGCAGATCCTGCGCCTCCACGCCGCCCGCCGGCCGATGTCCCGCAAGGTCGACTGGGCGGAGGTGGCCACGAACACCGCCGGGCTCACGGCCGCCGAGCTGGCGAGCATCGTGAACGAGTCCTGCCTGCTCGCCGCCCGCCGCCATCGCGACCGGGTGGGCATCGACGACGTCGACGAGGCCATGGGCCGGGTCCTCTCGGGCACCCAGGGGGCGGGCACGCTCATGACCGACGACGAGAAGCAGCTCGTGGCCACCCACGAGGCCGGCCACGCCGTGCTCTCGATGCTCCTCCGGGGCGTGGACCCCCCGCCCCGGGTCTCGATCCTCAGCCGGGCCAACGCCTTCGGCCGCTCACCGTGGTGCTCCACCGAGGACCGCGAGGTCACCACGAAGCGGGAGCTCATGGCCCAGCTCATGGTCCTCATGGGGGGTCGGGGGGCGGAGATCAATGCCTTCGGCCAGCCCTCCACCCGTTCCGAGGACGACATCGAGCACGCCGCCAACCTCGCCCGGCGCATGGTCGAGCGCCTGGCCATGACCGGTCGCTTCGACCTGGCCGACACCGACCCCCGGCGGTCGTCGAAGGGCGAGGACCCCAACAGCTCCCGCGAGGTCCGCGAGCTGCTGGGCCGGGCCGAGCAGGCGGCCCGCACCATCCTCAGGGACAACGAGGCCATCCTCGGCAAGGTGGCGGCCGAGCTGCTGGCCCGGGAGACGATGACGGCGGCGGAGATCTCCGACGTCGTCACCGAGGCCGGCCCCCCGGTGGTGAGCGGCCAGACGGCGTGAGCCTCCCGACGGCGTGAGCGTCGAGACGGGGTGAACGTCCGACGGCAGTGAGCGGGGTGGCCGCCCGGGCCCGCTAGCGTCGCCGGTCATGGCCGACGACGGGAGCCTCGACGACCATCGGCTGGCGGCGGCCATCGCCTCCTCGACCGGCCACCTGCTCCTGGAGGTCCGCGCCCGCCTGGACGGCGCGCCCCTCGACGAGCTGCGCCGCGCCGGCGACCGCCGGGCCCACGAGCACATCCTCGCCGAGCTGGACCGGCACCGTCCCGACGACGCCGTGCTCTCCGAGGAGGGGGCCGACGACGACGCCCGGCTGAGCGCCCCCCGCACGTGGATCGTCGATCCTCTCGACGGCACCCGGGAGTACGCCGAGGGTCGCAGCGACTGGGCCGTCCACGTGGCCCTCGTGGAGGGAGGGGAGCTCGCCGCCGGCGCCGTGGCCCTGCCCGGCCTCGGCGCCATCCTCTCCACCGCCTCCCCGCCGGTGGTGCCGCCCCCGTCCGGGGGCCCCGTGCGCCTCCTCGTGAGCCGCACCCGGCCCCCCGAGGTGGCCCTGGCCATCGGCGACGCCCTCGGGGCCGAGCTCGTGCCCATGGGCTCGGCGGGGGCCAAGGCCATGGCCGTGGTCCGGGGGGAGGGCGATGTCTACGCCCACGCCGGGGGCCAGTACCAGTGGGACTCGGCGGCCCCCGTGGCCGTGGCCGTGGCCGCCGGCCTCCATGCCTCGCGCATGGACGGCTCCCCCCTGCGGTACAACCTGGCCGAGACCTGGCTGCCCGACGTGGTGGTCTGCCGGCCGGAGCTGGCCGCCCGGGTGCTCGAGGCAGCCGCCCGGGCGTGAGCGCCCCGGCCAGGCGGCCAGCCGCCGCCGGACCGCCGGGGCGGCCCGACCACGACGACGAGAGCAGGAGGAGTACCGGGTGCGGATCCTGGTGACGAACGACGACGGGATCGACAGCGCCGGCCTCGTGGCCCTGGCCGCTGCCGCCGTGGACGCCGGGGCCGAGGTGGCGGGGTCGTCGGTGGTGGTGGCGGCGCCCCGCCGTGACTCGAGCGGGTCGAGCGCCTCGCTCGTGGCGGTGGAGGACCGGGGGCGGTTCCTCGTGGAGGAGCGGGAGCTGCCCGGCCTGCCCGGCGTGGCGGCCTGGGCGGTGGAGGGCGCCCCCGCCTTCATCGTGCGGGCGGCGCTCACCGGGGCCTTCGGTCCCGAGCCCGACCTCGTGGTCTCGGGCGTGAACCGCGGCCCCAACACCGGTCACGCCGTGCTCCACTCGGGGACGGTGGGCGCCGTGCTCACCGCCGGGGTGGCCGGGCTCGGGGGGATGGCCGTCTCCATCGGGATGGGCGAGCCCTACCACTGGGACACGGCCCGGACCGTGGCCCGAGCCGCCCTGGGGTGGATGCTCGATGGCGACCGCCCCGGGGCCAAGGGGCTCGTGCTCAACGTGAACGTCCCCAACGTGGCCCTGGGGGCGTTGACCGGCTTCGAGCCCGCCCGCCTGGCCGACTTCGGCGTGGTCCAGGCCACCGTGGCCGAGACCGGCTCGGGCTACGTGAAGCTCAACTACCGCCAGGTGGACGGGCCGCTCGAGCCCGGCACCGACACCGCCCTGCTGGCCGAGGGCAAGGCCTGCTACACCGCCCTGCGCTCCGTGGACGAGGACCCCGAGGCCGACCTCGAGGGCCTCGGCGACGTCCTGGCGCCCTGAGGGCTGCCGCCGGCCCGGAACCTAGGTGGTGGGCTCCGGGCTCGCCGGGGTCCCCCCCCCGACCGACCATCGGCCCGCCGTGTCGGGCCCCGGGAGCTAGCGCTTCGGCCCCAGCTCGAGGCTGTACTGGGCCGTCACCTCGTCCCCACCGGCGGTGGGCGCGGGGGCAGTGGTGACGAGCAGCTCCCGCTCGCCCTGCACCCAGACCCCCCGGAAGGTGCCGTTGCCCACCTCCTCGGGCTCCTGGGACACCTGCCAGAGCTCCTCCAGGCGGGCGGCGTAGAAGTCGATGATGTCTCGGGGCCGGGTGTTGCGCACCGTGAAGCTCTGGGTGCTCACCCCGGCCTCCTCGGTGAGGGACCCGGCCTCCTCGGTGCGGGGGTAGCGGGGGATCGAGTCGAAGGCGCCGCCCACGAACACCGTGGCCTCGGTGGAGGGCTGGGCATCGGGGGTGGTCTCGTCGGTGCCGGCGCAGGCCCCGGCGAGCAGGGCGGTGAGGGTGGCGGCGAGCAGCCACCGGGCGTGGCGGGTCGGGACGGTCATGGGCTCCTCTCGATCGTCGACGCTCCGGGATCGCCGCCCTTGGCAGGTCCCGGGCCGGGGGCGGGGACCCCGACCGGCGGGTTGACCACCGGGTGGGCACCGAGTGGCCGGCGCCAGGCGCCTGGTCCCCAGGCTCCACACCGGAGGTTCCCGGGTGGTACCTGCGCACGACGGGCCGGCGCGAAACCTGGCCGGCCTGGCTGGCGGGCAGAGGCCGTCCGGGTTGGGAGCGCCGGCCTGCGGGTAGCGCGCCCCCATGACCACGATCTCCAGCCCGATGGCCTCCAGCACGACGGCCCCCAGCCCGACGATCTCGAGCCCCACGACGTCCAGGTCCACGGCCACGGTCCCCGTGACCACGATCGCCGTCACCGGCCGCGGCGTCGTGCCCCCGGCCCCGCCCATGCCCGACCCGCCGGTGCCCCACCCCCAGCCCCCGGTGCCCGACCCCGGGCCCCAGCCGGGTCCTCCCCGGCCCGTGCCCGACCCCGACCCCGCCCCGGTGTGACGCTCCGGCCGGCATGGTCGGCCACCCCGGAGCTCAGGTGCTGGCAGGCCGATCCCAGCGAGCGCCGCCCTCCACGTCGCGGGGGTCGAGCACGTCGCGCAGCCCGTCGCCGGCGAGGTTGAAGGCGAGGACCATGACGGTGATGGCGATCCCCGGCGGGAGCATGAGCTCGGGATGGGAGGTGAAGAGCGTGCGGGCATCGGAGAGCATGGCGCCCCACTCCGGTGTCGGCGAGGTGACGCCGAACCCGAGGAAGGAGAGGGCCGACACGGCGAGGAGGACGCGGCCGAGGTCGATGGTGGTGAGCACGATGACCGGCCCGATGAGGTTCGGCGCCAGGTGGCGCAGCGCGATCCGAGCCCGGCTGGCCCCGGCCGCCTCGGCGGCGGTGACGAACTCCCGCTCGCGCGTGGCCAGGGCCATGCCCCGCACGATGCGGGCGTAGGTGGGCCAGCCGACGAGGATCACGGCGATGACGAGGTTGCGAAGGCCCTGCCCGAGCAGGCCGACGACCACGAGCATGAGCACGAGGGTCGGAAGGGCGAGGAAGACGTCGGCGAGGCGGTTGATGACCGTGTCGGTCGCACGGCCGTAGCTCGCGGAGGCCAGCCCCAGGACCACCCCGAGCACGGCGATGCCGAGGCTGGCGGCCAGCGACATCCCCAGGCTGTAGCGGCCGCCGTGGAGGATCCTGGCCAGGGTGTCCCGGCCCAGCTGGTCGGTTCCCAGGGGGTGGTCGATGCTCCGCGGGGCATAGCGATTGCCCACGTCCTGGGCGATGGGGTCGGCGGCGACCCAGGGGGCCAGGAGGGAGCCGGCGACGACCACGGCGATGATGGCCAGGCCCACCACCGCGGCCCGATCCCCCAGGAGGCGCCCGAGCGGGCTGCGGCCGATCGCGGTGACCACCGCCGGGTCAGCGCTCACCGGTGCCGGCCAGGCGGATCCGGGGGTCGAGGAGGCGGTAGGAGAGGTCGACGAGCAGGTTGAGCCCCACGTAGAGGGCGCCGGCGAAGAGCACGATGCCCTGGATGAGGGGATAGTCCCGGGCCCCGATGGCCTGGACCGTGAGCTGGCCCAGGCCCGGCCAGGCGAAGATGACCTCGACGATGAGCACCCCGTCGAGGAGCCCGGCCAGGAGCGTGCCCAGGTAGGTGACGACCGGGATGGTGGCGTTGCGCAGCCCGTGGCGGACGACGACAGCGGTGGCGGCCAGGCCCTTGGCCCTGGCGGCGCGCACGTAGCTCTCGCCGAAGGTCTCGAGCAGGCTAGAGCGCAGCAGGCGCGAGACGATGGCGGTGGGGACGACGGCGAGCGTCAGCGCGGGGAGCACGAGGTGGTCGAGGCCCCCGCGACCGGCCACTGGCAGCCAACCGAGCTCCACGGCGAAGAGGTAGATGAGCACGTAGGCGAGGAAGAACCCCGGTACCGAGGCGCCGACGAGGGTGAGCAGCCGCAGGAGGTGATCCGGCCATCGGTTGTGGAGCATCGCCGCTGCCACGCCCAGGGGGAAGGCCACGACCACCACGACGAGGACAGCGGCCGCGGCCAGCACCAGGGTGACCCCGAAGGCGTCGGCGATCTCGGTCGACACCGGGCGGCCCCGGCTGAACCCGGTTCCCAGGTCCCCGGTGAGGGCGTTGCCCAGCCACGACAGGTACTGGGTCACGGCCGGCTCGTCGAGGCCGAGCATGGCCCGGGTGCGGGCGATGTCGGCGGCGGTGGGCTCGGTGTCCCCGAAACGCTTGCGGGTCAGCTCCTCGGCGGGATCGCCCGGCGCCAGGGACACGAGCACGAAGATGAGCACCGAGAGGCCGGCCAGCGTGGGCACGGCGACGAGCACCCGGCGGGCCACGTACCGGCCCACGGCTCAGCCGGTCGACTTGCTCAGCGTCGTCCAGAGCTGGTTGGTGAAGGAGGGGTGGGGGTCGCCCAGGTTCACGCTCGAGTCCATGGCGTAGATCCGGAACACCCCGGCCAGGGGCACCACGATGTGGTGGGTGGTGATGAGGTTCTGCATCATCTCCGCCGACGCCACCTGGGCCTCGGCCGTGCTCTTGGCGGCCAGCGATCGCTCGGCGATGGCGTCGAAGTCGGCCCCAGGGGCGAACTGGGCAGTGTTGGCGTTCTTCGAGTACATGCGCAGCACCGGCAGGAAGGCGGGGTTCCCGTCGTTCTGGTTCGGCGGCTCGAGGTCGAGGTCGAAGTCGCCGTTGCCCTTGTCGTAGACGGCGTTGCGGGCGGCGGCATCGGGGGGCTGGACCGTGTTCACGGCGAAGCCCACGTCCTCGAGCTGACCCTCGAGGAGGGTCACGGCGGTCTCGGCGACCTCCTGCTGGCCAAGGAGCACGAGCTGGAGCTTGCGGCCATCGCGCTCGCGGACGCCGTCGGTGCCCACCGTCCACCCGGCCTCGTCGAGCACCTGGCGGGCCCCGTCGGGGTCGAAGGGCACCTCGTCGACCGTCTCGGCGGCGTCACCGAGGACCGTGGCGGGGGCCATCCAGCGACCCCGCTCGCCGTTGCCCTCCAGCACCACGTCCACGTAGGCCTCGGGGTCGATGGCCAGGGCCACGGCCTGGCGCACCGCCGCGTCGGCGGTCACCCGGCCCTCACGGGTGTTGATGTAGACGAGGTGGTTGCGACCCGGCGGAGAGGTCACCACCCGGATGCCGGGGTTGGACCGGAGCCCCGACACCGCCTCGGGAGCCACGTCGATGACGAAGTCGACCTGGCCGGCCTGGAGGGCCTGGATGCGAGCCTGGGGGTCAGGGAGGAACTGGATCTCCAGGCGCTTGGCCAGGGGCTTCTCGCCCCAGTAGTCGTCGTTGCGCTCCACCGTCACCCGCTCCCCGGGCACGTACTCCACCACTCGGAAGGGGCCGGTGCCCAGGTACGGGGCAGTGTCGTTGTGGGCGTCGGTGGGCAGGATGGAGCCTTCGGGGTGGACGATCTGCTCCGGCAGGCGGAGGTTGGCCTCCGTGGGGGTGAAGTCGACCGTGTACTGGTCGACCTTGGTCACCGAGCCCGGTCCCAGGGTGTTGGCCACGGTCGAGAGTGTGTTGCCCCCGAGGTCGACCTGGCGGGTCTGCCACGTCCACACCACGTCGTCGGCGTCGAAGGTCGACCCGTCATGGAACCGCACCCCCTGGCGGAGGTGGAACCGCCAGGTGTTGGGCTCGACGAGCTCCCAGCTCTCGGCCAGGCCGGGGGCGAGGGTGTAGTCGCTCTTCAGGTAGATGAGCGGCTCGTAGACGTTCACGTTGAGGACATAGGCGAACGCCGAGGACTTCTCGGCGAGGTTGTCGTCCCAGTCGTCCTCGCCGGCGGCGATGCGGATGGTCGCGTCGGGGTCGACCGGCCCCGCCGCGGTCTCGTCGCCACCCCCCGTCCCCGATGACGACGAACCGTTGCCTCCGCAGGCGGCGGCCACCACGGCCATGACCATGAGCAGAGCGACGAGTCGTGCGCGCAAGGTTCCCCCCCGGTCGGACCCTCTCGGGTCGAGTGATTCGGGGCGACCGTAGCGGGCCGGCCTCCCGCGCCGGTAGCCCCAGAGTGCATCTAGATGTTCTGTGCGTAGATGTTCTGTGCATAGAGAGACCGCAGAGACCGCCTGCCTATCCTGGGACATCGCCCTGCCCGTCCTCGAGCTCCGGGACCTCCGGGTCAGCTTCCCCACCCCGGCAGGCCCGGCCCGGGCCGTGCGGGGCGTGGACCTGAGCCTCGACGAGGGCGAGGCGCTGGGCGTGGTGGGGGAGTCGGGCTGCGGCAAGTCGGTCTCCATGCTCGCCGCCCTCGGGCTGCTCCCGGCCACGGCCCAGGTGACCGGCTCGGTCCGCTACCGGGGCCGGGAGCTGCTCGGTGCTCCCGGCCGGGAGCTTCGCCAGATCCGGGGGGCACACGTGGCCATGGTCTTCCAGGACCCCGTGACCGCCCTCAACCCCGTGATCCGGGTCGGCCGCCAGATCGCCGAGGGCCTCCGGGTCCACCACCGGGAGGTGTCGCGCCGCCAGGCCTGGGACCGGGCCGCGGCGCTCCTGGGCGAGGTGGGCATCGCCGAGCCCGATCGCCGGGCCCGGCAGTACCCCCACGAGCTCTCGGGGGGCATGTGCCAGCGGGCCATGATCGCCATGGCCATGGCGAACGAGCCCGACGTGCTCATCGCCGACGAGCCCACCACCGCCCTCGACGTCACCATCCAGGCCCAGATCCTCGACCTGCTGGCCGCCCTGCGTCGGGACCGGGGGATGGCGGTGGTGCTCATCAGCCACGACCTCGGCGTGGTGGCGAGCATGGCCGAGCGGGTGGCGGTGATGTACGCCGGGCGGGTGGTGGAGCTCGGCGCCGCTGGCGACGTGCTCGGCCGACCCCGCCATCCCTACACCCGGGGCCTGCTGCGGGCCCGGCCCCGCGTGTCCGCGTCGTCCCGGGACCGGCTCGTGGCCATCGAGGGTCGGTTGCCCTCGCTCGTCTCGCCCCTGGCGGGCTGCGCCTTCCACCCCCGCTGCGAGCTGGCCGACGAGCGTTGCCGGGTCGAGGAGCCGGAACTGCTCCCCGTGGGGGCGGACGCCGTCGCCGGCCCGGGCGACCACGTGACCGGCCTGGCCGCGTGCCACCATCCTTCGCCGGCCTCCGGCCGGGATCCCCACCCGCCGGCCTCCGGCCGGGATCCCCATTCGCCGTCCGCCGGGCGATGACCGGGCCCCTCCTCGAGGTGCGCGACCTCCACAAGGAGTTCCCCCACCGGGGCCGGGCTCCCGGGCGCGGGGCCGGGGCGCGTCGCCACCGAGCCCGGGTCTCGGCCGTGGCCGGCGTCTCCTTCGACCTCGCCCGGGGGGAGACCCTCGGCCTCGTGGGCGAGTCGGGGTGTGGCAAGTCCACCCTCGCCCGCTGCATCCTCCGCCTCCTCGAGCCCACCGCCGGATCCGTCCGCTTCGACGGCGTCGATGTGCTGGCGGCATCGCCCCGCCAGCTGCGGGCCCTCCGGCCCCGCCTCCAGATCGTGTTCCAGGACCCCTATGGCTCCCTCGACCCCCGCATGCCGGTATGGGCCACGGTGGCCGAGCCCCTCGTCGTGGCCGGGGTTCCCCGCCGCCAGGCCCGGGCCCGGGCCGGTGAGCTCCTCGACCGGGTGGGCCTCGAGCCCGAGCACGGCCAGCGCTACCCCCACGAGTTCTCCACCGGCCAGCGCCAGCGCATCGGCGTGGCCCGAGCCCTCGCCCCGGGTCCCGACCTCATCGTGCTCGACGAGCCCGTGTCGGCCCTCGATGTGAGCGTGCAGGCCGGGATCCTCAACCTCCTCGCCGACCTCCGGGCCGAGCGTCAGCTGTCCTACCTCTTCATCTCCCACGACCTCTCCGTGGTGCGCCACGTCTCGGATCGGGTGGCGGTGATGTACCTGGGCCGCATCGTCGAGATCGGCGACGGACCGGCAATCTACGAGCGGCCTTCGCACCCCTACACCCAGGCCCTCCTCTCCGCCGTCCCCGACCCCGATCCCGGGGCTGGGCCGGCCCGGGAGCGCATCGTGCTGGCCGGCGACGTGCCCGCTCCCACGGACCCGCCCTCGGGATGCCGGTTCCGCACCCGGTGCTGGCAGGCCGAGGAGCGCTGCGGCGCCGAGGTGCCGGCCCTCGTCGACCGGGGCTCGGGCCACCCCTGCGCCTGCCACCTGGCGGCGCCGGTGGGCGGCAGCACCGGGGACGGGGCCTGAGCGGCCCCGGGCCGGGAGCCCCTCAGGGCAGGAACGGCGACCGGGCCAGGGTGGCGAGGATGGGCTCGGCGGCCAGGCCCACGGCCACGGTGGCCACCCCCGCGCCCACGGCGCTCACCGCCGCCGCCCGCCCGAGCACCGCCACGAGGCCGGGCGGCGCCTCGAGGTAGGCGGCCGCCACCACCCGCAGGTAGTAGAAGAGCGACACCACGGTGTTGGCCACCGCCGCCGCGGCGAGCCAGGCGTAGCCGCCGTCGATGGCGGCGGTGAACACGGTGAGCTTGCCCACGAAGCCCCCGAGGGGCGGGATGCCCACGAGGGACAGGAGGGCCAGGGCCAGGGTGGCGGCCAGCCACGGGCGGCGGGCGGCGAGCCCGTGGTAGTCGGCCAGGTCGGTGCGGCCCCGCAGCTCGGTCACCACGGCGAAGGCGGCGGTGTTGGCGGCGGCGTAGCCGGCGAGGAACACCACGAGGGCGGGCACGGCGAGGTCGCTGCGGCCCACGACGGCCACGGCCACGAGGGCGTAGCCGGCCTGGGAGACCGACGACCACCCCAGCAGGCGCCGCACGTCGTCCTGGTGGAGGGCGAGGAGGTTGCCGAGGGTCATCGTCACCACCGCCACCACCGCCACCAGGGGCCGCCACCCCACCGCCTCGGGCGGGATCACCCCGACGAAGCGGGCCAGGGCCACCGCCGCCCCCACCTTGGGCACGGCGGTGAGGAAGGCGGCCGAGGGGGCGGGGGCGGCCTGGGCCACGTCGGGCAGCCACACGTGGGCGGGCACCGCGCCCAGCTCGAAGCCCAGGCCGAGCACGACGGTGACGACCACGGCGGTGAGGGCGACGGTGTTGCCTCCGCCGGAGAGGGCCTCGGCCGTGGCCGCCAGGTTCGTCGTGGCGGTGAGGCCGAAGAGCAGCACCACCCCGAGGAGGAGCAGCGTGTTCGTGAGCGCCCCCACGAGGAAGTACTTCATGGCCGCCTCGGTCCCGGCCGGGGAGGCCCGGTGGTAGGCGGCCAGCGTGTAGCCGGTGACCGACACGAGGAGCATGCCCACGACCATCTCCATGGTGTCGGCCGCTCCCGCCAGCATCATGGCGCCGGTGGCCGAGAAGAGGACCACGGCCGGGTACTCGCCCCGGCGGGCGTCGGTGCGGAACCACTCGGGCGAGAGGGCGAGCACGGCCAGGGTGACGGCGACGATGACGAGCTCGGCCACCTGGGTGACGCCGTCGAGGGCCCAGGCCCCCTCCATGGCCAGCTGGTCCCCGGTGGTGGCGGCCAGGCCCACGGTGAGGCCCGCCGAGGTCACCACCGCGGCCATGGCCACCGGGGTGGTGAGCCACTGGCGGTCGGGTGCGGTGAAGGCGCCGAGGAGCACCACGGCCACCGCCCCCACGACGAGGGCGATCTCGGGGCCCACGTGGAGGGGGTTCACGGACCGGCCCCGATGGCCCCCACCACGAGGCGAGCCGTGGGGGTGACGAGGTCGAGGAGCCAGGTGGGCCACACCCCGATGAGCACCACGAGGCCGAGGAGGGGGGCCAGGGCCGTCGCCTCCCGGGCGTCGAGGTCGGCGAAGCCCCGGCGCTCGGCGGGGAGCTCGCCGAAGAAGAGGCGCTGGACCATCTGGAGGAAGAGGGCGGCGGTCACGAGGAGGCCGAGGAGCCCCACCGCCGCCACCACCGGGTACACGGCGAAGGTCCCGACGAAGACCTGCACCTCGGCCACGAAGCCGGCCAGGCCGGGGAGGCCGAGGCTGGCGAAGGCGGCGAGGATGGTGGCGCCCGTGAGCCGCGGGGCCTGGCCGGCCAGGCCCCCGTAGTGGTCGAGGTCGTAGTCCTCGGTGCGGGCCCAGAACGAGCCGGCGACGAGGAACAGGGCACCGGTGATGAGGCCGTGGGCCACCATCTCCACCGTGGCCCCGGTGAGGGCGAGCTCCCGGGCCGCCTCCTCGCCCCCGGCCAGGGCGCCGGCCACCGCCACCCCCAGGACCACGTAGCCCATGTGGTTCACCGAGGTGTAGGCGATGCGGCGCTTGAGGTCGCGCTGGCCCAGGGCCACGAGGGCGCCGTAGAGGATGCTAACGAGGGCGAAGCCGGCGATGACGGGGGCGAAGCGCTCGAAGGGCTCCCGCAGCATGGACAGGGGGATGCGGATCATCCCGAAGGCGCCCATCTTCAGCAGCACCCCGGCGAGGATGGTGGAGGCCGGGCCCGGGGCGTTCACGTGGGCCGGGGGGAGCCAGGTGTGGACGGGGACGAGCGGGGTCTTCACCGCCAGCCCGACCATGACGGCGAGCAGGGCCCACGCCCCCCGGGTGGCGTCGGCGGCCAGGGGCTGGGAGGCGATGAGCTCCCGCATGTCGAAGGTGAGCGGGTCGGTCCCGAGGTAGAGGGCGAGGAACCCGAGGAGCATGACGAGCGATCCCGTGAGGGTGACGAGGAAGAACTTCAGGGCTGCGGCCCGGGCCTCGCCGTGGCCCCAGCGGGCGATGAGGAAGTACATGCCTACGAGGCTGAGGTCGAAGAAGACGTAGAAGAGCAGGAGGTCGATGGTGAGGAAGAGGCCCAGGGAGACGGCCTCGAGGAAGAGCAGCCAGGCCCGGTAGGTGTGGTGGCGGCCCCGCAGGTCGACGGGGTAGGCGATGGCCACGACGAAGAGCAGGGCGGTGACCAGGGCCAGCGCCAGGGCGATGCCGTCGACCCCGAGTCGCCACCCCACCCCCAAGGTGGGGATCCACTCGACCTCCTCGGTGCGCTGGAAGAGGGCGGGGTCGCCGGCGTCGAAGCGGGCCCACGTGGCGAGGAGCAGCACGAGGGGGACGGCGGCGGCGACCAGGGCCAGGATTCGCGTGGCCCGCTCGCCGGCCCGGGCCAGCGACGCCACCACCACCGCGGCCACTGCCGGCACGAGCACCGTCGCCGTCAGCACCGCTCCTCCTCCACTGGCTGCCTCCTCGGTGTCACCGGCCCGATGGTCATCGCAGGGCTCCGGCCACGACGGCGGCGACGAGGACGCCCACCGCCACCCCGGCGTAGTAGCGGTGGGCCTGACCGCCCTGGAGGCGCCGCCCGTCTCGCCCCGCCGCCCCCACGAGGCCGGCGAGGGCGCCGAGGGCCCCGTCGAGGCCCACCTCGGTCACCCGGTCGAAGCTCCGGGCCAGCCAGGTCCCGAGCCGGGCCGTGCCCCGCACCCCGGCGTCGACCACCACGTCGTCGGCCCGCGCCGCCCGTCCCGCCAGCCACCGCCCGGCGGCGGCCGCCCCCCGCACGCCCCCGTCGACCACCCGGTCATCGAGGTGGGCCAGGCCCCGGGCGGCAGCCAGGGTGGGCCGCACGACCACGACCTCGGCCGCTCGGGGCAGGCCGAGCCAGCCGGCGGCGGTCCGGGCCACCGGCGAGGTGGTCACCGCCCGGCCCCGGCGGGCCAGCACCACGGCGCCGTAGGCGCTCAGCGCCACGAGCACCACCGAGGCCACGAGCTCCCAGGGGGCGCTGGCCGGCAGGGTGCCGCCGGTGACGTCGAGCCACCGATCCTCGGCCCCGGG
>Ga0187893_10006828_pt1 | contig 19181 bp, 16 predicted proteins | sample MA1701074metaG_FD_139574 | JGI IMG/M metagenome (GOLD analysis project Ga0187893, IMG submission 139574) | White microbial mat communities from a basaltic lava cave in the Kipuka Kanohina Cave System on the Island of Hawaii, USA - MA170107-4 metaG ... | reverse complement strand
TTATTGATGACGCGTTAAACGGCCGTAGGGTTTTCGCTGAAACCACCGAACATCCGCGCGCGGCTTGATTCGTCGTGCCATATTACTCCAGCCGGAGGCCGCCCCCTTGTGGGGCGGCCTCATTCTATTTAACGGTTCCAGACCACGCCCCCGTCGCTTATAAAAATCCTGTTAGCATGCTAACATCGGCCCGCGGTTTGGCAGTGCGTTTGCGCCCCTGTAGCTCAGCGGATAGAGCATCTGCCTTGTTGGAGCCTTAATAAGGAAGGCTTGCGCCAACGAACTTATTAAGTGGACGACCCTGTATGCGGGAACGCCCTGAGAGCCTCTGGTACTCCTCTCGAGTAACAATCCAGCAGGATTGGGTAATCCGCAGGAAACCTTCCGGCTACGCTTGAATCGGTTGGGCTCCTCAGAGACTATACGGGTCGGGACTGAGACGTCCAAGAGATAGTCCAGCCAGCAAACCCTTTTCGAGGGGCGGTCAGGGAAACCTGATGCTGGAAGCTAAGCAGAGGGCCGCAGGTTCGAGTCCTGCCGGGGGCAAACTTTCACACCAAAATTATGGCGGCTATAGTTCAGTTGGTTAGAACGCTTGACTGTGGATCAAGAGGCCGAGGGTTCGAGTCCCTCTAGCCGCCCCAAATCCAATTTTAGAAGCATTATTTTCTGATGTTGTGGACGTCCCTAACAAAACGGCCTGGCATTCTTTGTGCCGCACCGGCCACTTCGCAAGCGGTTCCTGCTTCGTTGCAACGAATGGACCCAACCTCTTCGCGGTTGACGCTGGTAACCGACTCCTACCCCAACGTAGCCGCGAAGCGCGGCAACGTTGGGCCGGAGGGCGCAACCGCTTTGCGGTTGAAATTTCAACAACCCCTAAAAGGAGTCTAGCTTAATGCCGGATGAGCAACGAGTAGCCAATAATTCTCAGACCTACGTGGTAGACGCCGAAACTTTTTCCTTCCAACCAGTGGAAAATGAAAACGGACAGGCTACTGTCGTACGGTTCCGGCTCGAAGATCCCAGGTATCAGGCAGGCGACGTTTTACTCGTTCTGTCCGGAACAGACATTCATTTCCACGGCATGATCAGCCAGGTGACTGAGGGCTGGGCAGTCGCCAGCGATCGGCGCGGCTCGCTGCTACCAGCCACCGTTCAGTAAATAACCCTAGCGAAAATATCCGGCGGGATACGATACTTCCACTCCCGGTGTGGAAGAGCGAACTTCCAATTTGTGGAAGCCCCGGTTTAGATGTGTCGAAAGGAAGGTTACAGCCAGCTGCTTCTCGAGGGCTCGCTCAAGCCCTTCAATAAATGGGGCCAGACTTACTGGAGCGCCAGTTCCCTGGAAAAACGCCCGACCACCAGTCTCATCTGCCAGCCTCAACAATGAACTTTGAGCATTGGACGACAGTCGTAAGTTTGCAGCCGAGAGCGCCGTGGGCGCATAAAAACCATAAATTGCGATGCTCTTGCGTTGTGCTTCGTTGATTGCACGTTGCAGATCCAGACTTTGCGTCGGCTCACTCGAATCAAGCCCTCTAGAGGTATCTAGACCGTCCGAGATCAGCAAGATCGCTCTTCTTCCTGCCGGCTGTGATTCAAACCGCTTAATGGCCTCGATCACTTCGACGTAGGGATTGTACGGAGCCGCACTGGCCAGCCCGTTTGGGGGCCGAAGTGCGCGGGCAGCCTTCTCAAGATCGGTCGTGAACTTCTGCCTGACTTGTAGCGTTCCAGTGCGAACATAACCGACCATAACTCTGGAGCCACGGGGTAAATCACGAACAAACTGACGTATCAATCTGACTTCTGTACCGATCGCCGGCAAAAGGTCATCCTGGATCAAAACGGCCAGCGTAATCGGAGAGTTCGTCGCCATTGCCCGAATGGATAGAATCGTTTGTGGCTCGCCATCCTCCCTGATCGTCAAATCGATCGTCTGGATCTCGACGCCAGGAGCCGCGTTCTTCACTCGCACGCTCAGGGGAATCGTTACCGGTCTAGCAGGTCGCGAACCGTCCGGGCCCACCGCAGCTGTCTGGGCCAGGCCGGCTATGGCAGCGATTGGCAAATACGACAGAGCCACGATAACTGGGACAAATAGCTTCAGTATCCTCATTACTTGTTCCCCTTTGCGGATTAAACGCATTATACAGTCAAGATAAGCGATTTGGCTTGTTACCCTGCTTCCGGAACCTGGTGAAGTAACGCTCTAAAGGCTAAGATTTTCGCACTGGGCCAGTTTAACGAGTGCAAGGGCCCGATTTTCGCGTATTGGATTCAAAATTTGAGATAAAGGTCGCCTGACCAGTGGAAATGCTTACTCCAAAGCACGGAAAAATCACCAAGCGGGATGAAACTTTGCTTAGGGTCTTTAAATGGGTTCCCTGGCTGGGTTTTTTTCTACTCACCTTCCCAGCTCCGATTCTCTTCCTGCTTCTGTTCATTACCGCAACCGCCACGGATACAGCCGCCGTTTATTTGATTTTGGCGCTCTTAACCCTCGGTTTAGGCGCGTTAGTCAGTTTGCTATTGGTGATCCTTGTTTTCTTTTTCCGCCGGCGCTGGTTAAGAAATCTTCGCGATCGGTTGGCCGCAGATGGGATTACGGCCAGCGAGGTGATTTGGTTTACGGCCGAGCTCACTTCAGCAGAACGCAAGGCTTTGACGGAGCTTCGCACGCAGAACCCGTTACTGGCAGACGCCTATCAGGAAACGCTGGCTTCCAGGTTAACAGCGAGCCGGATCAGGCAAAGAGCCGGCAAAGAATTGTTAAGGATCGAGCGGCGAATTAATCGAGCGCGATCTCTATCCGGGGTAGACACCGGAACGTTGATAGGCGATTTGCAGGCGGATCACGACCGTTTCGTGCAACTTAAGAGTGAAGCGAGCGGCCGCCTGGCCGAGGCCAAAGCCCGGCTGCAAACAATCGAGGCAGCAGCCTCAAGAAGCCTCAACCAAAAAGAAACAGATTTGATGTTGCGGCGTTTGAACTCTGCACAGGATCAGCTCCCTTTGGTTTTAGAGTTGGCCAAACTCGAGCATCAGGCCTTGACTGAAAGCCAGTTGGCCGTGGGCGAGAGCGACCCGGAGAGCCGGGACTAAGTCGTCTGCCCAAGCTTTTTGAGACGGTAAACTCCCGGAGCCAACCTTTCAGCAAAGCCTTCGTCTACCAGGGCCCAGTTTCCCAAGCCTGCTTCCGGAGCGGACAATCCTGTAACCCGCGCGAGTTCTCCGCGTAGAGTCATCCCGGCTCCTGTTAAATACGCTCGAGCCATTTCTTGGAGCGCCTGGTCGCGGGTTATTTCTTTTTTGAATTCCTCTGAAAACCTTGTCTCGGGCAAGGACCAGATGTAGGTGAACACCGGGTCATAGGTAACATCGGCCGGAATGACCTTAAAGTTCCGCTGAAGTTCGTCCAGGGCCTTATTAAATCGGGCTCGTTCTTTTACTCCGCTCGCAGTTCTGAGGTCGCTCGTAGCCATTTCCCATTCCCGCCTGAGAACTTTTAGAACTGCACGGGCATCGGTCGAGAGTTTTGAGGCCTCCGCTTGCCTTGAAAAGCTCCAAATCGAAACAAAACAAGGTAGTAATCGTCGCGAAACAAATGCGGCCCTGCCTTTAAGAATCTTCCCGTAATAGACCCTTCCTCGCCGCAACATTTCATCTTTAAGGGTCCAGGCCAGACTTGTTTCCGGATCTTTCTGCACGTTGCGCGGAATCTGCGCGTCACGGCGCCCACAAACAGCAAGGTAAAGCGAGGGCCCAGGACGTCTGATGTCCGATAGTGCCGCACAAAACCCCACGGATTCAACCAGTGCCTCCGCGTCGCGAACGTTTTCCACCCGTAGTTCGGTATCTCGGCGCCACATTCGGTCCCGATAGGCTTCCACCGCTTCCGGCAATGTCAGACTTGGTCGCATTCGGTCAGTTTCGCCAGATTGACTGGCCAACGCTAGTCAATCTGACCTGTGCGGTCAACGATTCCCTCAGCCCTCTACCCCTGTCATCACGCTAAACCTTTGGGTGACAAGAGCTTTCAGGGAAATCCGATCTTGGCACGACCCGTGCACTTAGCTTTGGCGCGCACTTCTGTACTTGTTGCGCCAAAAACGAAGAACGTAGGAAGAAGACCCTGAGATGAGATCGACAAAAAGAACCATTAAGTCAAAAGCGCTGACCTGGCTGGTTTCGTGCTCGCTGGTGTTTGCCCTTTTAGGTGGCATCCTCCTGGATGACCGGGCGCGGGCGGCCAAGAGTGGCAGCGGAAATCAACAGCGCTTTCGAGCTGACAAGATCGACAAGATCGCCACGAACCTGCGCGATGCCGTCAAAGCTAAGCAGCGCCAGTCAAATCAGGACAATTTGAAAGTCATTGTCCGGCTCAACGGCAACATGAGCGGCAGCCTGAGGGCTTTATTGCGAAGCAATGGCATCAGAATCAAGAAGCACTTTGTTAGCTTCAATACGCTCGCAGTTGAATTACCAGCTAATGTTGTCGATATCGTTAGCAACTTCTCAGAGGTTGAATTTGTTGCCGTCGATGACGAGATCCGCTCGCTTGGTGGTCACGTCGCAAATACGACTGGCACAAGCAATATCCGGACACTGATTTCTGGTACTCAGCTTGACGGTAATGGTATTGGAATCGCGATCGTCGATTCGGGTATCTATCAAAGCCACGTATCATTTAAGCTGGCCGGCACCCAGACCTCCCGTATTGTAAAAAGCATCGACTTTACGGGAGAGGGCCGCACTGACGATCCTTACGGACACGGCACGCACGTCGCAGCGGCAGCCGCTGGAAACGGAACTGTAGCCGGTGGCAAGTACATCGGAATTGCCCCCAAGGCCAACATCATCAATGTCCGGGTGCTTAATTCTCAGGGTGTTGGCAGTGTTTCGGGCTTTTTGAGCGCGATGGATTGGCTGCTCACAAACCGGGCTACGTACAACATCAAAGTCGTCAATCTGAGTCTGGGGATGCCGGCAGTCAATTCTTATCGGACCGATCCCATCTGCCTGGCAGCTCGGAAGCTGGTTGACGCCGGTATAGTCGTGGTGGCCGCCGCCGGTAACAACGGAAAGAATAGTGCAGGCCAAAAAGTCTATGGTCAGGTTCACTCCCCCGGAGTGGATCCTTCGGTTCTGACCGTGGGCGCTGTTGATAGTCACGGCAGCGACAAACGCAACGATGACAATATTGCCTCCTACAGCTCGCGTGGTCCCACCAGGGGTTCCTGGGTTGACGATTCGGGTGTAAGACACTACGACAACCTCATCAAACCGGATATCTCAGCACCAGGCAACAAACTTGTCTTTGCGGAAGCACCCAACAACTATCTGGTTCGACAGACCCCCTCGCTCCATACAAATGCCAGTGGCAATGAGACACGGGCGCAAATGAAGCTGAGTGGAACGTCGATGGCTGCTCCCCTGGTTGCCGGAGCTGCCGCGCTGCTGCTTCAAGCGAACCCCTCGCTTAAGCCAAATATGGTCAAGGCTATCCTGATGTACACCGCACAACAGTTGGCTAATACCAATATGTTCGAGCAGGGAGCCGGCCAGCTTAACGTTGACGGTGCGGTTCGAGTAGCACGGCTGGTCAAAACGGATCTCTCCACGTCAACGCTCCTCGGCGCGGCACTTTTGACTGGTTCAGCACCAACCGCGGAAACGACCATTTCAGGTCATACGTTCACCTGGTCGCAGGGAATTATTCTCGGCAGCACTTTTGCCACTGGTAAGCCTTTGATCACGCAGTACCAGAAGATCTATGGACAGGGCGTATTGCTGAGTGACGGGGTTCTCCTTAGCGACGGAGTTCTGCTCGCGGACATCACCAAGATGACAGCGGTGGGCATCCTTATAGGTGATTCGATTCTTACAAGCAACGGTACCAGCATGGGAGCAGGAGGTTATTTCTGCTCTACCGGTGTGCTTCTGAGTGATGGTGTGTTGTTAAGCGATGGAGTCTTGCTGAGCGATGGAGTTCTTTTGAGTGACGGGGTTCTCCTTAGTGATGGGGTTCTTCTCAGCGATGCAATAGTCCAGGCCTACTCAGCAATGATGGGCGGGGATCCAACAGAAACGATGGAAGTCGCAGTTGATACAGGAGGAGAGTACACGGGTTACTAATAATACCTAAGAAAGGTTACCCGACTGGTAAACGCTCATCTCCGAAGACGAAAGGCCGATATCATGTATCAACAAAACGCCATCGCTAGTACCAACAACGCGGCACCCACGACTTCAGTTCCGGACGCCAGCCTGAGAATCGATGTCCTGAAAGCCGGAAATCAGGAAGAAGTACTCGATTTCCTGGCGGCAAGGCCGATTCACACAGTCGCGATGGTGGGCTTTATCAATGACAACGGCATTGAAAGCCCGCTCAATCGAGGTACCTTCTATGGGTGCCGGAACCTCAGTGGCGAACTTGAGGGGGTCGCCTTGGTTGGCCACGCAATCTTGATGGAAACTCGAACCACTCGGGCCGTTCACGCTTTTGCAAACATCGCTCAGAACGCCGGCACCGGTCATATGATCATGGGCGAGCAACAACAGGTCGAGGAGTTCTGGGATTGTTACAGCCGGCTGGGCGATACGTTCCGTTTGGCCTGTCGCGAGCTGCTTTATGAACTCCGCTGGCCCACTGAAGTTCGCCGGGCAATCTCGGCCCTCAGGCCCGCCACCCTCGAGGACCTGCCCCTCATCATGCCGGTGCAGGCCGAAATGGCCAAGCAGGAAAGTGGCGTCGACCCAATGGAGAAAGATCCCAAGGGTTTCGAGCAAAGGTGCCGGCGCCGCATTGAGCTGGAGAGGACCTGGATTCTCAGAAAGGGCAATCAACTGGTTTTTAAAGCCGAGATTGTGTCCGATACTCCCGATCTGGCCTACCTGGAGGGTATCTGGGTAAACCCCTCAGAACGCGGTAAGGATTACGGGATTCATTGCCTTTCGGACCTTTGCTACCGGCTCCTGCAAAACAAAAAGTCCGTTTGTTTGTTGGTCAACGTCGTAAACGAAGCGGCCCAGGCGGTTTACCGGAAGGCTGGATTCCGGCTGCAATCTACCTACGACACCATTTTTCTGAGGCAAAACAACCGATTGCAAGATCTGGCGATGGTCCAGTGACGCGAATTCGGCACGAAACTGGCTCTTTCTCAACAAATAAAGGGACTATTCTCTGGCCCAGGAGCGTTTTTCACTTCTGGGCCAAAGCCTCGGTCAAGCCCCCAAAAAACCTCCGAGTGCCCCAAGGAAATCAGCCTCGACAAGGCCGAGCGCACTGTTGTAGACTGATTTTGCCGTCCGCGAACCAACCTGACGGCTCCCTCACACTACTTTTCAAGCAATCCCTGGCCATTCCAATCTCGCTACGGGCTCCGTCTTGAATTCTCGTCCACTGGGTTAAATTCGATGAAGCTGAAGAGTCGGGCAAAGGCTTTTAAGTGGGCCCTTTCTGGGGCCGGGCTGCTCGTTTGCTTTGTCTGTCTTCGTGACCTACAAACTGCCGCTTTGGACCAGCGGTTCCTCTTCATCTCGCTAATTACCCTTCTCTGTGGTTCTCGAATCATGATTCGTATCCCCAGGGTCAAGGGCCTCATCTCTGTTTCCGATACCTTCATCTTCCTGGCGGTTCTGCTTTTTGACCGCAACGCTGCGGCGCTTCTTGCGGGCGCTGAGGGACTTTGTTCTTCACTCCGCTTCAGCCGGAAGCTAACCACGGTCGCATTTAACACGGCCACAATGATCTGTGCGACGTTCCTGGCGGCGGCAGCGGCAGGCGCCGTGCTGGGCCACGGGCAGAGTCACGATAGGCTTGGAAACTTTGTCGCGGCCCTCACCGTTCTCGCGTTGGTCCAGTACCTGGTTAATTCCGGAGTGGTGGCCATCGGCGCTGCGTTAATGACGGACCAGCCGCTCTGGAAAACCTGGAAGGATGGATTTCTTTGGACCTCGCTAACCTACTTCGCCGGCGCCTCCGCGGCGGGGTTCGCCTATAAGTTAATCGATGTGGTGGGGTTTTACGCCGTTCTGGCAACGGCGCCGGTGATTGCTATTGTTTATTTCACCTATTGCACCTATCTCAAGAATATAGAAGCCTCACGAGCTCAGGCGGAATTGGCCGAACGGCACATGTTGGCGCTGCGCCAGAGTGAAGAACGGTTTCGCAGCGCCTTTGATCATGCCGCCGGGATGGCTCTGGTGGGACCGGAAGGCAAGTGGATTGAGGTCAATCGCTCACTATGCGACATCCTCGGTTACTCGGAACAGGAGTTACTTAGGACCAATTTCCAATCCATCACTCATCACACTGACGGTAGCACTATCCTCGAACAACTCAAGCAGCTGAAAGCGGGGGCGACCTCCAGCCTGCAGATGGAGAAACGTTTTCTGCACAAAAACGGCGATGTTATCTGGGTGCTCTTGAGCGTCACGCGGGTAAACGATACTGGTAATGACTCGAATTTCATCTTTCAGATTCAGGATATTACCGATCGCAAGCGTGCTGAAGAAAGATTGGTTCACGATGCTTTCCACGATGGCTTAACGGGACTTCCTAATCGAGTACTGTTTATGGATCACCTGAAGCAATCGTTAGGACGAGCGCGCGGACGAAATCACCTTCCTTTCGCCGTGCTGTTTCTCGATTTCGATCGCTTCAAATTAGTCAATGACAGTTTGGGTCATATGGTCGGCGATCAGCTGTTGGTGGCTATTGCGGGAAGACTCAAGGCGAACGTCCGGCCCGGTGATATTGTGGCCCGGCTGGGCGGCGACGAGTTCACCATCCTACTGGATAATCTTCACCAGACGGATGAGGTGGAAATTGTTGCTGCCCGGATCCTCAAGAGTCTGGCAATGCCGTTTAACCTGGCCGGCCGCGAAGTATTTACCACCGCGAGCATCGGCATCGCTCACAGCACGCAGGGGTACAACTACGCAGAGGACATGCTGCGGGACGCGGATATCGCCATGTACCGGGCCAAGACGCTAGGCAAGGCCCGCTACGAGGTTTTTGATCCTTCAATGCATGTGAACGCTGTCAATCTGCTACGAATAGAAACAGATCTGTGGCGGGCAATTGAACGGAACGAACTGTATCTCGAATACCAACCGATAGTGTCGCTGGAAAACGGGAAGATCGCAGGTTTTGAAGCGCTTTTGCGTTGGCAGCATCCGTCGCTGGGCGTTTTACCGCCATCCGAATTTATCACTGTGGCTGAAGAAACTGGCCTAATTGTGGCGATTGGTACCTGGATTCTGGAAGAGTCGGCCCGGCAGATTCAGCGCTGGAAAGATAATCCAAAAATCGATCCGTCGGTCTTTATCAGTGTGAATTTGTCAGCTAAACAGTTTATGAAGGTAGATTTTGCGGCTGACGTCGAGCGCATCATCAAGGCGACGGGAATCGACCCTGGCTGCATCAAGCTGGAAATTACCGAAAGCATGGTAATGAACAAAGTCGAATCAACCATCACTACGCTCACACAGCTACGCGAAATTGGTGTCGAGACGAGTATTGATGATTTTGGGACCGGCTATTCTTCGCTCAGTTACCTGCCCCGGTTTCCCATTTCAACCTTAAAAGTTGATCGCTCATTTGTTAATTCACTGAGTGAGAATAATGAAAACCTCGAGATTGTTCGCACCATAGTTGTGCTGGCTCACAACCTGAAAATGAAGGTAGTGGCCGAGGGCGTCGAGGCGACAGACCAACTGGCCCAGCTACGTCGGATGAAGTGCGAGTTTGCTCAGGGCTTCTTCTTCTCTCGTCCCCTCAAAGGCAATGAGGCCACGGCGCTGGTCGAGGCTGACAGTGTCTATCCGATGATGTCTCTTGACCGGATAATCGAGTATTCAGATAGTGTGATTGCTTGAAGTGGTCAGTGGTCAGGGGTCAGTAGTCAGTAGTCAGTGGTCAGTGGTCAGTGGTCAGTAGTCAGTAGTTTGTTAGGTATTCAGTTTTCCGGTGAACAGTTCAAGCTCAGCAAATTTGCAAGTTGGGAAGGTGGGCTTGCCCCCGCTCAACTCTCAAGGAATTCAAATCAGGAGTTCACCACTCACCCTCAAAAGGTCTGGGCTGAGTGCCCAAAGCTTTTGGAGGTAAAGCTGAGTCTGGTTTTGAATTCTTTGAGAGTTGAGCGGGGGCAAGCCCACCTTCCCAACTTGCAAATTTGCTGAGCTTGAACTCTTCACCGGAAACTGAATACTGACCAAGACCACCGGTCTCTCAGGCCGGTGGTCTTTCATGTCAGCCGAATAAGTTCCTAATTTAACGAGGACTCGAAGCCCTGATTGTCAGCTCTGAGCCACGTCCCAGTTCGAGGTCATCTCGCCCTTGAACGTAGACTGAACCGGCGCCACCTCCCGCACCAATAATCGCACCGATGGCTGCTCCTTTACCGCCTCCCGCGATGGCCCCGATTATGGCCCCAACGGCGGTGCCGATTGCCGTTCGCTGAGCGGTACGGGAAGTTTGGCTGTCTTCCCGAACCGAGCCTTCATTGTCAACCCTAACCGTATCACCTGTAGGGGTTCGGACACTTTCCACCACCCCAGCGAATCGATACGAACGGCCATCACGTAATCGGATGGTGTCAAAGTTGAGGGTCATTTGCGAGCGCCCGGTTAGCCTCCCGCTTCGCTCGACATTAGAAACATGACCTTCAATGGTTGCGCCTGCCACCGAAGATGGCTGCCTGACAATCAGCGTAAAGCGATCGCCTTCGCGACTGGTCTCTGTTGAGAGCTGCTGGTCCAATTCGGCCACTACTGTCTCACCATCCCTGAGGATGAAATCCGCGCTTGAGCCGGTCCCCGGAGTAGGTGGTCGGTTGTCATAGAGATCCAACTGCGCGACGTCCGAAGTGCGATCATAGAGGCTTTGAACCACCACTGGCGCATTTAGGCCGGTATTGTAAACTCGTCGAGTAACAGTCAACCGCCTACCGTTATCTATCGGATTAAAGGTTACGTTGAATTCGTTAGCACGATCTCCTGTTGAAGTCACCACTAACTGGTCACCCGCCAGGGTGGCCCGGGCGCGAATTGTCCGGCCGCCAGGTCCAGTCTCGATGCGCTCGGTTCCGTCAGCCTCAAAAGTAATCTGTGAAGCACGTGACGAAGCAATGGTAATAGTGCGACCACGCCGTTCAATTGCGATTTGATCGGGCGATTCCAGCCGCGCCATTAACTGGTTACGGAGCTGATCACGATCTCTTGCCGGCAAATTTCGCGTCGCTCGATCGGCCACATCAGCTGCATCGTCACTCTGAGAGGGATTAAGCCGAAAAGTTCCAGTCAGCTGATTCGTCCGGTAAGATGGCTGGTTTGGATAAGGATCATTGGGGTAATACTGATCATTGGACCATGAAAGCCCGAACGTGCGCGCCAACTCCTCGAGGTCTGTGCGAACATTGGCCCAGCTGTTGCGAGTGCGGGCGTTAATTCGATGCCCGTTAAGATTTTTGTCGATCTGCGACCCCAGGTTCAGCACTTGCTGAGCTTCGGAGGTTGCGTTCTGGCGGCGCTCAAACCGCGTGCGCAGCCGGTAAACAGAACTATCAAAATCCGAAACCAGTCGACTCAACTGATCCTGGCCCTGCGAGTCGTATACACGTCCTCTATTAAAAACTGTGTTTAGATCTGCACGAAAAACATCGGTGCGATTCTCGATACGCAGGATTAACTGGCGCACTGATTGATAAGTTCCCCGGTAAGTGGACTGCTGCGCCTGACTTGTTGTAAACATCAACAAAATCGCCGCTACCAAGCTAATTCTTTTCCAGCTATTCATTTTCGATCTGCCTCCTCAAAGGGCTCAACTACCCGTTCTTTGCGGTGCTACCCCTAAACCAGTTTTATCCCTTTACAAGTCTTGTGCCGTTGTAAGCGGCTTATTTTTCGCCGCTTTTCCTCTTGCTTCGAGCGGGCTTAATTCCCGCCTCTCGGCTTTTAGCCGCATTTGGGCTAGCACTGGCACTAAATCGTACAGCCCTAACCTTCGGCGACACGAAACAGCACACTTGCCGGGAGCGCGGGCGTCTCGCCCGCCCCGAGCGCGAACCGCGAGCAGCCTCACTAATCTTCTGTGCTATTCTCTTGAATCAGGGGGGGTTCTCAATGGGCAACCAGGACACGCCCGCTACTGTACTTTACTGCGGACCGGATCTCTTTATAGGGACAACCCCGTCAGGTCACGCGCTAACACTAGATACCGACTCGAAACGCTCCCATGCGCCGAGCCCCATGGAGCTCTTGTTGCTTGCGCTGGGAAGCTGTACCGCGGTCGACGTAATCGGCATTCTGAAAAAAAAGCGCGAACATATCCATAGCTACCGAGTGGAAATTACCGGCGATCGCCGTGACGAACATCCCCGGAAGTACACGCAACTGCGCGTACATCACATTTTCACGGGACACAATATCTCGCATCGGGCCGTGGCCCACGCCATAGAATTGTCCGAAACAAAATACTGCAGCGTTGTGGCAACACTTAAACCGGGGGTGGAAATCCTTTCGAGCTTTGAAACCATCGAAGAGAGCGAGGGTACGTGAGGTTTTGAGAGAAATGATGTCTGGTAAAAGTCGGTTTTTAAAAGGCGTGCTCTGTGTTTTGTTTGGCTTGTGCTTTACGCCGGTAATCGCTAAAGGCAACTGGGTCACCCAAACCGCCGGTGATCGGGCCCTGGCAGCCGTGCGTCGCAGCGATCTGGGAGCCAGGAATGCTTCGGGCAAGCTATCGCAGTTGCCGCTGAGCGAGCACTTGAGGCGAGCCTCAATCTATATGGCTAACCGGGCATTCAGTGAAGCCCGCGAACACTGGCAGGCGGTGATGGCTTACTATCCAGACGATCCACGCTTTCCTGAAGCGCTACTTGGGGTGGGGCGCTCGTACTTTCAGGCAAAGAATTACGAGGAATCTTTCAAGGTATTCGACCGCCTGTCCAGAGACTTTCCTGCCACCAAAGAAGGGCGTGAAGGCTTGAACTACAGCGCGGCTGCGATGTTGAGATTGGGAAGATTCGATGAAGCAGTCGAGCGCTATAGCGAGTACACGCGTCGCTATCCTGTCGGCGAGCGAATAGAAACCGCGCACCTAAATGTAATTGACACTTTACGCGAAGCCAAACGACCTCGGGAGGCACTTGCCTGGGTGGAAACAACGAGAAAGAGATTTAGTGGTTCTGCCACTGAGACCAACGCGTTGTTCGCGCAACTGCGATTGCAGATCGCAGAAAGCGATTGGCCAGCCGCCGTCACTACTGCCGATCTACTTCTGAAATCTCGGTTTCACAAGGAAGTCGACACAAGCCTCAACGAAGTAACTTATCTGAAAGGATTTAGTCTTGAGCGGGCGGGAAAGAAAGCCGCGGCTTTCTCGGTTTACGCTTCGGTACCAGAGGGGTTGGACAGTTACTATGGCTGGCTGGCAACTGAGAGAATGCTGGCTTTAGCTGATGGACCACGGAAGGCGATTGCTGAAGAGCGCCTCGCAAAAATCAATCGGGAAATCCAGGCTGCTCAAGCTCAGTACCCGGCTCCCTACCGTCAGCCTGTTTTGAGAATTGCAAAGTCTCGCAAACTTGATCCGCGCTTTGTGCTTGCCCTGATGAAGCAGGAGAGCGTGTTTCGCCCGACCGCAAAATCCCCGGCTGGGGCGCGCGGCCTGCTGCAGCTAACGATGGATGCTGCTCAGAAATATGCTGGCCCTGCAGGCGTCTCTAACCTAACCGAAACCCAGTTGTATCAGCCCGAGGCGTCCATAAAGCTGGGAGTCGAATATCTGGCGCAGCTGTCGAAGATGTTTCCGCAGATGCTGGAGCCGGTGGCTGCCTCTTACAATGGCGGAGAAGACAATGTAGCTCGTTGGGTCAAGCGGGCACGTCATCACGACCCGGGAGTGTTTACCGCCGAGGTCGGTTTTGATGAGACCAAGGGTTATGTACAGAAGGTTATGGCTAACTACCGCGTCTACCGCCAACTCTACACGCCAGACCTTTTAAAGCGGTAAAGAGCATCCACCGCAGCAAAATGTGCTCGGCCTCTCTCTTTCGCGGACTCCGGAGTTTGGGCGTTCTGTGGCACTGCTCGCCTTCCCTAGAAGGGATTAAACTATCGAAGCACTGCCAACCAACTCGCAATCCCACGGACGGCGGGTCCGTGGATTTTTTTCAGATCCTTCCTAGAGCAAGCGCTGACCAAGCAGTTGCAAATCCCACGGACGGCAGTCCGTGGATTTTTTCAGATCCTTTCTACAGCAAGCGTCGCCAAGCAGTTGCTAATCCCCAGGACGGCAGTCCGTGGATTTTTCAGATCCTTTTCTACAGCAAGCGCCGCCAAGCAGCTGATAATCCCACGGATGGCAGAAGCTGTTAAAAAATTGAGTCTCCACAGAAATAACTCAACTGAGCAAATTTGCAGGTTGGGAAGGGTGGCTTGCCCCCGCGGTTCAGCAAGGCTCAATCCCCGAGGAAAACTGTCCTAACCAATTAACGTGAACTCTGGCGGAACAGCTGGGGCAAGCCACCCTGCAAATTTGCTCAGTTGAGTGATCTGTTCCCTCGGTGAATTTCGTTATGGTTCGGGGCTGAATCTTCGATCTTCGAAGCCAGTCGCTCCCTCGCGCCGAGGCAGAGGGTCTCGATATGGCGGATAAGGATATCGAGGTCGAATCCCAAGCCGAACCAAAGCATCGTAGTACTCATAGCGAATCGTTACCTCACCCACCGCCCTTGACTCAAGCTCCATATCAATCCATCTCACGTCGTTGCGAACTGAACGCCCGATCCCGGTCGCCGCATAGTCATCATCGGGCCACCTGGGGGTACCAGTTTGGCTGCCGGCTCTCTGTTCGTCCGACGCGGCCGGCGCCTCGCTTCTCTTGCTGCTTCGTTCGTCAGAACGCGGCCAGGGAGGTGGCACAACGGTGATCGGCTTGGGAGATCGCTCACGAAAAAAAACCGCTGAGATAATTCCAACATTGGCAGGCTGACCAAGTTTGGCAGCATATGAGTCACCCTCGGTAGTAAAGTAAAACCGCCGAGCCCGTTCCGTGCTCATCTGCCAGCCGCCAACGACGAGTGTTTCATAGGGACGAATTACCCACTTGCTTGCATTCCAGGCACTCGTCCGGCGCGCATCAATACTGTTAAGCCCATCCACCGAGAGGGCGACTGCCACCCGTACAGGCAGCGGGTTGCGAATTCGGATTTCATACTCAGCTCCTTTCTGAGCCTCAACGTAAACTCTGTTGCGGACGTGGTGTTCTTCAAGAGGTCTGCCATGAACTAGAACCTGGACCCCGAATGGTTGGGGGTAAATCTCTGGACGGCCGGTCTGCCCAGACGCCGAAACTTCTCTGGGCGCAGAGGCTGCGGATCGGGTTTCGACTAGCAACAATAGGACAACGACCGCCAGGAATAGAACCAGGAAACCACCTGCGAATATGAGCCTTTTCGTCAGTTTCATGATATTTGCCTCGCCTCCAGGGTAAGAGCCTTCTTTACCGGGAACGAGCAGCCTTCCCGGATCTTGCAGGCAAAAAGATGTTTATTGGTAAGAAGTAAAACTTTGGCATAGCCGTTGAGTAAAAATGCCCCCGAGGCTACAATACGCCGCGTTGCCGCAACATACCGGACGTCAAATGTTTGGGAGAGTGGGATGGAATATGTCCTGACAGCAACCAAGAATGAGGCTCGAGCGGGCTCATTCTATGATCGCATCGCAAACCTTTATGGTTTTTGCTTCAAGGTTAACGGGTACGGCCGCTCACTCGACCAATACTTTGCCAGGCATCCGTTGCCGATTTCCAGAGGCGCCAGAATCCTGGACGCCGGATGCGGTACGGGTCTCCTTACCCTGGCCGTGATGCGCACGCTTAGATTTCCCGTCAACATTACTGCCCTGGATCTATCTGCGCGATCGGTTCGTGCGGCAAAGCGGGCTGTGGGCAAGTCGCGTGGCCGCCGGCGCGACGTAACCTTTACCCAGGGTAATGTGCTCTCGCTGCCTTTCTCGGATAATGCTTTCGATCTGATTGTGACCAGTGGCGCCCTCGAATATGTTCCTTTGGAAGACGGATTCAGTGAGATTGCCCGAGTGATTGCGCCAGGAGGTCACCTACTATACTTCCCAGTGCGGCCTTCTTTGATCAGCAAGTTCCTGGAGATCCTATTTCGCTTTAGGACGCATCCGCCTGAGCAGCTCGAGTCGGAATCGGGCCGCCATTTTCGCCTGGTAGATCACTATCGGTTTCCCCGCCACCAGGCGATCGGCTGGAGCAAGAGCGCTATTCTGGTCCAAAAAATTTAGGCTCCAACTTCGCCCCACTTAGTCTCGATAAGACGGATCAAGGCGATCCAGCTTCCGCAAAAGGCCTGGCCAGGTCAACAACGCGCCCTGGCCGACAGTGGCCTCATCAAGCTGCTGTCCCACCCGTTTTTGCACTGGCTCGGACAGAGTTAATAGCTCTCCGCCGCCCGCCTGGGCCAAAATTTGAATCTTGCAGGCACGTTCGAGGATAAACATCGCCATAAAAGCGCTGGCAGCCGTCCGCCCCAGCGTCAGCAAACCATGGTTCTTCAGAATCAGAGAGTTCTTGTCTCCCAGGTCGCTGACCAAACGGGGTTTCTCATCCTCGTCCAACGCCAACCCTTCATAATCATGGTAGGCAAGCGAAGACAAAGCCACCAGGGCCTGCTGAGAGATAGGCAGAAGTCCACCCTTTTGTGCTCCTACCGCAATTCCATAGTCTGTGTGTAAGTGAATTACAAACAGTGCATCTTCGCGGGCAGCATGCACGGCGCTGTGAATGGTGAAACCGGCCGGGTTGATAAAGTACGGTGAAGGCATCACCAGGTTTCCCCGCAGATCTACCTTCACCAGACTTGTCGCACAGATCTCGTCAAACATCATTCCATAAGGATTTATCAGGAAGTGATGATCCGGTCCGGGCACACGGGCGGAGATATGTGTGAAGATGAGGTCATCCCAACCATAGTGGGCGACCAAACGATAAGTGGCGGCCAGATCGACTCGCGTTTGCCATTCTGTTTCAGATACCTGCTCACGCAGGCTTACTTTTTTTTCTTGCGGACTGCTCATCTTCTTTAATCTGGAACGCTTAACAGTTCCAGCTCCTTGAAATCGAAGTTGTCATTATGAACCCGGAAAACCGGTGGCTTTAAGTACGTGCTCGGCCTGCTGGAAATGTCTTTGCTCGTGGACGATTATGATTCTACAGGCATCGCTGAAACTGTAGGTGATCAAGCCCATTATCGGCGAGGTCATTCTCAGGGCGTCCAGATCTTGCCCTTCGAGCTTTTGTATTGCTCGGATCAACTCGGCCTGTTCCGAGATAAAACGATCGACAATCGCACTATCAAGGTCACTGGAAGCAGGTTGGAGCAATTTTGGTGCTTTAAGTTTGCGGCTGGTCTTGGGATCCAGACTCTTTATCAGCAAGCGGCCAAAGAGAGCCGGCAAGATCGGCATCTGCTCCCACAGACTGTTTCGGAGCTGCCCGTTAGCGGCTCGCTCAAAGATGGGCAAGTAGGCTTTATTTGAGGTTATTAAGTGATCAAAGCATTGAGCAACGCTCCACTGTTGCGCTGAAGGCTTCCAGTTCAGCTGCTTCGACGTCAGTCCATCGAATGTCGACCGAGTCCTCTGGGTAATATCCTTGAGTTCGGCAGTAAACTCATGGACGAGGGCAGAGCGCTCACTAATTGTGGGTGTTACCTGAACCACATCTATTCCGTTTTTACCGGCACAAGTCGCAGGATTCTATCATCATCGCTGGCGGGTGTTCCTCGCCCATCGCGATTAGAGGTCGAGAAATAAAGGAAACCGTCCGGACCCTCGGCCACTTCCCGGATGCGACCGTACTTCTTCTGGAGTAAATTCTCCTGACTGACAACGCGACGGCCATCCAGCACCACCCTCGTGATTAGCTCGCTGCGCAGGCATCCGAAGAAAAAGTTTGTGCGAAACTGGGGAAAAGCCGTCCCTTGATAAAACATCCCACTAGCTGGAGCACAGGCGGGTGTGTATTCAAGCAGTGGCGACTCGAGGCCGGCCCTCGATTGTTCATGATGAATCTCCGGCCAACCATAATTCTTCCCCTTCTCGACGATGTTCACTTCGTCACCGCCGCCCGGGCCATCAAATCCTGATGGTCCGTGCTCAGTCTGAAACATCAGGTTCGTGCCAGCTTGCCAATCAAGGCCCTGCGCATTTCGATGTCCGAGGGAGAAGATTTCCGGCCTTGCGCCTTCCCGACCTACGAAAGGATTGTCAGCGGGAACAGTTCCATCGTCATTCAGTCGCAAAGTTTTTCCTGCCAGCGAATCCAGCCGTTGGGCCAGTGCCCGATCGAGCGCATCACCTGTTGTTACATAAAGCTTGGCGTCAGGACCAAAGTCAATCCGGCAGCCGGCGTGATATCGAGCCGCGGGAATGTTTTCAATAATCACAGTCCGGTCCACCAGTCCCTCGGCAGACTCTCGATAACGCACGACTCGTACAAGTTGACTTCTTCCCTGGTACGCGTAGGCGAGGTAAAGCCACCGGTTACTTGCAAATTGGGGGTGAAGGGCAATTCCCATTAAGCCGCTCTCGCCCGTGGCCTCCACGTCCTGAACAATCAGCAGTGGCTCTGACCTCAGCTTGCCACCCTCAAACACACGCACACGACCCGGTCGTTCAGTGAAAATCATTCGACCATCCGGCGTCCAGACAATCGACCACGGTACAGTCAGACCACCAATGACTGTTTCCACCTTGAAACTGACTTGAGTCGCAGCTGCAGACTCCACTTCGCCGGCACCCTTTCCCGGAGGTGGCTGGCTGCAGGACAGAACAAAAGCCACAACTGCCAACGTGAAGCTGCCGAGAACCTTGTCCATTCGATCCGGGAACAATTTACCCTTGACGTTCAATGCTGGATGTACTCGTGAAGGAGTTTGATTTCGTCTCCCTGTTCACCCACTTCGACTCGAAGCAGGTCACGCATTGAAAGCATTCCCACCCACCGCTCACCGTCGACCACTGGCAAATGACGGCTTCCGATGATTTCCATACGCTCTAGGGCCTGGTGGGGAGTTTCATCGCACCGTATTACTGCGCGCAGGTCACTGGTAACTTCACCAACAGGTACGGTTCCGGCG
>Ga0187893_10006826_pt1 | contig 19183 bp, 20 predicted proteins | sample MA1701074metaG_FD_139574 | JGI IMG/M metagenome (GOLD analysis project Ga0187893, IMG submission 139574) | White microbial mat communities from a basaltic lava cave in the Kipuka Kanohina Cave System on the Island of Hawaii, USA - MA170107-4 metaG ... | reverse complement strand
GGTCCGAGGCTGAACACCAAGTCTTGGGGCGCTGTCACCGGCGCGCGCGGCCGGCGCAGCATCAAGATTGGAGAGGGAGTCATCATCGTACGGGTGAAGAGCTAGACTGCTTCACTCCTCGTCGTGCTGCGCAGCCAGGCGTGTGATGACGCCCATGTTGAAAACCGTGTAGCCCTTCATGAAGGGGATTTCGCGCTCGGTGTCCTCGCCCTGCTCGTTGGTCCCGGTCTTGCCCCGGTAGGGCGTTCCGTTGTGGCGCAGCGGGCGCTTGATGCGTCCCGCCGCATGTTCGGCGCTCCACGGCTTCAGCCAAGTGCGGACGCCTTGCTCAAGGTCGCTGATGATGCGTTCGGTGACGCGGGTGTAAACTTCTTTTCGGGTCGTCTCGGTCATGGTTTTCTTCCTGTCCTTTGGGAATGGGTTGCAATGCAATGCAACCCTGCCCACCGGCGAAGGTCGGGGGTAGCAGAGCGCAAGGGCGCATGATCCGGGAGGGGGATCGCCCAGCCCTGAAAGGGCCGGAGCGCAGCGAAGGGCTGCACAAGCGCAGCGCGGAAGCCTGGGGAAACACGGTCAGGCGGCGACAGCTTTACCCTTGCGCGGCGCGTGGGGCAGCGCCCCTAGGGATTGGGGTTTTTGAATTGGTGTTTTCCCGCGAAAAGGGATCGTTACCGGATGGCCGGGACTACAGGCTCGGGGAGCGCCAGCGATTAGAGCCCGAGGTATGGCAACGATTCGCCGGAAAATGGGCCACAGCGATGCAACCCGACTTGTAAACGCTGCACAGCTTGAACGTGGATCTATCTTCCGTACGTGCGTTCGTGGTGTTTCGCCGAAAAAAAGCACCTGTCTGAATCCACGCGGGACACATCGCTCGTAACCCGATCATAATGACCCGCACACTCCTTCCCACGATGGCCCTGGCCACCTTGGCTGGGGCCGCACACGCCCAGCTCGGTACCCCAACAGTGCTCGAAATCGACGTTAACAATCTTGTGTTTTATGCGCAGGATTCGATCGACCAGAGCCGCCTCGCCACGGATCCCAACAGGACCGCGTTGGCCGCTAATCCGGCGACTGCAGGCAATCCCTCTTGCCGCAACGTGATCTCGATCGGAGACATTGTCGCAGTGAACGGTACTCCCGCCAAGGGGGTGTATGTCAGCCGCGCATTCTTCGTGAACCTGGCCGCGGCTCCTGTACGCGGCCAGGCAATTTCCGACACAACACGGGCGGCTGCGTTTGACTTCACAGTCGAGATCCAACAAGCCGACGGTAGACCCTTGGGGTCGATCATGGGTTCTGGGCTCTCGGGCGGTGCTTCCGCGCCCGGGTCGCCGTCCGCCTTTACCGGATGGAACGCTGCCGTCACCGGTGGTACGGGCTATTTCCTCGGCGCGCGAGGTACCACAGGCGTAGGCCCAACGCCTGTGGCTGTCCGCAACGCATCCGCAACGGAGGATCCGGCAAACCGGCGTGCACACGGAGGTGGCACTCGGCGCTATGTGATCAGCCTCATTCCCGCCTACCGGCCTAACATAGTATCCGACCGAGACCGGCCCGCCATCTTCCACGCCGACTTCTCGCCGGTGACGGCGGAGCGGCCCGCCCGCCCGGGAGAAGTGCTATTAGTCACGGCTTCGGGACTCGGGCCGACGGACCCCGGAGTTGAGCCCGGCGCCGCATTCCCGTTGGACAGGAACCTTCCGGTGCTTGCTCCGGTCGAGGCGAGTGTGAACGGCGCCCGCGCCGACGTGGTCAACGCCCTGGGATGGCCCGGAAGAACCGACAATTACCGTGTTGATGTGCAGCTTCCCGCAAGCCTCACCACCGGTATGGCTACCCTGCATCTGACCGCGGCGTGGGTGAAGGGCGGAGAGATCCAGGTCCCGGTGAGGGAGTAGCTGGCCGAAAACCACAGTTTCTGGCCAGCTTCGGGCCTCTCTTCAACGGCCTTTAGAATCAGGGCTGTAATGCACGGATCCGGGCTGGGTTATTGGCCATAGGGAGAAATGGCCCATATTCCGGCGAATCGTTGTCATAGCTCAGCCCGGTCCGCGCAGCGGATTCGCCATGAGAAGCAAGGTGTTGGTGGATTCCCTTTGTCATAATCCGTCCGCGACAAGCGCGGGCGTGAAATCCGGACGGAAGAGGACTACGCGATCGGTTCGCGCCCGAAACGTGTGCTCATTGAAGAAGCCCGCTCATCGCGGTCCGAGGCTGAACACCAAGTCTTGGGGCGCTGTCACCGGCGCGCGCGGCCAGCGCAGCATCAAGATTGGAGAGGGAGTCATCATCGTACGGGTGAAGAGCTAGACTGTTTCACTCCTCGTCGTGCTGCGCCGCCAGGCGGGTGATGACGCCCATGTCTTCGAGCGTGGTAACGTCGCCGGCCACCGTCTTCGATGTCACGATCTCGCGCAGCAGACGCCGCATAATTTTGCCGCTGCGCGTTTTGGGGAGCGAATCGGTGAAGCGGATCTCTTCGGGGCGCGCGAACGGCCCAATCTCGTGCGCCACCCACTGGCGCAACTCCGTGCCCAGCTTCCCGTGATCATGTTCGCCCTTCTTGAGCGTCACAAAGCAGCACACCGCCTGCCCGGTGATTTCGTGCGGTTTACCAACCACCGCCGCCTCGGCCACCGCGGGGTGACGCACCAGCGCCGATTCGATCTCCATCGTGCTCAGCCTGTGACCGCTTACGTTCATCACGTCATCCACGCGGCCCAGAATCCAGTAGTAGCCATCCTGATCGCGGCGCGCCGCGTCGCCGGTGAAGTATACCCCGGGAACGCGGCTCCAATACTGCTCCTTGTACCGCTCCGGATCACCCCAGATGGTGCGCATCATGCTCGGCCACGGACGCCGTATGATCAGGAATCCCTCTTTGTTGTCTCCCATGGGATTGCCGTTGAAATCGACCACTTCCGGCAGAATGCCGGGCATCGGAAGCGTTCCCGAGCCTGGTTTCAACGGAACGGCGCCTGGCATGGGTGCAATCAGAATCGCGCCGGTTTCGGTCTGCCACCAGGTATCGACAATGGGACAGCGTCCCTTTCCGATGACACGGTGGTACCATTCCCAGGCGGCGGGGTTGATCGGCTCGCCGACGCTGCCAAGCAGCCGCAAACTCGAAAGATCGTGCAGATTCGGCCACTGATCGCCCTGGCGCAGCAGCGCGCGAATCGCCGTCGGCGACGTGTAGAAAATATTGACGCGGTATTTCTCGACAATGCGCCAGAATCGGTCGAAGGCCGGGTAATCGGGCGCGCCTTCATACATGACGCTGGTGGCGCCGGCCGAAAGCGGCCCGTAGACGATGTAGCTGTGCCCCGTCACCCAGCCGATGTCGGCGGTGCACCAATAGGTGTCTTCTTCTTTCAGATCGAAGACCCACTTCATGGTCATCGTCGCCTGTAGCAGATAGCCGCCGGTGGTGTGCAGAATACCCTTGGGCTTTCCGGTGGTGCCGGAAGTGTACAGCACAAAAAGGGGATGCTCGGAATCGAGCGGGACCGCGGGACAATCTTCGCTTGCGTTCTCGTCGAGCTGGTGCCACCAGTGATCGCGGCCTTCCCGCATCTCCACTCTAGACCCCGTGCGCTGGTAGACGATCACGTCCCTGACTCCCGGGCACTCCTGAAGGGATTCGTCCACGGCGTCTTTGAGCTTCACTTCTTTGCCCCTGCGCCACCCGCCATCCGCCGTGATGACGAGCTGCGCGTCCAGGTCCTGGATGCGCGCTTTCAGCGCTTCGGCCGAAAAGCCGCCGAATACTACGCTATGCGTAATGCCGAGCCGCGCGCAGGCCAGCAGCGCGACCGGCAGTTCCGGAACCATCGGCATATAGACGATCGCCCGGTCTCCCGCCTTGTAGCCCCGGCTCTTGAGAATGCTGGCGAAGCGGCATACCAGCCGGTGCAGCTCCTGGTAACTGATCATGCGCTGATCGCCCGGCTCGCCTTCCCATAGGATCGCGATCTTGTTCTTGCGGTGAGTGGAAAGATGGCGGTCGATGCAGTTATAGGAAATGTTCGTCTTACCGCCGGCGAACCATTTCACAAACGGCGGATTCCACTCGAAAACGTCCTTCCACTTTTCAAACCAATAGATTTCCTTTTCCGCCAGTTCGCTCCAGAACTGCTCAGGATTCTCTTTGGCGCGCTCCCAGAGGGTTTTGTAGGCATCCATGTTGGGAACATAGGCTTTCGCCGAAAATTCGGGGCTGGGGGTGTACGGTGTAGCTTCACTCATGATGTAACCCGGAATTGTATCAGGAGCGCGGATCGCTCAGTGCTGAATCCGGCAGCCGGGCAGCGCCTGCCGCAATCTCGCTGCGCCTTCAGCGGTCATGGCGGTACCGGAAACATCCAGCCATTTGAGCTTTTTGAATCCGGCCAGCGCTTCAACGGCGCTGTCATCGACTCGCTGGCATTTCCAAAGCGTCAGCGATTCCAATTCGCCGGAAGCGAGCGCTTTGAGGCCTGCCGCGGTGACGTTGGTCTGGCCGATGTCCAACTCACTTAATCCGGACAATGAGGCGAGCTGCGGCATTCCGGCGTCGGTAATCCTGGCGGCGCGCAGATTCACAGACCGCAAATTCTTGAGCTGGGCGATGGTTTCGAGGCCCTTATCGGTGATTGCCGCCGACCAAAGACCGGAGTCCGTGCGCTGCGCCCCGGCAAGATCAATCGCGGTAAGCTGCGGCATCAGCCGCACCAGCAGCAGACCGGTGTCGGTAAGTTTGTTGCCCCCCACGGCGATACGCTTCAGGTTGGGGATCGCCGTCAGCGGCTCGAACCCTCCGTCGGTGAACAGCGAGTATCCCACGTCGAGCGATTCCAGGGCAGGATGTCCCCCCAGTTGCGCCACTCCGAGATCGGTGACTTTGGTTCCGCGCAGATTGAGGTGCCGCAATTTCTTCCAGTGCTTCATCACCGTCAGAGCCCCGTCGCCGATCTGCTCGGCGTAATAGAGATTCATCTCTTCGATGGACGCGGCGCCCTTGAGCTTTTGGAAGCCGAGATCCGTGATCCGTGTATGGCTCAGATCGAGCGCGCGCAACGTGGGAATCTCAGCGATCGGGTCCAGATCCCCATCGCCGATCCAACTCCCGCGGAGCACGATTCCCGTAATCTGACCCTTGGCATTCTTTACGCTCGAGCCGCCGTATTGAGCCACCCAAGCGTCCGGAGTTATAGCGAACAGGGTGATGGCCGCAAGCACGGCGCTAACTTTTCCGGCGATTCGGTAGAGACGATTCACGTTCATAAATGATCTGGCAATCGGGCAGATATTTCTTGAGCGCCTGGTACCCCTGATCGGTAACCATCGTATGGTACAAATTCACATAACGCAGGCGCTGCAACGCTCGTAGCGGCTCCAAGCCCTTATCGGTAATGTTGGCGGTATCCAGCCGCAGCTCTTCCAGCTCGGGCAAGGCGCCCGCCAGCAACTCCAGCCCTTTGTCGGAAATGTTGGAGTAATCGAGGTTCAGCCGGCGCAGCGCAGTCAGTTTCGCGATAGCCGCGAGTCCGGCGTCGGTCAGCCGTGTTCGCGCGATCTCCAAACGGCGCAGGGAAGGGAGCGAGGCCAGGTGCGCGATTCCCTTATCGGAGAAGCGCCCGTAGCTGAGCAACAGTTCTTCTAAAGTAACCAGATCTTTCAAGGCGGCCAGGCCCGCATCCATGATGTCGGTTGAAGTCAGGTCCAGGGAACGTAGTTGCGGCAGCGCGGCCAGATGCTTCAGACCGTCGTCGCTGATATTGCTGTAGGAAGCCCGCAACGCGCGCAGGCTGGCAATGCGCGTCACGCGTTCCAGACCGGCGTCGTCGAGCGAAGTCCCGGACAGTTCCAGCTCCTCCAACTCCGGGAAGGCGGGCAGGCCGCTGCCCGTGATGTGTGTATTGTTGTTGATCCACAGACGGCGCAGTCTTGCGAGTGGCGCCAGCGCGGCCAGTCCCTTGTCGCTCACTAAGGTATGGCTCAGGTTGAGCTGTTCGAGGCCTCCCAGCCCGGCAATGGCGTTCATGCCCAGATCGCCGGCTTCGGTGGATTCCAGGCTCAGCTTCTTGAGCGAGGCAAGCGAGGTCAGGTGGCCCAACTGCGCATCGGTCACCGGAGTACGGGACAAATCAATTTCCCGCAACGCGCCTTCGGCGAATTCGGCGCGCCCGCCGAGTTTCCGGACCCATTCGCCTATGGCTTGAGCGGAGCCGCCGCCGGGCCGGCTTTCGTGCAGCGCGGCAGACGCAGTTTGCGGCGTCGAATCCTGAAACTGGATGCGGCACTGCGGAAGCGCTTTGCGAAACGCCTCCACGCCGCCACGCGAAACGCGCGTGTAGCGCAGATCGAGATTCCGCAGACTCTTGCGCTGCTGAAGCCGCGACAGGGCGCTGTTGCCGATGCCGGTCCGGTATAGGTTCAGATCTTCAATGAGCGGCAGCGAAGCCAGCGCTTCCGCGCTTTCATCCGTGATCCGCGACCCGAGCAGGTTCAGGCGGCGCAGCTTTTTGGCGCCCGCCAGGACACGGATGCTTGCGTCCGTCAGCGGCGCGCCGTACAGGTCCAGTTCTTCGAGTTCACTGAGCGAAGAAAGATGCGCAATACCCCGGTCGGTAATCAGCGTATCCCGCAGATACAGAGTCTTCAGTTTCTTGAGGCCCGCCAGTTGCTTCATCCCGTCGTCGTCAAAGGAAGAGTAGTTCAAATCCAGCCGTTCGAGGTTTACAAAAGAAGCCAGGCTCGCGCCCTTCACCCGCGACTGCGTCAGGCGCAGCTCTTTGAGAGCTGTCAGATTCTTCAGCAGCGCGATGCCCTTGTCCTGAACGTTGATGTTGGTAAGAAAGTGCAGGCTGAAGTGCAGCTTTTCGATGTTCGTCAAGCCTGCCAGGTGGCGGAATTCGTCGTTGGCGTCCAGCCGGCTGCCCGCGCCCGGATTGAAGCTGGGGCCAGGCAGCAGCAGCTCCCGCAGCCCGGTGCACTGGCTCAACCGGGAGAACTCGGAAGGCTCGACGGTTGTCCCGATCAGATCCACCGCTTCCAGCCGGAGGGCCGTTTGCGGCAGTTCGCGGATATGGGTGAGGATGCCGGCCTGGCCCAGAATGCGCACGCGCCCGTTGTTGCGCAGCACCCACTCAGCGGCCGCACGGTCGTCGGGTGGCTGCGCCGCAAGCGGCGCCGGCCCACAAAGCAAAAGCGAAAGGATAGCGCGTCTCATGCCCGGATTCCCCCTCATCGTATCACTCCCTTAAAGAGCAGGACCCGGGGACTCTTTCTAGGCGCGATTGATCAGGCTGGCGACAAATCCGCCGCCGAATCCGTTGTCGATGTTCACCACCGATACATTGCTGGCGCAACTATTGAGCATCCCCAGCAGCGCCGCCAGGCCATGGAAGCTAGCCCCATAACCCACGCTGGTGGGAACGGCGATCACCGGACAGGATACCAATCCGCCCACGGCGCTCGGCAGCGCCCCTTCCATGCCCGCAACCACCACGCATACCTTGGCGTCGCTCAGCCGGTCCAGGTTTTGAATAAGCCGGTGGATCCCGGCAACGCCGACATCAAAAATCGAGGTGACTTCATTGCCCATCACTTCCGCCGTCACTTGTGCTTCCTCGGCCACGGGAATATCGCTGGTGCCGGCGCATACAACGGCAACCTTGCCCTTCCCGCGAATCTCGCGGTCGCGCCATAACCGGAAGGTGCGCGACAAAGTGAAGTGCTCGCCTTCGGGAAAACGCTCCCTGAGCAGCGCCGCCGCCTGCGGCTCCAGCCGCGTCACCAGCACGTTCCGGCCCCGCTCCGCCAGACGCGTGGCGATTTCCAATACGTGCTCCGGCGCTTTGCCCAGCCCCAGAATCACCTCGGGCATTCCCTGCCGCAACGCCCTGTGATGATCGACTTTGGCGAAGCCGAGATCCTCGAAAGGCATATGTTTGAGACGCGAAAGCGCCGCATCCACGTCCACCTCTCCGCCGCGCACTTGTTCGAGTAATCCCCGCAACTGGTCCTTATCCATGAAACTCCCTTCAAAAACTCAACACTTGATCCACGGCCAGGCCGTATTTCTCGGCCATGCCGCCGGCGATTTCCAATACGAACATCGCTTCCCTGGTCCCGCCGAATTGGGGGCATTTTTTCGAGTTGGTCTCCTGGCACGGGGGCGTGTTCGCCGAGATCTCGACGATCCTGCGGTCTTTGTCCATCCAAATGATGTCGAGCGGCACGCGCACGTTGTACATCCAATAAGCGTATTTGCCCTGCTTGACGTGCACGAAGAGCAGGCCCCGGTCCGGAGCCAGCGCGTTTCTCAGCATCATGCCGCGCATGATGTCCTGCTGCCGTATCAGCACTTCAGCATAGACCGTTTCACCGCCGGGCAGCACGATCTTTTTATAGTTGGTCCCCTCCGGCGCCGGGGATGATTTGCCGCAAGCGCAGAGAACCGCCAGCGCGGCAATGAGAAGGCCATGACGCATGAAATAAGATGGTAACAGCCCCAGGGATACCCCCATCGATGACATCGGCCTTTTTTCAGCGGGTTGGCATGACGCTCAACATGATCAAGTTCGAGCATTCCGTTTTTGCGCTGCCATTTGCTCTGACCGGAGCCTTATTGGCCTGGCGCGAGGATGGTTATCCGCGGGCGGAACTGGCGCCGAAACTGGCGTGGATTGTGCTGGCGATGGTGGGTGCGCGTTCGGCCGCGATGGCGTTTAACCGCCTCATTGATGCGGAGATCGACGGAAGAAATCCGCGCACGCGGATGCGTCACATCCCCGCCGGCATGCTCAGCCGCCGGTTCGCGCTGGGATTCACGGTTGCCTCTTCCCTGTTGTTCCTGCTCGCGGCCGCCATGCTGAATCCCCTGTGTCTGAAACTGGCTCCGGCCGCTCTTGGAATCGTTTTCTCTTACTCATTCACCAAACGCTTTACCTCGTTATCGCATCTGGTTCTGGGATTCGCGCTGGGCGTGGCGCCGGCCGCCGCCTGGATCGCCATGCGCGGCACGCTCGACGCACGCATCCTTTGGCTCACCGCCGCTGTCGCTCTCTGGACGGCCGGGTTCGACATCATTTACGCCTGCCAGGACTTCGATTTCGACCGCGGTGAAGGCCTGCACAGCGTCCCCAGAAGCCTCGGCATCGGCGCCGCGCTATGGGTCTCGCGGCTACTTCATCTGGGGATGCTACTCTGTCTGGCGCTGCTGGCCGGTTCTTTCCGGCTCGGACCGCTCAGTTGGGCGGGGGCCGCCATGGTTGCCGCATTGCTTGCCTACGAGCATAGCCTGGTGAAAGCCCATGACTTGTCTCGCGTCAACGCCGCCTTCTTCACCGTAAACGGCTGGGTCAGCATGCTATTCTTTCTGTTTTGGGCCGGCGACATTCTCTATCTGAGCCGTAGCCTGTAAATCATGCAACTCGAACCGATCTTCGACGATCCTTGCCTCGCCCCGATTCATGAAAAAGTGAAGCGCGGCGAGAGGCTCAACTTCGAGGACGGCGTGACGCTGTACAGATCACCCGGCATTCTCGGCGTTGGCCTGATGGCCAATATGGTTCGCGAACGCCTGCACGGCAACAAGACCTATTTCAACGTGAACCGGCATATCAACCCCACCGATGTTTGCGTCGCCAGTTGCCGGTTGTGCGCCTTTGGCAAAAAGGCCAAAGATCCCAAGGCCTACACCATGTCGCTGGAACAGGTTTGGGAGACCGCGGGTAAGGGCTGGTCCGAGGCGGTGACGGAGTTTCATATCGTCGGCGGGCTTCATCCGGAACTGACTCTCGATTGGTATTGCCGGATGCTGCGCGGACTGAAGGAGCGCTTTCCGGAAGTACACTTGAAAGCTTTCACCATGGTGGAGATCGCTTTTCTCGCCCAACGGTCCAAGCTTCCCATTCGCGAGACCCTCGAACGGCTGCGCGGCGCCGGCATGGATTCGCTGCCCGGCGGAGGCGCCGAGATTTTCTCCGAGCGAGTACGCCGCATCATCTGCGATCACAAGATCGACGGCGCCCAGTGGCTGGATGTCGCGCGCATGGCGCACCAACTGGGCCTGAAATCGAATTGCACGATGCTTTACGGACATATCGAAACCGAAGAGGATCGCGTCGATCACTTGATCCGGCTGCGTGAATTGCAGGATGAAACCGGCGGATTCGTCACCTACATCCCGCTCGCGTTCCATCCCGACAACACGCCGCTTCAGCACATTCCCAAAACCACGGGTTTCGACGACATCAGGAATATTGCCGTCGCGCGCCTGATGCTCGACAATATCCCCCACATCAAGGCGTACTGGATCATGATGACACCGAAGATCGCCCAGATCGCGCAGCGCTTTGGCGCCGACGATCTGGACGGCACGGTGGTCGAGGAGAAAATCTACCACGACGCCGGCGCCACCACCAGCCAGTCGCTGCGGCGGGACGAGTTGTTGCGGCTGATTCGGGAAGCCGGCCGCGAGCCTGTCGAGCGCGATACGTTATACCACCCGGTGGAGCGTACGGATTCGGCTTTTACGATTCTGGTTTAGCAGACCGCGAGTCCGGCGTCGTCACCCGCGATAGGCAAGGGCGTGCTGTTGCGTGTCCGCGCAGTGGCGGAAGCGAGACACCTTTCCCACACTGTTGAAGCGCCAGATGTGCACTTCGTCCTCTTCCACTACCCGCTTGCCGGTCGCCTTCACGGTAAACTCGATGTCAACCAGCACCACCACAACATCGCCGCCGTCAAGCAACGCTTTGGGAGAGAAGCTGTGAATCTCGATGGCTGTCAGGCTTTGAAAGAAAGCCGCGGCGCCATCCCGCCCGTACCTGCGCCGCAACCATGGCACTTCATCGGAAGTTGAGGCGTACTCCCAGTCGACATCCTCGGAAAGTTTCGAGAGTATCGCGGGCACATCCCCAACTCCGAATGCCTCATAGATCTCTCGAGTCGTTTGTAAATTCATTCCGGCCTCCCTGCCCTTGTTCACAAAAGCCGGTATCCGGCGTCAATGTTCTGAAAATGACGCAGGATCTGGTGGATGTTGTACGGGTGCGTGTCTTCGCCCGTGATCCAGTGCTTCAGCACGTCGAAGGCATGTTTGACGCCGCTGTGATCGTCCAGATCCGCGTCGATCATCATCTTCCCCTCACCCGATGTATCCCGCGCGAAGGTGAGCTGCAAATTGCCCGATGGGTCCTTGGTTTTGAAGCTTTCCTGCGCCGGCAGCGTTTCCCAGCCGTCGGGGAATTTGTGCAAGGCCCCGCTGACCTGAGTGAATACGGCTGGGCGGCCCAGAATGAGATTGTGCAGATTCGGATCGACGACAATGAAAGACCGCGCCGGCAGCGGGTCAATGAGCCGTTCGAAATACTCGACCATGAACTTGCCCGGATCGAGCTCATATTGGTTCGCTTTGGCGCATACATTCATGAGCCCGCCTTTACGCTTGGCTTCAAGCCCATTCCAGTCCGCCGCTTTCCAGTGCGACCGTTTGAGGAAATCGAAAAGATAGCCGGGAAGATTCGTAATGGTGGGAAAGCTGGGATTGGCCTTGTCCGGATGCACGAAGAGGGTCTCGCTCACCGGAAGCGGCGCACCGGCCTGCACGTTAACGAATATCGACTTGCCGATATACAGCGTAGGCTTGATGGTCATCTCCGCCAGCCCGTTGGGAAAGGCGGGGATGTTCGGCAGAGGAACAGGAGCGCCCGTAACCGTTCCTTCAAATCTCTGGTTCAGGCTTTGCAGGGATTGGTTGCGCAACTCGATGACTACGGAGTCGCGAATGGGGACATTAAATACATCAAGCAACGAAAGATCGATGCGGCTTCGGTTGATGTCAGCCATGGCTAGCCTCCTTTAGCGTCGCCCCGGCGATACGCTTCGTCGAGGATTTCCATTACGTGCATAACGCGCTGTCCCTTGCCGTGCAAGGCGACTCCGGCGCGCAGTTGAAGCATGCAGCCGGTGTTGGCGGTGGCGATAATACCGGCATCCACCAGATTCGCCGATTGCATTTTGCGTTCGAGAATCTCCATGGACATTTCGTTCTCCGTCACGTTGTAAATGCCGGCGCTGCCGCAACAGACATCGGCGAAGGGCATCTCGCGGAACTGAAGTCCCGGGACCGATTTGAGAAGCTTGCGCGGCGCGGCCTTCACCTTCTGCCCGTGCGCGAGATGGCACGAATCCTGATAGGTTACCCGCGCCGGAAAACTACCGATCCCGGCGCGCAGCTCCGCCGCGGCTAGAAATTCATTGACGTCTTTGACCAGCGCCGAGAACCGCCTGGCCTTCTCCGCGTATGCCGGCTCGTGGTCGAGCAGCTCGTGATACTCCTTCAAAGTCGAGCCGCATCCGGCCGAGTTGGTGAGTATGGCGTCGAATTCGCCGGTCAGCAGCGCGTCGATGTTGCGCCGGGCCAGACGCCGCGCATCGTCCCGGATGCCGGCGTGCATGTGCAGAGCGCCGCAACAGGTCTGATCCTTGACGATGTGCACTTCGCAGCCGTTTCTTTGCAAAACGCGCACAGTGGCCTCGTGAAGCCGCGCGAAGCTGACATTGGCGATGCATCCGCCGAGAAAAGCCACTTGGAACCGCTTCTGCCCCTCGGCGGGGAATACCTTTCCATAGGCGTCGAAGAACGTTGGGAACTCGGCCGGCGGCGCCAGTTTCTCCAGCTCCCCGAGCCTTCCAAAAAGCTTCAGCAGGCCCGTCGCGCGCGCCAGTTTCTGGAGACCTAGGCCCTGGTAAAGTTGCATGAGGCGCGCGGCAAGCCTGAGCAGCGCCGGCGAAGGGAGCAGCCGCCCGAAGAGGAATCCGCGTAGCAGCCTTACGTGCCAGGGCCGTTCCGTACGGTTTTCGATATCGGCGCGGGCCGCTTCGATCAGCCGTCCGTATTGCACGCCGGAAGGACACGCCGTCTCGCACCCGCGGCAGGCCAGGCATAGGTCCATGTGCTCCAGGTACGAATCGGTGATCGGCGCCCCTTTGGCCACCTGCACCATTTGATAAATGCGCCCGCGCGGGGAATCCATCTCGATACCGAGCACGCGGTAGGTGGGGCAGGCATTCAGACAAAGACCGCAATGCACGCACCGGTCCAGGTCTTTCTGCTGCGGCTTGTCGATTTCAGAGGCGGCCATAGAATCGTCCCCGGTTGAGCAAATGATTGGGATCGAACATGTTCTTGATGCGCTGCATCATGTTGAACCCGGAGCCGGTTTCCGGCCATTGGAGCAGCTTCTCGTCGCGAGCCTGGGGACCGTATTCCATTAGCGATTTGCCGAGCGGATACGCCTCGCCTGCTTGCGCCGGATCCGCCAGCAAACAATAGCAGATTCCGTTAGCCGCGCGCGCAATCACAATCCCCGGCAGCTTTTCCATGCACCCTTGGAGCGCCGTCAAAGTAACCGAGACGCGAATAACAGCGCCGGCGGGATTCTCCGCCAGGAACCGCGCCGGGAATTCCCTGATGCGCGCCCAGAATTGCGATTCCGGCGCTCCATCTAGAATCTCACCGCCGGCCAGCTCCTTCCGGTACCGTTCCAGCGTGGCCTGGTTTCCGGCAACACCCGCCGCCAGCAGCCAGCCGGTCCGGCCGAGCGAGGCGGACGCCGCTGGATTGAGCAGATCGACGGCGGACGGCTGAAGCACGCCCCGGATGAGGCGGTCTCGCAAGCCGATCGCTCCGGCCAGCGTGGGGAACTCGAACAGAAAGGTGAGCGACCCTGCCGGTTTCGGAATCAGTTTAAAGTTCACCGTGGCGATTGCGGCCAGCGTCCCCAACGAGCCGATCATCAGCTTGCCCATATCGAGGCCCGCGACGTTCTTCACCACCATGCCGCCGGACTGGACGATCTTCCCCTCCAGCGTGCAGAATAGGATCCCGATCACGAGATCGCGGGCAGAGCCGTATAGCCGCCGGCGCGGTCCGCTCGAGTTGGCCGAAACAACGCCTCCCACGGTGGCTTGAGCCGTGAAGCAGGGATCGAGCGGCACCATGTAGCCGTCCCGGCCAACCACTTCGGTCAATCGAGCCCACGAGACGCCGGCGCCTGCGCTTATGGTCAGGTCGCGCGGCTCATACTCGTGAATCTGGTCAAGAGCCAGCGTGGATACGCGTACATCGGCGGGCGCAATGGCGCCTCCGGCCCGCTGCTTGCTGCCCTTGCCTTCGATGAGAATCCGCTTACCCGCCGAGGCCGCCTCACCGAGACCGGCAGCCAGTTCCCCGGCAGTGGCCGGTGCGATCGTTTCCATGAGAATCCCTATGATGCCACAAGGGAGGCGAGTATCCGAAGCCGCGGGTAGATGGAAATGGTACGCCCGAGAGGATTCGAACCTCTGACCTCTTGCTCCGGAGGCAAGCGCTCTATCCAGACTGAGCTACGGGCGCACTGCTCACATTGTAACCCAGCGCCGCCAACATCAGGCGCCTTTCTTCGCGCCGCCCTTTTTGGTCGATGCCGGGGCCTGGCCGGGGGGCGTTACCAGCTTGCTCACCAGGTCCCTCAAGTGCTTTTCTTCGTTTTCTCCGAAGAAGAATGAATCGCCGCCGTGCTGCTCCACAATTTGCAGGTTACGGTCGATGAAAGCGGCCTGCGGCATCAAAAGCCGCTGCATTACCGAATGCTGCATGAACTGAAGGCACACTTCATGCGCTACTTTGCCCACCGGAAACGTCAGGCCTTGATCCCGCGCGTACGCATCGGGATCCCCAGTCGGGTCGATTGCCGCGCCCAAGGCCATGAAGCCTTTCGCTCCGTATTCGCGATAGATCATCTCGGTGATCCGAGAAGCCTTCTGGCAATGGGAACAGTAGGTAAGCAGAAACTCGATCGCGATCACTTTGCCCTTAAATGAGCTGAGCAGAATCGGAGGACGGTTGTTCGTCATCCGGATCACGAGCTCCGGCGCCGGCCTGGGTACGTTCGCGCCATGAAGCAAGCCAGCCGAAGCGGCGGGTCCCATTGCCAGGCAAAAATCTCTGCGCCTCATCACTTGCTCCTTGAACCGCTCTTTGAGGGCGCCGGGGTGCTTTTCTTTGTTCCGCCTTCGTTCAGCAATTCCTCGACGAGCTTGCGCAAATTTCGCTCCTCGTGGAGGTGTTCGTCGTCGCTGAGCGACGACTGGTGGCGGATGACTCCCTTGCGGTCGATAATGACAACCTGCGGAACCATCAGCCGCGCCATGGTGGAGTGTTCGAGAAACTCGATCACCTGGTCGCGCGTGGCCACGCCGACAGGATAGTTGACCTGGAACTCGCGCACGAATTGCGGCACCAGCATCATTGCACCTTCGTTAAAGGCAACGCCGAGCGGCTGGAAGCCGCGCGCGCCGAGGTCGTTATTGATCCGGGACAGCGCCATTGAGGTCTGCTGGCAATGAGGGCACGTGGTGAACAGAAACTCCACCACGCACACCTTTCCGAGATACTTGCTGAGCGCAAGCCGGCTGCCGTCGCCCAAAGTGATCGCAAGGTTGCCCGCCGGCCGGGGGGTTCGCGGCTCGGCCGAAGCGGTTCCCAAAGCCAGAAAGCCCCCGAGCGTTGTGGGGAAAGCGCGTCGTGTCATTCGTTTCACTAGGCTCATTTTATCATCCGGTTGCCCGGCAACCGGCTCCGATTACTGTAATCCCTGACGCGCGAGCAACGCGCTGAGTTGCGGAGCTCTTCCTCGAAAGGCGCGAAACAGCTCGGCCGGGTCCTCGCCATCTCCCTTTTCGAGGATCATGCCCCGGAACCGCAGTCCAGTCTCGCGGTCGAAGACCCCGCGCTCGAGAAATAGCTCGAACGCGTCGGCATCGAGCACCTCGGCCCACTTGTAGGAATAGTAAGCGGCTCCATAGCCGGCCGGATCGCCGAACATGTGGGTGAACGCGAGAATCATGGCGTGTTCAGGCGGCAGCGGGACCGGTGAAAACCGGGCCATTATGGCTCGCGAGTAGGCGACAGGATCCTGCTCGCCGGCCGCCTGGTATTCACGGTGCAGCTTCAGATCGGTGAATCCAAAGCCAAGCTGCCGTATCTGGCCATTCGCGACGCGGTAGTTTCGGGCCCGGCGCATGCTCTGGAAAAGGTCTTCCGGAATCGGTTCGCCGGTCTCCCAGTGGCGGGCAAACAGGTCGAGCGAGGCGCGTTCCCAGCACCAGTTCTGCATGATCTGCGATGGCAGCTCCACGAAATCCCAGGCCACGCGAGTGCCCGACAGACCGCGCACTTCCACGCGGCTGAGGCAGTGATGGAGCAGGTGGCCGAACTCATGAAACACCGTCTCCACCTCATAGTGCGTCAGCAGGGCGGGCTTGCCCTCGAGCGGCGCTGTAAGATTCCCGCAGATCGCCCCGATATGAACGAAATCACTGGCTGCCGGCGCTCCCGTGATGAAATCGTCCATCCAAGCGCCGCCACGCTTGGTCTCTCTGGGATGCCAGTCCGCGTAGAATGCGCCCAGCCGGCGGCTGTTTTCGACAATCTCGTAATACTTGACCTCCGGATGCCAGACGGGAACGTCCGTCTTTTCGCGGATCGCGACGCCAAACAACCTGGAAACCGTTTCAAACATTCCCGCGATCACGCGTTCCAGCGGAAAGTAGGGCCGTAGCGCCTCTTCGTCCAGATCGTAGAGAGCTTTTCGCTGCTTTTCGGCGTAATAGGCGATATCCCAGGGCTGAAGCGGGAGCGCCGCGGCGCCCTCCAGACTCTCCCGGAACTGCTGAAGGCTTCGATTCTCCTGCTCGAAGCCGGCGCGGCTGCGCGCATCGAGGGTTTCCAGAAACTCCATCGCCCGCGCTCCCGACTTCGCCATGCGGTCGGCGAGAATGAAATCGGCGAAATCGTTATAGCCGAGCAGCTTTGCTTTCTCCAGCCGCAATTGAAGGACTCTGGGCACGATGGGCCGGTTGTCGAACGGCTCAGCGGCGGCGCGCGTCTGGTAGGCGCGGTAGAAGCGTTCCCGCGGCGCGGCGTCATCCAGGTAAGTCATCAAGGCAATATAGCTGGGCGCCTGGAGCGTGAATCGCCAGCCCTCCAGCTTCTTCGCCCTGGCCGATTCACGGGCGGCTGCGATAGCGCTTTCCGGCAGCCCCGCCAGTTGCTCCGCTTCCGTGTAGACCTCTTCGTAGCTGTTGGTTGCGTCCAGCACGTGCTGGGAGAATGCCGTGGTCAGACTCGTGAGCTCGACATCGATTTCTCCCAAACGGCGTTTGCCGGCCTCGTCCAGATCGGCGCCATGACGGCGAAAGTAATCGAGCGTTTTTTCGAGATGGCGCTTCCTCACTCCGGTGAGCGCCTTGGCCTCGGCGGTGGCGGCAAATTCCTTGACCGCGTTCCAAAGCTCCTGATTGAGGGGAATGGAAGTGTGGAGCCGGCTCACTTTGGGCTCAACGGCGTTGCGGGCGCCGCGCAATTCCGGGGAAGTGACCACGCCTTCCAAATGCCGCACCAGCGTCATCGCATAATCGAGACTCTCAGTCGCCTTGTCGAGCGCCGCCAGCGTGTTCTGATATGTTCGGGGAGCCGCCGCGCCGGCGATGCCGTTTAGCCGCGCCGCGGCTTGCGCGATCAGCGCGTCGATAGCAGGCTCGACATGCTCCGAGGTTATGGAGCCGAAAGGAATCGGCGTCCGGATTTCCAGCAACGGATTGGACATGGGGTTAAGTTTGTTTATTCGATGATCCGGTCCAGCAGACCCGAGAAACGCTGCGTCTCGGATTGCATTCGCCCGCGGATCGCATCCAGGCGGTCGTTGAGCGATTGGATTTCGTCCTCCATGGACCAGAGCTGGTCGGCCAGGTGAAGACAAGCCAGAATAGCGAGTCTTGCGGTATCCACGGAACCGCTGGTCCGCGCGGCGATCCCGGAGATGAGCTCGTCGACCCGTTGGGCCAGATCGAGCATTTCCTGGTCGCTGCTGGAAGTGACAACCGTAAAGGTCTGGTTGGCTATGGTGACGCGGACCGGCTTCTTTTCCCCGGCGCCGCTTTTCGTGTCCATGGCCCTCTAGCCGGCGCTGAGCAGATCCATTTGACCCAACAGCTTCTCGATCCGGGAGCGGACCTGTTTGCGTTCGGCTGTTAAGGCGTCGATCTCTTTGCGGAGGGCAGCGATTTCCTGGCGCGACTCGGAATTGAACTGCTGGGCCGAATCCCGGTCCGACAGCGCGGTTTCCAGCTTTTCCCGCAGCCCTTCGTTCTCTTTGCGCAGCGTGGAGACCATCTCAACCGCTTTGAGAATCCGCTCCTCGAGACTGGAAAGAAACTCGGTGTCGTTGTCGATGGGTTCCATGAGTTATCAGTTGGCAGGGCTGGCCGCAGCCTTTGCTTTGGCCACCAGGGTTTGAAATCCTTCCGAGTCGTTCAAGGCCAGGTCGGCCAGAACCTTGCGGTTAAGATCGATGCCCGCCTTTTTCAGCCCGTTCATGAACCGGCTGTAGGAGATTCCGTTCTGGCGGCAGGCCGCGCCGATCCGCACGATCCACAGCGCACGGAAGTCGCGTTTCTTACGGCGACGCCCAACGTAGCCGTAGCGCAGTGCCTTTTCGACGGCTTCCTGGGCCGAGCGGTGCAGTTTGCTCTTGGTGAGAAAGTAGCCGGATGCAAGATTCAGAACCTTCTTGCGGGACTCCCGGCGTTTGGTTCCACGTTTTACTCGAGGCACGTTTGTTCTCCTTCATTTCAGACTTTGGCGGCCGCATCGGGCACGTGCCTGTGCACCGGCAGCACTTCCGTTCACAGCGACAGGGAAATCACCGTAAGCTGTATGGCAACATCACTCGAACTTTTCCCGCATCGGCGTCGTCCATCACGGCCGCCTGCGCCAGACGCCGCTTGCGCGTCGACGATTTCGAGGTCAATATGTGCCGGGCGAAGCTGTGGCGGCGCATGATTTTGCCGGTTGCGGTCACTTTGAACCTCTTGGACGCACCCTTATGTGTTTTCATTTTCGGCATGGAACTTCCCTTGGTGTCGCGATGGGATTACAGCAGACTTCATCGAGTATAGCATGTCCGCCCTAACGATTTTGACTGCTGCGATGGAACGGATTGGCGGGGACGACGGGGCTCGAACCCGCGACCTCCGACGTGACAGGCCGGCGTTCTAACCAGCTGAACTACGTCCCCGCTGCTCGCTCATTTTCACTCTACCATGTGGGGTCTGAAAAACTCAATCAAACACGGGCGCGCGG
>Ga0187893_10006825_pt1 | contig 19184 bp, 17 predicted proteins | sample MA1701074metaG_FD_139574 | JGI IMG/M metagenome (GOLD analysis project Ga0187893, IMG submission 139574) | White microbial mat communities from a basaltic lava cave in the Kipuka Kanohina Cave System on the Island of Hawaii, USA - MA170107-4 metaG ... | reverse complement strand
CCTGCCGCGCCTTGGCGACCCCGACGCGATCCGCCGCAAGCCCCTCCAATATCCAGTGCAGAGAATTCCGCAATTCGAGAACGCGTTTTTACCACGCTCTAAACGCTGGCTAAGGATTCAGGTAATGAATCGGCGGTCCAGCTTGTGATCTCTACTGGGCTTACCGTCGGGGATGATGGGGCACGATCCTCGAAACAAGATTGTCAGCGGAGCGAGCGGAGATGTCGTCACTTTACGACCATGTTGGTGAAGGGGGGGACGTAAGCCTGCAGATACACGAGCAGTCCGACCAGTGCGGCGAGGGCGATGCTGTGGAAGAAAACGTAGCGAAGGATTGCGCCTTCGTGCCCATACCAATTCGTCGCAGTGCTCGCGACCACGATGCTCTGTGCGTCCACCATCTTGCCCATCACGCCACCGCTGCTGTTTGCCGCGGCCATAAGTATGGGACTGAGGCCCGTTTGCTCGGCAGTGATTTTTTGCAGACTGCCGAAGAGAACGTTGCTCGCGGTGTCGCTGCCGGTGAGCGCCACGCCCAGCCAGCCGAGCAAAGTGCCGAAGAACGGATACAGCGCGCCCGTTTTCGCAAGCGCGAGGCCGAGCGTGGCGTCCGTGCCCGAATACTTTGTCACGTAACCGAGCGCGAGCATGGCAGCGATGGTGACGAGAGAGAAGCGGACCTTGAGCAGGGTGCGCCCGTAATGAGTGATGAGTTCGCGCGGGGAGAAGCCCATGATGAATCCGGCGAGTATTGCTGCGACGAGGATGCCGGTGCCTGTGGCGGAGAGCCAGTTGAGCTTGAAGATTGCTTCCTCGGGTTTGGTCGGTTTCTCGGGCGTGGGATGGGGCACAACCGGATGCTTGCGCAGAATGACATTGTGCAGTCCTCCCACTGGAAACACTGGCGCGGACAATTTGTCCACGGCCTTCTTGAACGCAGGCACTCCCCACAGAAAGACCAGCAGGCTGAGAAGAATCCACGGTGTCCACGCGCGGCGGAGCAGTGACGAGTCGGTGATTGGTCGGTCACCAGACGTATCGGCCGTTCTCTCTTCCTTTGAACGTTGGACGCTCGACATTGAGCGCTCAACGTTCATTGAATCACCTTTCGTTTGAGCATCGCTGTCCGTCGGTTTCCAGGCGTCTTTTGGCTGCCAGAACTTCAGCAGCACCACCACTGCGCCAATCGAACACAAGGACGCGACGATGTCCACCAGCCACGGGCCATGGAAATTGGAGACGAGGAATTGCGGAATGGCGAAGGCCACGCCGGCGGTGAGCGCTGCCGGCCACACACCCAGCATCCCGCGCCAGCCTGCTTGGGCCCATACCACCCAGAACGGAACAATGAGCGAAAAGAGCGGCAACTGCCGTCCGACCATTGCGGATAGCTTGTGCAGCATCGCTTCGTCGCCACCAAGCACGGTGTTCAACGCGATGATCGGTGTGCCTAGCGCGCCAAAGGCCACTGGCGCCGTGTTTGCGATGAGCGAAAGACCCGACGCCGAGAGCGGCTTGAATCCGAGTTGAATCAGGATCGCCGCCGTCACCGCCACCGGCGTACCGAATCCTGCCGCACCTTCAAAGAACGCGCCAAACGAGAACGCGATAAGAATCACCTGCACGCGCGGGTCGGGCGCGAGGCTTGCGAGGTTGCCGCGCAATACGGCGAAGAGACCCTTCTCCACCGTGAGTTGGTAGAGAAAGATCAGATTGAGAATGATCCAGCCGATGGGGAACAGCCCGTAGCCGGCGCCGAAAAGCGTCGTCGCGGCGGCGGCTTTCACCGGCATGTGGTACGCGCCAATGGCTACTGCCAGCGCCACACCGAGACCAAGCAACGCCGCAAAATGGATGCGAATATGGAGCCACGCAATCGCGCCGAGCAACACGACCACTGGCAGCGCGGCAACAAGCGTGGAGAAAAGAACATTACCGAGTGGATCATAATTCTGCGTCCAGGTCATGGTGGATTCAGAGAGGAAAAAGGGAATCGACTCGGATGTCGAGGCTGGTGATCTGGATCTTGCCCTTGTGCTTCCAACGCAGTGCGGCAAAAGATTGGAGGAATCTCATCTCATGCTGGCGCTCAACCAATCGAGATAACGCGACGTGCCGGAATCGAGAGGAAGGGCGAGGAACTCGGGCGTATCGTAAGGATGTTTCGCGAGGACCAGGCTTTCAAGCGAGTGGAGCCGATGCTTTGCGGTCTTGAAAAGGATCAGGACTTCGGCACTGCGTTCCAGTTTTCCATGCCACCAATAGTGCGATTCAAGTCTCGAGATGAGATTCGCGCACGCGACCAGCTTCGCTTCGAGCGCGGCCTTGGCCAACGCGCGGCCGATTTTAAGACTTGGCGCAGTGACCAGAACAACGGCGAAGTTGGTTGCGGATTTCACTGCGGCTAGGTGAGGGGTTTTAGCGAAGCCGCGCAAGAGGATAAAATCTGCCTGCCGCACATTCCCGTTGAGGTCTGTGCACTTGGAGGTATCTTCCGCCAACAATTTCTTTACTGAATGTTCCGATTAGCCGCAACACTCTCGTTGTTCATTTTTCCCACGTTCTGGCTTTTGGCGCGCGAAGGCTTCGTGCAGACAAGGGATGGGAAAGTTTACGAGGGGCACGTCCGGTTCGAGTCGAACGCGGTGATAGTGGCAAACGCGGCCAGGGAACTGTGGGCGGAGGTAGCATTGACGAATCTGAGCGGGGTGACATTCGCGGCCAGGCCGGTGGATGAGGCGCGTACGGCGTTTGAGCAGCGCGCGGTGGGATTGCCGAATCCGTGGATCAGTGAAGACATCGGGAGCGTGCAGCACACGGGCACCGCCGAGTTTCGGAACGGAGCGTTTCGAGTGCAGAGTTCTGGGACGAATGTGCTATCGGAGAGTGACTCGTGTCATTTCGTTTTCAAGCCAGTGCAGGGCGTGAGTGAAATCGTGGCGCGGGTGACGAAGGTGCAGTTGACGGATCCATGGGCGAGGGCGGGTCTGATGATGCGCGAGAGTCTGGCAGCGGATTCGCGCCACGTTTTTTTGTCGGTCACGGCGGCGCGGGGCGGGGTGTTCCAGTGGCGCGAGCGGCTGGGCGAGGAAACGAGCGTGACCCTTGATCGCGCAATGGTGGTTCCTTACTGGCTGAAGTTGAAGCGTGACGGCAACATATTCACAGCGCTGAGGTCACCGAACGGGAAGCGGTGGGCGCAAGTGGACAGGCTTACCATGTCGGCGACGAGGGAACTGTATGTGGGCTTGGCGGCAGTGGGCGTGCGCGGGAATGTGTTGAACGAATCGGTTTTCGAACAAGTGGAAGAGGGCCTATCGTTGCGGAATCGGTGGTTCGTGCCGCAGGTGCAGTTGCAGAGTGGAACGATGCAAATGGGGTACATCGCGACGATGGATGATACGGCGATTTATTTCGAGCGAGACTCGGACAAGGAGCCGGTCTCAACGTTGAGTGTGGCGAACATCCGGTTTCAACCGCTGCCGTCGCGGAGTGCGTGGATCCTGAACGCGCGGCGCGCGGGAGCGCTGCTGAACACAGGAGAGTTCATCGAGGGCGAGTGCCGGGGCATCGAGGGGGGGCGTGTGATTTTAAGTTCGGTGCCGCTGGGCCTGTGTCGTTACGATGTGAACAGCGAAGTTGTAGCAGTGGTGTTGCGTCGGCGGGATGCATCGGTGGGACATCCGTACGAGGTAAAGACGACAGATGGCTCAGTGTGGCTGGGGTCGGAAGTAACGATTGATCAGAGCGGGGTATTAATCCGTGAACTGGCGTTGGGACCGCGGCGGATCCCGGTTCATGAGGTGATGGAGTTGCGAAGACGCTCGTGATGCCGCCCTACCAAGTTTCGTGCGCCGTGGGTGTCGTAGACGATAAACGAGGAACAACTCTTCGCCGACAGAGCGACAGGAGGTTCGTTTCAGATTCGTTGCGTCTGCGAGATGCTTCACTCCTTCGCTATCGGCGAGGGTGGGTGCGGTACTACCGCCAAAAATCTTCGGGCAGACGGTGACGTGCAGTTCATCCACGAGGCCGGCTAGGAATAAAGCACCGTTTAGTTCACCGCCGCCTTCGCAGAGAAGGCGGTGAACTTTCCATTTCTTCCGCAAATGGCGGAAAGCAAAAACGAAATTGATCCGCGATTTCCCGCAGATCAAAACTTCGTCCGCCAGGGACCGAAGGTGTGCGAGCTTTGAACGCGGCGCGCGCGACGTGGTGAGAATGACGATGGGTGAGAAACGATGGCGGAAGATGGCCGCATTCGGATCAATGCTGCCGGAACCGCTGACGATGATGCGGAGACTATATTCGGCGAGGCCGTTTTTGCTCCGCATTTTCTTGAAGCGCTCGCCGCCGGGGCCGAGGAGGACTCTGTTGAGGTCGAGCGTGCGTGCTCCGGCCATGACGGCGTCTGCTGTAGCCCGAAGTTCATACAGGCGTTCCTGATCATATTTGCTCCCAAAGGAAGATACAGCACGGTTGGCTGTGGCGATCTGGCCATCGGCGGTCATCGCCATGTTGATGAAGACAAACGGACGCGAAGAACGGGCACCGGGGGACGACTGTTTCCTTCTCCTGATACCAGAAGATCGCGGCTCGAGGTTCATAAAATCAGCATCGCATCGCCATAGCTGAAGAAGCGGTAGCGTTCGCGAATGGCTTCAGCGTAAGCGGACAGGATCAAATCGCGGCCGTGAGTTTCTCCGGGCGCTGCAAAAGCGCTGACCAGCATCAGCAACGTGGAACGGGGAAGATGAAAGTTCGTCAACAGGCCATCAACGATTCTGAAGCGATACGGAGGGTGAATGAAAATCCTGGTGCGGCCCGATCCGGCATCCAGTTTTCCGGAGACGGGATCGATCGCACTTTCCAGAACGCGCACGGAAGTCGTTCCAACAGCGATGACGCGGCGCCTTTCCTTTTTTGCAGTATTCACTGTGTGAGCGGTTTTCTCGCTGATGGCGAATCGTTCTTCATGCATGAGGTGATTGGCGACGTTCTCGACCTTGACCGGTGCGAACGTACCTAGTCCAACATGAAGCGTGACATCACAGAGAGAGACGCCGTGTCCGCGAATCTGTTCCAGGAGTTGCCGAGTGAAATGAAGCCCAGCGGTGGGCGCAGCGATGGAGCCATCTGTTTTTGCATAGACAGTTTGATAGCGCTCGAAGTCGATCATGCTTTCATTCGGGATGGCCCGCTTAATGTAGGGAGGCAGCGGCACTGCGCCCAGCCGTTCAAGTTCGCCCGAGATATTCGGTGTTCCTGTGAAACGCAGGCGCCGATGGCCTTCACTGTTCGCTCCGATAACGACGGCATGAACGTCTGTGATTTTTGCGTAACGATCCCGAAAAATGATTTGAGTCTGCAAACGTGCGCGCTTTCCTGGACGAAGCATGACCCACCAATCATTTACCTCGTTTTCCTCCAACAGCAGAATCTCAAACTCACCTCCGCTCTTAGTGTTCCTTCCTCGCAGCCGGGCGAGTATTACCCGTGAATCGTTTAGGACCAGCACGTCGCCCGAGTGAAGGCAGTTCAATATGTTTGAGAACTGATGATGCTTGAGCGAATTTGTCAGTCGGTGGCACACCAGAAGCCGGGATTGATCTCGCTCTGGCATTGGACTCTGCGCCACCAGTTCAGGGGGGAGCGGGTAATCAAAGTCGGCTGTGCGCATGGCGTTCTTGTAACGGTTCAAAGGGAACAAATCATCTTGAAAACCGAGTTAGCTGCCTGTAATTCAAAGCCCTGCGGATTGTGAATAACGTCCGAATAAGTTCGGACGGATTTTTTGTTGACGGTGGTGGGGGTAAAAGGGGTAAAAAGGGTCGTTGTGGGGAAGAAAGGCTTCTTCGCCCCAAGTTGAATGTCAGAAGCGAACAACAACGGTCCCTATTACAACTCGTACTTCGACCCCATTGTGGACGAGAAGCGGCGGGTGCAAATCCCCGCGAACTGGCGAAGGGGCCAGAACGAAACAGAGTTCATGTTAATTCTCTGGCCAAACGGGGCACAGAAAGATGCTTGTCTGATGGTGCTGCCACCCCCAGCAGCGGAAAAGTTGCAAAGCCGGATTACGGCGATGCCATTTGGAGATTCGCAGGCGGAAGCGCTGCGGCGGTTTTTGGGTCGCAAGTCGCACATGGTGACTTCCGACAAGTCGGGCCGCATTACGTTACCGGAGCACATGGCCAAGGCGGTGGGGATCGAGAAAAAGGCAATTCTGGTCGGGATGTTCGACCGGTTCCAGATGTGGAACCCGGAGAAGTTTGAAGCCATCACTGAAGGTGATGACGCACTGGCGCAGGAAGCCTTCAAGCTGATCTAGAGATACGGGCATGGGTTTGATGCAACTACTCGCGCTTGGCCGAAGCCTAGGAAAGATCGGCGATCAGCCGAGTCGCTACAAGATGACACAGCAAAGCCTGCTGCCAAAGTTTGGACCGATCAAAGGATTGGAAAACGTGGCGGTTACGGGTGAAGGCCGGACGAAGCCCGCCTTCCAGAACGCGCCGGTGAAACCTGCGCCGGAGCCGCAAAATGCAAAGCCGACAAAACCGGCAAAAGAGAAAACGACTATGAACGTAGTACCCTCAACACCATTGGAAGCAACCGCTACTGCTGGCACTGTTTCTCGACAAGCCTTTCCACTTGGACGGTGGACGCTGTTTAAGAATCCGTTTTCCAAGGCGTCCAGACCTAAGCCAACCGAGACACCCGTGCAAGCCGAGTTGTCACTTGACACCGTGAGACCAGTCCGGAACGACCTCAATGATTCAGACTTGGAGGTTGTTCCACTGGCCAACGAAACTTCCGCCGTAATGCCGGAAGGGCCAGCTTGGAACCGTTTCAAGACGCAATTAGTCAGAGCGGGAAAAGCCTAAACTTCGCGGAATCATGCGCAGTGCCAAATTTCACCCACAAGCCGGTAATGGTGGCGGAGGTGCTGGCGGCGCTTCGGCCAAAGGCGGGGTTTTGGGCCGCCGACGGGACCGTCGGTGGGGCTGGGCACGCGCGCGCCATTTTGGCGGCGAGCAGCCCGAATGGATGGCTGTATGGTTGCGATCGCGATGGCGCAGCCGTTAAAGCAGCTATCACAGCGCTTAACCAAGCCGGCTTTGCCGGATGCTTCGAGGTTCGACAGGGGAATTTTGCGGAAATGGCGGAATGGATTCCGTCCGGGAGTTGCGATGGCGTGCTGCTGGATCTGGGTGTCAGCTCGCCGCAACTCGACGAAGCGGATCGCGGGTTTAGTTTTCAGCGAGATGGTCCGCTCGATATGCGGATGGACCTTCGGCAGTCGCTCACGGCTGCGGAGGCGGTGAACAGTTGGAGTGAGGCCGAGTTGGCTCGGGTGTTTTGGGAGTACGGAGATGAGCCACAAGCTCGGCGGCTTGCGCGTGCTATCGCGCAGGAGCGTCAGGGGCGGCGGTTTGAGACCACCGGCCAACTGGCGGCCCTGATCGAGCGATGGTCCCCTCGCCACGGGAAAAAAAAGCACCCAGCCACGCGCGTGTTTCAAGCGTTACGCATGGCAGTGAACGATGAAAGCCGCTCCTTAAAAAGTGGACTGGCGGCAGCCTGTTCACTGCTCAAGCCTGGCGGTCGCCTGGCGGTAATCACGTTTCACTCGCTTGAAGATCGTCTTGTGAAGGAATTCGGGCGCGAGCGGACGCGCGAATACATTTTTCCGGGCGAGGTCGATGTGCCGGAGCTTCGCCAACCGCGTGTGCCGGAACTGAAGTGGGTTCAACGCAAGGCCATTTTGCCGAGCGATACCGAAGTGGCGGAAAACCCGCGTGCCCGGAGCGCACAACTGCGGGTGCTCGAAAAACTTTGAATTGGCCGACCAGATTCACGAATCCCGCAAATACATATCACGAATTATGGCCAACAATCGTCGCAACCAGTCCGGCGCCGTCCGCTTTGTCCCGGCGCTCAAAGCCGTGTTGCTCTGCTCGCTCATCGGCGGTTCCTGCGTTGGTTATGTGTTGCAGAAGAACAAGATCTTTGAACTGGGCCAGCAAATCGGCGCGCGACAGCAAAAGCTGGAAAAGTTGAAGAAGGAAAACCAACTCCTGGCGGATCGCCTCGCTTCCATGCAATTGCCGCAGCGATTGGCTGAGCGCGTGAAGGAACTCAAGCTCGGCCTTGTGCCGCCGCAACGACATCAAATCATTTGGATTTCCGAACCCCTTCCACCTCCGGCCCCGGTGTCCAATGTGCCGCCTGCGCACTACGTGCAATCAAACCGCAACCCGTGATTCGCCCGACTCATCTCCGCCGTTTGTTTATTTTCGCCATCCTGGCGGGACTGGTCTTTGTCGCTCTCGGAGCGCGGCTGTACGTGGTGCAGATCGTGCGCCATGAGCGATACAAGGATATCGTCGGTGACAACACCCAGCGTATTTTCCTCAAGCAACCACGCCGCGGCGACATCCTCGATGCCGACGGCCGCGTTCTGGCGACGAGCCTGCCGGTGAAGCGTGTGCTGGCTGACCCAAGCCTCATTCATCCTTATCAGGCCGAGGTGGCTAGAGTCATGGCTCCTTTGCTTTCAATCGATGAAGCCGGAATGCTGCACGCGTTGCGCCCATTGCGCACAAATGAGGCCGGATTCGTTTACACCAACAAGTTTGTTGATCTGAAGTGCAAGGTCACTCACGAGCAATGGGCGCAGGTGACCCAGGCGCTTGCCCGCATCTCGTTTGATGTTGACGAAGCCAGCCTCAACCGCAACCAGAGGACTTTCCTCCACAATCTTCGACGCAAAGGAATTTATGCCGAAGACGATTTCCAGCGCATCTATCCCAGCGAACGGCTTGCCTCGCATGTGCTCGGTTACGTTCAGGAAGTGGAGCGCACTTTCACCAATGCCACAACGCGCGCCGCAACGACGGAGACGATTGGCGTTTACGGGATCGAGCACTGGCTGGACAGCAAACTCAAGGGCACGCGCGGCTGGCGTGTCACCGAAACGGATCGTCGGCAGCGTGAAATTGTGGTGTTCCGTGAACAGGACGTTGAAGCCCGTCCAGGCCTGAACGCCTCGCTCACGATTGACATGTACATCCAGAATGTCGTCGAAACCCAACTCGCCGAAGCGATGGAGAAATACCGTCCGAAGAGCGTGTGCGGTCTGGTGGTGCGCCCGCGCACGGGCGAAGTCCTCGCAATGGCCAGCCTGCCCGATTTTGATCCGAATGCGCCGGGAAAATCCGACGATCTGGCGCGCAAGAACCGGATCATCGCCGACATGCACGAACCGGGATCGACGTTCAAGATTGTCGTTGTTTCCGCGGCGCTGAGTGAGCAACTCGTTTCGCCGGATGACGTTTTCTTCTGCGAAAACGGGCGATGGATGTTCAAAGGGCGTCCCCTGCACGATCACGATCACGGTTATGGAAATCTCACCGTGGAAGGCATCATCACGAAATCCTCCAACATCGGCTCGGCGAAGATCGCAGTTCTGCGCCTGGGCGAAGAGAAGCTCTACGAGTACATGACACGTTTTGGATTTGGCCAGCCAACGGGCATCACGCTCGACGGCGAAATCCGCGGTTGGGTGAAGGCCCCTGCAAAGTGGGATGGTCTCGCCATTTCGCGAATTCCGATGGGACACGCGATTACGACCACGCCTTTGCAAATGGTCATGGCCATGTGCGCTATCGCCAACGAAGGCCGGCTGATGCGCCCCATGCTCATCGACAGCCTGCGAGGGCCAAACGGCGAAGTCTTTGCAAGGTTCCAGCCGCAAATAATTCGGCAGTCGGTCAGTCCGCGCGCGGCGAAGCAAATGGTGGAAGCTCTCAAAACCGTGACGAGTAAAAACGGAACTGCGCCAAAAGCCGCGCTTGATCATTACACCGTCGCCGGCAAAACCGGCACCGCGCAAGTGCCTGGCGGCAAGATGGGTTATTTGCCACAGAAGTATGTTTCGTCGTTCATCGGCTTTTTCCCCGCGGACGATCCGGAAGTTTGCATTTCTGTTCTGCTCGAAGAGCCGGACATCAAGAAAGGCTATTACGGTGGACAGACGGCCGCGCCGTATTTCAGGGCCATCGCCGAGCAGGTCGCCAATTACCTGAAGATCAAGCCGGACAAGAGTTATCCCATGGACGCGACAATGGTGGGAACCACCAATGCCATGCCAGGCAAAGCAGTCGCCTCGCGGAACCGTTGAACATGCGCCCTTTCATTTCCAATTTGCCGTTCGCTTCCCGCGCGGGAAGCGCCAGCACATCCTCGGGGGCAGCCCGTCCCGCCTTGCTCATCCCCGGAGCAACGGGACATCCTCTCTCGCGCAATCGGGCTGCCCCCAATTTTTCCAGTGGGACAGGAACAAAAGTTCGTTTGGCACGGCGGCGCCGGAGGTATTTTTTGCGACCAGGCCAAAGAGCCGCCGTGCGCAAGGGTCATGCAATTAAAGCAACTCATTCAGAACCTGCCTTCGGCCACCGTGGAGGGCCCGACGGATCGTGACGTCGCGGGCATCACCTACGATTCGCGCCGTGTAACCCCGGGAATGATCTTTGTCGCAATTCCCGGTCAGCATGTCGATGGACACGAGTTCATCGGCATGGCGGTGGAGCGCGGCGCCAGCGCCATCATTTGCGAGCGCAGCCCAATGGTGCCGGGTCGCGTTACCAGGATTCAAGTGAACGATGTGCGCGAGGCCATGGCGTGCGCGGCGAAGTCTTACTATCAGCATCCGAGCGCCAGACTAAAGGTGATTGGTGTCACAGGCACCAACGGCAAGACGACCGTGGCCTTCATGATCAAAGCCATCCTCGAGGCGGCGGGTTTCAAAACCGGTTTGATGGGCACCGTCCGCTATGAAATCGGCGACCGCGTCATCCCCGCCCAGCGGACCACGCCCGAATCTCTCGAAGTGCAGCAGATGATGTCGCAGATGCTGAAGGCCGACTGTCAGGCATGTGTGATGGAAGTCAGCTCTCATGCCTTGGATCAGAAGCGGGTCCACGGGGTGGAGTTCGATGTCGGCATCTTCACCAACCTCACCCGCGACCACCTCGATTATCACGGAACGATGGAAAATTATTTTGCGGCTAAGAAAAAACTCTTTGCGTCGCTGGAGCGCGGACCGAAGAAAAGTTCTGCCGTCATCAACATCGACGATGCTTTTGGCGCCCGCCTCGCCAGCGAAACAGGCCGTGTGGAAGTGCAACTCACCTACGGTTTTGAACAGCAGGCCCGGCTGCGCGCCACGAAAATTGAATTGGGGGCGGACGGCTCGCGCTTTGTGGTTGAAGCGCCGGAGCGTAAGTTCGCTCTGAGGCTGCCGCTGATTGGCCGGCACAACATCTACAACGCCCTCGCTGCGGTCGGAGCCTGTCTGGCGCTCAAGGTCGATGTGGTGAAAATCCAGGCGGCCCTTAATGCTCTCCCCGCCGTACCTGGCCGGCTGGAAGCGGTCGTTGCCGGCCAGCCGTTTGGCGTGTTTGTCGATTACGCACACACGGATGACGCGCTCAGAAACGTCCTGAACACCCTGCGCGAAATTACCAAAGGCCGCGTGCTGGTCGCCTTCGGTTGCGGAGGCAATCGTGACGCCGGCAAACGCGCCAAGATGGGCAAGGTGGCGGCTGAACTTGCGGACTTCGCGCTAATCACCAGCGACAATCCACGCAGGGAGGATCCCGCGAAGATTGCCGCCCAGATTGAGGAAGGCTACCAGAGCGTCCGCACCGAAACCTATGAAGTGGAATTGGATCGCCGCCGTGCCATTCAACAAATCCTGACGAAGGCGCAGGCTGGCGACTCGATCCTGATTGCTGGCAAGGGGCACGAAACTTATCAGGAATTTGAAGATACTGTGGTGCCCTTTGATGATCGGGTCCACGCTCAGGAAGCACTGGAATCGCTTGGATTTTTAAGAAACTCGTAGCTTCCGACGCTGGGAGGACGATGGCGGCCCATCAATTTTTCCGCTTCTCGAATTTACCGCGCGCGACATGGACGCCCGTTCACTCGATTATGTTGCTGACTCCTGCGCAGGCGAACTGCACGCTGGTTTGCCGGAGGCGTTCGTCAGTCGTGTTTGCACGGATTCAAGACAGGTTCAGGCGGGCGATTTGTTCATCGCGCTCGAAGGCGAGAAATTCGACGCGCACGATTATCTCGTTGAAGTGGCGCGGAAAGGCGCGATGGCCGTGGTTGTGCAACGAACGAAGGTGGCGAAAGCTTCCGGCCTGTCTCAATCCGTTGGCGTCATTACGGTGGACGACACACGTGCGGCGCTCGGAAAATTGGCCGCCCGATATCGCTCGGAGTTCAATTTGCCGGTCGTCGCCATCGGCGGCTCGAACGGGAAGACCACGACGAAGGAACTGCTCGCGTCCGTACTGCGCCAGAAGACCAATACACTGTGGAGCGAGGCCAGCTTCAACAATGATGTGGGCGTGCCGGTGACGTTGCTCAAGCTGGATCGCAGTCACGGCGCGGCGGTGCTTGAAGTTGGCACCAATCATCCCGGCGAGCTGCCGCCGCTGCTTCGTATGATTCAGCCCCGGCTAGGCTTGCTGACCAATATCGGGCGCGAACACCTGGAATTTTTCGGCGATCTTGCGGGAGTTGCACAGGAAGAAGGCTGGTTGGCAGAGTTCTTGCCTGCAACGGGGAAACTTTTCATCAACGGCGACAGCGATTGGACGGAAACCATCGTCCGCCGCGCCAGGGCCGGCGTGGTGATGGTGGGTTTTGGCGGGTGCAATGATTGGCGAGCCACTGAAGTTCGGGTGGCTGAAGACGGAGTGCGATTCGAAGTCGAATCGCCCCAAGCTGGATTTACCGGAGAGTATCGTCTCCGGGTTCTGGGACGGCACCAAGTTCCAAATGCACTCCTCGCTCTGGCCGCGGGGATGGAACTTGGTGTCACTCCCGAACAAGCCCGGCGCGGCCTGGCTGAATGCGCTCCCCCGAAGATGCGGCTCCAATTGTGGGTGGCCAACGGCGTTCGAGTGCTCGATGACGCCTACAATGCCAACGCCGATTCCATGCTCGCCGCCTTGCAAACGCTCCACGACCTGCCGTGCTCCGGCAGACGCGTGGCCGTGCTGGGCGACATGGCGGAACTGGGTCCGCATACTGCCGAGGCTCATCGTGAAATTGGCCGACGCAGCGCCGAACTGGGAGTCAACCGGCTCGTCGCTGTGGGAAAGTTCGCGCGTGAAACCGCGCAAGCCGCCGAAGCCGCCGGGTTGAAAGAGGTCAGTGAGTTTGCCGACGTGCCAGGCGCTGCTGCGGCCGTCAAAGGACTGGTCCAGCCTGGAGATGTGGTTTTGCTCAAGGCATCGCGCGCGACCGGGTTGGAAAAAGTAGGCGAAGCGTTGCGCGCCGCAAAGTAGGGTCGTTTTGCGTGCCAAACCGAACGGACGCGGCGATTACGTCGTTAAACCTTCCGCAAGCTTGCAGGCTTGCTGCTTACTGGGCAGGCGAACGCCCACCCGATAATTGACAAATGTCCAGGCCACGTTGTCTCGACAGAAACCTTTGCCGCGCCGCCGTGTTCTTTTGCGCGGACATCACGGCGCGTCACAGCCTGATGGCGCCCGGTTTCCGGGTCATCTTGTGGGAAAAATAAAGGCTGAATGGCTTTGCAGGGATGGCGTGACGACCTACCGCCACGACTGACGAATGTTTTACTATCTCAGCGATTATCTGCTGAAACTTTCCGCAGACACAGTATGGCAGGGCGATGTTTCATTCCTCCGATTGTTTCGCTACATCAGCTTTCGCAGCGCCGGGGCGTTGATCACGGCCTTGCTCCTGAGCTGGTGGCTCGGCCCGAAAGTGATGGCGTGGCTGAAGAGACTCAAGTTCGGCCAGCACTACGAGGACAAGGCGGAGGAAGCTGGCGGGATCGAGACACGGCTCATCTCCAAGAAGGGGACCCCGACGATGGGCGGCATCCTGATTGTCGGGGTGATGGACGTGACCGCGCTGCTCTGGGCGCAATGGACTACGATGGTCGCGTTGACGTTGATCTCGGTTCTCGTCCTGGCCGGTCTGGGATTTTACGACGACTATGCGAAGATCACCCAGCAGAGCAACAAGGGCGCGAAAGCGGACATCAAGCTGTGGGTGCAATTCGCGCTCGGCATCTTCATCGCCATCTATCTGTGGAAAGATCCGCAGATGGCGAAATTGGGTCTGATCAGCGAGGTGATGGTGCCCTTCGTGAAATATCCCGTAGCGACAGGCGTCTGGGGCACCATCATTGGCTTGGTGCTGGCATCGGTGGCGATTGTCGGCAGCTCCAATGCGGTTAATTTTACAGACGGCCTCGATGGGTTGGCCATTGGCTGCACACTGATTGCGTCCATGGTGTTTCTGGTGCTGACCTATGTCGCCGGCAACTTTCGCGCAGCCTCCTATCTGCAAGTGCCCTATGTTCCCGGCGCCGGCGAACTGACGATCTTCTGTGCTGCCATGATCGGCGCCGGGCTGGGCTTTCTGTGGTTTAACTGCCATCCCGCACAGATGTTCATGGGCGATACTGGTTCGCTGGCGCTGGGGGGGGCGCTCGCCATTGTTGCCGTGCTGATTCATCAGCCGTTGATGCTCGTCATCGCGGGCGGTGTGTTTGTGGCCGAGGCGATGTCCGTGATCATTCAAACGACCTGGTTCAAATACACCAAACGCAAATACGGCGCTGGCCGGCGCGTCTTTCTGATGGCGCCACTGCATCATCATTTCGAGAAGAAAGGCTGGCACGAAACACAAGTGGTCATCCGGTTTTACATCCTGGCCATCGTCTGCGCAGTCGTGGCGTTGAGCACGTTGAAAATTCGGTAGGTCAGCGAGTCAGTCAGCAGATCAGTGAATCAGTATTCAGTGCTCGGCTTGCCCGACTGAATACTGAATACTGATTCACTGCTAAGAAAGTGATCCCCCTCGACCAAAAACACGTCCTCGTCCTCGGCCTCGGCAAAAGCGGGCTGGCGGCTGCGGAGTTGTTGCGTCGGTGCGGCGCGAGGATCTTTGCCGTGGACAGCGCGAACACACCGGACCTGCAACAGCAAGCTACATCGTTGAAGGCACAGGGCATCGCGGTGGACCTTGGCGCGCAGGAAGCGCCGCCCAAGGCGTTCGATCTCGCCGTCATCAGCCCGGGCGTGCCTTGGTCGAACCCGGTGCTTCAGGAACTTAACCAGCGCAAGGTGCCGATCATCGGTGAGTTTGAGCTGGGCTATCAACATTCGCTTTGCCTTAACGTCGCCATCACCGGCACCAATGGAAAAACCACCACGACCGAACTCGTCGAACGCCTTCTCACCGCCTCCCATCTCAAGACACTCGCGGCAGGCAACATCGGCCTGCCCGTTTGCGCGGTGGCAGAACAGACCAAAGACCTCGACTTCCTGACACTCGAAGTCAGTTCCTTTCAGCTCGAGACCATCCAGTTCTTCCGCCCGGCCATTGGCGTGCTGCTGAACATCACGCCTGATCACCTGGATCGTTATTCCGGCATGGCCGATTACGCTTTGGCCAAGGCCCGGCTGTTCATGAACCAGCAGCCCTTCGATTGGGCGATTGTCCAGAGCGAAGCACTAGCGCATTTGCGTGCGCTCAAGGTAAACATCTCGTCGAAGGTCATCACCTTCAGCGCCAGTAACCGCCGCGCCGACATACACTTGGATCGAGGCCTCCTCGTCAGCCGCATCGAAGGTTGGATGGGCCCATTGCTCGATTTAAGCCAAACCCGTCTGCACGGCCCGCATAATGCTGAGAACCTCATGGCTGCGCTCGCGGTGGGGCGCGTGCTGCGGATTCCGCTGGAAACGATGGTGGAATCTTTGAAGTCGTATCAACCCGCCGCGCACCGGTGTGAATGGGTGGCAGAAGTCAACGGCGTCCAATTTATCAACGATTCAAAGGCAACGAACCTCGATGCCGTCCACAAGGCGTTGTTGTCTGTGCCGGCGGCGCGGGCGGGCGAGCCGAATGTCTGGCTCATCGCTGGCGGCAAGGACAAGGGCTTCGAGTATCACGACATTGGTCCGCTGTTGAGCCAGCGGGTCAAGGGTGCCCTTCTGATTGGGGAGACGCGCGAGCGGATTCGCGCCGCCTGGAGCCTGTTTACCCCTTGTACGCTGGCCGACTCCCTGGGCGAAGCCGTCGCCGAAGCCGCGCGCCAGGCATCATTGGGAGACGTGGTCCTGCTCTCACCCGCTTGTTCCAGCTTCGACCAGTTCCAAAACTACCAGCACCGCGGCGACGTGTTTCGCCAGGCGGTGCGAGACCTGGAAACGCGAGCGTCTCGTGCCCTGACCAGCGCTCCAGAAAAAAAGAAGGAGGCTCAACTTTGAGCTTTGCACTTTTTGCTTTGAACTCTAGAACTTCGCTACGGGTTTTTTTGAGGCAAACCCCGGCGCGACAAAATGCACTGAACCAGACCTCGAGAACGGACGCTGAACTGCGCCACTTTGAAAATGAATAAACCGAACCCGCTCGTGCCCCAGGGCACTTTACCGGACAAGGGCAAGGCCCAAATCCGCATCACCGTCTTTGCCATCCTGGCGATCCATGTCGTCCTGCTCGGCGTGCTGCTCATCGCCGGTTGCAACAAGAAAACGGAAACCGATCTCACGCAGAACAACACCGGCCTTCCACCAATACCTGCGGTCGAAACAAATACCTGGCCGACCCCGCCGGATGCTGCCACGCCATTGCCTCCGCCAGTTCCCACGACGCACGAAGTCGTCGCTGTGAGTCCGACGCCGACGGTCGCGCCGGGGCAAATCGATCCACCGGTCGCCACTGGCTACAGCGAGCACACCGTCTCCAAGGGCGAATCCTTCTACACCCTGGGCAGGAAGTATGGCGTCGGTTTCAAGGCCATTGCCGACGCCAATCCCGGCGTGAATCCGAACCGCCTCAAGATTGGCGACAAGATCAAAATCCCGCCGCCGAAGACACCGGGCGCTGCCGCGCTCAATGGAACGGTCGCTCCGGCCAACGGCGATGGCGGAGTGAAAACCTACAAGGTCAAATCCGGCGACAATCTTGGCAAGATCGCCAGGGCTTTTGGCGTGACCGTGAAGCAACTGCGCTCGGCCAACAATCTGCCGACGGACCGCATTACGGTCGGCCAGACGCTCAAGATTCCAGTGAAGGAGCCCGCGCCGCTGCCGCCGCTCGAAACCATCCCGCCGGTTCCCGCCGCGCCTCCGGCGATTCCGCCAGGCGCTCCGCCGAGCGCACCGTAGTGATCTCAGTTTCATTTCTCCACTAGGAGCCGGGTGTGAGTCGCTCGGCTCCTCTCATTTTAGGGTAGAGAGCTTTTCCAAGCCTGGGCAAGTTCCGCGATCACCCGCTGGCTGTCATTTTTCAATTACCAATTCTCAATTCTCAATCCTCTCACTCCATGAAGGCCGCCACCTCCCTCCTTCTTTTCTCCGTCCTCGGTCTGCTCGCGCTCGGCATCGTCATGCTCGTCAGCGCCAGCACCGGACAGCAGCAGGCTCGCTATCTCATCATGCAGCCCATCTGGGCGGGGATTGGCCTTGGCGCGTTGCTCATCGCCGCGTCGGGTGATTACCGCTGGCTCAAGAAATTCTGGTGGGCGCCGCTGCTCCTGTCCGTGGCGTTGCTGGCGCTGGTGTGGGTGCCGCACGTTGGCGTCACCAAGAATGGCGCCTCCCGCTGGATTAGTTTTGGCAAGGTCGGCATGCAACCCTCCGAGTTCGCCAAAATCGCGCTCATCATCGCCATCGCCTGGTATGGCGAACGGTATCAGCGGCACATGAGCACGTTCACCCGCGGCGTGCTGATTCCCAGCCTCGCCATCGGCGCCGTGCTTTTCCTCATCTTCAAGGAGCCGGACGTTGGCACCACTTTGCTGCTGGCCGCCGTCAGCGCCGTGATGCTCCTTGTCGCCGGACTCCGCTGGCGCTACGTGCTGCCGTCCCTGGTCGCCGGTCTCATCGCCATCGGAGTTTTCATCGCCAACGATCCCATGCGCTCGGGACGATTTTACGCCTGGCTCCACCCGGAGGAAACGCGCCTCGACAAAGGCATGCAGACCTACCAATCCGTTGCCGCGCTCGGCAGCGGCGGCCTCAAAGGCGTGGGTCTCGGCGAAGGCCGGCAGAAACTCGGCTTCGTGCCTGAGCATCACACCGACTTCATTTTCTCCGTCATTGGCGAGGAACTTGGCCTGGCCGCGACCCTGTCCGTAGTATTCGCCTTCATGGTCATCCTCATCTGCGGCGTCTATATCGCATGGAACGCCGCCGACACCTTCGGCATGTTGATCGCCACCGGCATCACGTTCCTCATTGCCATGCAAGTCGTCATCAACCTCGGTGTCGTCACCGGCGCGCTGCCGAACAAGGGGCTGGCGCTGCCGTTCATCAGCTACGGCGGCTCGAACCTCGTCATCATGCTCGGCTGCGTGGGCCTGCTGATCAACATCGGCCGCCACGCCGGCGACCGCCTGCCCGTTGCCGCCTCGCTGGCGGACCTGGACGAACTGGCCGCGCCGCAAAACTCGTGAACTTCCAAAGCGGTTTCAATTTGTATGAAAAAACAAATCCATCTCCTGTTCCTAACCGGTTGGTTGATACCAGTCGGAATTGCCATTCTCTTTTTTGGACGCTGGCTTACTGAGATAGTTGTTCCGACCCTCAAAGGCGGCAATTTCGATCAGCTCTACGACTCGCACCAGGTCCGCTACACCACACTTGTCTGCATCGTTGTGGCATTTGTCTGGGTTTCTCTTGCGGTCTTTCGCTGGGCAAGATGCCAGGTCCAAGCTAATTGAGGGTTGATGACGTTTTACTGATAAGACTGTCACTGTGTGACCAGAATGCTCGCATCCAAACCCCTCGTCGCCATCGCCTGCGGCGGCACGGGCGGACACCTGTTCCCCGGCGTCGCCGTCGGGGAGCAACTGCTCCTGCGTGGCTGCGACGTCACGTTGCTCGTCTCGCCGAAGGAAGTCGATCAGCACGCTGTCACTTCTGCGCTCGGCATGAAGGTTGCCACGCTGCCCGCCGTGGGCATGACCCGCGGCAAGCTCCTGCAATTCGCCGTCGGCTTCTGGAACTCCTATCGCGCGGCGAAACAACTCTTCCGGGAACGCCCACCGCAGGCCGTGCTCGCGATGGGCGGCTTTACCAGCGCACCGCCCGTGCTGGCCGGACGCGCCTGCGGTG
>Ga0187893_10006823_pt1 | contig 19193 bp, 12 predicted proteins | sample MA1701074metaG_FD_139574 | JGI IMG/M metagenome (GOLD analysis project Ga0187893, IMG submission 139574) | White microbial mat communities from a basaltic lava cave in the Kipuka Kanohina Cave System on the Island of Hawaii, USA - MA170107-4 metaG ... | reverse complement strand
TTCAGGATCATCGGAATGAGCACAATCGTGTTGCCCAGCAAGATTGTGATCATCGCCTGCCACCAATTCATCCCGGCTTCTATAAAACCTCCGGCGAGTGTGTAGGTGGTGATCACCACACTCATCCCGATCCAGAGGGCGGCTATATTCCAGGTGGACCAGGTTCGTTGTTTTATGGTGGTGGGTGCCAGATCTTTGTTCCAGAGCGGACTGGCCGAGATATCTTTGCGCAGCTCCTCGAAGTCTTTGTGGGTAATTGCGATTTCGGAAGCGCCGGAGTTTGTGGGCATCTTTTCTGAGGGATTTTTAGGTTCGTGCAGCTGTTAGTTTACATGGCGACGCAAGTACCCCGCTTGAGAAACCGGCCATCGCCTGGCTTGCCCTGGTAATTACCATTGTCGATCACTACTTTGCCGCGCGACAGAACGGATTCGACCGTGCCTTTGATTTTCTTGCCCTCGTAGGCGCTGTAGTCAACATTCATGTGGTGTGACTGGACGCTAATCGTTTGTTCCTTCGCAGGGTCAAAAACGACTATGTCAGCGTCGGAGCCTATGGCGATCGTTCCTTTCTTTGGGAACAATCCGAACATTTTGGCTGCAGCCGTCGAGGTCAACTCCACAAAGCGGTTCAAGCTGATGCGGTTTTCGACCACCCCACCGTTGTAGATCAGTGGGACTCGATGTTCGACTCCGGGTGCGCCGTTGGGGATCTTCGTAAAGTCAGCTTTTCCCAGTTCTTTCTGTTCTTTCATGCAGAACGGGCAATGGTCCGTGGAAATCACTTGGAGATCATCCATCTTCAGACCTTTCCACAGTTCGGTTTGATTCGATTTTTCCCGGAGTGGAGGAGTCATTACAAACTTCGCTCCGTTAAAGTCTTCTCCGTAATCTTCTATGGAAAGAAAAAGGTACTGGGGACAGGTTTCGGCGAAAGCGGCAATGCCTCGATCGCGGGCCTCGCGCACTTGATTAAGGGCGTCCGCGCAGGAGAGGTGCACGATATAAACCGGCGACTCGGCCATCTCGGCTATTGCGATAGCGCGGTGAACTCCTTCCGCCTCGGCGACGGTGGGACGAGTGAGGGCGTGATATTTCGGCGCTGTCTTTCCCTCGGCCAGTGCGCGTTTGATGATTTCGTTGATGACTATGCCATTCTCAGCATGCATGCAGATTAAGCCGCCACGCTCTCCGGCAGCTGACATTGCCCGAAAGATTGTGGCGTCGTCTACCAAAAACACACCGGGATAAGCCATGAAGAGTTTAAAGCTGGTAACACCCTCGTCCATGATTGTGTGCATCTCTTCAATCTGGTTGTCTTCCAGCTCGGTGGTAATCAGGTGGAAGCCGTAATCAATGGCACATTTGCCTTCAGCCTTCTGGTGCCAGCGATCCAGCCCGGCAATCAGAGACTCGCCTTTGTTTTGAACGGCAAAATCAATGATGGTGGTGGTGCCGCCATGGGCGGCTGCGACGGTACCGGTACGGAAGTCGTCAGAAGATTGAGTGCCACCGAACGGTAGTTCCATGTGCGTGTGCGGGTCGATGCCGCCGGGGATTACGAGTTTGCCCCTGGCTTCGATCACCTGATCGGCTGCGACATCGAGCTTGGCGCCAATGGTTGCAATGGTTTCGTTTTCTATCAGAATATCTGCGTGATAATCGTCAATCGCAGTAACGACGCGTCCGCCACGGATCAGAGTTTTCATATTGATGTTCCAGTTTGTTCAATCAGCAGGAGTGAGATGTTTATAGACCAACGTCCACAAAAAACCAAACCGGGAAAGGTTTGGGTCAAATAAGCTCCTAATCAGATACCACCGGGTTTAGCCGCGTCGTACTTCAGTTTTTCTCCAATAGGAGTTCCTGGAGACGTAGATGATACCACCGACTTAAAGTGGTGTGGTGTTTGAACTTCGACCTATATTGCGATAATTCCATGGACGGCAGTCGTGGATTATTCAGATCCTTTCTACAGCAGCGCTGCCAACGAGTTGGGAATTCCACGGACGGCAGTCCGTGGATTATTCAGATCTTTTCGACCCGTTTGGTCTTCCCAAATCTCATTTACCCTTCCAAGGCATTAATAAGGTGATTGGCGCTTGCTGTAGAAAGGATCTGAGTAATCCACGGACTGCCGTCCGTGGGATTCCCAACTGGTTTGGCAGCGCTTGCTGTAGAAAGGATCCGAAAAAATCCACGGACTGCCGTCCGTGGGATTCCCAACTGGTTGGCAACGCTTGCTGTAGAAAGGATCTGAATAATCCACGGACTGCCGTCCGTGGGATTCCCAACTGATTGGCAGCGCTTGCTGTAGAAAGGATCTGAATAATCCACGGACTGCCGTCCGTGGGATTCCCAACTGGTTGGCAGCGCTTGCTGTAGAAAGGATCTGAAAAAATCCACGGACTGCCGTCCGTGGGATTACAGACTTTTAACTCAGTCTCTACCATGAGTAGATTTCGGGAGAAATCTGTCTTGTAGAAAGGATCTGAACCAACCACCAACTGAAAAACCGGTGGTATCCGGATATAGCCCTCGCAGAGGCGTTCCGGCGGCAAAGCCACAAAGATCGAGTTTTAACCAAGGATTGCGAAAGCCACCGGAACGAAACCAGAGGAATTCCCATTTGGTAATCCGGATTTCCTCCCTATTAGCCGGTGCCTACGGCGTCAGCTCGGAGGTCAGAATCGCACCACCCATGCTCGGCAGCACCGCAGAAACTTTCACCACTTGACGCGAGTCCTGGGCGATCCACACAGTCTGTTTATCAGCATCGTTTTCCGTCGAAGTAATCTCTACCTTATAGGCCTGGAACGTGCCTGCCGGCACCGTGATGCTTTCAGTGCCCAGAACCTTTAGCTGTTTTAGTTCAGGTTTCTGCTTCTGCACGTCAAAGTTGCGAAAACCCGCACTGTAACCAACCTCCAAAGGCAACGCAGCAATTACTTCATAACTGCCGGCGCCATCAGCGATCAGGACCCCGCCAAGATCAACATCAATTGGCCGCGCCTGTCCGTTGACCGTCATGGTCCCGGTAGCCTTGTTTCCCTTGACATCCAGTTCGATAACCACTGGACCCTGCTTGATCGAGCGGTGCTTGAGAAGCAGGCTGCCTTTCTCAATTTTCGAGATGTCGTGAATCTCACCCTGCGGCGTCACGGCGGTTGAATGTACCAGCCAGGCTCCTTCCGCCTCTTTGATCTCGGTCTTCATGGAAAGTGGGATCGACCTGTCACCAGCGGCAATAGAGGCTTTGTAACTGGTCGTGCCTGCCTTTAGTTCCATGGTTGGCTTAGGCACTTCGGTTGACGAAACCTCGACCATTTTAGGCAGAGTCACGGTTTTGACGTCGACTGAGATTTCTTGCAAGCGTTTACCTACCTCAGGTGTCATACTTTCCTGATAGCGTCCCCCCAGATGTTTCGCCAGAAACTTCTCCGAGCTGGCAAACGAAGCCATGTTATTCACCGGCCGAGCGAAGCCATGGCCCTCGTCCGGAGCGACGATATACTCAACCGGAAAGCCGCGGTCTCTCAGCGCAATAACGATTTGATCCGACTCGCGCTTGGTTACACGCGGGTCATTGGCTCCTTGGATAACTAGCAAAGGGGTTTTGATCTTGTCCGCGGCGGTCAAGGGCGACTGGCGGAGTAGCTGGGCCTTGCCCTCCGGAGTGGTCGGGTCGCCCATCCGTTCGTAGAACAGTTTTCGGATCGGTTCCCAGTAAGGAGGAATTGATTCAAGTAAGGTGATCAAATTCGAGGGTCCTACGATTGAGACGCCAGCCGCATACAAGTCGGGCGTGAAAGCAACACCGGCCAGCGTGGCGTATCCGCCGTACGAGCCACCCATGATTCCAATCCTTTCGGGATCGGCGATTCCCTCAGCCACTAAATACTTGGCGCCCCAGGTGACGTCGTCCTGCATCTTCTGGCCCCACTCTTTATTCCCGGCGTCCAGAAACTTTTTGCCGTACCCTGTCGAACCACGGAAGTTTGGCTGTAACACCGCGTAGCCGCGGTTGGCCAGAAATTGAGCCAGCGAGTTGTATCCCCAGGAGTCACGCGCCCAGGGACCGCCGTGGGGAACGATTATGGCGGGGAGGTTTTTGGCTTCCAAACCCCTGGGCAAAGTCAGAAACCCTGGAATCTCCAGTCCATCCGAGGACTTGTAGCGCACTGGTTTCATTGGCGCGAGATCTGCGCGAGGAAGTCGCTCTCGGACACGGTACTGAAGCGTCAGCTTCTTGGACCGGCGGTCAAACAGATATCTCTCACCTGGTTCAACGTCACTGTGAGCAACGATCAGGTAGAGTCGTTCGTCTTTAGTCGACGAGCCGAGGTTAATCTCCTTGGCAGGGAGCTTTTTTTGCAACAACTTGTAATCGGCTTCGTAGGATTTGTCTTTCCAGTAAATTCGTTGACGTTCGTCTTCGTAGGTGGTCGCAATCAGTTCATCACTCGCTTCTGAGAACAAAGGGTTGCCGAGGTCTACTCGGTTTAGCGGATCCGACTCTACGAGCTCCTCTTTTCCAGTTTCCGGATTGAACAGAATTAAGCGAACGAAATTCGTGGCCGGACCCTTGTTGGTAACAAAATAAACTCGCTGCCCATCCTTGTGAAATCTTACCGGCCCGCAGCTTTCAAAAACATTGCACGAGTAGACTTTTGTAAAACCCTTTTCGTCGACTCGCATAACCTCGGTATCGCCATTTTCAGCTGACCGGGTTGCCAGGCGCAGCTGGTCTTTGAGGTCAAAGATCCAGCGAGTAATCCTTTCTGTATTCTTCCGCAGCAGGGTTCGCTCGCCTGTTGAAATCTTCACTTTGTAGAGATCATGCCAGGCCTTATCACGATCGTTGAGTCCAATGTAGATCACATCGGGTTCACTTCGAGGCACAGCATAAATAAAAGTGCGGATGCCCTTCGCGTCTGTGAGATTACGAGGCGCCGGCACGTCTTCGCCGGCCGCCGGGCTATCGGCAGGATTCACTGCATAAACGTTGTAATTTTCGTCACCGTCTTTATCCTGCGCAAAGAGAATATATTTGCTGTCGCGACTCCAGAAGTAAGCGGTAACTGGCCGGCTCTTGTCGGCAGTAATCGGTTTGGCTATATCAAACGGATCTTCGGTTTTCTTTACCCAGACGTTGCGGGTACCCTTTAGAGGCTTAACAAAAGAGATGAATTTCCCATCGGGCGAGATCTGCGCTCCGGAAATTTCCGGGTCGCCAAAGAACAACTCGCGGTCGATGAGGGGCGGCAATCCGGTTGTCTGAGCCGTAACCGTTTCCCCATAAACAACCGGCGTCAGCAGTAGTGCAGCAATGAAAATCGACCTGGCAAGCAAATGTAAAACTCTTTCGGGTATTGAATGCATTAGAACCTCTTTTCTTGGGAATTGAAGGGTTAAACTAAGATCCTACGCGCAGAATGGTATGTACGTCCAACCCGGCCAGCTTGTTTCAGGAGTACGAAAATTTAGTTCAGGAGGCTGAACCCGGCATCGAGGGCGAAAATTAGTTGATCCACATGATCTTTGGTCGAATTGAGCATTAACCCAGTGCGGATCACGTTGCCATATAAACCACCTTTGCCGACCAGTACACCCTGCCTTCTTGTTTCTTCAAACACTGTAAGTAAAGCTGCCGTAGCTGGTTCTTTTGTCTCCCGGTCCTTTACCAGTTCCAGAGCTTGCATCAATCCCAACCCGCGCACGTCGCCAATGGCCTGATGCTTATTCTTGAGCTCCAGAAGTTTCTGGTGGAAATAGTTACCTACCTCGGCAGCGTTATGCTTTAACTGCTCATCCTCGATTACTTGAATCACGGCCAGCGCTGCGCTCATCGATACCGGGTTGCCGCCAAAGGTTGAGAAGGTCAAACCCGGGTAACTCGCAGCAACTTCCGGAGTGGCCACTGTAATGCCGATAGGCGCACCATTTCCCAACCCCTTGGCGGAAGTAAGGATGTCTGGTTGTACGTTCCAGTGCTCGATACCAAACCACTTTTCTCCCGTTCGACCCCAGGCAGTTTGAACTTCATCGGCGATGAACAGTCCGCCGTGTTTGCGAGTAATTTCTACAGCTCGCTCAAAGTAACCCGGAGGCGGCACGATGAAGCCCCCCACCCCCAGCACAGGTTCGGCCATGAACGCGGCAATCTCGCCGGTGGTGGTAGTCATGATTAGCTCTTCGATATCGTCAGCACACGCCAATCCGCACTCCGGATAGGAGAGCTTAAAGGGACACCGATAGCAGTAGGGCGCGTGAGCGTGTACGATTCCGGGTACCTGTGGCGGCAGCGGGCGCCAGGGCGCATGTCCGGTCGAAGACAAAGCAGTTGCCGAGCGCCCACTGTAGCTGTGACGCAAAACAACGATCTCGTGCCGGCCGGTATGCAGCTTCGCGGCATGTACGGCTGTGTCGTCGGCTTCGGTGCCGCTATTTGTGAAAAATGATTTCTTAAGATTTCCAGGCGTAATCTGAGCTAGCTTCTCAGCCAGATTGGATTGTGGCCTGTTGGCATAAAGAGTCGAGGTGTGTTGAAGTGTCTTAACTTGATCAATAATCGCGGCGTTGACCTTGGGGTTAGCATGACCGACGCTGACTGTTAATACGCCGCCGAAACAGTCCAGGTATTTTTGACCCTGATCGTCCCAGACATAGAACCCCTCACCACGCACCAGGGCCAGAGGCTCCTGATAGTAGGTGGCCACTGCTGGAAAAAGAAACTCTTTGTGTTTGCGAATGGTTTCGGATTGATGTTTTCGTTCGGTAGTGGAAGACATTTTAGTTTTAAGCTCGAAGGTTGATGGACGGCCGGTTTATTTATCATCGGTCATTGGTCATTTATCATTTGTCATTAGCTTTGGATATTTCGTGTGGTTTCGTGGATCGTCTTTGGTGGTTTCGAGGATCGTCTTGGCCCACAGTGCTGCCAGGAAACCGGTATAACTACTCGAGTAGAATGGACAAAATGATAAATGACCAATAAGCAATGATAAATGAAATATTGCCTTGCAACCAGCTGGGGTGAACTATCGCGATGCCAGATGAAGATAGATCCAGAGAATGTTACACGATTCCATAACTAATTTGCGGCAACTGCTCGACCTGCGGGTGAGGGCGCGACTCGAGAAAGATTTTCTGATCGCCACGGCGGATGGTCGTACCTTTACCTATGCCCAATTCGACAGTGCGGTCAACCGCGCTGCCTCAATGCTTCTCAACGCTGGTATTGTAAAGGGCGATACGGTCAGCTTACTGCTTCCGAACAGTCCGGAATACATCATTGCTTACTTTGCCTGTTGGAAAATTGGCGCCCTCGCTGGGCCAGTAAACTCATTTCTTAAGCCGCAGGAAATCGCGTATGTCATTTCCAACTCCGAGGCGAGGGTAGTCCTGGTCCATGAAGAGTTTCTTGCCACAGTGCAGACCATTAAGAGTGGCCTACCCACGCTTCGGGCCGTAATTCGATTCGGAGAGGAGAAGAACGTCAATGCGAAGGTCACCAGGGGGCTACCAGAAGTCGCAATCGATACGGACGACGAAGCCATAATCATCTACACCTCTGGGACTACGGGCAAACCGAAGGGTTGTTTGCTCACACATGGCAATCTACTTGCCAACGCTTGCCAGATCTGCCGCTGGCTCGGATTCAATGAGACAGATCGTCTACTTACAGTCATGCCTCTATTTCATATGAATGCCGTAACGGTAACTACACTGGCTGCCTTGTACGCCGGCGGTTCCACAGTAGTTAGTCCCAGATTCTCGGCCTCTCGCTTCTGGCAAACTGTCTCAGATTATCAGATTACGTCGTTTGGCTCCGTGGCGACGATGCTTTCAATGCTGCTTAACAAATTTCCGGCAGGAGTTCCCGAAAGGCTGATATGCGACCAACTGCGCTTTGCGATGTGTGGCTCCGCCCCCGTACCCGCTGAGGTTATCAAGCGCTTTGAGGAAACCTTTCACTGCCTGGTGGTCGAAGGCTACGGTCTCTCAGAATCAACCTGCCGCTCGACCTTCAACCCTCCCGACGCCAGTCGTCGTCCAGGCTCGTGTGGCTTGCCGATTGGCAATGAAATGAAGGTCGTAGACGAGCAGGACCAGGAGGTAAGGGCTGGTGTGGTCGGTGAAATCGTTCTCCGGGGTGAGAACGTTTTTAAGGGTTACTACAAAGATCCGGAAGCTTCACTCAGCGCCTTTCGCAACGGTTGGTTCCATACCGGAGACCTGGGTTTTCGCGATGAGGATGGATTCTTTTACATAGTGGATCGGAAGTCCGACATGATCATTCGAGGTGGCGAGAACATCTTTCCGCGAGAGATTGATGAAGTGCTCTATCAGCATCAGGCAGTAAGCGAGGCAGCAGCCATTGGCGTTCCAGACCCTTTATACGGTGAAGAAGTGGTTGCGTTCGTGGTTCTCGAGAAAGAGAACTCCGTGAGCGAGGCCGAATTGATCTCTTTTTGCCGGGAGCGCCTGGCGGATTACAAGTGTCCCAAGCGAATTCACTTTGTAAGCGAAATTCCAAAAGGGCCAACCGGAAAACTCCTGAAACGCGAGCTCCCCAAATCAGGTTAGCGGCCTGCCTGGACCAGCTGCGAGGGAGTTGAGGTTTTGTTTTGCGACCGATCGAATACCCAGCCGGCCACCAGCCAGAGTCCACAGATCGAAACCATTACCAAAGAAAACCACTTCCCATACAAGCCATCCGGTGAAAACTTTTCGGTGGCTGTGTGCAGCGCTTCACTGTTGGGCAGGACGCCAGCTTCCGAAAACTCGTGAAACGAATAGATAGCTACCTGGACTATGAAAAGCAACAGGAAAATCCCCGTAACCTGAAAGAATCGGCGCACATTTATCAGATGGCCCAAGCGGAACCAGGCGACTGCGAAAATGGCTGCGGCCACCAAACCCAGTAGGGCGCCAGTCAGCAGTTGCGGATCCTTAACCTGCATTAAGAGCAACGCCGTCTCCATTCCTTCTCGAGTAATCATCAGGAAGGTGAAGAGGAAGACTCCGGCCATGGCTGCGAGGCGCGAAGTATTTGAGGAAACGCGGTTCAGGCGATGCTGAATGCGCTCATGTACCCGGGAACCTTCTCGGAGCATATGTACTACCAGGGTGCCCACCATAACTACCGCAATAGCCCCGAGCACACCTTCCCGGAGAGCCTCGTTGTTCAAAAATTGGCTGGTAAGGTGGGCCAGGTTGGATCCTAAAGTTGCTTCGAGTGTTGCGTCGCTGACTCCAAACTTGAGGAAGTAACCCAGGACCGCACTCGTGCCGAGCCCAATTACTATGCCTGCGAAAACCACCGGGCTCAGCCATTTCTGCCCTGAGCGCCGAAGATATGTAAGGATCACTGCCACCAGCAGTACCGATTCGAAACCCTCCCGAAGAACGATTATGAAGGAATTCAGCATGAGTGATTACGTAGCCTTTCTGACCCCAGGTTTCCTCAACCGGCAGGTAGCAGAGTTTGCGGTCGGGACTTAGTCTAAATGAAAATAGATTTCAATTTCAAGTTTGTTGGAGGCTCAGGTGCGGAAGCGTTTGATTACTGAGGAGTTACGGGGATGATGGCGAGGTCCGCTCTGAGCGGCCCCAGTTCGGTTTGGGCGACTAGACGCAAGGGCAAGCGGCGGTCGTCATCACTGATCCAGGCGCGCAGGCCAAACTTATCGCTCTCAGGATCGTCTGTGGTGATGGACACGGCGACGGCCGGAATCTTCTGCGAACCAAGCTGGATAGTCTCGCGCTTGATGGAGCTCATGAACACGGTTTTGGGTTTGTTGTTCACCAGCATCGAGACGGCATTGCGCCGCGGTGGAGTAAGCGACAATGTTCGCGCAGCATAAAAGAAGGAAACATAGTCATGCGTGCCAACCGGAATCTCAATCCGCTCGCCCTTGTCTGTTGTAGCCGTACCATGATCTTGATTTACGGTCAAAACTTGATTGAGGCGTCGCTTTCCTTCCACCAGATTCATTTCGTCACGGAAAGGAAGGAGTGTTTTCGGATCCACGTAGGTGCTGATGTGATCGTCAGCCATGAACAGGCGTTGAGCAGCGCCCACAGTCTGCGCGCGCACAACAAACAGCAATCCGTCCCGATCGAAATAGCGGGAACGCGCGCGCACCTGAAAGGTTGCCGTCCCCACTGGCGCGGAGCTATCCGCCAGATAAACTTGATAGTTGAGCTGCTCGCCCACTTTAAAGGGCAGATCTTCAAGAGCGCCGTCGTTAGTCTCAGCCGGCTGATTTACGATGATTGGAGTTGTGGTGGGAGGCGCGACTGCGATGGGTGGGCGGATTGATGGTGTGGGAGCAGCGACCGGGGTTACGAACTCTGAGCCGGCTAACTCAGCCCGAATCTCACCGCTCGGGTGCCGGGCCGTTACCAGTACCGGCACGTGTCGCTCATCATCGCTAAAGTAAACGCGCAAACGATAGCCGTCAGCTTTAGAGTTGTTGCTGACATGCACCTGGGACACCAAAGTATCGAATGAACCGAGGCTGGTCTTCAGCACCTGCCGCCCGCGTACCTTAAGCTCAACTTGATAATCCTGATCATTTTCATTGCGAACGGTAAAGCGGTAACTCGCGCCTTCGGCCAAAGGCAACGCCCGCAACCAGTACAGCGCCGAAACAAAATCAAGAGTTCCCCCAAACCCGCTGGACCGCTGCCGTGGCGCTAAGGCCGCCGTGCCTGCTGGCTGGTTGAGATCGCTGGATGTTTCGGCAGTGCGTAAGGCCTCGCGCAGGATTTGCTGGACTCGAAAGGGAATTCCCGTCTGTGGGTCGACATAACTTATGTATTCATGGTTAAGGGCAAAGAGAGCGGCATTTATGACACCGGTGGTTTGTACATGCGCGCGCAGCTGAATGCCATCACGTCCGGCAAAGTTCCCCCGAGCCACCACCTGGAGCTCTACATGGGCCACACTGACGAAGCTTGAGAACGAAACGTTGTAGGTTAAGCGCTCGCCGACGCGATAAGGCGCTGGAGAGAAGGGGAGCGAGGCTACATCACTTCTTCGTTGGGCTGAGACCGGACCGAGAAGTGGCAGGAAGAGAACTATTAGCTTAAGTACAGAGGAGAATTTCAACCTCAGAGTCACCTACCTAGGTTAGTCCAAAAACAAGGCCAGGGGCAATCAGAATTTTTCCCCCGGCTTTGATTGTACACGCATTGGGTGTTTAACGGTTCCTGATTCATTTATGGGGCTCGGCAAGCGCGTTCAGGCCTAGTTCGATTTGTTGAACTATCTCCCTTGTCGCCTGGGTCGGGTCGGACGCGTCGAGAATTGGCCGGCCCACCACCAGATAGCTGGCTCCGGCTTTGATCGCTTCCCCTGGGGACGTTACGCGCCTTTGATCGTCCGAGACTTTTGGTGGGGCGGGGCGCACGCCGGGTGTGACAATCAGAAAGTCTGAGCTGGTAATGGAGGTGCGAATTAGCTGTACTTCCAGGGGTGAAGCCACCACTCCGTCCAGTCCAGATTCGGCGCTGAGCCGGGCCAGGCCGAGAACCTGGTCGCGAAGTGAACGCTTTACCCCAATCTCTTCAAGGCTGGTTTGATCTGCGCTGGTCAACACCGTAACCCCCACAACTAAGGGCCGGCGGTGACGATTTCTGTCAGCCGCTTCAGCGGCAGCAGCGGCCGCCTGGCGCATCATCTCGCGCCCTCCGGCGGCGTGAACTGTAAAAAGAAAGACTCCCAGGCGCGCCGCTTCAGCTGCAGCGGCTGCCACAACTGTTGGGATGTCATGAAACTTTAGATCCAGAAAGACCCTGGCACCTTGTGAAACAATTTCCCGCACTAGACCTGGTCCGGCCGCGGTGAATAGTTTCGAACCGATTTTGAACGAGTTGGTGTGACCCCTGAGTGTTCGCACCAGCCCAAGGGCCTGCTCAGGGGTTTCTACATCAAGAGCAACAAACAATCTATCTTCTGCCTTCATAAGTGGTTTCATCTTCCTGCAGATGTTTGTTTGCCTGCGCGAAAGCCAACTGCCTCCTCAAGCGAACGAAAACCTTCTTGTTTTAAGATTGTGCCCAGGCCCTCGATGATCCGGTGCACCATACCAGGGCCTTCATAAATCATTCCGGTGTACAGCTGGATAAGGCTAGCCCCCGCAGAGATCTTTTCCCAGGCGTGAGCTGCTGTGAAAATCCCGCCCACCCCGATCAAGGGAAGGGAACCACCAGTCATTTTATACAGGTGGGCAATGACCTCCGTTGATCGCTGGCGCAAGGGGGCTCCACTCAATCCGCCCTCGCCAATGGCCTGGAGTTTTTCGGGCAAAGATCTCAAACATTCACGCTCGACCGTAGTGTTGGTGGCGATGATCCCGGCAATGCCACTGCGTTCGGCCATTTCAACAATTGACTCGAGTTCTTGCAGCCGCAGCTCCGGAGCCAGCTTAATCAGTAACGGTAAGGGTTTCTGGCGTCCTGATTTGGCGCTTAGTTCCAGGTTTTTCTGGTTAAGGGCAGAGATCAGAGTATTGAGTTGTTTGGGGCTCTGCAATTCGCGCAGTCTCGGGGTGTTCGGCGAGCTCACATTTACTGCCACATAGTCTGCCACTGAGAAGACTGCTTCAAAGCTCTTCAAGTAATCACCGATTGCGTCTTCAACGGGAACAACCTTACTTTTCCCGATGCTGATTCCGAGCACGCAGTTGAGATAATACTGGCTCGCCCGTCTGGCAAAGGCTTCTGCGCCCTGATTGTTGAAACCGGCGCGATTAATCAGGGCCTTATCCAACGGAAGTCGAAACAATCGCGGCTGAGGATTTCCGGGTTGGGGATGGTGAGTTACTGTTCCGCCTTCAATAAAGCCAAAGCCGAGTGCCTCCAGGCCGGAAAGGGCAATGCCATCCTTGTCGAAACCGGCTGCCAGACCTACAGGATTTGAGAATGTTAATCCGAATCTTTCAATCTTAAGGTCGATGTCCGTTTGCGCTCGGCCGGCAAGCCTTGCCAGCGAAGGGACCAGGGAAAGGGAATGCAGCGCCAGGTTATGAGCGGTCTCAGCGGGAAGGCGAAAGAGTATCGGACGCAGCACCGACCGATAGAGCATGACCGAAGCTAACATTGCCGATTGCCGATTGCCAATTGCCAATTGACGTCTATTCCAGGAAGCCACTTGGGTTCAGTAGCTGCAAGCTAGATTCCGGTTCATTGAGCGTCACGCAACCAGGGGGCGGCCACGGAGGGCCGCCCCTACAGTTCATTGTGTCGAATCTTTTCCAATGCGCCAGAATCAGCACGAATCAATACGCGCTAAATCCTAAATCCTAAATCCTAATTCCTAAATCCTAATTCCTAAATCCTAATTCCTAAATCCTAATTCCTAAATCCTAATTCCTAATTGGTTTTCCCGTTGGCATTTGCCGATCGGCAATGCTAGTATCCGGCAAATGGAATTTGTCGAGAAGGCAAGGATTATGGATGGCCCGCGCATCAATCGCGCGCTGGCCCGCCTGGCCTCGGAAATCGTCGAAGAAAACCACGGCGCCGGAGACCTCTACCTGGTTGGCATCCGTCGGCGCGGCGTTCCTTTGGCTGAACGCATGGCCGACAAAATTGCCGATCTGGAGGGCGATCGACCCCCCGTCGGCGTCCTGGATATAACGCTCTATCGCGACGACCTTTCCATGGTCGGAGCCAAGCCAGTGGTCAATCGCACCGATCTGCCCGGCGATATCGCCAATCGCAATATTGTGCTGATCGACGATGTCCTCTATACGGGCCGCACAATCCGGGCCGCAATGGACCAGTTGATCGATTTTGGCCGCCCCCGGCGAGTGCAGTTGGCCGTACTGATTGATCGAGGCAAAGAACACCGCGAGGTGCCAATCCAGGCCGATTACATCGGAAAGTTGGTGCCTACCAAAAAGAGTGAGATCATCAAAGTAATGTTGAAGGAGTTCGACGATGAAGAAGGGGTCGCAATTGTCGAGCGACCCTCTTCCGAAGACGGGTTGACCTGAGCGGCCGCAAGGGCCGCTTTTTTTATGGCAGGACACGACAACCAATGCAAACTACCTTTGAACGTAAGCATCTTTTGGGGATTCGAGATCTTTCGGCTGGCGAGATTATCCATTTGCTCGACACGGCTGAGACCTTTCGCGACATCTCTCTGAGAGAAGTCAAGAAGGTGCCGACCTTGCGAGGTCGCACCGTAATCAATCTGTTCTTTGAACCTTCGACGCGCACCCGAACCTCATTTGAGATTGCCGCCAAACGCCTGTCCGCCGACGCAATCAACATCAGTGTTTCTACTTCGAGTGTAAGTAAAGGTGAAACTCTGCTAGACACTGCCAGGAACCTGGAAGCGATGGCCCCGGATTGCATTGTGATTCGGCATTCAATGGCTGGGGCGCCGCATCAACTCGCCAGGATCTGTACTGCGCCTATCGTTAATGCAGGGGATGGAGCCCACGAGCATCCGACTCAGGCGCTGCTGGATGCCTTAACAATTCGTGAGCATAAACAGAAGATTGAAGGTTTGAAGGTGGCTATCATCGGCGACATCCTTCACTCGCGAGTCGCTCGTTCGAATATCTATCTTTTGACCCGTTTAGGTGCAAAGGTTAGCGTCGCTGGCCCCGGGACCATGGTGCCGGCCGAGTTTGTCGAATTGGCTGAGGAAGGTTTGCGGCTCGAGCAGCGAATCGAAGATGCTATCGAAGGCGCCGACGTGATTATCATTCTCAGAATCCAGCGCGAGCGGCAGGACGCAGCGTTTTTTCCGTCGATGCGTGAATACGCGGTTCATTTTGGTCTACGTCCAGACCATCTGAAACTTGCGGCCCCAGGCGCGATTGTCATGCACCCGGGCCCTATCAACCGCGGAATCGAAATCTCATCAGAAATCGCAGACGGCAGCAGCTCGCTGATTCTGGATCAGGTTACCAACGGTCTCGCCGTGCGCATGGCGGTCCTGTATTTGCTGGCGAGGGGGTCTTACCCGAGTGGTGTCGAAGGCGGTTTGGAAGAGTCTACCCGGCAGGAGGGCAGGGGACACTAAGCAATGAAGCTACTGATCGCGAATGGATACGTCGTTGATCCTGCACAGCAGATCAATGCTGGACGGAATGTGCTAATCGAGGACGGAAAGATAATTGGCCTTCCGGAGAAGGGAGAGAAACCACCCGAAGGAACCGAGCTTTTGGATGCCACGGGACTGGTGGTAGCGCCAGGATTTATCGATCTCCACGTTCATTTGCGAGAACCCGGTCAGGAGTACAAGGAAACTATAGCCACTGGCGCCGCGGCGGCTGTGGCAGGGGGGTGGACCAGCGTTTGTGCCATGCCAAACACTGATCCAGTGAACGACAATCCAGCGGTGACGCGCTTCATTATTGAGCAAGGTAAACGGGCCGAGCTCGCCAATGTCTTTCCCATCGGTGCAATTACAAAAGAGAGTGCGGGCACAGAATTGGCCGAGATGGGAGAGATGAAAGCAGCCGGAATTGTAGCTGTATCCGATGATGGCCGTTCAGTACCCTCGGCGGGAATGATGCGCCGGGCAATGGAGTACGCGCGTGGATTTGACCTCCCAATTGTCGATCATTGCCAGGACGTTTCCCTGAGTAAGGGAGGCGTCATGCACGAAGGTCGCTGGTCATTAATTCTGGGTCTGCGTGGGATGCCAGCCGCAGCCGAGGAGATTGACGCCGTTCGGGATTGCACCCTGGCACGACTTACAGGTGCACGGGTACACCTTGCTCATGTTTCCACGCGCGGTGCATTGGCTTCTGTGCGGGAGGCCAAGGCGGCAGGGTTGCCGGTTACCTGCGAGGTATCTCCCCATCACTGGTCGCTAACGGATGAGGCGGTAGAAAACTACGATACCAACACGAAAATGAGTCCGCCTTTGCGCAGTCGTGAGCACGTGGACGCCCTGCTGGAAGCCCTGAGTGACGGAACTATTGACGCGATTGCCACAGATCACGCTCCCCATCACCGGGATGAAAAGGCCCTTGAGTTTGATCAGGCTCCATTTGGCATTACGGGATTGGAAACTGCCGTTGGCTTGGCTTTTGACCTAGTGCACCGAGGAATCATCAGTCTTGAACGGCTGGTTGAGCTTTGTGCCTCGAATCCGGCTCGAATCTTTTCTCTGCCCGCCCGTGGCGGGTTATTCAAGCACGCACCGGCTGATCTGACTATCCTGGATCCTGACTGCGAGTGGGTCTTTGATGTGACTCGCTCAAAGTCGAAAAGTAGAAACACACCTTTCAACGGCCGCCGCTTTAAGGGGGCTGCGGTTGCGACAATCGTTGGCGGCCGCCTGGTTTTCCTGCATCCTGACTACGGCTGGATAACCCAATCAAAATACCGCGAAGCCTCTGCCTAAGGTATAGGTCCTATCAGTCCTATAGGTCCTATTTGCTAATAGGACCTATACCGCGCCAGGTCCCCTTTAACGCACCTTGGCTTCTGGCAGAACTACGGACTGATTGAGTACCACCTGGAACTCAGTGCCGGCTTTGACTAATGCTTCGTGACCTTTGGAAAAAAGTGCTCCGGCAACGCCTAGTCCGGCTCCAATCCCCGCGCCAATTCCAGCACCTTTACCACCACCCGCGATTGCGCCTATCAAAGCGCCGGTGGCTGCACCACCGCCGATGAAGACCACATTTCGTTTGGTTGCCGACTCTCCGGATACGTCGCCTTCGTTGTCGGCATTGACTTCTCCGGTTTCCCCGTCTGTCAAATCTGCATTAATCGTGCGGGTAATTCCTCCGGGCAGACGCAACGACACAAAATGTACCCCGAGTGTTCCAGCCTTGCTTTTGCGGGATGCTCTCTCGACGGTTCGTACCTGACCCACGACCGTGCTGCCTGCGGGGATCATTTCGATGCCTCCAGAGTAGACTGGATCCACTAAAGTGGTTGTGAATTGGTCACCAACGCGTGCAGTTTCGGAAGAAATCGTCTGATTCATTCGCAGGCGAAGTAGCTGGCCGGCACGCACCGAATGATAAACCGGCTGGACGGGCTTAGCCTTTGTTACTACCGGTCGAGTGGTTCTTCGCACCCGCGCTTTGCGCTTGCTGGTTTGCCCCACGACAGGCGTAATCATTGCAATCAGTAGGGTGGCAATCACTGCCAGACTTCCAAGTACTACCTTGTTTCTTGAAATCGTCTTCATCTAAGGCCTCCTTCAGGCACTACGGACCCACATGTGAGTCCCAAATCTGAAAAGGCTCTGGGCAACGACTATGCCAAATCCCGGGGCGCGGAAAAGCCCCGGAATTGGGCATATTTAAGGAAAAGCGACGTGAGGGCCGGCAGGGGGCCTAGACGAACTGCCGCAGGAACCTCCGGTAATGCACGATTTGGAGTAAGAACTCGCGCTGCCTTTAACGGGCACCTCAGGGCTTGATGATTCGATTTGTCCAAATCACTCTTGACAAGCTTACCTCAGCGAGATAACCTTTTGAGTCGAAATTGAAAATCATTTTCAACTAGATAGTTCCTTCCAGTCGAAATGCTTTGGACTGATTATCGAAATTTCCTTCTGGCCTGCTCGGTTTCTTTCCTGCTTTGTGCTGCTGCGTCGGCCCAGTCCAGTGAAAGTTCAATATCCGGACGAGTATCGGACCCCAACTCTGCAGTTATCCGCGGAGCGACCATCAGTTTAGTTGGCGACTACGCTGTTGACACCCGCTCGGCACAGACTAACGAGGCCGGGGTCTTTCATTTTGAGCACCTGCGGCCCGGTAAGTATCGTATAACAGCAAGCCATCAGAGTTTCAGCCCCTTTGAGAAAACTATCTCGCTTGCCAGCGGCGCAACCAGCCAAATAGATGTGGTGCTATATCCTGGTCCCATTGCCGAAACCGTCGTGGTGACCAGCAGCCATTTGATCACACCCGAAATACTGGAGCGGGTTCCCGGCTCCATCGAATTCATAGACAAGGATGTGCTGCGAAATAGTCGAGCGTTCACCTCAACCGAAGTGCTGCGGAAAGCTTCGGGTGTTAACGTACGGGATGAGGAAGGATTTGGCTTGCGGCCGAACATTGGTATTCGCGGTTTGAACCCGACTCGCTCGACAAAGGTTCTGCTCCTCGAAGACGGTATTCCCCTCACTTATGCGCCGTACGGTGATAATTCCTCCTATTACCATCCACCAATCGATCGCTTTGAAAGCGTCGAGCTCTTGAAAGGTTCCGGACAGATTGTCTATGGTCCGCAAACAGTCGGCGGCGTAATAAACTACCTAACCCCTCAGCCGCCAGGCGATCGAGAGGGTTCAGTGACGCTGATCGGAGGGACTCGCCACTACTTCAACGGGAATCTACGTTATGGCGATACGTTTGGGAACACCGGCTTGCTCTTGAGTTTTACTCGAAAGCAGGGCAAGGGTTCACGCGAGAATATCCGGTCCGGTTTAAACGACTTCAACTTTAAATCTGTTACAGCATTCACCCCACGCCAGGCATTGACGCTAAAGTTCAACTATTTCGGCGAGGATTCTAACGTCGGCTACTCGGGCTTGCGCGAAGCGGAGTTTCGAGAGAACCCACGCCAGAACCCTTTCCGCAACGACTTCTTCTACGGAGATCGGTTAGGAGCTTCGGCCAGTTACGCAGTGGTGTTTAGTCCGGATGTGCTTCTGACCACCAACTTCTATGGCTCGTATTTTCGACGCCATTGGTGGCGGCAGTCCTCAAACTCGAACGAACGACCCAATGACGCCGCAGATCCTCTCTGTGGCGGCATGGCTAATTTAAACACCACCTGCGGGAATCAAGGGCGCCTAAGACGATACTGGTTTGCCGGGGTCGAGCCGCGGCTCAGGATCTCAAAAGTTTTTTCCGCGCTGCGCAACGAAACGGATCTTGGATTTCGGATCCACTTCGAAGATCAGGAACGCCGACAAAAGAACGGAGATCGTCCAGATGCCAGGGACGGTCTGCTGGTTGAGAACAACGAGCGCCGCAATCAGGCTTACTCAGGGTTCATTCAAAACCGTTTTGTCTTTAACAGGATCACCGTCACCCCAGGGCTGCGCCTTGAGCACATCAAATATCGTCGTACAAACCGGCTCGCCGAAGTGACCGGCAAGACTGATTTAACTCAGTTGGTGCCGGGGATCGGAGTCTCCTATACCCCCAGCGAAAAGCTTACTGTTTTTGCCGGTGTTCATAGGGGCTTTGC
>Ga0187893_10006822_pt1 | contig 19194 bp, 20 predicted proteins | sample MA1701074metaG_FD_139574 | JGI IMG/M metagenome (GOLD analysis project Ga0187893, IMG submission 139574) | White microbial mat communities from a basaltic lava cave in the Kipuka Kanohina Cave System on the Island of Hawaii, USA - MA170107-4 metaG ... | reverse complement strand
GCGTTCTTCGTGAGCACTATCAGCCTGCCCGCCTGGCAGCCCGGCGCAAGAAGCTCTGCGTTGAGCCCTGCAACAGTCGTCGCGTCGACTCCCGGAAGGTTCCTGCTCGCCTTGATTGCGGCGCAGTCCTCGGCGGTTATGACAAGCAGTCCTTTCTTCTTCTGGTACCTGCGGCCGCGCATCTTTCCGATTCCGGCGCGGACTTTCTTCTCTCGGCACCTTTCCAGCTCTGCAGCAAGGCCGATTTTCTCGAGCAGCTCTTCTATCTGCTTTGCCTTCTTTACGCTCTCAAAATCATCAGTGAATACGACAGGCGAGTGATCAGACTTGTGGCCCCTCATCTTGAGCAGTTCCTTGTTCAGCGACGCAGCAAGCCCGCTAGCAATAGCAAGCGCCTGCTCTCGTTTGTTCACTTTCTGCTCCCACACCTTGTCGGCCATGGGCGGGTGCGCTTCTCGGCCCTTTACTGCGTGCGGAGTAAATCGCGCACGGAACGCCATCCAGCCGGCAGAGCGGCCGTGTATCCTCGGCAGTCGCGACATCTCGCGATTCATCATTGTGAACCTGTAATGTCGGTTGCCGTGGTAGTGCGCTGAAGTCCGCTTTCCTGCTAGCACGTCAGTGCCATAAGGCTGCCTTCGCTGGCTCTGCAGCGCCAGAACAGCGCGCTGTATGACGTCAGGCCTGTACGGCGTGCTGAATACTGCAGGCAGCTTTATTTCGCCCGCCGGCTTTCCGTGAATGTCAAAGATTTTTGTCATATTTTAACGAACTCCATCATATCATAAGCAATTTATCTGAGCCCCTGCTTCGAGTCTGTTGAAATGTACTTGAGCTCGGTCACCACATCCTTCCTGCGGCTGCGGACGACCTTCCTTACGAAAACGAGCCTCTTGGAAGGGCCCGGAACTGAGCCTTCAACCATGATGTAATTGCCAGGCACAACGCCGTAGCGAAGCCATCCGCCTGCGGGGTTTATCTTTGACGCGTCGTCGCCGATTCCGAGAAGGCGCTTCGTGAATTCTGTCCTTGTGAAATATCCGTACTGTCCCGCCATGGGCACTCTCCAGCTTACTTTCCTGGGAGTCGTCGGGCCTATAGAGCCCGGGTGCCTGTTCATCTGGCGGTCCTTGCGGCCCTGTATCCTTATGCCGAACCTCTTTACGGGGCCCGTGAATCCGTGCCCTTTTGTGACTCCGGAGACGTCGACCCACTCGCCTACCTTGAAAACGTCTTTTGCAAAGAGCTCCTTTCCAAGGCGGCTTTCTGCCGCCTTTGTTTTCTCATCGACGGTCTTTCCGCCGATTCCCAGCTCGAACACGTCAGGCTTCTTCTTGTCCATTCCCGATTTCTTGGGCTGGGTTGCGACTATGAGGCGGACGTCAGCGACCTTCGCATGGTCGACATGCGAAGGCTTCTTTCCAGGCATGGTTTTCCTTGAAATCTCGAGGTCCTTGGGAATAGAATCAGACCATTTTTCACCGAGGATTTTTAGCGAAAGAGTATGGGTTTTTCCGTAGAAGCGGATGCCGCAAACAAAAACGGAAGGAGAATCAATGATGGTCACTGCGCGCGTTATGGTCTTGTTGTTCGTCGGGGAATTGGCGCGCGTGTCGATATATTGCACGTGGGTCATGCCGACCTTGAATCCGGCAAAGCCGAGGATTCCGGAGTGGTCGGCGTGCTTCTTCTCGATTCCCTGCCAGTTTACAGAGGGATAGATACGCCTGGCTCTGCTCCTTGGCCAGTACTGGAGAGACCCTCTTCGTCCACGCATTCGCGACATTTTGAATCATCACTTGTAACAATAGCGAGCCTGCACGTATGCAAGGGCGAGCTATTCGTTGCTGTTTTTCCAACCTTACTTCCGCTAGAACACGTAACTACAACGCGAATCGAAGATTCGCGTGTATACGTGAAGTTGAGACACAACTTCACGTCATAGCGAGCCCGCACATTCCTTGCAGGCACGGACCAATGAGAGTGATTCCACTAATACCAGGGGCAGACTATTTAAGTCTTCCCACCTTGAGTGGATTGGATAAAATGGTTAACCCAAAGAAGGAAAAGCGCCTTTACGAAGTGACCCTGCCCAAAGGCCTGCCGCATGAGCCGAAGCGCGAGAAATACAGGGTTTCCTGCTACAGCCCGTTGCAGGCGCTAGCCTACGCACTCCGCCTGGAGGATTGCGGCGGCATGGTGAGGTACTTCAAGCCGCGGCTGGGCGAGCTCGTGAAGGACCTCACTGCAGAGCAGGAAGCAAAGCGCAGGCAGAAGGAAGAGCTCGACGGGCAGCAGCTGCGACTATTCTAGCGAGCAGCGCGAGCAATTCAGACTATTTTAAAATACCAATCACTATTCTATCCATGACCTCGGAGACGTGGAGCGAAGGCATGCGAAAGCAGGGCCTGAGGATGTTCGTTCTTGACGGTATCGCGGCAAGCGCGATGTTCTCGCTCACAAGCTCTTTCCTCGTCGCCTATGCGCTTGCATTGGGCGCAAATAGCCTTTACATAGGGCTCCTGAATTCGCTGCCCAGCATATTCTGGACAGCAGCACTCATCCCTGCCGCTCTGCTTGCGCAGAAGCACATCGAAAGCAGGAAGTCCATTGTGGTTGCCTCGGCGACTGCTTCGCGCCTTATATGGCTGCCCATCCTGATGCTGCCTTTCTATTTCCTGACCAATGCCCTAGGCTACCTGCTGGCCCTGGTCACGCTTTCGACGCTCATCGGAGCTTTCCTTACCCCGGCATGGGCATCGCTCAGCGGCGACCTTGTGCCCGACGACATCCGCGGGAGATATTTCAGCCGCAGGAACATAGCAACCGTGGCCGCAGGGCTCGCCGCATCGCTAGCAGGAGGATGGACCCTCGACTATTACGGCAAGGATAATCCCTTCGGCTTCGCGCTCGTCTTCGGCGCCGGCCTTGCGATAGGCCTCATGTCCTCATACTTCTACGCAAGGATCCCGAGCCCGCCTGTCGCCGCGGTGAAGCACGTTGATTTCAAGGGCGCGATGAGAGGCGCTTTGTCCGACAGGAGGTTCAGGAAGTTCCTGCTCCTGTTCTTCATGTGGCATTTTGCGGTCATGTTCGCGGCGCCGTTCTTCAACGTTCAGCTCCTCAAGGTGCTTGGCGCAGAATACATCTGGATATCAATCCTGGCGGTGGTCGGCGGCCTCGCAGGCATCGCAGTGCAGAAAGCGTGGGGGCTATTTTCCGACAAGTACGGCCACAGGGACATAATAATAATATCCGCCTTCGGGATCATCCTCGTTCCCCTGCTGTGGATACCGATACAGGACCCGATGCTGCTCATTCCGATAGAAATCTATGGCGGCATTGTGTGGGCAGGCTTCACGCTTGCGCACTACAACTACATGCTCGAGACGAGCCCGTCGCAGTCGCGCCCGGTCTTTGCGGCGCTGTTCTCGGCAGCCTTCGGGCTGGCTGGGATAGTAGCGCCGATTCTCGGCGGGCTCACGGCAGAATATTTCACTACGCGCAGCTTCTTCGGCCTGACTGAGATACAGCCCGTGTTCCTTATCTCGGGGATCCTGAGGCTTGCTGCCGCAGTGCTTTTCGCGCTGTTCCTGGACGAAATAATAGAGAAGCGCGAGAGAATCGCGCCCAGTTTCGTGTTCAGGGAGCTCATGAAGTACGGCCTGATGGGCGGGCTGATGAAAGTGCACACGGCAGAGGGAGCCTTTGTCAGGGCGGAGCGCAAGTTCGCCAGCACTTTCAGAAAATCCGGGAAGGAGCTAAGAAAAGGCCTCCTGGCGGTGGATTCAATGATAGAACGCTCGGGCCAGGAAGCGGACAGGAAATCCGCGAAGATAGCGGAAGGCACGGAAGAGATGGAAGAAAAAGTCAAGGAACACTATGGTAAAAAATAGCCCATGAGTTCAAGGCTGCGGCATGCTTTCTTCCATAGGAATTTCTGCAAACTCCCCGAATTTCCTGAAAATGAGCTCTCTTATTTTAGGATACTGCTCCTGGAAGTTTTTCCTGGTGGCTTCGATATCGGCAGCCTTGAAGCCCTTCTGGTCGCTTAACGATTTTCCATCAGGCAGTTCGAACGCTCCGAAAGGCGTCTCGAGGTGGTCAAAGTTCCCGTCCACCCTGTTTTCTTTCCATCCGTCATAGCCCTTCACCACAAAGCCCCTGTATGTTGTGGTGAGCCTTACGACAGGTCCATGCTCGGCATGGACCCGGACGTACTCAATGCGGCCCTCGAAGTATTCCGTCTTGCCGTCGCCCAGTTCTCTTTCAAAGGGCCCTTCTACGTAGAATCCGTTTTCAGTTTCCCAGTGGGTAAATTTGCGGCATTTGGATATGAGAAAGTGCCCTCTCCTGTCCAGCGGCTCGACGCTGCGGTAAGTCTGGCAGCCTGCAGCCAGGAGCGCAAGCGCCGCCAGCAGATATCCTTTCGCGCCCATCAGACACTCATCACCCAGCTCACGGGCATGAGCACAACGAACGCCGTCATCACCGCCACGGCTATATAGCCCAGGATGTTGGACAGCAGCCCGTTGGAATGCTCCCCCATGTATCTCCTGTCGTTGCATATCTTCATGAGCAGGACTATTATTACCGGGGAGACCATGCCCGTTATTAGCATCGCCGTGAACATCATGCCTATCGGGTCCGCTCCCGCAAGTATTATCAGCGAGCCCAAGCCAAGCGTGATTGCGAAGACCTTCCTGAAATTCCTGGCAAGAGGATTTTCTATTCCTGATTCCCAGCCGAACGTTTCTGAAACAGCATAGGCTGTCGCCAGCGGAAGCACGGAAGCCGCTATCATTGAAGCCGAGAAAAGCCCGACAGCAAAAAGCAGGAACGCAAAGTCGCCGGCCAGCGGCTTAAGCGCAAGGGCGGCGTCCTTTGCCGTCTCAATCGAAGTGATTCCTTGAGAAAATAGCACCGTCGCTGCGACTACTATGATGAAGTACGCGACGAACTGCGCCGACACCGCCCCAAAGCTCGCGTCTATCCTGGCCTCGTTGAGGCTGCGGTTCCCGAATGCGCGGCTGCGCTCAATTTCTGCGCCGGCATTGTAGTAGTAGATGTAGGGCGTCACGGTAGCGCCAAGCAGCGCGACGGCCATTATGATGAAGCGCGGGTCCAGCACAAAATGCGGAGTTATTGTAAGGGCAAGCACCTGCTCCCACGAAGTAACGGCTATGAAGCCTATGATTACGTAGGAAAGCAGGCCAAGCGCGGCGAAGAGCAGCACTTTCTCGACCCTCTTGTAGCTTCCCTTCAGCACGAGAAACATGAGCAGCAGCGTGACAGGTATCACGAATATCCTTTCGTTCACGCCTGTTGCAAGCTCCAGGGCCGTGACCATTCCGCCGACGTTGGCTGAAATGTTGAGCACGTTCACGAAAAGCAGCGCCGCGATGATGCCGAGCGCCACCCTCGCGCCGTATTTCTCCCTTATGACAGCCCCGAGGCCCTTCTTCACGACTACCGCAGCGCGCGCCGTCATCTCCTGGAGCGAGACAAGTATGGGAACTGCAAAGAACACCATCCAAAGTAGCTGATAGCCCAGCGCGGCGCCGATGATCGACCCCGTGGCTATCCCACCGGCGTCGTTGCCTGCAACCCCCGACACAAGACCGGGCCCTATTGCACGCGCTCCAGGAATCCTGCCCAGTATTCCCTTCACAGAACTAAGAATCGGCATACGATAGCTTGCCCTTCTAAAGATTTATACTTCTGGCAGGAAATCTGCTCATGGAAACCCAAATTCTTGCCTTTGGGGACAGCATAACTTACGGCGCATGGGACGAAAAGGGCGGCTGGACCGCGAGATTGCGTGAGTTCATTGACAAGGAGAGCAGCTTTGGAACAAAGTTCTATTGCGAAGTCTACAATCTCGGAGTTTCAGGCGACACGACAGACGGGCTGCTCAAGCGATTCGAAGCAGAGGCAAAAGCAAGGATTGGCGCAGGCAAGATTATTCTCATATTCGACATCGGCTCGAACGACTCGGCGTGGATCCACGCAAGTAAAAACAACTGGGTCCCTCCAGAGCGCTTCAGGGCAAACCTGAAGAAGCTGGTCAAGCTTGCAAGGAAATTCTCCTCCTACATCGTATTTCTCGAGCCAACGCCTGCAGATCAGGGAAAAGTCGACCCGATACCATGGGCGCCCGATAAATCCTACCGCAACGAGCTCATCATGAAATTCGGGGAAATCCTGAAAGAGGTCTGCGACGAGGAAAAAGTGCCTTTCATCAGCCAATTCGAAAGCTGGTCTAAAGATTACAAAAAGCTCCTCAATGGGGACGGCATGCACCCCAACAGCAAGGGCCACCAGAAGATATTCGAAGCAGTGAAGGAATTCTTGGAAAAAGAGAAGTGGCTTGAAGCCTAGCGCGCCCTGACTACCATTTTGTCGACGGAGTGCAGGCTGTGACTCCTGAGCTTGTCGAGGCTCAGCACTACCGCAGTCGGCTTGGCCTTCCTTATCTTCTGGACGCAATGCCAGGATATTTTCCGGGTTCCAAGGCCCAGGCCTATCCGCAGGAACGGCCCACAGAGTATGTGCGTCACGTGCATCTTGCGGCCTGCCGCATCGTGCTTCACCCCGATGTCATCAACGCGTCCGATAGCCCGGTTGTGTGCGTCCACAAGCTGCTCGTCAAGTATGTGCCTCAGGAAAACCGCATGCCCGGGGATTGGATTCGGCCCTATCGAAAACCACCTGACTTTGAGCCTTATAACGTCGCCAATGTGGTCCACCATGTTCCACGGCACGAACTTCTTTTCAGCGACCAGCCCTATGACGGTCGGAAGCTCGCTTTCATGGAGCAGCGCGACGAGGTCCCTGGCTTTTCCAGCCACGAACCCTCCCGAGTCTACCACGTCCTTGGCAAGGATGTCCCTGCTGTAGCGGAAGAATCGCTCCTTATGATGGCTGTGCATAGCTAACATTACCTCTGCTGCCTTCTGTCGGCAGAAGGATTTGCCAGAACGCTGTATATAAGTATTGTGTAATTTCAGAAATCGCGCGTTTGTAGTATAACTAGCTTCGCAAGCTGCCTTTTCATTCTCGTGTCTTATACCCCATTCAGTCGCCCATCCAAGTTATGTCGGCCTGGTCTGTCCGCCATTTCGAATTCAGGTCGCATTTTGAAGGAGGAAGCGGGCTAAAGCCAGACTGCAGCATCAGTGCGCCGACCCATGCAATCATCGTGCCGTTGTCGCCTGAATATTTCATCGGGCACGCGTAAGCCTTAGAGCCGCGCTCCTCACACATTACGCGCATCATCTCGTTGAGCTTGGCGGAAGCAGCGACGCCTCCTGTCACCAGCGCCTCCGACTTGCCGACGTGTGCCATCGCGCGCTCTGTTATCTCCACGAGCATTGCGTAAGCGACTTCCTGCATCGAATAGCACACGTTCTCAAGCTTCTCCCCCCGCTTGAGCTTCTGCAGTCCAGCAGTAAGCAGCCCCGAGAAGGACGTGTCCATTCCCTTCACGACGTAAGGAAGCTCAAGGAACCGCGTCCCTTTCTTCGCAAGCTCGTCAAAGATAGGCCCGCCAGGATACCCTAAGCCCGCCTCGCGTATGAAAGTGTCGATGCAATTCCCGATAGAGATGTCCAGTGTCTCCCCGAACACGCGGTATTTGCGAGCGGCATAGGCGATGACCTGCGTGTTTCCGCCTGAAACATAAAGCACAACAGGGTCAGAGGCGCCAGTCATCAGCTTCGCAATCTCGATATGCCCCACAGGATGGTTGACTGGAACAAGCTTCTTGTTGTGCTTTCGTGCAATCTCTTGCGCGAACTCCAGCGTTGCCTTCAGGCATGGCGGCAGGCCAGGCCCTGCAGAGTAAGCTATGGCATCAACATCCGCGAGCGTGAAATAGTCAAATTTGTGTTTTGCGGAATCGAACGCTTTTTGCAGCACGTCAGAGTTGACAGCCCGGTGATGGTTCGCAGCCTCGCCGGGATGTATTCCCCACCCCTCCGGAGGCTTGTAGCTGTCCTTCGCCTCGCCAAGAATCTCGCCTTTCTCGTTCATGAACGAGCATCCAAAGGTATGGGCAGTTCCCTCTATGCCAAGCACAATCATAGCTCAAACAACTCTAAGCAGGCAGAAAAAGCTTACGCCTTGTCCCAGAACCCTTTTTCTTCCGCGGAAATCATGTCGCAGGGCTCGTTGCAGTGCATCGGCGCAGGGCCTGCCATGACCCCACACTCGTCGCAGTAGAAAAATCCGCCCTCGGGCCTGCAAAGCTTTCCGCAGTGCTCAATGCGCTCGCGCTCGGACACGTCCCCGCACTTGACGCACTTGAACTTGGAGTTTGCGATCATGTAACCCGCCTGCATGAAATGCAGCTAATTGTATTGTCTTCAAAGAAATAGAAACTGCAAATTCTTAAAGTGTAAAAGAAGGCAATTGGAAACGCATTTTAACTTATTTTGCACTTTACGTGAACAAAATAAGTATCCTATCCTGGTTTGTTATTTTGTTCACTGCAAGCATGTTTTCCAGCCAGCCTCAGCCCATCCAGTATTCCTGCGATTTCCCTTACTCGTTCCGCAGCCTTCGGGAGAAGCAGAGTCTTGTCGCTGCGTTCAAACAGCGATTCAAAGTTTTGGCGCGATCCTTTCCCAAACCTGTTGTCAAAATACCATTGCGCGCCCGTGATGCCCAGGTAGTCCTTTATCCTGCCGAGCTCCGGCATGCCGGAAGCCCTGGTTGCGCCAGGGCTCTTTATCGCATTATAGGCGGCTTCCCACTCATCGAGCACAGGAACCTGCTTGTCGCCCAGCACTATCCGTCTTCGCGGCCTGTATTCGTGGGTCCAGAGGTCCTTGTATACCGTGATGTAGTTCCAGAACGCAGACTCCACTTCCTTGATCATCGGAGCGAACTTCTCAGTTTCTTTGACAAGCCTCGGGTCGTCTTTCTCGATTGCATCGTGATTGAGCTCAACGACCCGCCTCTGCATAGCGCTCAGGTAGTCCGGAAGTTCCCATTGCGTGTTGTTAAGCACAAGAGAAGGATAGAGAAAGCCTACCCCCATCTCGCTGCACAGTATCCTGAGTGCGCGAAGCTTTTCCTTGGTTTCGGGGCTGATTTTCTCGTAAGGCTTCAGGGCTTCGTATACCCGTTGGACCACTCCGTCCTTTGCGAGCTTCGAAGGGACAATCTTGAACTTCAGCTGCTTTTCAAGCTCAGCAGAATTTTCAATGAAGCCGCTCTTCACCCGCATGAAGCCCTGGTAGTTCGTTCCCGCCTTGCGGAGGTCGTCCTCTTCCGCGACGCTGCCCTTTACACGGGCAAAAGCATCGGCAAAGTCGTAGCCCACGTCCCTGAGCGGAACAAACTCAGCCATTTCTCATCCTCTCCTGCTGTATTACAGTAAAGGCGGCAGATACGTAAGGCTGCGCAAGCCGCATCGGCACTATGTCAAGCGTCGCCTGCCATTCCGTTTCTTTTCCGCCTTTGAGGCCCTTGTCTATAAGCTCGAGCATCCGGACAGAATCTCTGTAGTTGTCGCCGAGCCTGGTCCTCTTTGGAAGGCTTTCTTTCGCCTTCTCGTCATGCGCGAGCCTTGCCCTTATAATCGGCTTGTCCTGCTCCACTGCTTTGCGCAGCACTCCAATGGATTCCTTGTATGGTATCCATGGGAGCTCTCCCAGGTCCTCGAAGTAAAGCCTTATGGTGTTGCTGTTGTGCTGCCTCTGCTTGTCGCGCAGGCTCATGCCGAGCTGCTCCGAAGCTGCGCGCAAAGCCCCCTTTAGCTGCGCCAGGGTTATTTCCCCTTCTGTCACTGCTTCTATGGGCTTGGGCCTTGTGTCGACCTTCTCTGCGGTCCCCTTGTATATCATGTCAGGCTTGAAAGCCGCGGAGCCGTCAAGCGCATGAAGTTCCCCTATTAGGTATTTCATGTTGTCGGTGCTCTGGAAGCCAACGGCCTTGTGGGGCACGAACTGCATGTACCACCTCACGGCGTCTTTCATGAGCTCTTCGTCAAGGTTTGCCGGAGAGGCTTCGTAGCGCGCCAGGGCTTCGGCAGCCCTCGGGTCTTTTATGTCGCCGCGCATCTGCTTCAGCGCATTGAATACCCACATGGAAGGGATTTCTTCCGCGTCTTCGTCAAAAACATCCCTCTCATATTTCTTGGATTCCCTGTCAGCTTTTTCCCTGTATTGGGTCTTGGGCTTCGCTTCATTCCTCAGATACTTCCTCCACTCCTTTTCATCATAGCTAAGCGCAGCTTGCAGGGTGTAAAGCGATGCAAGGTGTTCGTCACCTACCCATCTTTCCCCGATTTCAATAACAGGAACGCCTGCAACGTTGCCGCCCCTCTTTTCGAGCTGGCCGCTTGCTTTCCTCAGCCGCAGATTTATCCTATTCCCGCGCCTAAGCCACTCGCTGCCAATGCACTGCCCGACGTATTGGCCCTTCTGCCGGTGCTCCCTGAAGAACAGGTATTGCACTTCGAGCCCTCCCAGGAGCCCTTCGGGCCCTACCTCGGAAGCTACGCGCTCGACGAACCTCATCTCGCCGGGGCTCTGCTTTGCCTGGTAAGTGAGCCACAATTCCCCAACCCGCTTCGCCTTAGTAGAGCGCTCGTCAACCTTGAACGGAAGCCCTTCGTATTTTCCCATGATTACCATCCTCCACAAAACTTTTTTATTATAGCCTATGCCCGCGCAAACCTTTAGAAAAAGGTGGTGCACTACTGCACCACTACTATTGATAGTGCTATCTGCGCTTCTGCGACTTCACTTCTATCCATATTCCGGAGAATACCGCCGCTATGGACAGGAATATCGCTATCCGCGCAGGCGCAGTGCCGTCCCAGGGGTTTAGCAATTGAGCAATGTCGCCCAATATGTTTGCGGTAATCTTGCTTTCTTCCGGCTGTTCAGTTACTTCGGTTGCGCTGGCGTTCTCAAGCTCAGGAGACGCTGAGGTTTTCTCTTCCGCCGGCTTCGCCGCAAAAGTCGACGTGCTTCCGCTCCAGCCACCGCCGCCTCCCGAACTACCAGAACTGCTTGCAGGCGGCGGTGCAGGTGCAGGCTCAGAGTATTCAATGACGGCGGAATGCTTCAGCCCTGTGACTTTGTACCGGGTGCCTTCAAGCGTGCACGTGTAGCCGCCCACTGCGATGCTATTGCAGGCGGCGGAGATTTCGCCAGCGCCGGTGCATCCGCTAGAAATTTCCTCGATGGAAGCGGTTTCCGCATCCTTTATGCAAACTCTGTCTCCGCTGATGTGGTCTACGTAAACGGTTTTGGTGGCGCCTCCGGCAAGTTCCAGCCCTGTTATCCTGAGATAGCCTCGCGCAGCGGAACCGGGCTGCTTCTCCACGGTTATTTGCGAGAAGTCAAGGGTTCCCAGAGAGAAATCGAAATAGAATTCAACTACGGCGACGCCATCCTCCTTCAGCTGCACAAGGCTGTTATTGATGCCGACGCTCAGGCTGGTCTGGCGTGTGCCCCTGATCATGAGGGGCAGCACTGCAGGAGACGCACCTGAGAGGAAGTCGTCGCCCCACTTCCACTCCTTGGGGTTGGGCAGAAGCGCTCCATCATTGTCCAGCTTGTTGGCGAATTCATCCAGGACTTCCTGGAAGGCGGGGCTGACATCCGTGTTGGCCATCTCGGCCTCAATCGCCCTGGCCGAGCTGCGCATCTTATTAGAGCGCTGCGTGAACACGGCGAATGCTTGATTGACGTCGTAGCCCTGGCTTTGCAGGTACGCCTGTACTATCCCCTCTATCTCCGTCTTTTTCTTCAACAAATTGTCTCTTATGGCTTGGGGAAGCGTGGGGACGTCCATGTAATCCCTTACGGTCGCGTGGAGCGCGATGGTGTCGTATATTTCATCCGGTACGACGTTTCTGTTGATGACATCCCCATATCCATAATCGATGTACGTAGCCAGGTCAGGGCCATCCAGCCGCCTGAGAGGTCCTGCCTCTGCAACATATTCTTCGAATCTGCTGCCTTTGAGGATTGTTTGCGATCCGAATGCGTAGGCATCGTCAATCCCTTTTCTTACCAGGGAACCCAGGTTTGCGGCGTGGTTAAGCTCGTGGAGAAGTACGTGGTTGAGTATCAAAGCTGCGTCCCCGTCGGAGGTGTCGAAGTGCAGGCTGTTGATGAGAAGGTCCCTGTCCCTGGGGGAATAGACGCCAGCGACCAGCGAACGGGGCCTCCCTTCAACAAAATAAGGTGCCAGGTTTATTTCTGTGACGAGTGTGCGCAGTTCTTCGGCAGAGAAGCCATACCTTGACTGGAACGTCGCGACCTTTCGCGCGAATCCGCCGTCCCTGAACATCTTGGACGCGAGCGGGATGAACTGGTTGTTGCGGATGTTGAAAGGAATTCCGAACTCGCGCCGGAACTTGAACATGTTGCGTATGCCATCCTCCATCTCCGGCGTCCAGCTCCAGCTGCCGTCGCCAGGCTCGGGGTGGTATCTCTTGAAGTCCCTGAGGCGGGCCTCGTCTGCCAGGTTGTCCAGGTTTCGGAGAAAGTCGTTGTAGATTTCGTCCGAGGACTTGCCTGCGCTCTTGCCGCTTCTATAGAACTCGTCCGTCAGCTCGGGGTTGCGTTCAACAAATGTGTAAGCCCTGTCGTGGATGTCCCTCCATGCCCGGTTAGCCAGCTGCTCTGCGCCTTCGAGCTTCACCAGAGTATTGCCGACTTTGAAGAGCTTCGCGCTCCAGAACGGTATTATCAGGGCGAGCCCAGAGAGCCCGCAGGCCGGGAAGTGCGACAGGGCCGCCTTTATTGAGAAGCTGTCGGTCAGCGGGTTGAGATAGGCCACATCGGCGAAGGATGAGAAAGCGGTCCCGCAGTCCTTGATGACGTAGGCCGCGTCTATGGCTTCTCCCGTATACGGAAGGACTCCGGCGCCCAGGATGGTACCGTCGATAACAGTGAAGCCCTCGCTTCCGTAGGACGGATGGAGCTCTTTGTATTCGATGGCTTCGATGAGCAACTTGGCAGCGTGATAGCTGTCGAATGTCTCGGCGTTCAGAATGATGGCACGCTTCGCGTCAGGATTGCGCGGATTCGCGTACATCTCGATGAGCGGGATAGAAGAGGAGTCGACTTCGCTCCCGAAGCAATCGAGCACGCTGCTGGCGCCCGTGGCGAATATCACAAGGTTCGCGCCCGATATGCCACTATAACTCGTGCACGTGGGGTCGCCGTTGTCCTTGAAGACTTCTATCTCGTCCGGTGTCTCGAGGTTGTCGTTGCGGACGTGCCTGCAAGGATAGACCAGACCTTTGTACTTCCACAGCTGCGTCGGCACGTCTTCCATGCACACGCGGCCCGGAGGCGGTTCCACCTCGAACGAGCCGAACCGCTCCACCAGATAATCCTTGAGGCTCGCAATACCCGAGTCGCTGTATGAATAACTCGATGGTACGATGAAATCTATCTCGCTGGACATGAAGAAGCTGTAGAGGTCGTTGAAGGCTATGGAAGGGTCTTTGCGCACTATGAGGTCGCCGGAGCTGACCTTGACAGCGGGATCTGACGGAAGTCGGGCTTCAAAGAAGAACTCAGGGTCTAGCCATCCGTCAGAGACGCGCTGTGCCACCCAGTCCACGACTGCACGGCCGTCGTCACCGACTGTCGCCGTGGCGACGTCGGTGTTTATCGCATCGTCCCGGAAGATGTCGTCCTCGTAGAGCGCGATTTCTATCTGCGTGCCGGCTATCACGTTGGCTGTTTCTATTATCATCTGGACAGTCTGGCCTTCCATCACCTCGCCGGCGCTCCAGTAGGCCCTGGTCAGCACGGGCTTCAGAGGCTCCTTCACGGTTATGGGGAATCCTGTAGTGTATCCGGTGAAATCGTACATGCCTGCGAGATGGGCCTTGTGGATACCAAGCGCGATGTTATAGCGGCCGAAAGGAGCGCTACTGTCTATCACGAAATTTCGTGAATACCAATTTGTTCCTGAAGTGACGGTGACATCGATGTCGTTGGGACTATCGTATATTACTGTCCCGCCTTCGTGCTTGAGCGTGGCCCCGAGTGTAACCTGGAGAGGGTCGGGATTGGTGTTGCTGATGCTGTAGCGTATCGTGAAGGACTCGCCGAGCATCACTTCGGGCGACGGAGGGACGAGCTGCCATGATTGTATCGTGGGCGCTATAGGCGGCGGCGGGGGTGGCGCAGAAACGGTAACAGGAAAGTCCGTCGTATATCCGCTGAAGTAAATCATGCCTGCAAGGTGCGCCCTGTGCAGCCCTATTGCGGCGTTGTACCTGCCTGCAGGCGCGGTGTCGCTTATGACAAAGTTGCGCTGGTAAGTGCCCGTTCCGGAAGCTATGTCAACGTCCAGGTCGCGCGGGTCGTCGTTGAGCGCCGTGCCGTCCTCATGCTTGAGCGTGGCGCCCAGCGTGACTCTTACAGGGTCGGGATTCGGGTTCGTTATCGTATACCTGAAAGTGAAGCTTTCCCCTGGCAGCAGCGAAGGCGTCGCGGGAGAGAGGCTCCATGAGTCCACCGTAAGCAGCGATGCCGCATCGCCTACCGTGAACTGCTCGCTGTCGCAGTCCCCGCCCCAACTGCTGTGCAGGCAGACCTGGACTGTATGAGCGCCTTCAGCAAGGTCAGGGCTTCTCCATTCAATGATGCTGAAAGTCTCCTGGGGAACTATGGTATTTCCGTACTGCATGAAGTTCGTGTGGGTGCCGTCGATCCATATGTCGTACCACGGGCGTATGTTGCCGCTGCATTGCCTGTTCGTGACGTCGACCCAGAAGCTCCACCAGTTTGGATCTATAGGATAGGGGTCAACGTCCCTCACATTGATTGTGGGCGTGCCGCACACTGAAGAATCAAGGCCTGTCCAGCTTTTAGGAGTGGACCAGTCGCCATACCAGTAGTGGTAGCTTGTGGTCCCGCCTGTCCCGCCGGTGCAGAAAAACCTCGCTTCAAACGTTCCCGTGCCAAGCATGCTCTGCGTCACGGGAAAGCTGATCTGCCTGTTCACGGTCTCGCCGCGCGCCCTTGGGCCAATCTCTATCTGCACGGCAGAATCCTGCAGGCTTGTCTTGTGGGGATAATAAGCAATGCGGCAGTCTGCGAACTGCGGATCTGTACTTAGCTGGTCGCTTCCCGAGCCTATCCGCTCCGTTACAGTCACGGTGACGGTCTGTCCTACGTAATATTGAGAAGCAAGGCCGCTGACGCCCGCAGTTGCAAGCGCAGCGCCGGAAAGTAGGGCAACAAGCGTGAGCAGGACTACGGCAAGGCTTTTCCACGACGGATAAATCTCGCCTTTGCTACTCCCACACATTCCCATTGTAATTAGAATCTAACAGCAAAAAGTTAATAAGCGCTTCAGGATTTCCCGAAAAGCTTCTTGACTGCCCTCATGGGGGCCGAAGGCTCCTTGAGGTATTCGAGTGCCTGGTCGTCCGTAAGCTGCTGGAAAGCCTCGTAGAACAAGGAAACCGCAAAAAGCGGGTCATCGCTCTCTTTCAGCACGCGCACCTCAAAGCCGTCCCGTATCGCCTTCAGCGCGGCGGAGCTTGCGCACGGCACTGCCACTATTATCTTCTTTGCTTTCAGCTTCTTCAGCGAAGCGACGGCCGCTGCGATGGTCCATCCGCCCGCCAACCCGTCGTCGACAAGTATGGCTACCTTTCCTTTCACGTCGATAGGGTTGCCTTTCCTGTAAAGCGCGACCCTACGGGCGACTTCGGTTGTCACGAACCTTATAATATAGGACAGTTCTTTGCGTGAGACCGTCTTTATGAAGCGCTCGTCCTCGACCAGGACTCCATTTTCAGCGACAGCTCCGAAGCCCGCCTCCGTGTCCCAGGGCAGGGGCAGTTTCCTTGAAACCAGCACGTTGAAGGGCAGCTTAAGCTCCCTAGCAAGCGCATACGCGACAGGCACGCCGCCCCTGGGTATGCCCAAGACTATAGCATCCTTGCGCCCCTTGTAGCCGCTCAGCTTCCCTGCAAGGAGCTTCCCTGCATCCTCCCTGTTCTTGAACTTCATCTTAGGAAGGTTAGAGGGAACATATTAAAGCTTTTTAGTCGCCCCTCGGTGGTTGCTTCAGGAAAAAGACCCCTTTATATACCTTTCTTCCAAACCTTTGGAATCGGTAATCTGGCTTATCCTGGCTGCCGCTGTGGGGCGTAATCTTGCGGCAGCTGATCGGATGGCTATTGACAACGAGGTTGATTTAACATGGCAGAAGAGAAAAAGAAAGCTTTCGGCGGATACACAGTTAACTTCGCAGGACGCAAAGAAACAGCCGAAGAGATATTCGGGTCTCACCCAATCCCTCCGTCACAGATGACGAAGAAGATCTGGGAATACGTCAAGAAGCACAACTTGAGCAAGAAGTAATAAATTGGCTGCCGCAAGGCAGCTATTAGCCTTTTTTATTTTATTTATAATCTAAATCTCAAAGCTTTCTCCAGGATTCGCAGCTTTCACTTCTATTCCCCATTCCGATGCAGGCTGACCGAATATTGTCTCCCTCAGCCGCTGCACGAAGAAGTCTGTTATCATGCCGTCGTGGATAGGGACTGCAATTTTCGGCCTCAAGGTCTTTGCCAGCATCACGGCTTCCACGACCTTCACCCATGGCCCTGCCACAGGCACGAACAGCACTTCTATGTCCCTCAGACCCCTGACGCTTGCGTTGTCGCCAGGGTGGAAGATTTTCCCGTCAATCTTGAAGCCTATGTTGTCAGGCGCGGGAAAGGGCAGCGACCCGTGAGGGCAATGCACGCCTACTATGGGAATGCCTTTCACGTCTATCCGCTGGTCCTGCTCTATGGTTTCCGCCCTTATGCCAATATCAGCCATCTTTGCAGCCAGTTCCTTGTTCGTTACTATGCGCGCCCCATTCTTGGCTAGCTCGCGCAGCGCTTCAGGGTAGTAATGGTCTGGATGCTCGTGAGTTATGAGCACCGCATCAGCATCGGAAAAGTCGGAAACTTTCGCAGCTTTTTGCTCGAAAACCCATGCGCCGGGGTCTATGAGAATTTTCGCCCGCTTGTCCTCAAGCAATATGCAAGAATGGAATATCTTGGTGATTTTCATGAATATAATTACGGGCGTGCGGGCTACTTCTTTATCTCCTGCTGCCCGACGATGCCGTAGCCGCACTTGCCGCAGTACTTGCGCGTCTTAAAGGCCGCAAGGAACGTGCCGGGCCCGCAGCGTGGGCATGATTCACGCTTGCGCGTGACTTTGCCGTCCTTCACTTCATAGAGCTTCCAGACCTGGACATTAGTATGCTTCTTTTTTGAGCGAGGGCGCTCCTTCTGCGACTTCTTTTCCTTCTTCTCGGCGACTTTCGGAGCTTCCGCCGCTGCAATCTGTTCGGCCTCTTTCTTTACGTCTTTTGCCATAAGTATTATTCACCCATTGCTTGTTCTGTCCTGAGGTCTTCTGTTAGATCATGGACGTGTCTTACAGCTTCTCGGAACTCAGGAATCCTATCCAGGAACCTGCTGAAGGCATAGGCTCCTATTTTGTGGTCTTTCCCGACAAGGAAGGAAGGCTTGACCAGGCTTCCTCCATAATGTTTCTCGACAGTAACTATAGAATCAGTGCCCCAATGCCTGGCGTAGGTAACATACCTGAAATCCTTCGTTCCAGGCATCTGAATGACGAACCCATCTTTGTATATTCTACGGGCGGCCCAGCCATTGCGATTGAACTCGTTTGCGGCATCAAGACTGTCCAGAGATTCCCTGAGCATCTTGTGGTATCCAGAGACGTCTATTATTTCTCTTGGGGCCTCGGGAGTTTTTTGTCGTACCATAAGTATCACTTTTTAGCCTCTGCCGGTGCAGGCGCAACCGCCGCTGGGGCTGTGGCACCTTCAGCAGGCTTGGCAACCGCAGCCTTAGACAGGTCAGCCACTTTCTTCTCATTCCACAGGAATGCATGGACTTTCGACGCCTGCCTGCCGACCTGCGAATAGATGTGCCTTATTTCCACCTGCTCTGCTTCCGCCTTCCACTCCTTTGCCAGGTGCTGCTGCAGCCCTGCGTTCGCAGGAGTCGGAGCAGAGCTGTGGTCTACAGAAAGCACAAACTCCTTGCGCTTCATGTAGGGGTTTTCCTTTTCCGTCAGCACGTGTATCTTCATGATTACTTCACCCTCAGGGCATATTTGCCGGGCTCGGTTATGCCCAGCTTCTGGCCAACCACAGAGCTAGGGTCAAAGACCACAACAACCCCCTGGAAGCTGGTCGTAGTCTCGCCCGACTTGCAGCTCGGGCAGATATTGCCCTGCGTAATAACCCTCTTGCAGATCTTGCATGCTCGTTTTGTCATAAGTATCACGCTGATGGAATTGGCTGGCCGTCCCTAATGCCAAACTTTTCGAGCTCAGCCCTTACACGTTTCCGACTTTCTTCGGTCCAATAATATTCATGAACCCTGTAGCCTCCCCTGGTCCTAAACCCGAGCTCAGGAGACTCCGGGTCGGAATAGATGCCTGTTTCAAATCTTAGTTCCAGCTTTTTGCTTCTGTATTTTGCCATCAAGTTCTGAGACAGTACACTGCTGTCAAAGTGCCATTTGATGCCGTTCTCATTTCCTACAGAGGCGAAAGCCATGTTCCCCTGCATTTTTCCTAATCTGGCACCGACATTGTCATCCATAAATCATCACTTTTTCTTGGTGCTCTTCCCTTTTTCGATCCATTCCATCGATCCTAGCAGCGGCTGCCTCATCGTCAGCGCTATTTTGCTGCGGCCGCCCTTTCCGAGCGAGACCGAGGCTATGCGCGCCCGGACAAGGTCGCCCTGCTTGAGTTTCATGCCGTTTTTCTTGCCCGTGAACGTGAAAAGCTTGGGGTTGTAAGCCACCTTGTCATCCATGACCTGGCTTACGTGTATCAGGCCGTCTATAGGTCCTATTCGCGCAAACGCCCCGAACTCGGCGACGTCCACGACTTCGCCCATCACGACCTCATTTATTTCAGGGACGTACGCCAGAACGCGGAACTCGGCCTGGTAGTAGATTGCGCCATCTTCGGGGAGTATGTCGCCGCCTGTCACGTTGGTTATCTCGGTGACGGCAAGCATGACTCCTATGTCGGGATCGAGCTTCCCTTCGACCTGTTCCTGCAAGGACTGCTTGATGGCCACGTTTATGTCCATGCCGAATTTGACCGGCGGCACTCGCACAGAACCCTTCACGGAAAGTATCTTGAACAT
>Ga0187893_10006820_pt1 | contig 19200 bp, 24 predicted proteins | sample MA1701074metaG_FD_139574 | JGI IMG/M metagenome (GOLD analysis project Ga0187893, IMG submission 139574) | White microbial mat communities from a basaltic lava cave in the Kipuka Kanohina Cave System on the Island of Hawaii, USA - MA170107-4 metaG ... | reverse complement strand
GATCGCGGCGTACACGCCGGCGGCGTTCGTGATGCTGCCGCGGCCGGTGCTGACCCTGGTGCCGGTGCTGACGTTCGGCGCGCTGCTCGGGCTCGCCTACAGCACCACCGGCGTCCCGCTCGCGGCGCTCGTGACCTACGCCGCGGGCCGCGCGCTGCCGAAAAAGACGCTGCAGCGCCTGGCCGCCGAGCTTGCCCTCGGTGCCGACCTCGCGCGCCACCCGCGTCACTTCCGCGGCGAACGCGTTGAGCTGGTCGACCATGGTGTTCACGGTGTTCTTGAGCTCGAGGATCTCGCCGCGCACGTCCACCGTGATCTTCTTGGAGAGGTCGCCGCGCGCGACCGCGGTCGTCACGTCGGCGATGTTCCGCACCTGGCCGGTGAGGTTCGCCGCCATCGAGTTCACGTTGTCGGTGAGGTCCTTCCACACCCCGCCGACGCCGACCACCAGGCGCGTGTGGCATCGCCGCGCCCCCGTCCGACCACTCGAGCACCGCGAACGGCCGCTCGTCGACGAACACCAGGTCGGGCGCGCGCGCCTCCGTGCTGCTGTTCCGCTTGACGGAATAGCGCACGCGAAAGGCGTTGCGAGCTTCCCCCTTCTTCCAGAACTGCGGCATTTCCCTTCCCCTGCAACTGTCGCACAAAAAATCGCACGGAAAAGCAATCGGCTGCGGCAACGCAGCACGAAATATTGCGTAACATTCAGGTCGCAATCGGAGGGGCAAAAGCAAATGCCGATCAAATTCCAGAGCTTGCCGTTCACGGAGTCGCTCGTCGACGCGGCGCCGAACACCACCGGCGTGTTCGCGCTGTGGCAGGACGGCGGCGTGATCTACCTCGGCAAGGCGTCCGCGGGCGCGGCCACGATCCGCACCGCGCTCAGCGCGCAGCTCCACGCGCGCAGGTCGAACCTCATCACAATCAACGCGATGCGCGTGAGCTGGGAGGTGGTCGACGATCCCGACCGTCGGCACAGCGAGCTCCTGCACGAGTTCGAGGCGGCGCACCGCTGCCTGCCGCTGTGGAACGACCCGCAGCGGCTGCCGACCTAGCCGCTGCTTCGCATTTGATTTGTGGTGGGTGCTAGAGGGATCGAACCTCTGGCCCCTTCCGTGTGAAGGAAGTGCTCTACCGCTGAGCTAAGCACCCGGTCCGGCAGGAGAAACGATTCTAGCAAATACCCCTCCCGCGATCATGGCAGCGACAAAGATAAGAACGTCGGCGCTCAGGTTGGACAGCGCGGTGAGCGCCGGCCCCGGGCAGTAGCCGCCGATTCCCCAGCCGATGCCGAAGATCGCGGCGCCGGCGAGCAGGGGGGCATCGATGCCTTTCTTGTCGAAAACCATTTCTTTCTTCCGCATGATCGGCCTGAACGCGACGGCAGTGATGGCGACGGCGCCGCCCATGACGAGGAGCAGGCTCGGGTCCCAGTTGCCGGCGACGTCGAGGAAGTCGAGCACCTTGCGCGGGTTGGCCATGCCCGAGAGCCACAGGCCGATGCCGAACAGGAGCCCCGCGCCGAACGCCGAGATCACAGGACGTGGCGCATCACGAACGTCGCCGCCATGCCGGTGGCCATGAAGACCATCACCGCGGCGAGCGAGCGCAGCGAGAAGCGGCCCAGCCCGCACACGCCGTGGCCGCTGGTGCAGCCTCCGCCGAGACGCGTGCCCAGGCCCACGAGAAATCCCGCCAGGGCGAGCGGACCGAAGCGCATCTCGCTCGCCGCCGCGGGCTCGACCAGGGCATGCCAGGCAAAACCGGCGGCGATCAGCCCGATCACGAACGCCGCGCGCCACCAGCGGTCTCCCGGCGGCTGGGCAAACAGGCCGTGCAGGATGCCGCTCACGCCGGCGATGCGGCCGTTGGCCGCGAGCAGCCACACGCTCGCCGCGCCGATCAGCGCGCCGCCTGCGAGGGCGGAGACAGGAGTAAAGTTATCCATAGCGCGATGATTTTCCGCCAGCTCTTCGATCCGCAGTCGTCAACATACACCTACCTCCTCGCCGACGCCGCGTCGCGCGGGGCGGTGCTGATCGACCCGGTGTTCGAGCAGGCGCGGCGCGACGCCGCGCTCATCGACGAGCTCGGCCTGAAGCTCGCCTGGACGCTCGAGACGCACGTGCACGCCGACCACGTCACCGGGGCGTGGCTGCTGCGCGAGAAGCTCGGCAGCCGCATCGCGCTGTCGCGGGCGAGCGGCGCCGAAGGCGCGGACCGGTACCTTGCGCCGGGAGAAACGACGCCTATCGGCAAGCAGCACCTCGAAGCCCGCGCCACCCCCGGCCATACCAGCGGCTGCATCACCTACGTGCTCGACGACCGCTCGATGGCGTTCACGGGCGACGCGCTCTTCATCCGCGGCTGCGGTCGCACCGACTTCCAGGGCGGCGACGCGCGCACGCTCTACCGCAGCGTGCGTGAGCAGATCTTCTCGCTGCCCGATCGCTGCCTGGTCTACCCGGGGCACGACTACCGCGGGCTCACGGTGACCAGCGTGGGCGAGGAGAAGCTCTACAACCCGCGCCTCGCCGAGTCGATCGGCGAGGGCGATTTCGTCGGCTACATGACGCACCTCGGCCTGCCGCATCCCAAGCAGATGGACGCCGCGGTACCGGCGAACCTGAAATGCGGGAAACCGGCAAGGATGACGTCCCTGGATCCCGACTGGGCGCCGCTCACCTACACCTTCGCCGGGATCTGGGAAGTGCAGCCGCACTGGCTGGAGGAGCACCTGCGCGAGGTGCAGATCGTCGACGTGCGCGAGCCCGACGAGTTCAACGGCCCGCTCGGCCACGTGCCGGGGGCGAGATTGGTTCCCTTGGGAACCCTGCTGGGAGAAAGCGGGAAGCTTTCAAAAACCGAACCTATCGTCACCGTCTGCCGCTCGGGCGCGCGCTCGGCGCAGGCCACGGTGCTGCTCGGCAAGGCCGGCTTCGAGAAGGTCGCGAACCTCTCGGGCGGGATGCTGCGCTGGCGGGCGCAGCGCTTCGCGGTCGAGGGCGGCACTGACTAGCGCGCAAGTCCGCACCCGCTTCGCCCCGAGCCCGACCGGCACCCTGCACATCGGCGGCGCGCGCACCGCGCTCTTCGCCTGGGCCTACGCGCGGCGCCACGGCGGCGCGTTCGTGCTGCGCATCGAGGACACCGACCTCGAGCGCTCGACGCGCGAGTCGGTGGACGCGATCCTCGAGAGCCTGAAATGGCTCGGCATCGACTGGGACGAGGGGCCGGCGTTCCAGATGCAGCGCCTCGCGAGGTACAAGGAAGTGGCGGAGCAGCTGATCGCGGCGGGACACGCGTACCGCGACTACATGCCCAAGGAGGATCTGGAAAATCTCAGAAAACAACAAATAGAGAGGGGCGAGAAGCCGCGCTACGACCGCGCCGTCGGGCAGAAATATCGCGGCGAAGGTCCGGGGACCATCCGCTTCAGGACGCCGCAGGAGGGCCACGTCGGCTGGAACGACCTGGTCAAGGGCGAGATCACCTTTCCCAATGCCGAGCTCGACGACCTGGTGCTGCTGCGCGCCGACGGCGTGCCGACCTACAACTTTGGCGTGGTCGTCGACGACCTCGACATGGACATCACCCACGTGATCCGCGGCGACGACCACGTGAACAACACCCCGCGCCAGATCCACATCTTCCGGGCGCTGGGGAAGAAGCTCCCCGAGTTCGCCCACGTGCCGATGATCCTCGGCGCCGACGGCGAGCGCCTGTCGAAGCGGCATGGCGCGACGAGCGTCCTCGAATACAAATCCCTCGGATATCTTCCGGAGGCGCTGCTCAACTACCTCGCGCGCCTGGGCTGGTCGCACGGCGATGCGGAGATCTTCACCCGGGAGGAGCTCGTGAAGTGGTTCGACCTCGGCCACGTCTCGCGCTCCGCGGCGCAATTCAACCCGGAGAAGCTCGCCTGGCTGAACCAGCAGTACCTCAAGGGCGCCGACGACGCGCGGCTCGCGGCGCTGGTCGGGCCCGGGCTGCGCAAGCGCGGCGCGCAGCCCGGCGGACCGCCGCTCGAGAAGGTGGTGCGCCTCCTCAAGGACAGGGCGAGCACGGTGCAGGGCCTCGCCGACGAGGCGATGCTCTTCTATAGGAAGGAAGTCGAAGCCCCGGCCGCGGCCCCGGGCGGCGATGTCGCCAGGGCATTGCGCGCGCTGCGCGACCGGCTGGGGTCGGTCGCGTGGGAGCGCGGCGCGATCAACGAGGCGATCAGGCAGGTGGTAAAGTCGAGCGGCCTGAAGATGCCCCAGGTCGCGATGCCGCTGCGCCGGATCGTCACCGGCCGCGAGCAGACGCCGTCGATCGACGCGGTGCTCGAGCTGCTCGGCCGCGACACGGTCCTCGCGCGCATGGACCGCTACCTGGAGAGCGGCTGATGCGTTGCCTGCCTGTGCTTCTAGCGCTCGCGGCGCTTCCCGCGCGCGCCGACATCGAGCCCGGCAACTGGGAGATCACCTCGAGCACCACCGTGCAGGGCATCCGGGAGCCGACCAGCCTGGTGCAGACCCGCTGCATCACCCCCGAGGAGGCGCGCGACCCGAGCCGGCTGTTCGGTGGCTCGCCGGGCGCCGGGTGCCGGTTCGTCAACCGCAACGATACCGGCAGCGTATTCACTTTCGAGCTAAGCTGCGACGCGCAGCCGCCGCTGCGCGGCTCGGGCGCCGTGCGCTACGCGCGAGAGGCGCTCGAAGGCGAGCTCGAGCTCACGGCGGAGTCCTTCGCCGCGCGCTCGCGGATCACCGCCAGACGTCTGGGAGGTTGCTGATGCTGAAGCGAATCGTTCCATGCATGCTCGCGGCTCTCTGCGTCGCGCCCGCCGCGCTCGCCCAGAAGGTCGAGCCCGGCGAATGGCAGATCACCTCCACGGTCACCTCGCCGATGTTCCCAAAGGCCGAGACCCGGGTCGAGCGGCATTGCGTGCGCAAGGAGGAGGTCGACGACCCCAACCGCTGGATGGGCCAGATGGCGCCCGATTGCAAGGTCACGACGAAGGGGCAGAGCGCCGACAGCCTGAGCTGGGAGGTGTCGTGCCCGCAGACCGGCATGCGCGGCACCGGCACCATGCGCTGGACGCGAACCTCCATGGACATCGACATGGAGATGGCCGGCAACATGCAGGGGCAGAAGTTCGAGATGAAAAGCAGGGTGTCCGGCAAGCGCGTCGGGCCCTGCAAAAACTGACCTGCCGCGCGCTATAATCCGCGGCCTTGGTTGGGGGTATAGCTCAGCTGGGAGAGCGCTTGCATGGCATGCAAGAGGTCACCGGTTCGATCCCGGTTACCTCCACCAGCCCGACTAAAGTACTCAGCCGACCCCATCGTCTAGAGGCCTAGGACATCGCCCTTTCACGGCGGTAACCGGGGTTCGAATCCCCGTGGGGTCGCCAGCTTTAGCAAGATCCGCTACGACCTGTAGCAAACGTTCGGCTCGGGCGCGAAGCCTGCTTCGCAACGGCCATGCCGAGCGCTGCGCCCTCGAAGGAACGCCGCAAGCCCCGCGCCGGGCTGCGGGTGGTCCATCTTCACCGCATCATGGGGAAGACCTCGCCGCGCGAGTCCGACCTGATGTTCGTGGACGGCCGGCCGCAGGCGCTGCTCGAGTGGATCAACCTCGGCGGGGTGCGCACGCCGCTCTACAGCTGCCAGCTCGAAGCCGCGAGGCTCAGGCCGGCCGACGGGCTGAAGGGAACGTACGTCTACGACGGCGTCACGGTGGATCCGCGCTTCGACGACTCGCTGCCCCTCAAGAACCTTTGAGGTAGGCTTCGGGCGGGATGGGGGAGCGCAATTACCGGCTGACCGACGCGGGGCGCGCGGCCTGGGAGGGCCAGGACGTCGCCGTGCCGGCGGACTACCGCCGCATCCTCTGGATGATGGATTTCCACGCGCAGGGCGGGATGGCCGACAGCCTGCTCGCGATGTATCCGCGCGCGATGCTCGAGGAGTGGCTCGCGGAGCTGGAGGAGATCGGCCTGATCGAGCCGGTGCCCGAGGGCGAGGCGGGCACGGGGGGCTTCGGCGCGCGCCAGGCCGACAAGACGCTCGCGGTGGACCAGGCGCGCCTGCGGGAGGCGGGCAGGGCGGCGGGCGCGGCGCTCGCGCGCACCGGCGCGTACCTCGCGACCGACCGCCTGCGCAGCCGGCCCGCGGCCGCGAAGCCGCCGGCCGACACCGTGATCCTGATCGTCGAGGACGATCCCGACCAGCTCGCGCTCGCCGACCTCAGGGTCTCGATGGCCGGCTACAAGGTGCGGGTGGCGGGCTCGGTGAACGCGTTCCTGCAGGCGATGCTCGACGAAGGCGCGCCCGACCTGCTGCTGCTCGACGTCATGCTGCCCGACGGCGACGGCTTCGAGGTGCTTGCGCGCATGCGCCGGCACCAGGCGCTCGGCTCGCTGCCGATCGTGATGCTGACCGCGAAGAACGAGCCCGCCGACATCGGCAAGGGGCTGGTGCTCGGCGCCGACGGCTACATCACCAAGCCCTACACCAAGCAGATCCTGGCCGACGTGATCCGCCAGGTGCTGAAGACGTAGTCAGCGGTTGGCGGCGCTTTCCGGCACGAAGTACAGGTAGGCGGTGCACCACTGGCCGCAGTCGCCCTACGCGGTGCCGATCTCGGCCGGCTCCCAGCCGTCGATGGTGTAGCCGTTGGTGACGATGCGCGTGCCGGGGCGCAGGCGCTCGAACTTCGGCTTCAGGCGCGTGAGGTTGTCGGGCAGCAGGAACAGCGCGAGCACCGTCGCCTTCGAGATGTCGGCCTCGAACATGTCGCCTTCGACGAAGCGCGCCCGGTCGGCGACGCCTTCGGCGCGCGCGTTCTGCCGCGACAGCTCGACCAGCCCCGAGTCGTACTCGATGCCCTCGCCGCGCGCGCCGCGCCTGGCGGCGGCGATCACGTTGCGCCCGTCGCCCGAGCCGAGGTCGATCACGTAGTCCTGCGCCGTCACCCGCGCCATGTCGAGCGTCTTCTCGACCAGCGTCGGGGGTGTCGGCACCCACATGACGTCCTTCCCGTCCTGGCCGATGTAGGGCTGCGCGAGGCTGGCGGGCGCGAGCAGCGCAGCCGCCGCGCAGGCAATGAAGCGGAGCATTTTCACGAAATTCACGTTTCCATTTTGCACCAAACGTTTTAGCATTTCGTCCGATGGTAAGCGAGAACGAAACGCTACGCTGGCCGACCAACCTCGACCGCGCGGGAATCGAGGCGCGCCTCGTCCAGGTGCGCGATGCCGCGCAGTCGGCCGGGCTGCCCTATGTCGCGCAGCTTTTCGAATCCGTCGACAGCATGAGCGCCGCGCAGATCGGCGCCGGCGTCGTCGCCGCGCTCACCTGGCTGCAGGACAAGCCCGAGCAGCGCCCCATCACGACGCAGCTCGAGATGGTGGCGATGAACCTCAAGAACCTCAAATAAGGGAGCGTGCCGTGCCGATGCTGAGCGTACGCTGCGGGAAGTGCAACGCCGTGATCCCCACCGGCATGGTGATGAGCTACGAGGCGTTCCGCTCCGCCACTTTCCAGCACCAAACGGTCGAGTGCCCGAACTGCGAGAACATCCAGACCTGGACGCTCGACGACGTCGACCGGTCGGTTTTCGCCGGGGAGAAGAAGAGCAGGTCCTAGTGCTCGCCCCGGCGGCGCCGGGGCGGGGGCCCCTGCGCCGCGCGCCGGTCGTGCTCGGCGAGGATCACTTCCATCGCTTTCTCGAACACCGCGCGCGGCGGCCCCGACCTCGCCTCGACCCACGCACCCAGCTCGTCCGGGTTGACGCCGAGGAATACTGCCAGGTTCGCGCGCCCGCCCCGCAGGTGCTCGCACTGCTGGAGGATGCGGGCGCACATCTCTGCCCAACGCGGTTTTTGCTCCATGGGCAAGGAACAGCCGGGCCGCGCGAGGGTTCGAAAAAAAAGGGTCAGGACCCTTTTCCGTTGCTTCGCGTAGCGCGCAGGAAAAGGGTCCTGACCCTACTGGGTTTGGCGGCGGACCCAGCTCTCGGTCTTGTCGGCGGCGTTCTCCACCGCCTTGCCGGTGCGCTTGGCGGTCTTTTCCACGAACTTGACCGAGCGCTTCGCGGTCTTCTCGACGAACTTGCCGGCGCGCTTGGCGGTTTTCTCGACCTTGTCGCGCGCGCCGGGCGCGGCCTTGTCATCCGCATGCGCCGGCACCGTCAGGGCGAGCCCAAGCAGTAACACTGTAGTCATTCGACTACACAAGAATGCGGGTGCGACTACGGGGGATGCCGCCATGGTTTCGTGCCTCCCAATTAAGATTGTACGGGAACAATGAACAACAACTACCTGTGAACGAAGACCTTCAGCACGTTCGCGGCTGCTACAAAGCGCTCCGGGACCTGGTGATCCAGAACTCGGGCGGACGCGAGGATGAGACGACCCGCTCGCGCTTGACGCGGCTCTGCGACGCCGGAATCGCCGAGCTCGACGACGCCGAGTGCCGCGAGCGCCTGCGCACCGTCAAGGCGCAGGCGGCGGAGCTCTTCTTGAGCGACGCGCACCTCAAGTGGGCGCGCCGCACCATGAGCGGCGCCGACTACCTGAGGCTGCAGATCCTGATCGCGCTCGAGGCGCTCAACACGCGGCTGTTCCTGATCGACGCGCTGCGCAACAAGACTAGTGAAGCGAAGGCCAGGCACGTTCCCTGCTGAGGCAGGGCATGCGGCTGAATCTGAAGGCAGGCTGGTCGCTGCTAAAGGAGGCCGTCAAGGCCTGGTCTGACGACTTCGCGCCCAGCATGGGCGCGGCCCTTTCGTACTACACGCTGTTCTCGATCGCGCCGCTGCTCCTGATCGTGATCGCGGTCGCCGGCTGGTTCTTCGGCGACGCCGCGGTGCGCGGCGAGCTGGTCGACTCGCTGCAGTTCCTGATGGGCGCCGAGGGCGCCAAGGCGATCGAGGGCCTGCTCGCGAGCGTGTCCCAGCCTAAGGAGGGCATCATCGCCACCGTGGTCGGCGTGTTCGTGCTCATCGTCGGCGCCACCACGGTGTTCGGCGAGCTGCAGAACGACCTCGACCGCATCTGGCGCGCGCCGGTGCGCGAGGAGATCGGCAGCGTGTGGCGCATGCTGCGCTCGCGGCTGCTGTCGATCGGCATGATCCTCGGCATCGCCTTCCTGCTGATGGTGTCGCTGGTGCTCGACGCGGTGCTGCAGACGCTCGGCAAGATGTGGGGCACCGGCGCCTGGCAGGCGCTGGCGCAGGTGGTGAACACCGTGGTCGCCTTCGGCCTGACCACCACGGTGTTCGCGATGATCTACAAGCTCATGCCGCGCGCGCGCATCGCCTGGCGCGACGTCTGGGTCGGCGCCGCGGTGACCGCGGCCCTGTTCGCGATCGGCAAGTCCCTCATCGGCCTGTACATCGGCCGCAGCGCGGTCGCCTCGTCCTTCGGCGCCGCGGGCGCGCTGGTGGTGATGATGGTGTGGGTCTACTACTCGGCGCAGATCTTCCTGCTTGGGGCGGAGTTCACCTGGGTGTACGCGCATGCGCACGGCTCGCGCAGAGGCCAGCGGCGCCCGGGCGTGGCCGAGGGCGTGGTGCCGCGCGCGGAGCTCGCCCCGCCGCCCGCGGTCGCGATTTCTCCCGCGCCGCTGCCGCCTCTGCCGGCGCCCACGCGCGTCCCGGTGCTCAAGCGCAAGCCCGTCCTCGCCTTCGGCGCGGCCGCGGCGCTCGGCGCGATCGCCGGCGTGATCTGGCATTGGCGCGACGACCTGCCGAAGCTGCGCTGAGAAATACTGCACGGAACTCGAATTCGTAATTCCGCTATGCTCCGCGCATGTCCGAAGGGAGGGACAGGTTCATCGTGGCCGCGGTTGTGCTCGCCGTCGCCGGCGGCTCCGCCTACTGGTACTACGCGGTCAAGCAGAAGAGGGAGCAGCAGCAGGCGCTCGTCGCGCCGCCTGCGCCCGAGATCTTGTCGCGCATCGACGGCAACCTGAAGGCGGCGAAGGCGCCGCGCGACGCGGTGCTCGCCGACGCCGCCGGCGGCTACATCCAGGACGCGCGCGAGATCGTGCGCCGGCGCGCCGACGCCGAGCGGCTCGCGCGCGAGGCCGCGATGAGCCGCCGCGCGCTCGCCATGCACATGGCCGCCGCCTCGGCGCGCGACAGCTACTGGATCCGCATCGCCACCGACCTGAAGAAGCGCGTCGAGCGCGACCACTACGAGCTCGACCTCTCGCTCAGGGTGCTGTCCGACCTGCTGTTCAACCTGCCCGAGGCGCAGAAGCGCCTCGCGCCGCACATCGACGCCGCGCTCCTGCTCGAGGACGGCGAGCGCGTGAAAGCGCGCGAGCGCGCCATGGAGGCCTCGAAGCACGCCGCCGCGGAGCTGGAGAAAGTCCGCAAGCTCGCGCAGCCGCGCTGATGGCCCTGTGGAAGAAGTTCTGGCTGCTGTTCGCGGCGATCTGGGTCGTCGTCGCCGGCCTCCAGGCCGTCATCCTGCTCGCCGCGTCCGAGGAGCCCGAAAAGGCGCTCCTGCCCGCGGTGCTGGGCGTCGCCGTTCCCGCGCTCGTCTACGCCCTGGGGTTGCTCTGGGAGGCTATTTCGCGGTGGCGGGGGTCGCCGCCGCCAGAGAAATGATCAGCTTCTCGAGCTTGCGCGCGTCGGCGTCGAAGCGCCGGATGCCCTCGGCGAGCTTGTCGGTCGCCATCGCGTCCTCGTTGTGCATCCAGCGGAACGCGGCCTCGTCGAGGCCCGCCCTCCGTTCGGACGGGGGGTCGAGCTTGTCGCCGTCCTGGGCCTTTTCCGGCGAAAGCTTCCTCGGAATCTCCCCTTCCGTGCCGGCGAGTTTCTGAAGCAGATCCGGGGCGATCGTCAGCAGGTCGCAGCCGGCGAGCGCCAGGATCTGCCCGGTCTTGCGGAAGCTCGCGCCCATCACCTGGGTCTGGTAGCCGTGCTTCTTGTAGTGGCCGTAGATCTTCGCCACCGACTGCACGCCCGGGTCTTCTTCGATCGGAATGTCGTCGACTTTGCGCGCCGCCTTGTGCCAATCGTAAATCCGGCCGACGAAGGGCGAGATCAGCGTCACGCCGGCGTCGGCGCACGCAACCGCCTGCGCGAACGAGAACAGCAGCGTCATGTTGCAGTGGATGCCCTCGCGCTCGAGCTCGCGCGCGGCGCGCACGCCTTCCCAGGTCGCCGCGAGCTTGATCAGGATGCGGCCGCGCTTGACGCCGGCTTTCTCGTACAGCGAGATAAAGCGCCGCGCCTTGTCGATCGATCTTGCGGTGTCGAAGGAGAGCCGCGCGTCGACCTCGGTCGACACCCGCCCCGGGATGTGCTTCAGGATCTCGCAGCCGAAGTTGACGAACACCTGGTCGACGTCCCGGTCCATCAGGTGCCGGAAGCGCGGGTCCTCGGCCGAGGCGAGCAGCAGCGACGGGTTGGTGGTCGCGTCCTGCGGCTTCCAGCGCGCGACCGCGTCGATGTCGCCGGTGTCGGCGACCACGTAGGAGTGCTTCCTCAGGGATTCAAGCTGGGTTGCCATGACAAATTCTCACCGTTCGAGGGGAATCCGGGTGCGAGCGTGACTTAGTCTGCAAGCATGCAAGGCGCCGCGCAAGGCTTGGTGCAAACGAACTACCGGGTCCGGACGGCGGCGTTCGCCTATTGCTTTCTCGTGGTGGGGGTTTTCCTGTGGGGGCGCGGCCTCGGGCCGCTCGCCGCGGCGCTGATGACGCTGCAGTTCCTCGTCTACCCGCGCCTCCTTTACTGGCGCGCCCGGGCCTCGGCGCACCCGACGCGCGCCGAGCTGGACAATCTTTTCCTCGACGCGGCGCTGCTCGGGGCCTGGTGCGCCGGGCTCGGCTTCCCGACCTGGATCACCTACGCCTTCGTCGGCGCGACCACCCTGAACGCGGTGGTGAACCGCGGCTTGACTGGGCTGGCCTGGTCGCTCGCCTGCAGCGTGGCGGGCGCGGTGCTGTGGATCGCGGTGCGCGGCTTCGACTACGCGCCCGCCACCACCGATCTCGTCACCGCGCTGTGCGTGGGCGGGGCGCTGGGCTACCTCGGCATGGTCGGCTACGTGGTGCACTCGCAGAACCGGCGCCTCGCCGCCGCGCGCGACGCGCTGCGCGCGAGCGAGGAGCGCTACCGGTTGATCGCGGAGAACGCGGGCGACCTGATCGCGCTCGTCGACCAGGAGGGGCGCTGGCTCTACACCAGCCCCTCGTACCGGCGGGTGCTCGCCGGCGCCGACCTCGCGCCCGGCGCCGACGCCTTCCGCCACGTGCACCCCGATGACGCCGAGAACGCGCGCGTGGTGGTGCTGCGCTCCTCGGTCACCGGCAAGCCGCGCGAGATCGCGCTGCGGCTCGTCGACAGCGACGGCCGCATCCGCCAGTACAAGACCCGGGTGCAGGCGCTCGGCGAGAACGGGGGCGGGAAGACGCTGCTCCTCGTGTCGCAGGACGTCACCGACCTGCGCGACAGCGAGGAGCGGCTGCTCCTCCAGGCGCACGCCTTCGAGGGCATGACCGAGGCGATCGTGATCACCGCGGCCGACGGCACCATCGTCACGGTCAACCGCGCCTTCTGCGAGCTCACCGGCTTCACGCGCGACGACGTCCTCGGCCAGTCCGAGAAGGCGATCCGCAACGCGCTGCAGGCGCCGGAGTACTACGACGAGCTGTTCGCCACGGTGCTGCGCGAAGGCCACTGGTCGGGCACCACCTGGGCGCGGCGCAAGAACGGCTCGGTGTACCGCGAGTGGAAGAGCGTGCGCGTGGTGCGCGACGGCTCGGGCAGCGTGACCCACTACGTGATGGTGTTCTACGAAGTGGGCGACAAGGGCTCCGCCGCCGGCCTTGCGCGGGAGTCGAGCCCACAAGGCCTTAAGGGTTGAAATTTAAGGCTTTCTTCAGTCAGTCTGGTGTAAACTGTCGGTCATAAGAACTAACCACGCGCTCGAGGAGCAAGAGGTTGCAGCCGACAGACATCCGTAACCCCGACTACTTCCACAAAGTCGTCGATTGCCAGTGGGCCTGCCCGGCCCACACTCCAGTCCCCGAGTACATCCGGTTGATCGCCGCAGGGCGTTACTCCGACGCCTTCATGGTCAACTGGAAGTCGAACGTGTTCCCCGGGATCCTCGGGCGCACCTGTGACCGCCCCTGCGAGCCCGCGTGCCGCAGGACCCGCGTCGAGGAGGAGAACCAGCCCAAGCCCGAACCGGTCGCCATCTGCCGCCTGAAGCGCGTCGCCGCCGACTACAAGGACAACGACTCGATCAAAAAGGAAACACAAAAAAACAGGAAGACGAAATCGAACGGCAAGCGCATCGTCTGCGTCGGCGCCGGCCCGGCTTCCCTCACGGTCGCGCGCGACCTCGCGCCGCTCGGCTACGACGTCACAGTCTACGACCAGGACCCGCGCGCCGGCGGCATGATCTGGTCGCAGATCCCGCGCTTCCGCCTGCCGCTGGAAGTGATCGACGAGGAGGTGAACTACATCCTCGACCTCGGCGTCAGCTTCAAGCAGCGAAAAATAGATTCCATGAAAGCCCTCATGTCCGAGGGCTGGGACGCCATCTTCGTCGGCAGCGGAGCCCCCCGGGGAAGAGACCTGGATATTCCCGGGAGAAAGGAAGGGGCCAGGAACATCCACATCGGCATCGACTGGCTCTCCTCGGTGTCCTTCGGCCACACCTCGAAGATCGGCAAGCGCGTCATCGTCCTCGGCGGCGGCAACACCGCGATGGACTGCTGCCGCACCTCGCGGCGCCTGGGCGGCGACGACGTCAAGGTAATAGTCAGGTCGGGGTTCGACGAGATGAAGGCGAGCCCCTGGGAGAAGGAAGACGCCCAGCACGAGGGCATCCCGATCCTGAACTACCTGGTTCCCAAGACTTTTGTCGTTTCACAGAATCGCCTCTCCGGAATGACGTTCGAGAAGGTCAAGGCCATCTACGACGACAAGGGCCGCAGGAGCCTGATCCCCACCGGCGAGCCCGACCAGTTCTTCGAGTGCGACGACGTGCTGATCGCGGTCGGCCAGGAGAACGCCTTCCCCTGGATCGAGCGCGACAGCGGCATCGAGTTCGACAAATACGGTTTACCGCAGCTGGATAAAGTGACTTTCCAGTCGACTGTCCCGAACGTCTTCTTCGGCGGCGACTCGGCCTTCGGCCCGAAGAACATCATCTGGGCGGTGGCCCACGGCCACGACGCCGCGGTTTCCATGGACAAATTATTGAACAAGGAGGATCTCAGAGAGCGTCCCGCGCCGGGCGTCTCCCTCATGTCGCAGAAGATGGGCATCCACGAGTGGAGCTACGACAGCGAGATCACCGAGGACCAGCGCTACAAGGTGCCCTGGGCCGACATCAAGGCCACCCTCAAGAACGTGAAGATGGAGGTCGAGCTCGGCTTCGACGTCGCCACCGCCTGGAAGGAGGCGCAGCGCTGCCTCAACTGCGACGTGCAGACGGTGTTCACCGACAAGCTGTGCATCGAGTGCGACGCCTGCGTCGACATCTGCCCGATGGATTGCATCAGCTTCGTCTCCAACGGCGCCGAGGACGAGCTGCGGGGGCGCCTGAACGCGCCCGCGAAGAACGCGACGCAGGACCTCTACGTCTCCGGCCCGCTGAAGACGAGCCGCATCATGGTGAAGGACGAGGACGTGTGCCTGCACTGCGGCCTGTGCGCCGAGCGCTGCCCGACCGGCGCGTGGGACATGCAGAAGTTCCTGGTCGAGATGACCTACGCAGGACCGGCTTGCAGAAACCATAACCAGAAGAAGAAGGCGGCATGAAGCGCATCGAAGCCGTCAACGATTTCGTCATCAAGTTCGCCAACGTCAACGGCTCGGGCTCGGCGTCGGCGAACGAGCTGTTCGCGAAGAGCTTTCTTCGCATGGGAATCCCCGTCAGTCCCCGCAACATCTTCCCCTCCAACATCCAGGGCCTGCCCACCTGGTACGAGGTGCGCGTCACCGAGAAGGGCCACCTCGGCCGCCGCGGCGGGGTCGACCTGATGGTGGCGATGAACCCGCAGACCTGGAAGCAGGACGTGGCCGAGATCGACCCGGGCGGCTACCTGTTCTACGACAACACCAAGCCGCTGCCGAAGTCCAAGTTCCGCGACGACATCGTGGTGGTCGGCATGCCGCTCACCGAGATCTCGAACACCACCTACACCGACGCGCGCGAGCGCCAGCTCTTCAAGAACATCATCTACGTCGGCGCGCTCGCCGGCATGCTCGGCATCGAGCCGGAAGTGATCGCCGAGCTGATCGGCGAGCAGTACAAGGGCAAGGAGAAGCTCCTCAAGCCCAACCTGAACGCGCTGCAGCTCGGGCTCAACTACGCCCGCGAGCACCTCAAGGACGCGATGGGCCTCAAGACCAAGCGCGCCTACAACGTCGGCGACAAGGTGTTCATCGACGGCAACTCGGCCGCGGCGCTCGGCTGCGTCTACGGCGGCGCCACGGTGTGCGCCTGGTACCCGATCACGCCGTCCTCCTCGCTCGCCGAGGCATTCCAGTTCTACTGCAGCAAGCTGCGCGTCGATAAAGAGACCGGCAAGAACAAGTTCGCGATCATCCAGGCCGAGGACGAGCTCGCCTCGATCGGCATCGTGACCGGCGCGGGCTGGAACGGCGCGCGCGCGTTTACCGCCACGGCCGGCCCGGGCATCTCGCTGATGAGCGAGTTCATCGGGCTCGCGTATTTCGCCGAGATCCCGGTGACCATCATCGACGTGCAGCGCGGCGGCCCCTCGACCGGGATGCCGACCCGCACCCAGCAGTCCGACATCCTCGCGTGCGCCTACGCCTCGCACGGCGACACCAAGCACGTGCTCCTCTTCCCCGAGGACCCGTACGAGTGCTTCGAGTTCGCCGCGCAGTCCCTCGACCTCGCCGACCGGCTGCAGACCCCGGTTTTCATGATGACCGATCTGGACATCGGCATGAATCAACGCCTTTCAAAAGCATTCAGCTGGAGCGACGAGCGCCGCTACGACCGCGGCAAGGTCCTCTCGCGCGAGGACCTCGAGGAAGGCAAGGAATTCGCGCGCTACAAGGACCTCGACGGCGACGGCATTCCATACAGAACGCTGCCCGGCACCCACGAGACCAAGGGCGCCTACTTCACCCGCGGCACCTCGCGCAACCCGCAGGCGGTGTACTCCGAGGCAGGCCCGGACTACGTCTACAACATGCAGCGCCTGCAGAAGAAGTTCGAGCACGCCAAGACGCTCGTTCCCAAGCCGGTGCTGACCCCCGCCAAGGAACCCGCCCGCTTCGGCTGCATCTACTACGGCTCCACCAGCCCCTCGATGCACGAAGCTTTGGAAGCTTTGGCAAATCAGGGAATTTTCGTTAACGCGCTGAGAGTCCGCGGCTTTCCCTTCGGCGACGAGTTGTTCGACTTCGTCGCCTCGCACAGCAAGGTGTTCCTGGTCGAGCAGAACCGCGACGCGCAGCTCAAGACCCTGCTCGTGAACGACGCCGGCATCAACCCGGCGAGCCTGATCTCGGTGCTGCACTACGACGGCACGCCGATCACCGCCCGCTTCATCGCCAAGGAAATCGCCGAGATCGTCGCCGCCCTCAACGTGCGGCCGATCAAGAAGGACAAGGCCGCATGACCTACGTCGCCAAGCCGAAGCTCCACCACCCGACCCTGCCGAAGAACAAGATCGGCTACACGCGCCGCGACTACGAGGGCAAGGTGAGCACCCTGTGCGCCGGCTGCGGCCACGATTCCATCAGCGCCGCCCTGATCCAGGCCTTCTGGGAGCTCGACATCCAGCCCCACAAAGTCGCCAAGCTTTCCGGCATCGGCTGCAGCTCCAAGACCCCCGACTACTTCCTGGGCAACTCCCACGGCTTCAACACCGTCCACGGCCGCATGCCCTCGGTCCTGACCGGGGCCAACTTGGCGAACCGCGACCTCATCTATCTGGGGGTCTCCGGCGACGGCGACTCCGCCTCGATCGGCCTGGGCCAGTTCGCCCACGTCATGCGCCGCGGCGTCAACATGACCTACATCCTGGAAAACAACGGCGTCTACGGCCTCACCAAGGGTCAATTCAGCGCCACGGCCGACAAGGGCAGCAAGGCCAAGAAGGGCGCGACCAACAAGGACGCCCCCGTCGACACCGTCAGCCTCGCCCTCCTGATGGGCGCCACCTACGTCGCTCGCAGCTTCAGCGGCGACAAGCAGCAGATGACCCCCCTCATCAAGGCCGCCATCGCCCACCCCGGCGCCGCCTTCATCGACATCATCAGCCCCTGCGTCGCCTTCAACAACCACCCCGGCTCCACCAAGAGCTACGACTACGTCCGCGAGCACAACGAGGCCGTCAACCGCCTCGACTTCTGGCCCAACCGCGAGGCCATCACCGTCGACTACTCCGAAGGCGGCGTGATCGAAGTCCCGCAGCACGACGGCAGCATCATCAAGCTCCGCAAACTCACCTCCGACTACGACTCCAGCGACAAGGTCGGCGCCATGGCCGCCATCGCGCGCGCGGCGGAGAAGGGCGAAGTCCTGACCGGCCTTCTATATCTCGCGCCCGATGCCGAAGATCTCCACGCGCACCTCAATACCTATGAGGCGGCGTTCAATAGGCTTGGGGAGAAGGAGTTGTGCCCGGGGGCGGGGATGCTGGAAAAGATTAACGCAGGTCTGCGGTAGTGCTATTTCGCGGCGGCGACGAGCTGCGGCCAACGTTTCTCATGAAAGGCTGCAGGGAGGACGCCTTTCTTGAAAATCATGTCAGGGATAGCGTTCATGCAGTCCAGCCCATACCTTTTAGCGAAACGCGCCGGACTCGTGGCTGCGAATTTTGCAATCGTTTCCACGGCATTTAATAGGTCTCTTTGACTCATGTTCGCGCTCTTAATGAACGCGCTGGCAATTTCTATCGCCAAACGCGCTTGCTCAATCCCTTCCGGGGTGCGTTTTTCCTCCAGGCGGTAAAGATTCCAGATCTTCGCTTGCAAGAGAAGTAGGGGATGTAACACTCGCAAGGGCTTTCCTTGGAACTCGGCAAGGATCGCGGTTTTTTCGATGTCCTTGGACTCGATTCCGATGATGCTTGCTAGATAGTCGATAGTGACCGGCTCTGGATAGCCCGTCATGTCAACCGATAGGACGGCGGTGTTAGGGGTGGCATCGTCGAGCGTCGCGATCTTGAGGTTGTGTCTGAGCGTGAGCCGGCTTGATGCCCGCTTTGCTTCTGCCTTGGTCCCTAAATAATCAACATCCCCAGTAAGGCCTGGCAGGCGTGGCGCGAGATTGAAATAGTGGGTCCAAAACGCGACCGCTTGACCGCCTATGAGAACGCTATCGCCTGATCGTGTCTGTTCGATCAGGGTTGCAGCATCCTTCGGCTTAAGAATCACCTTGGGACTTTCCCCCAACTTAGGATTTTTGCTTTGGAACCGTCAATGAAAGCGGCCTTTCGAAAGTCCTGCGGGACCGAACGCGATGATTGATCTTTTACGACAGACGGAAAAACCGATTGCTGAAAAGCACTCGGTTGTCCCTTTTCACTGACGTACAGCTCCAATCCAACGGCATCAAGCAAGCGAGACAACTCTTCTACGCCAATATCTTCTCCTTTGCTTTCGATTCGATTGACTTTCTCGCGACGCAAGCCCGCCAGCGAGGCGAGCTTCTCTTGCGATAGACCCAGCCTACGTCGGTGCGCAGCTAGAACCGGATAAATATGCTGTTTCATGCACATATTGTGCTGTAAATAGCACAATCAAGTCAATGCTCGATGTCATATGAGTAGATATAAAGGTAAGTTATTGAATTACAATAATAAAGTGGAATTGACTCTTGTCTGTACTTGATCCGAATGAAAAGAGCGATCTGGGAAAGGTGGATCGCGAGTTGGCTTTCCGCCGCTTCATTAACAAAAACGGCCAGCGCTTTACTCCTGAAAGCCTGGAAACTTATCGCCACAGATTTAACGCGGCGCTGGATGAGTTCCAGGCCTACTTGAAGAATCCGTCCGAATATCGACCCTCAGCTATTTCAAGAGGCCGGACAAGCGCGCAGGCAAAAACGTCTCAATCCTCGCAAGGGCGTCAACCTGAAAATCTAACGCAGCGTGGCCGACGACAATTATCTTGACCGGTCGACGACAACTATCTTGACCGGTTGGCGCACGCCGCCGGGGTACGTTGGCGGTCGGGTTTTGCGGTGGAATCGCT